>Ga0315904_10005032_pt1 | contig 18489 bp, 13 predicted proteins | sample LakEriMetagenome_6_FD_203529 | JGI IMG/M metagenome (GOLD analysis project Ga0315904, IMG submission 203529) | Freshwater fungal communities from buoy surface, Lake Erie, Ohio, United States - Buoy 12 MA120 | ecosystem: Environmental > Aquatic > Freshwater > Lake | place: USA: Lake Erie, Ohio...
GCGCGTTCACGCTGCCAGAGGGCCGTGCGCTCGTCTTCGCCAGCGAACTCAAGGCGCTGCGCGCGTGCCCCGCGTGGTCGGGCTCGGTCGATCGCGGCGCGCTCACGCTCTTCATGCGGCACGGCTACGTCCCCGGACCGCTCTCGATCCATCCCGAGGCGCGCAAACTGCGGCCCGGCCACCTGCTGCGCGTCGATCTTGCGAAGGCGCACGCGGAGGAGCGATGCTGGTGGCACTCGCGCGACCTCGTGCGGCGCGGCGCAGCGCACCGCTTCACGGACAGCGACGCAGAGGCGATCGACGCGGTCGATGCTGCGCTTCTCGAGAGCGTGCGCCTGCGCATGGTGGCCGATGTGCCGCTCGGCGCATTTCTCTCGGGCGGCATCGACTCGAGTGCGGTCGTCGCGGCGATGCAAGCGCAATCGGCGAAGCCGGTGCGCACCTTCACGATCGGCTTCGGCCCGAAGGAGTTCGACGAGGCGCCGCATGCGCGCGCGGTCGCGAAGCACCTCGGCACCGACCACACCGAGGTGTATGTCTCAGGCGACGAGGCGCTTGCGGTCATCCCACGGTTGGCCTCGATCTGGGACGAACCGTTCGCCGACAGTTCGCAGATCCCGACGCTTCTCGTGAGCGAGGTCGCGCGTCGCAGCGTGACCGTGTCGCTTTCGGGCGATGGCGGCGACGAACTCTTCGGCGGCTATTACCGCTACGCGTGGGCGGAGTCGATCGCGCATCGCTCGCGCCGCGTGCCGCGACCGGTGCGGGCGCTGATGTCGGCGCTGTTGCGGGCGACGCCGCGCGGAATCGCAAACCGCACGGGCCATGCGCTGTCGAAGATCCTCCCCGCACGCTACTCGGTCGACCGCGCGGGCGATCGCGCGCATCGACTCGCCGATCTTCTCGGGCACGAAGACGCGTGGGCGATCTACCTCGACCTTGTCGCGATCAGCCAGCAGCCGGAGACGCTGGTGATCGGCGCGTCGCGGCCGGTGACGGCGCTCGCCGATCCTGCCGAACTCGCGTTCGAACTCGACATGCAGACGCGCATGATGCAGGCCGACATTGCGAGCTACCTCGTCGACGACATCCTGACGAAGGTCGACCGCGCGAGCATGGCGGTGTCGCTCGAGGCGCGCGAGCCGCTGCTCGACTCGCGCCTGGCCGAGCTTGCGTTCGCCCTGCCGCTCTCGATGAAGATCCGCGACGGTGAGCGGAAGTGGGTCCTGCGGCGCGTGCTCGAGCGCCGCGTGCCGCGCACGTTGTTCGAGCGCCCCAAGATGGGCTTCGGCGTCCCCCTCGCGGACTGGCTTCGCGGCCCGCTGCGCCCGTGGGCCGAGTCGCTGCTCGCACGCGAGCGCATCGCCCGCGAGGGCTTCTTCGACCCGGGCGCGGTGGCCGCGCTCTGGAGCCAGACCCTCGACCCGGCCAGGCGCTCGAACGGGTACGAGGCGTGGAACGTCCTGATGTTCCAGGCGTGGCTCGAGTGCTGGGGCGGAGAGCGCTCGGGCGGAGAGCGCTCTTGAAGGAACGCGAAATTTGCCGATAGACCAAGTGATGTCGGGGGTTCTCCCCAAGGGGAGTCGACCGATGAAAGTCCATTGTCGATACCAAAGCGGGGTCGACATCGAGCCGCCTTGCCCCAGTTTCCTCTCACGCCACGCGCGTCACCCATGACCAGCACGCAGCCCCAGCAGATCCTCCTCTCCCCGCCGCACATGTCGGGCGCAGAGCGGCATTTCGTCGAAGATGCGTTCCGCACGAACTGGATCGCGCCGCTTGGGCCGAACGTCGACGCGTTCGAGCGCGAGCTTGCGGCACATCTCTCCTGCGATGGCGCCGAGATGCATTGCTGCGCGACGTCGTCGGGAACCGCCGCGATCCACCTCGGACTCATCGCCCTCGGCGTGCAGCCAGGCGACCTCGTCCTCTGCTCGAGCTTCACGTTCGTCGCCACCGCGAACCCGATCTGCCAGCTCGGCGCGGAACCGGTATTCATCGACAGCGACGAAGAGAGCTGGAACATGTCGCCAGCGGCGCTGCGCAAGGCGCTCGAGACGCTCGCGACGGAAGGCAAGCGACCACGCGCCATCGTGACGGTCGACCTCTACGGCCAGGGCTGCAACTACGACGCGATCCTCCCGATCGCACGCGAGTGGTGCGTGCCGGTCCTCGAGGACGCCGCCGAAGCGCTTGGCGCAACCGTCTCAGGCAAGCCCTGCGGCACGTTCGGCGACGTCTCGGCGTTCAGCTTCAACGGCAACAAGATCATCACCACCTCGGGCGGCGGCATGCTCGTCGCCTCCGACGCGCGCACCGCATCGCAGGCGCGCTTCCTCGCGACGCAGGCGCGCGACCCGGCGCCGCACTACGAGCACTCGGTCGCCGGCTTCAACTACCGCATGTCGAACATCTGTGCGGGCGTCGGACGCGGACAGCTCCTCGTGCTCGACGAACGCGTCGCGCGCCGCCGCGAGATCTTCGCGCAGTACCAGCGCGCGCTCGGTGGTCTCGCGGGCGTCGAGTTCATGCCTGAACCAGCGTGGAGCCGCTCGTCGCATTGGCTGACCGCCATGACGATCGACGCCGCGCGCGCCGGCTGCTCGCGCGACGCGCTGCTTGCATCGCTCGCGGCGGAGCGCATCGAGGCGCGCCCGACCTGGAAGCCGATGCACCAGCAGCCTCTGTTCTCGGGCCATCGCATGTTCGCGCACGACGAATCCCACGCGCCCGCCTGCGAGCGGCTCTTCCGCGACGGCGTCTGCCTGCCGTCGGGCTCCTCGATGTCGGACGCCGACCTCGCGCGCGTGATCGCCGCGTGCGAGCGCGCGCTTGCGCCGTCCCGCGCGACCGCCGTCGCGAGCCAAGACGCCGCGGCGTCGCGCACCGGGTAACATCCGTCCATGGCGGTTCTTGTCACTGGCGCCGCGGGCTTCATCGGCTCGCATGTCTCGCATGTCCTTCTCGATCGCGGCGAGGAGGTCGTCGGTCTTGACGACCTGAACGACTACTACGACCCGACGCTGAAGGAGGCGCGGCTTGCGCGTCTCGCACCGAAGCGTGGCTTCTCGTTCGTGAAGATGGACGTTGCCGACCGCGCGGGCATGGAGTCGCTCTTCGCGCAGCACAAGTTCGACCGCGTCGTTCACCTCGCGGCGCAGGCGGGCGTCCGCTACTCGATCACGAACCCGCACGCGTACGTCCACTCGAACATCGTCGGCTTCCAGAACATCCTCGAAGGCTGCCGCGCGGTGCAGGAGAAGCACAAGGAGCACGGGGGCTGCCGTCACCTCGTCTACGCAAGCTCGAGCTCGGTCTACGGCGGCAACGCGAAGCTCCCCTTCTCGGTGAACGACTCGGTCGACCACCCGCTCTCGCTCTACGCGGCAAGTAAGAAGGCGAACGAGCTCTTCGCGCACACCTACTCGAACCTCTTCAAGCTGCCGACGACAGGCCTGCGCTTCTTCACGGTGTACGGGCCGTGGGGACGCCCCGACATGGCGCTCTTCCTCTTCACGAAGAACATTCTCGAGGGGAAGCCGATCGAGGTCTTCAACCACGGGCGCCATCGCCGCGACTTCACCTACGTCGACGACATCGTCGAGGGAATCGTGCGCACGCTCGACCGTCCCGCGCAGCCGAACCCCGCGTTCGACGCCGCCCACCCGGACCCGGGCACCTCGAACGCGCCGTGGCGGGTCTACAACATCGGCAATTCTCGCCCGGTCGAGCTCCTCGACTACATCGGCGCCATCGAGCGCGCCGTGGGCCGCAAGGCCGAGATGATCCTGAAGCCGCTCCAGCCGGGCGACGTGCCCGACACGATGGCCGACGTCGAGGCGCTCGAACGCGACACGGGCTACCGGCCGTCGACAACCGTCGAGACGGGCGTGGCGCGATTCGTCGAGTGGTACCGCGGGTACTACGGGATCTGACGATTGTCGGCTACGCTGCCCGCATGGCAAGCGTCTGCTTCTACTTCGAGTTCCACCAGCCCTACCGGCTGCGGCGCTACTCGGTCTTCTCGACCGACCCGTTCTACTTCGACAACGAAGCGAACGAGAAGATCATGCGCAAGGTCGCCGACAAGTGCTACCGCCCTGCGACGGCCAAGATGCTCGACCTCGTGAAGCGGCACGACAAGCGCTTCCGCTGCTCGTACTCGATCACGGGCACCGCGCTCTCGCAGCTCGAGCTGTGGGCGCCCGACGTCGTCGACACGCTCAAGCGCCTCGTCGACACGGGCGCATGTGAACTCGTGGGCGAGACGAGCCACCACTCGCTTTCTTTCCTGTTCTCGCGCGCGGAGTTCGACGCACAGGTCGATCTCCACCAGAAGCGCATGCAGGAGGTCTTCGGCGTGACGCCGAAGGTGTTCCGCAACACCGAGCTCATCTATTCGAACGAGCTCGCCGCGCACATGGCGCGGCGCGGTCAGCACCGCGCGATCATCTGCGAGGGCGTCGACCGGCTGCTCGGATTCCGCTCGCCGAACTACATCTACACGCCGCCCGGCGAAGGCGACCTCGCGGACCGGCCGATCAAGCTCCTCCTCAAGAACTACCGGCTGAGCGACGACATCGCCTTCCGCTTCTCGAACCGAGGCTGGAAGGAATGGCCGCTTTCCGCCGAGAAGTTCGCGGGCTGGGTCAACCAGATCAACGGCGACGGCTTCTGCTGCAACCTTTTCATGGACTACGAGACCTTCGGCGAGCACCAGTGGGCCGACACGGGGATCTTCGAGTTCCTCGATGCGCTGCCCGGCGCGATCTATGACACGAATCACGGCCACAACGACTTCCTGACGCCCTCGCAGTTGCTCGACTGCTACGAGCCCGTGGGCGAGTACGACGTACCGCAGTGGATCTCGTGGGCCGACAGCGAGCGCGATCTCTCGGCGTGGCTCGGAAACCCGATCCAGGACGGCGCCGCCAAGGAACTCTACGACCTCGAGGCTCCGGTGAAGGCGCGGCATGCTGCGGGCGACCCCTACATCCTCGAGGACTGGCGCAAGCTCACGACGAGCGATCACCTCTACTACATGTGCACGAAGTACTGGTCGGACGGCGACGTCCACAAGTACTTCTCGCCGTACGACTCGCCGTACGACGCCTACATCAACTTCATGAACGTGATCGACCACCTCAAGACGCGCGCAGGCGTCGGCGCGTCGCTGCGCGCGCGAGCCTCGACGTAAGGACCTCTCGACGTAAAGAAATCGCCCCGCGTCCCGCGCGGTCCTCGCCCCGCGTCCCGCGCGGTCCTCGCCCCGCGTCGCCGCACGCGGGCCTGCTTACGCTCCGGCGCCGGCAAGCGCGCGCTTCGGCTCGGCCTTCGGCCGCGCAAGATGCGGGAAGTAGTCCTGGATCGCGGTCACGTTCCACGCGCCGGCGCGCAGCGCGGCGATCGCGTCGACCGTCGCGCGGGCCGCCGAGACCGTGGTGATCATCGGGATTCCAGCGCGGACCGCGTTCGCGCGGATCTTGCCCTCGTCGGTCTTCGCGCCCTTCTTCGTGGGCGTGTTGATGATGAGGTGGATCTCGCCGTTGGCGATCAGGTCGAGCACGGTCGGCCGCGCGCCTTCGCTCAGTTTGTGGACCTGCTTCGTCTCGACGCCGCGCTCGGCGAGGAACGCCGAGGTTCCGCGCGAGGTGTAGACGAGGAAGCCCATCTCCTTGAGGTCGCGCGCGATGCCCACGATTCCTTCGCGGTCGCCTTCGCGCACCGAGAGGAAGACGTTGCCCGCGGTCGGCAGGTGGATGCCTGCGCCCATCTGCGCCTTCGCGAAGGCAATCGGCAGCGAGCGATCCGCGCCCATGACCTCGCCGGTCGAGCGCATCTCGGGGCCCAGCACCACGTCGACGCCGGGGAACTTCGAGAACGGGAAGACCGACTCCTTCACCGCGTAGAAGCCGGTGTCGGGAATCTCCTTCGTCCCTAGCCGCGCGAGCGAACGGCCCATCATCACCTGCGCCGCGATGAACGGCCACGCCACGCCCTTCGCCTTGCCGACGAACGGCGACGTGCGCGACGCGCGCGGGTTGACCTCGAGGATGTAGACGGTGCCATCCTTCACCGCGAACTGGACGTTCATCAGGCCGCGCACGCGCAGCTTCTCGGCAAGGCGGCGCGCCGTGGTGCGGATCTCGTCGACCAGCGCGGGCGACAGCGAGAACGGCGGCACGATGCAGGTCGAGTCGCCGGAGTGGATGCCGGCCTCTTCGATGTGCTCCATGACGCCGCAGACGATCGAGCGCGGCGCGTCGGAATCGTGCGCGATCATGCGGGCGCGCGTGCCCTCGCTCGGCTCGAAGTCGGCGACGACGTCGACGTCGACCTCGGTCGCGTCGTTGAGGAAGCGGTCGATGAGAACCGGCGCGTTCGCCAGATCGCTGACGTTGACGGCGGTCGTCATGTACGTTCGCAGCGCCGATTCGTCGGGGCAGATCTCCATGCCGCGCCCGCCAAGCACGTAGCTCGGGCGCACCAGCACCGGATAGCCGATCGCATTCGCGCAGGAGACCGCCTGATCGAGCGAGCGTGCGATGCCGCTCGGCGGCTGCTTCAGGCCCATCTCGTCGAGAAGCGCCTTGAAGCGGTCACGGTCCTCGGCGATGTCGATCGAGTCGAGACCAGTTCCGACAAGCGGCACTCCGGCTTTCGCCAGGCCATGCGCGAGGTTGAGCGGCGTCTGGCCGCCGAACTGGACGATCGCGCCGACGACCTTGCCCGAGCGATCGGCGCGGTCGATGCCGCCGCCGTTCAATCGCTCGATCACGTTCAGCACGTCCTCGAGCGTGAGCGGCTCGAAGAAGAGAAGGTCGCTCGTGTCGTAGTCGGTCGACACGGTCTCGGGGTTCGAGTTGATCATCACGCTCTCGAAGCCCATCGACTCGCACGCGAACGCCGCCTGGCAGCAGCAGTAGTCGAACTCGATGCCCTGGCCGATGCGGTTCGGGCCGCCGCCGAGAATCACGATCTTCGGACGGTCGGTGATGCGGATCTCGTCGTCGACCATCGGCTTGCCGTCGACGGTGAACGGCGCCTCGTAGGTCGAGTAATAGTACGGCGTCACCGCCTCGAACTCGGCGGCGCAGGTGTCGACGAGCTTGTACACCGGCTCGATGCCGAGCGACTTCCGGTGCGCGCGCACGGCGAGGATCGTCTCGGCCGAGATCGAGCCGAGGTAGAGGTTCGCAAGCTGCGCGTCGGAGTAGCCGAGGCGCTTCGCCTCGAAGAGCACCTCGCGCGGCACGGACTCGAGCTTCGGAAACGACGCAAGCTCGTCCTCGAAGGCGACGAGCTGACGGAACTCCTCGAGGAACCAGGGGTCGATCTTCGACAGCGCGTGGATCTCGGCGAGCGTCCAGCCCATCTTCAGCGCGTAGCGGACGTAGTAGAGCCGCCCCTGCGACGGAACCGCGAGCTTTCGCGTGAGCGTGTCGTGCGGAATCGGCCACACCGCCTGCGAGCGGTCGGCCACCTGCACGCCCTTCGCGAGATCGGCGGCGCTCGCGCGCTGCGCGGCAAGCCACTTGTCGTTTCGGTCGAGCCCGAAGCCGAAGCGCTTCACTTCCATCGAGCGGATCGCCTTCTGAAACGCCTCCTTGAAGGTCCGTCCGATCGACATCGCCTCGCCCACCGACTTCATCTGCGTGGTCAGCGTCTCGTCCGCCTCGGGGAACTTCTCGAAGGTCCATCGCGGGATCTTCACGACGACGTAGTCGATCGACGGCTCGAAGCACGCGCTCGTGTTGCCGGTGATGTCGTTCTTGAGTTCATCGAGCGTGTAGCCGACCGCCAGCTTCGCCGCGATCTTCGCGATCGGGAAGCCGGTCGCCTTCGAGGCAAGCGCCGAACTGCGCGAGACGCGCGGGTTCATCTCGACGACCACCATCTCGCCCGACTTCGGGTCGATCGCGAACTGCACGTTCGAGCCGCCGCAGTTGACGCCGACAGCGCGCATGATCGCGAAGGCCGCGTCGCGCATCCGCTGGTATTCGCGGTCGGTCAGCGTCTGGATCGGCGCGACGGTGATCGAGTCGCCGGTGTGGACGCCCATCGGATCGATGTTCTCGATGCCGCAGACGATGATGCAGTTGTCGCGGGTGTCGCGAACGACCTCGAGCTCGTACTCCTTCCAGCCGAGCACCGACTGGTCGATGAGCACCTGCCCGATCATGCTCGCCGCGAGGCCGCGGCGGATGATGTCGTCGAACTCCTCGCGGTTGTAGGCGATGCCGCCGCCCGTTCCACCGAGCGTGAAGGCCGGGCGGATGATGGCGGGAAGGCCGATTTCCTGGAGGAACTGACGTGCGTCCTCGAGCGTCGTCACGGTCTTCGCCGTCGGCTGCTTGAGGCCGAGCCCCTCGACGATGGTGCGGAACTCCTCGCGGTCCTCGGCGCGGTGGATGACGCGGCGGTCGGCGCCGATCATCTCGACGCCGTGCTTCTGCAAGGTCCCCGCATCCCACAGTTTGCAGGCGCAGTTGAGCGCGGTCTGTCCGCCGAGGGTCGGCAGCAGCGCATCGACCGGGGTGCCGAGCTCCTTCTCGCGGATGATGATCTTCTCGACCGCCTCCGGGGTGATCGGCTCGATGTAGGTGCGGTCGCTGAACCCCGGATCGGTCATGATCGTGGCGGGGTTCGAGTTGATGAGCACCACGCGGTAGCCCTCCTCGCGGAGGCTCTTGCACGCCTGGGTGCCCGAGTAGTCGAACTCGCAGCCCTGTCCGATGACGATGGGGCCGGAACCGATGATGAGGATCGTGTGGATGTCGTCGCGGCGAGGCATAAGCGTCGTCGGTCGTGAGACCTTCGTGGTCCTTCTCTGGTTGCAGGGTCGGGCGGGTTCGGACTGCTCCCCGCACCCACGCCCGGGGCGGGGGGGCGGCAAAATTTGTACGAGTGTACACAATCGGGCGGCCGCCGGGCGCATGTCGACGTCGATCGTCTCGGCGAGGCCCCTGCCGGCGACGCTTCCCGAGGTCGGTCCGCGAGAAGCAAGCGGGTTGACAGCGGCTGCGCCCGCAGCGACCGTGTCGGCGTGACGATTGCCGGTGCAACCGCCATTTCAGCCGTTCCGTCCGCGATCGCCTTCGTGCCGCCGGCGGTCGCTGCGTTCGGCCTTCTGGTGGTTCTGGTCGGCGTGCCGGCGCTCGCGTTCCTCGTGTTCAAGTCGATCGGCGAGCGCAGTTTCCACGGCAACGCCCTCATCGGCTGGCTGCGGATCGCCTGCGTCTTCTACACGCGCTACTTCCAGCGGCTGAGGGTCGAGGGCGTCGAGCTCGTGCCCCAGCGCGTTGGCCCGGAGGGGCTGATCGTGGTTTCGACGCACGGGGCTGGGCTCGACCCGGTCTCGATCCAGGTGCAGACGCCAGTTCCCATCCGCTGGATGATGAGCGCCGAGATGATGGTTCCGTCGCTCGGCTGGCTCTGGCGGCGGCTCCGGGTCATTCCCGTCACGTTCGAGAGCCGCGATGCCTCGGCGCTGAAGGCGGCGATCGCCCATGTCTCGTCGGGCGGAGTACTTGGGATCTTCCCCGAGGGTGCGATCGAGCGACCGCCTCGGCAGTTGCGGCCCTTCTCGGGGGGCTTGCGGCTCATCCTGGCGCGGACCAAGGCTCCCGTGCTCGTGGCGGCCATCGACCCCGGCCGCCCAACCGAGCGCGCCTACGACGCGCTGTGGTGGCCGACCTACCCGACGTTGCGCTTCGTCGCCCTCGTGCAGCCCGGGCCAAACGGACACGACCGCGACACCTCCGAGCGGATCTTCCGGCTCCTGCAGGAAACGACCGGCTGGCCCGTGACCGACGTCGAGTTGCCGCCGGTGAACCCCACCGTGGTCGCCGACAATCTTGCGGCGTATCTCGGCCAAGCCGATGCGCACGACACAGCGCGCGAGTGAGGCGTACGATGCGCCCCGCATGATCGCGCGCATCGCAGGAGTTCTCGAGGACGTGGCCGACGGCGTGGCGGAAGTCCGCGTCGCCGACGGGATCATCTACGAGCTGCTCGTCCCCGCGTGCGACGCCGGCGAACTCCTCATGCGGACCGGGCGCGACGTCGCGTTCTTCACGCTGCACTACCTCGAGTCGCAGGGCCAGGGATCGCACTTCGTGCCGCGTCTCATCGGCTTCAGCTCGCGTGAGCAGCGCGCGTTCTTCGAACTCCTCACCACCGTGAAGGGCATCGGCAACCGCAAGGCCCTGCGCGCCATGCAGGTCTCGCACGGGCGCATGGCTGAGGCGATCGCCGCCGGCGACGCGAAGTTTCTCGCCACGCTTCCCGAGATCGGCAAGCGCACCGCCGAGAGCACGATCGTCGAACTCAAGGGCAAACTCGACCCATTCCTCGCAGACCCGGCGGCGGCGCGCCGAGCCGAGCACGCGGCCTCGATCGCGGCCGTCGCAGCGCTGCCCGTGGGGCCAGCCGCCGACGCGGAAGAAGTGCTTGTCGCGCTGGGCGAGCAACGGCCGCACGCGCGAGCGAAGATCGAGCGGGTGCTTGCGGGCGCAAGCGGCGCTTCGCTCTCTGCGGACGAAATCGTGACGCGTGCGCTCCGCACGCGTGGAGTCGGATGAGTCGGGCGCGCACGACGCGTGCAACGTGGACAGCCGCATGGATGTGAACGAACACCGCTACGCAGGCATCATCGCAGGAGGCGCGGGCACGCGGCTCTGGCCGCTGTCGCGTCGCGCACGGCCAAAGCAGCTGCTCCCGGTCGCCGGGGGCGCCTCGCTCCTCGAGCACGCATGGCGGCGGGTCGACGGCGTGGTCGAGCCGTCACGCCGGCTCATCTGCACCACCAACGCGTTCGCGGAGGCCATGCGCGGCGTGCTGCCCGAGCTTCGCGCCGACAACACGCTGCTCGAGCCGATGGGGCGTGACACGCTGAACGCGGTCGGATTGCTTGCGTTCGTGCTCGCCGCGCGCGATCCGCGGGCGACGCTCGCGATCCTGACCGCCGATCACCTGATCGATCCGGTCGAGGCTTTCCGCGATTCGCTGCGCGCGGCGTTCGCGGCGGTCGAGGCCGCGCCGCGACGGATCGCGACCTTCGGCGTGTCGCCCACGCACGCGGCCACCGGCTACGGCTACATCGAGCGTGGCGCGCCCATTGCAGGCGTCGCGCACGCCTACCGCGCCACGCGATTCGTCGAGAAGCCCGACCGCATGCGCGCGGAGGAGTACCTGCGTCTCGGCAGTTTCGTGTGGAATTCGGGCATGTTCGTCTTTGCAGCCGCGACGATGTGCGATGCGCTCCGCAGGCACGCCCCCGCCAGCGCCGCCGGCCTCGCGGAGATCGCCGCCGCGTGGCATTCCCCTGCACGAGACGAGACGCTCCGCCGCGTGTATCCGACGCTTCCGAAGGAGTCGTTCGACCGAGCCGTCATGGAGCCGGCAGCCATCGGCGGCGAGTTCGAGGTCTGCACGCTCACGCTTGGCGCGAACTGGCTCGACGTCGGCAACTGGACGAGCTTCGCCGACTCGATTCCCTGCGACGATCGCGGCAACCGCGTCAACGCGCACTGGCTCGACGATGGCTCGCGAGGCGTGCGGGTGATCTCGGATGAACCCAGTCACCTCATCGCGACGGTCGGATGCGAGGATCTCGTGATCGTGCATACGAAGGATGCGACGCTGATCGCACCGGCTGCGGAGGTTGAGCGCGTGAAGTCGCTCGCCGAGCGGGCGCCCGAGGCGTGGCGCTGACGATGCGCTACCTCGCGATCGATCTTGGAGACAAGCGCACCGGCTTCGCGGCAGGCGACGACGTCGTCGGCCTGGTACAGCCGCTTTCGGTCGTCGAGGCGCCAACGCGCGCGCTCCAAGTGAAGGCGTCGCTGCACGCGATCGACGAGTACGGACCCGATCGCATCGTCGTCGGCCTGCCGTTCAACATGGATGGCACCGAGGGGCCGCGCGCGAAGCTGGTGCGCGAGTTCGCCGTCGATCTCGAGCGGGCGTTCCGCGCCGATCGCGGCGCCCACGCGCGCTTCACGCTCGACTTTCACGACGAGCGCCTCTCGAGTTTCGCGGCGGAAGAGCGACTGAAGCGCACGGGCCGTACGCACGGCGAGAAGAAGGCGCTGCGCGATGCGCTGGCGGCGTGCGCGATTCTCGAGGATTTCCTCCGCGCCCGCAGCGGCGGCGAGGAAAGCCCGTGAGCGCGGCGCGGGTCCATCTCACCGACGAGCAGCGTGCCGTCGTCGAGGCGCGCGACGACGCGCACCTGACGGTGCTCGCGGTCGCGGGCAGCGGCAAGACGACGACCATGGTGCACCGCCTCGCGGAGCTCGCGATCCGCGGCGTGCCGCCCCGAGAGATGCGCGCGGTGATGTTCAACAAGGCCGCGCAGCTCTCGTTCGAGTCGCGCCTCGCGGCGCAAGGCGTCGACACGCGACAGCTTCGCGTCCAGACCTGGCATGCGCTCGCGTTCGGCATCATGCGGCACCTCGAGTCGGTCGCCGCCGTGCCGCGCATGACGCTCGTCACCGACGGCGGCGCGATCCTGCGCACCCTCGGCGACGTGATTCGCGAGGAGTTTGCATCGCGCAACGAACATCCCGAGGAGGACGACGGACGCGACGCCGAGACCTGCCTCGAGGCGATCCGCGAGTGGAAGTCGATGCTGGTCGCGCCGGCCGACGCAGGCCACGCCGACGACGAGTTCCTCGCGGGCGTCTACGCGCGGTTCGAGAAACGCCGAGCGGCCGAGGGCTTCCGCACCTTCGACGATCTCGTCGTCGACAGCGTCCGCGCGCTCGACGCGGACCCGGCGCGGCTCGGACTCTCGAATCTCTTCGAGCACCTCGTGGTCGACGAGTTCCAGGATTGCGACCATGCGCAATTCCGCCTGCTTTCGCTGCTGGCCGGCTCGCGCGCCCGCGTCACCGTCGTAGGCGACGACGACCAGACCATCCACGAATGGCGCGGCGCCCGCAGCGCGTTCATTCGCGGCGAGTTCGCCAAGCGCTTCACCTCGCATCCGCACGCGACCTTCACGCTCTCGGCGAGCTTCCGCTTCGGGCCCGACCTCGCGGCCGCGGCCGAGCGCGTGATTGCCGCCAGCGGCTCGCGCGTGCCGAAGCGAATCGTCGCTGCCGATCCCGAGCAGGACACGCGGCTTGTCGTCGTCACGGAGACGGGCGGCGAGCCGCGCGCGCTCGATCCCCTCGTCGCAAAGCTCGGCGAACTGCTCGAGGGCGGCACGCCCGCCCGCGACATCGTGGTGCTCGGCCGCTCGTGGGCGCAGTTGCTCGCGTTCGAGTGGCGCATGCTTGCGGCGGGGATTCCCTTCGCGATGGACGAGCATGCGGCCTTCGCCGACGATCCGTCGCTCGCGCTTCTCCTCTCCTACGCCCGAGCGGCGCGCACGCTGCGCGTGCCGCTCGGCGAGGATCCCAGCGGGGAACTTGCGAAGAACGCCTCGCGCATCCTCAATCGCCCGTTCCGCGGGCTTTCGCGCAAGGGCATGGATCTTCTGCTGCGCGACGCGCAGCGCGACGGCCTCACGCTCGGCGACCTCTGCTTCGAGGACGACCTGCACGTGATGGCCGGATTCCACGGCGGCGCGCGCAAGGAGCTCAAGGCGCTCGGCAGCGCGCTTCTGAAGGCGCATCGCCGTTCGGGCGACGAGTCGGGCGCCGCGCAGGCGATTCGCGTCCTTCGCAGCGAGATCCGCTTCGAAGAAGCGCTTTCCGCGCACCGCAGCGCGGCCAGCGTGCAGGAGTGCCTGCGCGCCTACGAGGTGCTCGAGGACTTCGCGCGCGCCGCGCGTTGCCCGCTCGGCGAACTCGAGGCACGGCTTGCGGAAGTCGACACCACGCAGGGCCGCGCGCGGGAAGAGTGCGTGCGCGTCACGACGATCCACCGCGTGAAGGGCCTCGAGTGGGACTACGTCTTCATTCCCGAGTGCGACGAAGGCTGGATGCCGCTTCCGGGCGACGAGCAGTCGGGCTGCTTCGCGAAGAACGACCGGCACGCCACGCTCGAGCGCAGCCCTGCGATCGAGAGCGAGCGCAGGCTCTTCTACGTTGGAATCACCCGCGCCCGCACCGCCTGCTTCGTAAGCTCGGGCGACGAGGAGTCGCGCTCGCGTTTCCTGCGCGACGCGGTGCAGCCGGCGATGGCCAAGCCGCGGCGGTGAGCGTCCGTGCTGACGCCGGAGAATCTCTGTCGAGATGCACGCAGCGCAGGCGCGAGGAGCGCCTCACCCCCAACGCGCGGCATCGCTGTCGAGGTACCACCGCTGCTCGCCGCCGATCGGGCTGACGCCCTTGATCGGGATGTCGCGCACGGGGTCGGCGCCCGTCGCAATGCGGTGCACCATGTTCGCCTTCTTCTTGCCGAGGACGAGTATGCCGATGAAGCGCGCGCTGTTGATGAGCGGATACGTCATCGTCACGCGGTCGGGCGGCGTCACCTTCGGCCCGCGGTTGAAGCACGCGAAGCGGTCGTCGACGCGGAGCGCATCGGAGTGCGGGAAGAGACTTGCCGTGTGGCCATCGTCGCCCATGCCGAGCAGCACGAAGTCGAGGCGGTCGTGCCCCTTCTCGCGCCAGCCGAGCGACTCGCGCAGTTCGTCCTCGTAGAGCGCGTCGGCGTCGGGTTCGTACGCGTGGATCGGGTGCACCTGCGACTTCGGGATTCCCGAGTGATCGACGATGAGCTCCGCGATCTGTCCGTAGTTCGAACGCGGGTCTTCGAACGGCACGCAGCGCTCGTCGACGATCCAGAGATGCGTGCGCCGCCACGGCATGTCGCGGAACGCAGGGTCGATCATCATGCGCTGGTAGAGCGGCATCGGCGTCGATCCGCCCGAGAGCGCGAGGTGGAAGTCGCCGAAGCTGCGCACGCACGCCTTGGCCTGGTTGACGATGTCGAGGCCGATCGCGTCGATCGCGCCGTCGGCGTGCTCGAAGAGCGACACGGATCCGGGAAGCCGCGGCGTTGGCGGCATCTCGTCGAGGATCTTGTAGGGGCCGGTGTCTTCGTCGCTCATGGTCGGTGCCAAGGGGGCGTGACGGGCAGCGTACCCGAGCCATCGTCGGCGATCGAGGGTCGCTCGGGCTGTGCCCTCGACGGCGAAGCCGGAGCGGGTTGCGCGCGCCGAAAGCAGAGTCACGGCTCGCGCCGAAAGCAGAGTCACGGCTCGCGCCGCCAGCAGAGTCACGGCTCGCGCCGCCAGCAGACTCACGGCTCGTTGCGCCACGCGCGACCATCGCGGGCGAGCAGTGCATCGGCGCTCGCCGGGCCCCACGAGCCGCAGGCGTAGCTCGCGTGAATGCCAGCGCGCGCGGCCGCCGAGCGTTCGTCGAGGAACGGCATCACCGCGTTCCACGCGCCCTCGACCTCGACGCGGTGCTTGAAGAGCGTCTGGTCGCCGCGCATCGCGTCGACGATCAGCGGTCCGTACGCCTCGACGGGATCGGCCTTGAAGTGATCGGCGTAGTCGAGCTGCATGTCGACGTTCGCGCCGCGCAGGCCGAAGCCGGGCACCTTGACCTCGAAGCGCAGGTTGAAGCGCTCCTTCGGCGCGATCTGGATGACGAGCCGATTCGGGGCTTCGCCCCGGAAGCCCGGCACCTTGCGGAAGAGGTTCGCCGCCGGCGGCTTGAACTGGACGACCACCTCGGTGCGCTTCTGCGCGAGCTTCTTGCCGGTCCGGATGTAGAACGGCGTGCCCGCCCAGCGCCAGTTGTCGAAGTGCACCTTCATCGCCGCGTAGGTTTCGGTCGTCGAACCGGGCGCCACGCCCGCGAGCTCGTGGTACGCGCCTTCCTTGCCATCCGCCGCGAATTGTCCGAGCGCGCAGTGCGCCGCCACTTCGTCTGCGGTCGGCACCGAGATCGAGTCGATGATCTTGATCTTCTCGGCGCGCACGTTCTCCGGGGTGTAGAGGCTCGGCGGCTCCATTGCCACGAACGCAAGCACCTGGAAGAGATGCGACTGGATCATGTCGCGGATCGCGCCCGTCTGGTCGTAGAACGCGGTTCGCTGGCCGACCGACACCGTCTCGGCCGCCGTGATCTGCACGTGGTCGATGTACTGCCAATTCCACAGCGGCTCGAAGATCGAGTTCGCGAAACGCAGGACGAGCATCGACTGCACGAGTTCCTTGCCGAGGTAGTGGTCGATCCGGTAGATCGACTCCTCCTCGAACGCGCGGCCGAGCGCGCGGTTCAGGCTCGCGGCGCTCGCGGCGTCGTGGCCGAACGGCTTCTCGACGATGATGCGCTGCCAGCTCTTGGCATTCGGATCGATCGAGCACCAGCGCTTGCCCTCGACGACAAGCCCGGCGTCGTCGATCTGCTGCACGATCGGCTCGTAGAGGTTCTCGGCGACCGACAGGAAGAAGAGCAGGTTTCCGCGCGTTCCCTTCTGGGCGGCGAGTTCGGCGAGGCGCGCCTCGAGCGCCGGATAGCACTCGCTCTTGACCGCGTCGCCTGGAAAGTAGAAGAGCCGCTTCGCAAACTCGGCGTACTTCGCGGTATCGAAGTTCTTCACCTGCTGCGCGACCCACGACTTCAGCTCGTCGCGCCATGCGTCGTCTGACTTCTGGGTGCGCGAGACGCCAAGGATCACCGTCGAGGCATGCAGCTGCCCTGCCACATGCATCTCGTACATGGCGGGAACGAGCTTGCGCGAGGCGAGGTCGCCGGAAGCGCCGAAAATCACCAGGATGCAGGGATCGGTCGTAAGCATGGTCAGATACGCGGGAGGCTACCGCGTGCGGCGACGGCGTGGAGCCGCGATGCGCCGTCAGAATCGCGGATGGAATCTCGTCGCCACCTCGCGGAGCCGCGACTTGTCGACATGCGTGTAGATCTGGGTGGTGACCACGCTCGAGTGGCCGAGGAACTCCTGCACGGTGCGCAGGTCGCAGCCGCCGCGCAAGAGGTCGGTTGCGAAGCTGTGGCGCAGGACGTGCGGGTGCACGCCGTGAAGCCCGGCCGCGGCCGCGTACTTCTTCACCAGCATCCAGACGGCGACGCGCTCGAGCGGACGTCCGCGGTTCGAGACGAACAGCCTGTGATCCGCGCGGGCCTCGTCGCCCTGGACGATTCCCGGTCGCACGGCCTCGAGCCAGTGCGAGAGCGCGCGCGCCGCGGGAAGACCCACTGGCACGATGCGCTGCTTCGATCCCTTGCCGACGACGCTCAGCGACGCGATCGTCGGGAACCACTGGTTCAGCCGCACGCCGCCGACCTCGCTGGCGCGCAGGCCCGCGGCGTACATGAGTTCGAGGATCGCCCGGTCGCGCTCCCAGAGGTCGCTGTTGTCAGGCGTAGGCGCCGCCAGGAGCTTCTTCATCTGCGCGGGCGAGATCACGTCGGGGAGCTTCCGCCACTTGGTCGGGCGCTCGAGCAGCCGCGCGGGATTCGCAGGAATCAGTCCGCTGGCGTGCAGGAAGCGGAAGAACACCCGTACGGTCGACACGTGGCGAACGATGGTGGAAGGGTCGAGCCCGCGCTCGCGCGCGAGGAAGCGCACGTGCTCGACCAGATGCGCCGGCTCGACGGCCGTCGGGGTCGCGACGCCGCGCGCCGCGAGATCTTCGACGAGTTCCTCGAGATCGCGGCCATAGGCCTCGCGGGTCGCGGGAGCGAGGCCGCATTCGATCGAGATGTAGGCGTTGAACCGGCTGAGGGCGTTGCGGAAGCCGCTCGCCCGCACGCGCTCGGACCGCTGTTCGCGCGGCGATGCTTCGCGAACCTTGCTCGGTTGGTCAGGAGTCGAAGCCGCTGTCGGCGACGGGGCCGTCGCACGACCGGAACCGGTTCGGACCGGTGTGCGGGACTGCGACGGGTGAAACGGCACGTTGAGAGACTGAGACGTGAGAGCCTTCGTCGCCGCCGTCCTGTTGGGGATCGATCTCGTCGAGGATGGAGCTGCAGGTTCGGAACGCTTCATCGAGTGCCTGCTCGAAGGCTTGCTCGAGGTTGCCGAGCGTCCACGCACCCATGCGGTCAATCGAGTCGGCTTGACTCGAATCATCGTCCGGCTGGGATAGGTGTTGGAGCGTCATCGCCTCGCCTTGGTCAATCGGCACTTGGAGCGTTCTGGCGCGAAAGATGCCCGACTCCCTTTCGGATTCCCCCGAAACGGGGTGGATCTCACAACTTCCTGCGAATCGGGGGCGATCCCGTTCCGGGCTTGGAGATGTGATTGAACCGCCCGAAGACGCGTAGGCACGCGGCTTGCCAAGGGAGTGCCGACGCTTGCGACAGGAGGTCGCGACGTCAACCTTCAGGCCAGTTTCAGGCAAGCTTCAGGCAAGGAGTGCCGCATGCCACAAGTTGATTCCGCAGCCGATTCGCTCGTCTTCCGCTCAATTTCCGCGGAACGCGCCGCTGTTCCGTCCACTCCGCAGGAATTGCCTCAGCTCGATCTCGTGGGCGCAGCGATTGCGCGAGCCGCACGCCTGGCCGCCGCCGAAGCGCGCGCCCGCCGCGCCTACGGCTCGCTCCACCGCTCGCAGGC
>Ga0315904_10005036_pt1 | contig 18476 bp, 22 predicted proteins | sample LakEriMetagenome_6_FD_203529 | JGI IMG/M metagenome (GOLD analysis project Ga0315904, IMG submission 203529) | Freshwater fungal communities from buoy surface, Lake Erie, Ohio, United States - Buoy 12 MA120 | ecosystem: Environmental > Aquatic > Freshwater > Lake | place: USA: Lake Erie, Ohio...
CGGGTCGCTGATCCACGGCCCGTACAGCGACAGGATCACCGCGTCGGGCCAGGCCGCGCGGATCGCCTGGCCGACCTGCGCGCCGCGCGAGCGTGCACCGGCCTGGCACTCGGCCAGGGTCAGGGCGCAGGCGTCGGGCCAGTTGTCGGAGCCGCCGAAGTACCGCTCGCTGTCGTACACGATGCCGGTGAACCCGGCCGCGCGGGCGGCGGTGGCGAGGTTCGCGGCGTTCTGCGCGGGCACCGTCCAGTCACCGACGTAGGCCGAGGGCGGGGCGTAGGCGATGACGAAGTTGTGTCGCAGCCGCGTCAGGGTCGGCAGGGTGCCGAGCGCGGCGGCGAACGTGGCGGTGCTGATCGGCGTGGGCCGCAGCACCTGATTGGACAGGCTGCCCATCGTCAGGACCACGCCGTCGAACGGCATGGCGTCCATGCGCGCGGCGTTGGCCCGCAGGAAGGCCGGGGTGGGGATGTCCTGGCCGTGCTTGATGAGCAGCGACGCCGAGGCCGTCGCCGTGGGGCTCGAGGTCGCCGTCGGGGTGGGCGTCGCCGTGATCGTCGGGCTCGAGGTCGGCGTCGCCGTCGGCGTCACGGTCGGCGTGGGCGTCGGCTTCGGCGGCCGAGGCTTCTTGCCACGCGCGTCGGACGGTGCGGCGATCAGCAGCAGCAGGCAGGCGGCCAGGAGGCAGACCAGGGCGCGGCGCACAGGCACCCCCGATAGGTGGTTTGGCACCCCGGCACGGGGAGCGGGGACCGGGCGCTCGACCCGTGCCGGGGTGGATGGAGGGCGGTCCCCCTACTTCTTGGTTTCGGTGATTGCCTTGGTCGGCGTCAGCTCGGGGTTCGGGGTGATCGTGAACTGGTTGGAGGTGTTGTCCACCTCGACCACCCGCACGGGGTTCCACGGCGGCTTGTAGCGCACCTCGTAGCGGATGCTGTAGACGCCCGGCGGCTGCGTCGGCGGTATCTGCACCCGCACCGTCGAGTCGTTGCAGCCGTCGTCGGCGTACTCCTCCGCCACGGACGGGAGGGCGAAGCCGTTGGGGAACCGGATCACGCCCAACTCCGACTCGGACACCGGCTTGACCAGCACGCGCGTCGCGGTGAACGGGGTGCCGTCCCAGCAGAATGTGTTGGTCAGGGTGATGATGTCGCCCGGCGCGTACACCTCGCGGTCGGTCTGGAACGGGGTGAAGGTGATGTTGTCGTAGGGGCGCAGCGCCCACACCGTCACCGCAGCCCACGCGACCGCCAGGGCCACGAGGATGACGTAAACGGCCCGAATGCGGACCGCGTGCCGGCGGCTCATTGTCGGGTCACCACCGCCACCAGCCCGCCGATCAGGCCCACGATCAGCGCCGTCACCGCAGCCCAAAACAGGCGCTCCAATGGGGTGAAGCGAGCCAACGTCACGAACCCCGCATGGGCCTCGCGCAGTTGCTCGATGTCGTCACGGATGCCGTCGATGTGCGACCGCACAGCCTGATCGTTCAGGTCGACGCGAGCCGCCAATGCGTCCACCCGGCGCTCCAGGTCCCGCAACGGGTCGGTCACGGATGCCTCCTAGATGACGGGCGACAGGTCGAGGCCGACGGAGAACTCCGACGTGGAGCAGGTCAGGGACCAGCCCTCCACGAAGCCGTCGTAGGTGGAGGCACCGAACACCGCCGTGGGCAGGTTCGTGACGCTCACCCGGTCCAGGGGCACGAGTTGGAGCGTGGTGGACTCGATGCTGTTCGGCGTGGTCAGCAGGTCCACGGTGATGCGCCCCAGGCGGGGCTTGTTCGAGGACCGCTGCCCCAGGCGGTAGGACGCCGAGTAGGCGAGGTAGACGTAGGAGCTGACGATCGACGTGAAGGAGTCGATGACCTCGCTGCCGTCCACGGTGAGCGCAGACGACGACTGCTGGATCGCCTTGCCCGCAGGCCCCTCGGCGATGACGGTGTTGGCGTGGAGCGAGTCGTCCAGCACCAGCGACACGTCGCCGGCGAGGTCGGCGGTGGCCGAGGCCGTGAGGGTGACCGAGGCGGTGTTGTTGCGCGCGGCGTATCCGCGGAACTTGGGGTCTCCCAGGCGGTCGATGTAGCACACGCCCTGCTCGGATGCGGCGATCTCCTGGTAGGCATCCAGCAGCGACTTGCCGCCCGTGTCCTGCCCGGACATGGTCATGCCCGAGATGTCGACGACGGACGGCGCCCCGTGGGATGCGAAGCCCGCCAGCGCGGACGTGCGGTCGGCAATCGAGTCGCCGCTGTCGCCGTCCCAGCCCGCGCCGTACATCGCGTCGATGTTTGCCTGCGCCACGGCCGCGGTCGTGCGGAACACCGAGATCGCGGCCATGTCGCCGATGTAGCAGTAGGAGTTGTCCGTCCACCCGCTGTTGCGGATGCCGCCGAAGGTGATGCGGCGGTTGCTGCTGCCGATGGTGCAGGCGGTGCCCCCGGAGTTGGCCGAGGTCCGCAGCGACCCGTCGATCCAGATGCCGGCCGTGGTGCCGCTGGCGGGCTGGAGCCGGACTGCGACGTGATGCCAGGCCCCGTCCCACAACTTCTGCCCCGACACCGGGTTCGTGGGGTTGAGCGTGACCGATCCACCGGAGTCACCGACGACGCGCAGCGTGAGCCGCCCGTCAGCGGCGGCGAGTTCGAGCTGGACGTAGCCCGTGCCGCCGCTGGTGCGGTTCATGCGGAACAGGATGGTGTCGGTCACGTCCTCGGTGCGGAACCAGAAGGCGATGACGCCGTGCTGCGAGCCGGGGTCGAACGTCGTGGGGTGCTCCAGCACCGGGCCGATCTGCGACCACGGGCGGAAGCCGATGGCGCCACCGACAAACGGCGGGCCTTCGCTGATGAACTCGTGGTGGCCGGCGCTGCCGCCGTAGACCTGGATGTTGAACGGCGCGGCGTTGGAGCGCATCGGGTCCCATGCCGAGCCGGTGCCCGATCCGCGCTCGGCCATCGGGTAGGTGTACCCGGCGGCCTTGTCCGTGATGAGCGCGTGCTGCCGCTCCACGCCGTAGGGGTACAGCGTTGCCTTGGCGTACATCTTCATCAGGTCGGTGGCCTGGACGCGGCAGGTGGCGACCTTGCCGCCCGTGGGCTGGACCTCCCACGAGTCCACGAACCCCTGCCAGACCTGGAGGCTGTTCACCTTGACCCGGATGGGGACGTTCTTGCGAACCTGCGACACACCGCCGGAGGTGAACGGCCCCGAGGTATTGCCCGGCGTGAAGCGGCCGTCCTCATTCCGCAGCACCAGCGACAGCGACCCCGCCGAGGCGGTGTCGAACTCATTGGAGCGTCCCCGCGAGCACGACACGCCCTCGTTGAGCAGGACGTAGGAGGAGATGTCCGACCAGGCGGTGGTGTCGAACCGCGCCTCGACGGTGACCGAGGGGATGCCGCTCACTAGAACGCAACCTGACCGCGTGCGCCCGCACCGGACAGGACGCGCTTCACCTCGGCGGCGATGGCGCGGGGGTCACCGATGCCGGTGTTCACGACGATGGTGGTGCCGCCGAGGCCGCGTGCGCGGTTGAGCGGGATCACCGCTTCCGGCCCGGCCTCGCCGATCAGGGCCGTCGTCGGACCAGTGACGATGCCGCCCTTGGCGAGCGCGATCATCGGCAGCAGCGGGATCTCGGGGATGTCGGGGCCAGGAAGGCGGTTGACGCCTCGGATGACCGCGTTCACCCCGCCGAGGATGAAGTTGATTTTGTCGGTGATCCAGTTCACGACGCCGACGAGGCCGCCCTTCAGCCCGTCCCAGAGGCTCTTAGCCTTGTCGGTGATGGACTTCTTGATGGACTTCAGCGTGTCGACCAGGCTCCAGAACTTCTGCGCCGCCCAGATGGCAACGTCGCGCGCCTTATCCTTGATCGTCTGCCAGATGTTGCCAGCGACGGTCTTGACGCGCTCCTTGAGGTTGCGGAAGAACTCGATCATCCCGTTCCACTTGTCCCTGATCCAGTTCCAGGCCGCGATGGCCTTGTCCTTCAGCCAGGTGAACGCCGCGCCGACAGCGCGCAGGACGCCCTGGACGATGTTGCGGAACGTCTCGCTGCGCTTGTAGGCGACCACGAACATCGCAATCAGTCCGACAATGGCGAGGACGATCAGGCCGATCGGGTTGGCCGTCAGGATCACGTTAAGCACGGTCTGGATCGCTGCCCACGCTGCGGTCGCCGCGCGCACGATGCCCATGACCACGTTGTAGATCTTGAGCGATGCGACGATCGCGCCAATGCCCGCCGCGATGGGGATGAGCCAGCCCTGGTAGCGGACCAGCCACGCGCCGAAGTCCTTGACGGCGGGGATCACGGTGTCCTTGATGTAGCCGCCGAACTCCTTGAGCTTGGGCAGCACGTTGTCCTCGAACATGTGCCACATTTCCTTGGCGGCGGCGACCACCTTGTCCTTGAGCCAGTTACCGAGCCGCTTCAGCGCGGGGATGCCGGTGCCCTTGATCCAGGCGGCCAGTTCCTTGACCCGCTGGCCGAGGCCCTTGAAGAAGGGGATCAACTTGCCCCCGCCGCCGAACACGTTGTCCATCGCCACGGCGAAGTTGTCAACGGAGCCCTTGCTGCCGTTGAACAGGATGCCGATGGCATTGGCGATGCCGGAGAACTTGCTGCCCACCGACTCGACGATTGGCATGACCTGATTGGCGATGACGTTCATTAGCCAGGTCAGGACCGGCAGCAGCGCGCCGCCGATGGACTCCTTGACCTCGCCGAAGCGGTTCTTCAGAATCTCCAGTTGGCCCTGAGCGGTCTTAGCGTCCTTCGAGGCGAAGCCGCCGACCTTGGCCGCGAGGAGGCCCTGGATCGTAGTCAGGTCCTTGGCCTTGTCCCCGGTGGCCTTGAAGTTGATGCCCAGGGCCTTGAGCGCCCGGCCGTTGCCCATCATCGCCCGGCCGATGAGCCCCGCAGCGGTGGGAAGGTCCTGCCCGGTCTTGGCGGCGTAGTCGGCCAGGAGCGGCGACAGGTCCCGCAACTGGTTCTCATTGAGCCCGAACTGCGCGAGCACCGCCTGGCCCGATGCGAACGCATCGTCGTCGAAGCGGGTCTTGCGCGCCATCTCGGCGTTGTAGTCGCGCAGCGCGTCGATGTTGCCCCCGGCGAGCGCGGGGAATCGGGCGTAAGCGTCGGCGAGGCGGGTCTGCGCGGCCTGCGCCTCGGAGAACGCCCGCACCGACTCGGTGCCGAACGCTACGAGCCCGCCCACGGCGAGCGCGCCGCCGAGCGCAGCACCGAGCCCGGTGGCCTTGCCGGCGAGCCCGCCCATCTTCGAGCCGATGCTGCCGAGCGTGCGGCTTGCCCGGTCGACGGCGGTGATGGCGATGCTCAGGTTGGACGAAGCCACGGCCCTAGCCCTCCTGCGCCTTGTTCCATGCCACGACGAAAGCCACGGCCGACTCGAACTCCTCGACCGTCAACAGGTCGATCTCCCACGGACGGATTCCCATGACGTGCGCGAGCAGCCCCGCGTACCGGGCCTTGCGCTCGGTCAGCCCTCCGCTGGGGCCGGGGAAGGGTCCTCGGACTCGACCTCGACCTCCTCCAGCACGAAGTCGACATCGCGGAAAGCGAGGTCGGGCTGCTTGCGCTTCATGGCGACCCACACCATCGCGCGCAGGGCGGAGGCGGTGCCGGCCTCGGCGACCTCGGACATCTTCAGTCCGGTGACCTTCTCGATGGCCTCGGCCTCGACGATGGTCAGGCGGGAGAGGTCGTACTCCTCGCCGGAGACGGTGATCTTCATGGTGCGGTCCCTTCGGTTGTGCCGCAGCCCCCGGTCGGGAGGGTGACCGGGGGCTGCGGGTGGAGCGTCAGATGACGCCGAGCAGCGCGCGCGCCTTGCGCTCGGCGTTGATGCGCCCGATGTCGTAGCGGCGGTGACACCGCTTGCACATGGGCTCGTAGTGCGACGGGTCAAGTGAGTACGGACCGTGCTGCCGCCCGTTCCTTTGGATGCCAGGCGGGCGCTCGCCGGGACTCCCGTGGATGTACGCCCAGTCGACGGCGACTACGCCGCACCGAGAGCACGAATGCTCCCGCGCCTTGCCGCGTTCGCGCAGCACGCGCTTGTGCGCCGCTTCGTACCCCGCGTCCGAGCTGTTGTTCGGAATGCGGAGCGGGGGGCCGTCTGTCGTGCCCGTAACTCGCAACCTCCGGCGGTGGCCCGAGCACATCCGCCCGCGCGGAGGGCACAGGCGCTCACACCCATCGACGCAGCAGACGGCTCGCGGCTCGCGCGCCGCATACTGGTGGTAGTAGTCGCGGGCGGCAGCGCGGCAGTCATCACACTTGCACTTGCGGCCGTAGTAGCCCGTGATGGTGCCGCACTTGTCAGACTTCACAAGGCCGTATCAGTCGAGATGGTGCGGATCTGGTACGGGTTGTTCGTGCCGTCGAACAGGGCCATGAGCGTGACCTTCTGCGGCAGGATGTCCGCGCCGTCCACGTTCACCTCGGCCTTGGTCACCTTCGCCGTGGCGACGGTGAACTCCAGCGTCGGGTAGTGCGAGCCGGTGATCGCGGTGGGCAGCGCCCACGTCAGCTGGATCGCCGTCGTGGTGTTCGCGGAGTAGAGGTCGTAGAGCGTGGTGCGCTCGATGAAGTCCATCTCCAGTTCGATCTCGCACGTCCGGTAGCCGTTCACGACCTGCTCGGACTTGATGCCGCTGGAGCCCGCGTAGTACCGCTCCGTGCTCAGCGGGTTCTCGATCTTCACCGTCGCGCCCTTGACGCCGGTCAGGGTCGTGCCGCCGCTGATCGAGGTCTTGCCGCTGGATGTCGACGGGGTGCCGCCGAGGCTCACCGTGAGGTCCGCTCCGGTGAACTGCGTCTGAGAGGCGGGGTAGGACGCCGATGCCAGGGCGGTGCCCGTGGCCTCGTTCCAGCCGTCGATGCCGACCTTCAGCGTCAGCGGGTCGGTGACGTTGCCGCCGAACTCGTAGGACGTGACCTTGCAGCCGTTGAACGTGAACGGCCGCACGGTGCCGGAGGCGACCTGCGGGCGACCCACCTGAACCGTCAGCGACGAGCCCGCGGACTGCTGGTCGCCGGGGGCGAACACCGCCTCATAGGCCGAGCCCGACAGGACGGTGGGCGTGGTGGTGGAGCCGAGGGCGGCGCGGTGGAGCGTGCCCAGGCCCTTGTCGGTCAGCTCGACCTCGAAGTCGCCGCTGATCTGGCGGGTGGTGGTGACGTGCCGCGACAGCAGCGCGACACCGTTCGTGGAGCCGTACAGGCCCTCACCCTGTTGCCGCTCGATCTCCAGGTTCAGACCCTCGGAGACGTGCGGCTGGAACTTGGTCGGCGTGACCGCAGTGCCCGCGGTGGACTCGACGCCCCACCCGAGCTGCGACACGAGGCCGGTGACGAACGGCATGGGTCAGTCCTCCTTGGACTTGTTAGCGGTGATGACCTCGTACAGGCCGGGGATGTCCCACTCGCGCCCGTCGTCGTCGGGAACCTCGAACACCTCGTCGGGCTCCACGACGCGCTGGAGCGCGACGATGATGCGGGGCTCGTCGGCGGTCAGACGGACCTTCATGGCTCTCCTTGGGCAGGGCGAAGCACCCGCCGTAGCGGGTCCGGGTGATGGGGGTCAGAGGTAGGCGCGGGCGTCGATGTCGAACGTGATGCGGACGGCCATGCCGGGGTCGAGGAGTTCCTGCGTGACCTGGACGTTGGTGAACGTCAGCGGGCCGATGTTCACCGGGCAGTCGTCCCACGCCTCGCGCGTGAGCAGCACCCCGGCAACGTCGTCGAACAGCGCGGACGCCTCAGACCGCAGGGCGGCCCACTCGCCGGACCCGGACCAGGCGGTGACCTCGCACGGGATGGTCACGTTCTCCTCGCGCGAGCCGGCACCGATCGGCACCGAGCGCCACTCCGCATCCGTGGTCCACGGGGTGGGGTCGTCGTCGTCGGCCCAGCCCTGCCCGCCGATGATGACGTAGGACGCGGGCTCGGCCTGCGAGAGCACGGGGCCGTCGTACACCTCCGCGTCGATGCCCTCCAGAGCCGCCAGAGCGGACGTGACGAGGGCGAACGCCGCCGTGGCGGTCATGCGATCCCCGGCGTGGAGTAGCGGCGCAGGAAGTCCTGCACACGGTTCGGCAGGGAGTAGCCCTGGCCGGGGGTGTAGTCGTCGCCGCCGCGGCGCTGGATCGTGCCGCGCTGCGTCTGCCACAGGTGGCGGACCGTCTCCAGGATCGCCTGCTGGAGCCCGGCCGGGATGGACGTGCGGCCCGCGATGTAGTCGACCTCGATGTTGTTGAAGCCCTCGGTCCACACGCTCGCGGAGTAGCCGGAGGTCTTCGTGAGGATGCCGGTGTCGATCTCCACCGCGTAGGACGACACGGGGTTGCCGTTCTCCATCACGTCCGTCACCTGGATCACCGGGGCCTGTCGGAGGATGACGCTCGCCCGGCCGCCGTTGTGCGTCTCGGACACCGAGCGGCGGGCCAGGGGGCCGACCTCACCCTCGACGAGATCGGTGGCGGCGAGGATGAAGAACCGCAACTCGTCGTCGTCGGCGTAGTCCGTGGCGGTCATGTTCAGGTGCCGCTTCACGTCCGCCAGCGCGATCGGCGGGGAAACCGTCAGATCGTCGACGTTGAAGCCCTCTTCGAGCGTGCCCGCGTTGACCCCGGTCGTGACCCAATAGACGCCGTAGTGGCCGACCTGGGACGGCTCGTAGTCCAGGTGGTAGATGCCCGGCAGCGGGTGTTCGATGCTGCCCGTCTGGTTGGTGCTCGTCCCATCGGGGGCGATCACCGTCACCGAGATGTCGTCGGGGTCGGCCAGCGCGCCGTCGAGGTCGTAGACCCGCAGCTCCAGGCGGACGAACCCGCTCACCCCTGCGGCCCCTGCGTAGATCGGCATGACGCTCCTAGGAGGTGATCGTGTTGGTGATGACGCGCGAGCGCAGCGTCCCCGGCGTCGTCTCGCCCTCGATGCGGACCTTCGCCGTCATCGCTGCGGCGGCGACCAACTGTGCGGCGGTGTTCGTCGCGGCGGTGCCGTTGAGCGTGGCGGCGGTCACGAGGTCGGCGACCATGCCGCGCGTCAGGCCCGTGCCGATCGCCGTGGCGGCGGTGGCCGCCAGGTACGCCTCGGCGTTGTGCGTCGTGATGACCGCAGCATCGGACGAGGCGGTGGCCGTGGTCGTGAGGTCGGCCTGCGCGGTGACGACCTTGCCCGCGAGCGCGGTGAGGGTGTTAGTGGCCGACAGCGCCCCGGACACCGGCAGGGTGCGGGTCGCGGTGGAGGTCAGGGTGGCCGTCTCGGACAGAGCGGCCTGGACGTTCTGCGGCAGTCGCGTCGGGGCGGTGTCGACGTTGAACAGCACGTCATCGATGCGGATGTCAGCCGGAGGGGCGTCCCCGTTGAGCGCAAGGGACACCCAGTTCGAGAACGATCCGCCGTTCCAGGTGGTCGTCGCGGCGGTGGGCGTTGCGCCCTCGTTGCCGCCCACCGCGTCGGTCGGCAGCTCAGAACCCGTCCACAGTTCGGCCTTATTGACACCGAACTGCGTTGTCTTGATCCGCACCCGGCACCAGGCGTTGATCGCACCGGCAGTCACCGCTGCCGCGCGGGTGACGGTGCCGTTCACGGGGTCGTAGGACTCCAGCGCGATCGTGTAGTTGCCGCCCGAGGCGACCAGCTTCGCCCAGGAGTATTCAACGGCGGGATCGTTGCTGCACAAGCCGAGGGTGATCGCGCCCGTGACGGCGGTCGGGATGAACACCAGGAAGTCGATGAAGTACGCGCCGGGTGCGACATGGATCGTGTTGCTGCTGTATCGGAAGAAGATCGGTGAGGTAGTGGCGGTCGTCAGGAGCGCGCGGGAGCCTTCCCACGACGACGTTGTGCTGCTCGGCGCGTTGCTGCCAAGGGGAGTAACCAGCAGGTAGTTGTTGTTGCCCGCGCTTGTGCCATCGCGGGTGATAGCCGTACCCGCCGCATACGACGTGTCGTCGAGCCGCCACCGCTCCTGCGCCATCCCCGCTCCCTCAGTAGGTGAAGACGACGTTGGTCTGGGTGACCCCGCCGGCGATGTTCGCCGCAGCGCCGCCGCCGTGGCCGTTCAGCCCGCCGCGCACGTTGAGCAGCGTCCCTGTGCCGGTCGCCGTGAAGATCGGGCTGGCGATGCTGGAGGCGTTGCCCGAGATCGTCATGTTGGACAACTGCGAACCGCTCGCCAGAGATGCCGAGATCGCCAGCCCTCCGCGGACGGAGTTCATCGTGTTCCCGCTGATGACCCACGATTGGGCGGTCATGCTCGCCGCAGGCGAGAACAGGACGCACGCCGTAGACGGGTCCTCGAACGAGTTGTCCTCGATGCGGAAGTTCGTGGAGTACGTCTTGGCGGACGTGTTGGTAGCGGTGATCTGCTGCGCGAACTCGATGGCGACCGAGCCGTTCTGGAAGTTCGTGCCGCGGATGTCCACGTCGCCACCGGACAGCCACTTGACCTGGGAGTGCCCCTGGCCCGCGTACTGCCCGGTGTCGGAGTAGGTGCGGCAGTCGAGAACGTGCCAGTCGCCCATGTCGGTGTCCGGGCAGTCGAGCAGGATGCCATGCGACACCGAGGCATAGGTCCACACGCGGCGGAAGTGCGCGCCCCACCCGGACACGGTGTGAGCGTTATTCCAGAACCCCGTGATCTCCAGGTCGTCGTACTCGGCCTTGATGTGTGCGTTCGTCCCGAGGTCGTCCTGGCGGATCGCCGCACCCGCCGTGGGGAGCGCCGGCGTGAGCCCGGAGAACCAGGCGTAGACCCCAAGGTTCAGGAGCCCGAGCTGCCGGATCTTGGTGCGCTCCGCCCCGTTGCGGAACAGCGTCGCGGTGCGCGACGGCACCACGATCCGCGAGAACGACGGGTGCGTGCCCTCGACGATCGTCCCCGCCGTGGACAGGACGTGCCCGCCCTCGGTGAGCACGAACAGGTCGCCTGCGGGGAACGTGAGCGCCTGACCCTTGCTCATCGCGCCGAGCAGGGTGCCGATCTGCGCGGTGTTGTCCGTGCCGAACACCGCCGAGTACGGACCCGACCCACCGGGCGCGGAGGCGATGGTCGCCACCGTCCCCGATGAGACGTTGGTGATCGTCGTCTTGTGGACCGTGGAGCCGGTGTCGATCCAGATGGACTTGCCGATGTACCCGGACGTGAAGTACGGGGCCGTGTGCGCCGCCGAGTCCACCGCCGTCACCGTCGTACCGGAGACGGTGCAGACGATGTGATTGCCGTCCTGCACCACGCCGTTCGCCGTGGCCGGGACCTGCGCGCGCCCGATCAGTACCTCGACGGCCTCCAGGCCATCGGACAGCGCGTCCACGACCGTCGTCGCCGAGGTCGCCCCGCTGTTGCCGGGGTCTCCCGGAGCAGGCCGCGTGTACGGACCGGGCATCGGCTACGTCAGGCCGCGATGGGCGTGAAGGCCAGGGTCAGCGACGACAGGTTGAGCGAGTCGCCGTTGGACACGGCCTTGGACGCGGTGAGCGCGCCCGACCACAGGAAGTTGCCCGAGGTGGAGGCGTCCCACAGGGAGATGTGGGAGATCGTCTCGGTGGTCGTCATCGACCACGACGGGGTGTTCGTCATGGTGCCGACGCCGCCGGACGCCGCCGAGCCGAACGTCGCGGCCGAGCGAGTCGTCACCGCCGACGAGTTCGACGTGCCGGACGCGCCGGGGTCTCCGGTGTGCAGGCGGACCCACACCGTTCCCGCGGTCGGAGCAGCACCCGTCCGCGTGATGTTGTCCAGCCACTTGTTGGCGGCGTTCGCCGCACTCAGGCCAACGGCCATCAGTCGTTCTCCTCATCGGTTGTGCCGTCCGCGTGAACGACCACGGCGGATGCGGTCATCGTGAGAGCCGCCACGACGGTCGGCTCGGGCTCAGTGCTCATGCGGGTCCCTCCACTACTCGCCCCACCAGTGCTCCAGCGGGGACGTTCGCCCTCGGCACTCGAACGGCCGAGGCGGTCAATGCGGCCTCACCGGCCAGCGCAGTCGACGCGGAGTGTGTCGTGATGACCTGCGCGGAGGCGGTGAGAGCTGCGTCAGCGACGCACGACGTAGACGTGACCGCCCGCCGCGATGCGGACGCGGACAGGTCTGCCGCGGCCTGGAGGTTCGTGCCGGCGTTCGCGGCCTTCACCGACGACGCGGTGAGCGTTGCGGTGGTCGACGGCGACGCGGTGGCGGATGCGCCGTTGACGACCCACCACGTCGACAGGTCGCCCCAGGTGGTGAGGTCGCCCCAGAGCGTTCCGGCCACGGCGACCTCCGGGGGTTACTTGGCGGTGCGCTTGCGGGCCGTGCGCTTCTCGGCCTGCGGGCCGACCGCGCGCTCCACGGGCGGCTCGGAGACAACGGGAACCGCGAGGCCGCGCTGGCACAGTTCTGCGCCGTACTCGTCGGTCGTGTCGAGTTCCCCACCCACGGGCGGGTACGGAGTGCCGTCCACGCTCCCGGTGAGCGCGACTGTCATGCGGACCTTCATTGGGCGACCTTCCTGTTCGCTCACCCCCACCCCTCGACCGGAGCCGAGGGGTGAGAGTCAGCGGGCAGGCTGGATCAGCTCGCCCCGCCGACGAAGTGCTTGACAGCTCCGGTCTGGTCGCCCAGAACGCCGTCTGCGCGCATGATCGCCCGGAACGTCACGAGGTCGTTCTGGAAGGCGAACTCGTCGCTGCGCTCGAAGCGCACCCCGCCCGCGATGCGGACGAAGTAGGCGCTCATGTCGCCGAACACGATGGACTTGGCCGAGGTGGCCGCCGCAGCGATGTTCGGCTCGATGACGACCGGCTTGCCCAGGATGGTGTCGGGCGCGCCAGCGAGGCCCGGCGTCCACAGGTAGTTGCCGACGCCCGCGCCCCCGGAGTTGTCCTGGAGCTTGCGAATGTAGGCCGCCGTGGAGTCGCGGAACAGCCACACACACTTGTCGCTGTTGCGGTACGGGCTGATGACCGAGTAGTAGAGGTCGATCAGGTTGTCCGCGGACGCCTTGCCAGCGACCGAGGTGGCACCCGTCACGCCGAGGGTCGAGGTCTGCACCACGCCCGAGGGCTTCGAGGAGCCGTTGCCCGTGGCGAAGTCAGCGCCCGCGGCGTTGCCGAGGGCGTTGCCAGCCTGACGGGCGAAGTACCCGGTGAGGTCAACGCCGGCGTCGTTGAGCAGTTCCGACGACACCTGGAACGAGTAGGCGTACTTGTATGCGCCGAGGGTGCGCTTGGCGAACGCCGGGTCGCTCTCGGTGAGGGTCGAGCCCTCCGTGATGAGCGCGCCGGTCGAGTGCGTCGTGGTCACCGGGACCTCGAAGTTCTCGCCGCCTGCGGTGTTGAACACCGTCGCCACGCCCGCGATCGCGGCCGTCTCGATCAGGTGCTCCCACATGGAGTTGTAGAACGACGTGGGCACGGTGTTGCCGCCCGCGGTGGCCGAACCCTTGGTCAGGTCACGGGCCTCGGGCTGCGCCTCGAAGGAGCGGGTCTCGCCACGGACGAACGCGCCAAAGGCGTCGGTGACCGGGGCGGACTGGCGCGCAGCGATGCGGCCCAGCGTCTCGTCGAGGTCACGGGCACGCTGCTCGTCCTCGTCGATGCGTGCGGCACGCTCGGCGAGCGCGTCGATGTCGGCGTTGATCCGCTGGTAGGACTGCTCCTCCTCAGCGGTGAGGTCGCGGTTCTCAGCGGCGGCGGTGTCGAGCAGGGCCTTGGCCTGCTCCCACGCATTCGCCCGCTGCTCCCGCAGGTGGTTGGCGAAGTCGCTCACGCGATCCGCCTCCTTTCATGCGAAAGCCCCCGAGCCGTTCATGTCGGGGGCGACGGTTGGGTTGAGGTCGCGGTGGGGGTGCCCTGCCGCTACTGCGCCTTCTGCTTCAGGTCCAACTCCCGGCGCAGGAGCTGGATGCGAGCCGGCGGAGTGGCGGGGGCCTGCTCCACCGGCTCGGGCTTGGGGTCCTCGCGCTGCTCGCCGAGGTCGATCACGACCGGCGCGGCGCTGAGGAGGTCGGACAGCCGCCCCTCGGCGGCGATGCGGGCCACGTCCTCCACCGGCATCTCGCGGCGCTCGGCCAGCGAGCGCAGGCCCGAGGACGTGTCGGTGTAGGCGGGGGTGTTCACCGGGGCCACGTCGATCAGTTGGCCCGAGATCAGCGAGCGCAGCGGGAAGCCGTTGTCGTCCAGCGTCCAGTCGTCCTCGAACGTGATGAAGGCGAACGACGACTTCTGCACGTCGCCGCGCTGCACCAGCTCGAACACGTCGGACCGGAACGACGGCAGATCGACCTCGTAGTCCAGGCCGGTCTCGTCCACGCCGAGGCGCAGCGTCTGACCCGCGGTGGTGCCCAGGAGCCAGTTGTCGTCGTGGTTGTAGCGGGCCATCACGCCGGGGAAGCCGTCGCCCGCGGACTTGTTGAAGAACGTCGGCGTGATGGTCTCGGTGAAGCCGCCGAGGTTCTGCGAGCGGGTGTTGAACTTCGCGGCATAGCCGCCGATCCGCATCACGCCGTCGGCCGCGCGGACCTCGACGAGACCGCGCACCGACCGGCGCTCGGTGGGCTTGCTCACGGGTTACCTCCGGTTGAGGGCGGCTGCGCCATCGGGGCAGGAAGGGGTGGCCGGTCCTCCATCGCGCGGACCTCCTCGGTGGTCAGGAAGCCTGCGTTGATGCCGATCTGGTGCGCCTCGTAGCGGGTCTTGGTATCGGTGCGCAGCAGCGCGTCCACGTTGAAGCGGGCGAACTGCGGCTGCGGCATGACGCGGGAGATGGCCTCCTCGATCCGCACCAGCCACGGGCGGAGCGTGTACGTGACGAAGTTGAGCGAGTTCATCTCGACCGTGGAGTACGTCAGCGACGAGCCGGTCTCGCCGCCGATCATCTCCGGGGGCACCCCGTACACCGCCGCGATCTGCGTGGCGGTCAGCTTCGAGGTCTCCACGAACGCCGCGTCGTCGGCCGAGATCGCCAGGTTCGTCAGCGTCCAGTCCGAGCCCGTCACGAACACATCGCCCGAACGGACCGACGCCTTGTAGCGCGACTTGATCGCCTGCGCCTGCTCGTTGTCCAGCGTGCGCTCGGTGTTCTTCAGGTGCGAACCCGGCGACACCGGGCCGCCGTTCGCGTACCAATCGCGCGAGTACGCCTGCGCCGCCAGGCCGGTCTCGATCGTCGTCCGAAACGCGGTCAGCGGGCTCACGCCCACGCACGAGCCAGGGACCGACAGGCCAGCGATGTGAACCACGCGGGACTCATCGAGCATCTGCCCGTTGAGGCGGTAGATCGGGCGCATCGTGGACTCGTCCACCTGCACCTGATCGGGGTGCAGCCACTCCAGCGACTTCGCCGCCGTCCCCGAGAACGCGGTGATGTAGCCGTAGGCGTTGCCCCGCAGCAGCAGCGACACCAGCGGTTGCTGCTTCCAGGTGAACATCGACACCCGCGCCGACGGGTTCCGCAGCAGCTCCGGGGTCGTCGCCATCGGCTCGCGCACGTCGCCGTTCTGCCGGTACGCCTTCAGCGGCAGCGACGCGCCCTGGTCGGCGATCAGCCGCACCGCCGCATACAGCGGGGTCAGGCGCAGGGCGGAGTCGATCGAGTTGGCGCGGATCGCGGACACGTCGCCGCCGGTGCTCCACACGTCCGAGTAGGAGACTGCGCGCTCCTCGGCCTTACGGCGTCGGGAGAACCAGGCCACGCTGCCCTCCCTCAGTAGGCGCTTGCGAGCGGGTCGTAGTCGGGGGCGGCTTGGTTCGCGCCCCACAGGGCGTTCGTCGCCGCGATCAGGGGCGACAGCGGGACCGTCGCGTGCTTGCGATCCCACGCCCACGCATCACCGAGCGGGCGCTGCGTCGCACCCGCCACCGCGACATTCAGGATCGGATCGTCAAGGTGCGTCAGGCGACCCTCGGTCACCGCGTCGTAGAACTGCCCGCACGCGCGGGCCACGTCCGCGGCGTTCATCAGCAGAACCTTCACGCCCGCCGCTTCCAGCTTCGGAATCAGCGAGCCGATCGCGCCCTTGCCGTCGATGACGACCTGGCAGCCGTGCCGCTCGTGGCGGGCGATCAGGTAGTCCGCGACCCAGCCGAGGCCGCGCTTGGTCTCCACCACCTCGACGTGCGTGCCGTCCGAGGCGACGATGTACGCCTCCGAGCGGTCCGGCGGTGCGTCGGCGGCGAGGACGAACGGGTCACCCAGCACCGCATCGGTCGAGGCGCAGCCCTCCCACGCGGAGGCGGGGAAGACGGTGACACCCTCCGCAGTGCGGGGCCAGTCGCCGACACCCAGGCGCTCCACTGCGAAGCCCTTCGGCGTCAGGGATGCGCGCTCGCGCTCCACTCGCTCCTCGGACACGCCCGGCCGGAAGCCGAGCGACGGATTGGCGAGAGCGATCTGCGTCCAGTTCGAGGCGGTCGACTCGGGGTCGGCCTTGTAAGCGTCCTCGTCCGCGGACCACTCGAAGTAGGCCAGGCCGGGGTCGCCGCCGGCGATGCCACGATCACGCAGGCGGGTGAGCACCCAGCCGTTGCGGTGCTCCTCGGCGTTGACCGCCGATGACGTGTACCAAACCTGCGGGTTTGGACGCGCCGACAGCGTGGGCAGCATCGAGGCCATCGTCGCGTCGGGCAGGTTGAACGCCTCGTCCAGGATCACGAGGTCGGCCGACAGCCCACGGGCCGAGCCGCCCGTGCGGGCCACGAACTTCAGCCGTGAACCGTTCTTCAGTTCGATGCCCTCGTCGCCGTGCGAGCGCAGCACCCGCGACACGCGGCTGTCCAGGTCGGGCGTCTGCTCGATCAGCATGAGGATGCGGTGGAACGCCTCGACCGCGGTGCGGAACTCGTGCGCCGAGTGCAGGATCAGTTGCTCGCCGAACAGGAACATGCCCGCCAGTTCGCGGGCCTCCAGGATCGAGCCCTTGCCGTTCTGCCGGCTGACGATCAGCGCCACCTCGAAGGCGGCCCACTGGCCGTCGTCGCGCTCGCCGAGAGCGTGCTCCAGGACGTGCTGCTGCCAGGGGTACAGGTGCAGCCCGGCCGACGCGGCGAGTTCTACGGCCTCCTGCCCGGCCGACGATGCGGCATGCGGGACGCTATGAAGCCTGGGACTTTGAGCGCCGAGCCGCGCGCTTGTGGGCGAGCTCGTCAACACGCGACCGCTCCGGCTTCTTCATCTCGGCCAGCTTCTCCACGATGGCCGTGATCTGCCGCGACAGGGGTGAGGCGTCGCGCGGGCTGGCCTTCTCCAGGAGTTCGGCCAGGTGATCCCGCAGCGCGATCAGCGATTCCTCGCGGTCGCCCTCGGCCAGGACCGCGCGCAGCGTCTTGTCCATCGCGGCCTCCTTGCGGCTTGGTCGGGGTCGTCCAGTCTTCGGGCAGGCCGACCTTGCGGCGGTAGGCGTTGCGTGCAGCGCGCTTGGCCCACTCGTAGGAGCAGGTCGGCCCGCAGGCGGCCTGGCGGTCGGACCGCGGCGCGAACGCTTGTCCGCAGACGCCGCACTCGCGGTCCAGGATTAGCACCAGCTCGGCTTTGGCACGCTGGACGCGGCGGAGGCCTGACTGCGCCCAGTCCGCGCTCATCCACGGGCGCTCCGTCACGGTGCCCGCGTGGGGCTTGCGGTAGCGCCACTCGGTCAGCGTGAGGTCACACTTGCTGGAGTTACACCGCTTGCAGCACGGGGCCAGGTTGCCCTCGTGGTTCGTGCCGCCGCGCGCGAGCGGCAGTATGTGGTCGACGGTCTCTGCGGGGCCAGCGCAGTAGGCGCAGCCCCGGCCCCGCGCGCGCCAAAGCGCAAGCAGCGCGCGGCGCTCGCGGTCGGTCAGTCCAGGCGTGACGCGCTCCCGGTACTTGCGCCGGGTTCGCTCGGTCCACTCGGTCGGCACCGCGCGGACGAAGTTTCGTCGTGGCGGGGCGTCGCGCTTCTGGAGGCGCATGGAGCACGACTTGGAGCAGCAGCGGGTCCAACGGCCATCGCTCCTGCGGCGTGTCGTGAACTCGCGCTCGCACCATGCACAGCGGGCGGCCCGGCCGGGCCTCCCGCCACCACGCAGTCGGATCTCTCGGCACGCATCACACCGGCCCCACTGAGGGCGGTCGGGGGCGAGGGGCGCCCCGCAGTCGCGGCAGGAGTCCGACTTGCGCTCAGTCCGGCTCGTTCCCGCGTAGTAGCGGGCAGACGCCCTTGCCCTGGATGCCGCCCGTGCCGCGTCCAGGTTGCTCGCGTACCGCTGCCGCGCAAGTTCCGCGTTGCGGAGAAGTCGGCACCGATCGCACCGGAGTTTGCCGCGCCCTCGCGCTCCGGGCTCGCGGGCGGGCAGTTCGGTGCCGCAGTTCTGACACTTCATGGGGACTCCCGGGAATGCGGAAGCCCCGCACCCGGGAGAGATGCGGGGCTTCCTGGCCCGAGGGATCAGCTCGGGCTGCTTGGCGAGATTTCTTTGGGGACGGAGGGCGCGGC
>Ga0315904_10005038_pt1 | contig 18475 bp, 16 predicted proteins | sample LakEriMetagenome_6_FD_203529 | JGI IMG/M metagenome (GOLD analysis project Ga0315904, IMG submission 203529) | Freshwater fungal communities from buoy surface, Lake Erie, Ohio, United States - Buoy 12 MA120 | ecosystem: Environmental > Aquatic > Freshwater > Lake | place: USA: Lake Erie, Ohio...
CTAGAAACGATCGAGCCGCAGGAGCGACTTGAGAAGATCTTAGGCCACATGAAGTCTGAGATCGAGATTCTCCAAGTCGAGAAGCGTATCCGCAGCCGCGTGAAAAAGCAGATGGAGAAGACTCAGAAAGAGTACTACCTCAACGAGCAGATGCGTGCGATTCAGAAAGAGCTTGGCGAGAAGGACGACTTCCGTAACGAGATCCAGGAGCTTGAAGATAAGTTCAAAGCTAAGGATATGCCTGAAGAGGCTCGGGAGAAGACCGAGAAGGAGATTCGTAAGCTAAAGATGATGTCTCCAATGTCGGCCGAGGCTACAGTCGTGCGTAACTACGTAGACTGGATGCTCGCGCTTCCGTGGAATGAGTGTTCCAAAGAGGGTATTGAGATCGAGAAGGCTCGCGAGGTTCTCGACGAAGACCACTACGGTCTAGAGAAGGTTAAAGAGCGTATCCTTGAGTATCTCGCTGTGCAGAAGCTAGTTGGCAAGATGCGCGGACCGATCTTGTGTCTTGTTGGTCCTCCAGGAGTAGGAAAGACTTCGCTCGGCAAGTCGATTGCCAAGTCAACTGGACGCAAATTTGTGCGAGTAGCGCTTGGTGGAGTGCGAGATGAGGCTGAGATTCGTGGTCATCGTCGTACCTATATCGGAGCTCTTCCAGGAAAGATTATTCAATCGCTGAAGAAGGCTGGTACAAGCAACCCCGTGTTCCTACTTGATGAGGTTGATAAGATGTCAACCGACTTTAGAGGAGACCCATCATCGGCGTTACTTGAGGTGCTTGATCCCGAGCAGAACGACAGCTTTAACGATCACTACCTTGATTGTGACTACGATCTCTCTAAGGTGATGTTCATTACCACAGCGAACTCGCTACACACGATTCCGCAGCCATTGATGGATCGTATGGAGATCATTCGCTTGTCGGGATACACCGAGCTTGAGAAGGTTGCGATCTGTAAGAGGTATCTTATTGAGAAGCAACTCGAGGAGAACGGTCTTAAATTAACGAATGTTAAGGTCGCTGATAGCGTGTACTCTGAGATTATCAATCGCTACACCCGAGAGGCAGGAGTTCGTAATCTTGAGCGCAATATCGCAACGCTGTGCCGTAAAGCGGCGATTGAGATTGTAGAGAAGGGGCCAGACACGGTCGTTGAGATAACTCCGGATAATCTTCCTAAGTTCTTAGGACAGCCTAAGTTCCGTTACGGTAAGTCTGAGGATCTCGACCAGATCGGTCTTGCTACTGGGCTTGCATGGACTGATAAGGGAGGCGAGCTGCTTGTAATTGAGACGACGATCCTTCCGGGTCGCGGGCGTCTGCAGATTACTGGAAAGCTGGGCGATGTAATGCAGGAGTCGGCTCGAGCGGCTTTGAGCTACGTTCGTTCTCGTGCGGCTGTCTTTGGGTTACCTCGATATTTCTATGATAAGATCGATATCCATGTCCACGTGCCAGAGGGTGCTATTCCGAAGGACGGGCCTTCGGCAGGTATTACTATGGCGACCTCGATGGTATCGGCGCTCACAGGAATTCCCATCGACAAGCACATAGCCATGACCGGAGAGATAACCCTTCGCGGAAACGTTCTGCCGATCGGTGGTCTGAAAGAGAAGGCTCTGGCTGCTCATCGTGGAGGTATCAAGCGAGTTCTTCTGCCTAAGGAGAATGAGAATGACATTGAAGAGATTCCAGCCACTGTTCGCAATGAACTTGAGCTGATCCCAGTGTCGCACGTGGATGAGGTGCTTTTCGAAGCGCTCCGTTGTCGTTCGCCGCAGGACTTTGCTTCAATGCTTCAGAACAAGAAGGTCAGAGATGATCTGTTGTATGCTGAAGAGAAGAAGAAGGATGAGCGTGGCGAGGGCGAAGGTCGCGAAGAGAAGGCCAACGCCACTATCGTTGCTCACTAGGCCGGATAAGTCGTCGAGTTTAAGCGCAGCCGGACCGCGGAGCTTCCAGCTCCGCTGGCTCGAACGCGCGAGCCCCCACAGGTTTTCACTCGAAATAAGCGGCCGCCCGTAACCTTTCCCACACCCGTTCCCCGCAAATGGCGGGCCTAAAAACCCTAAAGGTTCCTCCGGGGAAGGGGAAAGTTTGCGTGCACTTGGCACGAGCAGGGGCTAACTGGAATGACACCTCACCATCCAAGTTTGACCCTTAGCCGCCGCGTGTTAGACTCTCGCCATGGGGCAAAACGGATCAGACATTAGGGCAATCATTCAGTCATTCCTCGGAACCGCCCTTGAGTCAACTGACTTTAAGAATCTCGGGGCTCGCTACGTCGGGAAGGTGCGAGATGTATATACCCACGGTGAGCGCAGTATCTTGATCGCCACCGACCGGCAGTCTGCTTTTGATATCGCCTGGTGCACGATCCCGTTTAAGGGCCAGGTGCTTAATCAGATTAGTGCTTGGTGGTTTCGTCATATTCAGGATCTAATGCCTCATCACGTTATTGACGTTCCAGATGAGAACGTAACGGTGGTGAAGCGGCTTGAGATGTTGCCGGTAGAGATCGTCGTGCGCGGTTATTTGGCGGGCTCTACCTCGACCTCTGCGTGGGTCAATTACTCTCAAGGGAAGCGGCTCTTTTGTGGCAATAAACTCCCCGATGGACTCGTAAAAAATCAATTGCTTCCAGGCGGTCCTATCCTGACTCCGACCACGAAAGGCGAGCACGACGAGCCGATCTCTCCAGACGAGATAGTCAATCGAGGGCTCGTATCAGCTAAGAGGTGGAGCGAAGTCACAGAGAAGGCTTTGCAGCTTTTTCGCCGCGGTCAGGAGATCGCTCAGCATCGCGGATTGATACTGGTTGATACTAAATATGAGATGGGAATTGATACTAATGGAATTCTGACATTAGCTGATGAGGTTCACACTCCGGATTCATCTCGCTACTGGATCGCCTCAACATACGATGCCCGAATGGCAGCTGGGCAAGAGCCAGAGAGTCTTGATAAAGAGTTCTTCCGCATGTGGCTGCGTGAGCAGGGATTTGAATATGGAGGGGTGCGACCAGTCATTACTGATCAGGTGCGAGTCATGCTGGCAGAGAAGTATATTGACCTCTTCGAGCGGATGACAGGCGCCTCATTTAGTCCACCCAGTGATCGCGATGTAATTGGCCGAATTGCGAGGAATCTAAGGCCGTACGAGCTTAATTAGGGAAGGCGCCAGCCCGAACATAAAAGCGATGGTAGGGCGCACTCTGTAGTTTTGCAAAATTTCCCCTTCGTTAGATCCTGAACATCAGATATGCTGGAGCGCATACGCAGTGCGGCCTTTGCTTCTTGCGAGAGCCGATTGGGTTGTCCGTAGCGTGTTTTAGGGAGAAGTTGATGGATCAGTACGCACGTAAGCAAATAGGAGAGACCCTCTCAACAGCCGTAGAAGACCTTGGCAAAATGCCCTTCAATCGGCAGTCGATCAAGATCTTAAGTCGTTGCGCCCAAATTCAAACATTCTTCAAGCTTGATGAGGCGACGCCGCTTGCCAGCCAGGTATATCGGGAAATGGCGGACGATCTTAATAAATTCTCGACAGCTGTTTCAGGTCAGGTCAACTCCGATACCCAGAGCGCTCTGCGTCAGGTGGCAGAGCTCTTTCTTGCTGAGTCCCATAAGCCTGATGTTGTTCCGAGCGGATTCGGGACGATGTTTCCTGAGGTGCTTTTGGGCGGAGTAAGAATGCCTCCTGTTCCGTTTGAAGCGGACTAACCCCTCCTGGTTTCTGGTGCAAATCATTTCACGCCGTGCTACACCTCTGGGTTACGGGAAGTCCCCGCTTGGTTCAGAGGTCTTAGCGCTATGAAAGACAGAAAATTTGAAACGCATGCCGTACACTTCGGTGAACTATTCGGAGAGAAGGGGTCGCTGAACGTCCCCATCTACCAAAACTCAACGTTCAAGCAGAAGATCCCCGGAAAGTGGGAGCCCTTCACCTACACTCGCACCAACAACCCCACCGAGGAGGCTTTGCGAAAGAGCCTTGCGCAGCTTGAAAACGGCGCGTACGGGGTTGTGTTTAGCTCAGGACTAGCAGCAGTGCACGCAGTGATTGAGCTACTTTCAAGTGGAGACCACATCGTTTCGGCAGCTGACGTGTACGGTGGTACTCACCGCTTGTTTACCCAGTTTGCAGAGAAGCGCGGGCTGCAGTTTACGTACGTTGACTCAGACGATACAGACGCTGTCCGAAAGGCGATGCGAGCAAATACGAAGATGGTTTACATCGAAACACCATCGAATCCGTTGCTGCGGATTACCGATCTTCCTGCCTGTGCTGCGATAGCTAAGGAGAAGGGCGCTTTGCTCGTCGTGGATAACACAATGGCAACCCCGTTCTTGCAGCGACCGCTGGATCTTGGAGCAGATATCGTTATTCATAGCCTCTCAAAATATCTTTCAGGCCACACCAATGTGGTAGGAGGAGCAGTCATCGCTAAAGACGCTGAGCTACTTGAGAAGCTTAGATTTATCCATAAAGCCCTCGGTGCATGTCCGGGGCCGTTTGACTGCTTTCTTACCATGCTTGGGCTAAAAACCTTAGCTGTGCGCATGCGTCAGCACGAACAAAACGCGCATCACGTAGCGCTGCATCTATCAAAGCACAAAAAAGTCCGTAAGGTGCTCTATCCTGGTCTTCCAAGCCATCCACACCACTCAAGGGCCAAGGAGCAGATGAGTGGTTTTGGTGGGATCGTCTCGTTTGAGCTGCACGGCGATGAGCAAGCTGGAGCAACTTTTATTGAAAATCTCGACCTGTTTGCGCTCTCTATCTCGTTTGGTTCAGTGACCTCGCTTGTGTCTTTTCCAGCACGGATGTCTCACAAAGAGATGAAGCGCGAGGAGCGCATTCAACGCGGCTTTGCTGACTCGCTTGTAAGGCTTTCGCTGGGGATTGAGCACATTGATGATATTGTTGGAGCGATCGATAACGCCCTTGATAAGGTCTAAGCATGACAGCCTACGGCGAGTGGAGCGAGGAGCTTGAAATTGACGGTGAGAGGTATGCTGCTGACCGCATAGACCAATCTTTTGCCAAGCGCGCAGGGGTGAGTGGGATTTACGCGATTAACGGCGCGCCGCTCCGATTTCGACGAGAGATTGTGCGCTCAGCGCAGGTATGTGATGTGCCGCACACCTGGCGGGTAAAGCAGTGCGCTACCGAGTCTGAGGTAACACCGGATGTCATCGAGCAGGGATTAGTGGTATTAGCGAACGACGAGCATCAGAGAGGGGCGCGAATTATCACCTTCGTCGCTCCAAGCAATCAAGGATATGAGTTCCTCTCTGCGGGGGCTATTCGCAACAAACTGACTCGGGAGTATCAAGACGACGCCTATCCGGTGATATCTCGCGCAGTGGTTGCGCCCAAGTATCGAGGTAAAGGTCTCGGCAGTCTACTCGTTGAGCACCGTTTGAAGGCTGCGCAGCGTCTCTTTTCCAAAAAGCCCAAGGCGATCCACTTTGCTACTGAGAGTGACAAGATGAGGCATGCCTTTAGTAAAGCAGCGGCTGAACAGGGGCTCACATTTGTCTACATCGGCGATGAGCAGTACGAGACAGCGGATGGGGTGCATACAGTGCATGATTACTTAGCGTACATGCCGTGGTATCAGGCTGAGCTTCTTAATTTTTGCGAACAGTTACTAGGGATGGCGACCTCGCAGAGCGCTGTCAATGAATTTAGAGATGCTCTTAGATTGTTTATGCAGCATGGGGTGGCGATGGTGTCTGGATCTGAGCTGGCGCAGAGGCTAGCGACTCTAAAGAGTTCTTTACCAAGTAACGCTCAGACCATTAAGGCCCTTGAGGCCTTTCATGAGGTGCTCACAATTCGCGGAATTATTGGTGCGAAAGACCCAGTGCAGCGTTAATCTGAGCGTTAAAAGAGGCTACATTTGATCGGATCTGCGAAACAAGTTCGTCTGTAGAGTTAACCTTACCTCCTAGCAGCCCACGCGATACGTTGATTAAAGCTCCGCCCTTTTCCCCATTCAGGCTGCCAAAACCTGCCACAGAGTCTTCAGCGCTCGCCCCTTGAGCGCCAAGCCCAGGGATTAAAAAGATATTACGCGGCATCACCTCACGTAACTGCTTAGCCTCCACTGGATACGAGGCTCCCACAACAGCTCCCAGTCCCGACCATCCGCACGCACCTTGTAGCTCTTGTGCGTGCTGCGCAAGCCACCCTGCTACATGGTGGCTAATTGTTTTGCCATTTACGCTTAATCCCTGTAGGTCTTTCGCCCCCGGGTTTGAGGTCTGGACGAGAACGAAGATCCCTTTGCCGTACTCTTTGCAGTCTTTTAAAAACGGCTCGAGTGTATCAAAGCCTAGAAAGGGATTAACTGTAACCGCATCGCCATGAAACGCCTCAACCGTTCGCCCGCATGCGGTCTCGCGCCCGATAAAGGCTGCACTGTAGGCGGCTGCAGTTGAGCCGATGTCTCCGCGCTTAGCATCGATAATCACGGGGATTTTGTGAGCTTTAAGAGAAGTGCACAAAGTATGAAAGGCCTTTAGACCTATTACGCCGTACCTCTCAAAAAAGGCGATATTAGGCTTTGCAGCTGCGACGTGGCCAACGATCGTAGAGACGAAAAGCTCGCAGAATTGATTTAGTACGTACTCGACAAAAGCGGAGTCTGAGCTTGCTATGCTATTTGCTTTAGTCAGTAGAAACTCAGGCAGCGAATCGATGACAGGATCGCAGCCAGCAACGAGGCGGCTGTTGGTTTGGGAGATAGATTGCTGGAGTCTGTCGGCGAAGGTGCTCATTGGGTAGCTTTTTTCGTTTACAATCCCTGCGAATTTTTTGTTGCAGACGAATCATGCTTAGTTGAGATCATATTTTCAAGCTCCTTAAAGGGATCTTTTGATGAATCGTGGTCTATGGCGTCTTTGATAGTCGAAATCGCAGCGAAGAATTTTGACCACACGCCTCCTGAGTGCTTAAAGAGCTGCTCAAACAGAGTAAGCTTTGTCATATAGATGGTAAACTGCATGATCTCTGCGTTGTTGATGGCTTTTAGTGCGGTCATACGCGGATATTTAGCGCGAAATGGCTTTAGGGTCTCTTCGAAGATGCTTACCCGGCTCTCTATTTTCTGGGGGCTTGAGAGGCTCCTATCGGAATACAGTGCGTCCAGATTGGAGTATAGGCGCTCAATCAGCACGGCAAATTCGAGCTGAAAGCTGTGGTCGTCTTGGGCTGTTCTAAGAAATGAAGCGCTCTCTGGGCAGTCCGTACCCTGTGCTGTGCATAGGTTGTTTTTTTGCGAAAAAAACTGAATGGTAGCCTGTGAACCAACAAATGAGGCCAGCGTCTCGTTGAAAGAGACGTTATTTTTTATCCACACTGTGGAATGAACGCTCTCGTGAAGCACTGTGTTGACGATGCGTGGGGTGGGATTACGCAGAGTTGTTGATAGGAGTGGATCGTTAAACCAACCAAGTGTGCTGAATGCTTCCGTGCCACGCACACTCGACTCAAAGCCCTTTTCCTCTAAACTCCTGGCCTGTTCAAGGGCTGACTCATGGCTAAAGAAGCCTTTGTACGGAACGGTGCCCACGATCGGAAACCACCAGGTGTGCAATGCGAACGCATCCTTACGCGAGGCCACGACAACCCACGCCAGCGTGTCTTTGCCAATATCTGAGTAAGCAGTAAAGGAATTGCCTGGGTTTAATCCGATCTCTGATGCGAACGTTCGCGCTTGAAGCACATATTCAAGCTTCTTTTTATCCTCAGGTGCTGTGGCTGAATCAGCGATGACATCATCGATGGGCCGGCGGGCCAATAGTATCTTGCTCTGCTCATAGGCTGCGCGGACAACGTACCCAGGCGAGCATCCGCTAATCAGAGTTCCAACCACACCCATAATCAGTAGGATCCTACTCCGCGTGGGTCGTGTTGCGCTGTTTAGGTGCCCCGATTTAGCGGGAAAGAGCGCGCTTTTCATATCCCCCACACACCTCGAACAAGCCAGATGCATGCTGCTGCAAGAGCACCCGCCATCAAGTCGTCTCCCATAATACCGAACGCGCCTGGTAACTTCTCAAGCGCCCCAACAGGTCCCCACTTAATAGCATCGAAGATGCGAAAAAGGATAAAGCCTATCACCACCCAGGACCACTCGCTTGGCAGTAGACCAACAAGCACAAGAAAAAGACCCGCCCACTCATCAATAACGATCCACTGCGGGTCGACGGCCGAGTCTTGCCCCTGAATGCTGTAGGCAACAGATGCTGTTCCGATTAGCACCGTTACTGCCACCAGAAGCAGCTGCGCAGCGGTGCTCGTGGGAAGACCGATGCGGTGTAGAAGCCACCAAAAGATGAGAGCCGCAGCGCTCCCAAATGTTCCAGGAGCAATGCGAGCGTAACCACTACCAAAACCACTACTGATCCAATCTGCTATGTATTTCATCGCCTTCTTCTGCGTTTTGCGGGCAGTGGCTAGAATAAACCGCTTCTACCGCAGCGCACCATCATAAAAACCCGCAAACCATCGGGGTAGCGTGGGGCGGGTAGAGGCGTCGGCATGGCTATTTCTCGGGGTACGTCAAGAGAAATCGCCACTGATATATTTTTATTTTCAACACTTGTTTGTTGACTGTATGATCAAGGCTTTGCTATAAGCCACTTAAAGTAAGTAATGCGCTCTAACGCTGCAAAAATCTTGGGGTAACCCTCGCGCAGCCGTTAGACACCTGCGATACTTAACAGGGCGGTGGGCCGGCGCCGCGGCGCTCGCGGTAGCGGGTGTTGGGCGGGAGCCAAAAGAGCGGTGCAACGCTTTTAGGGTGAGGATTTCTGATGGTCCGCATTGCAGATCTTCTCCAGGCGCACCTGAGCGGTTTTATGGTCGTACAAGAGCAGTAGAGTTTGATTCTATGAGCAATCCTTTCAACGAAGATGACGCCGGCTTTGAGGCAATCAATAATCCTGCAGGAGCATCTTTGTATCAGGCTGCTGAGGGCCTTGGTGGTGTAGCGGCCGCACCTGGCAGGAAATTTGAAGAGCGCAGCAATGTGATAACTGCCCGGGGCACATCTGAGGGGCTGGTGTTGCGCGTCGACGGCAGAGTCGATGCCCAAGACCTAGTTTCAGCCGTTAGGGAGTTTCTTGAGTCGCGTCGTTCATTTCTTTCGGGCAACGATGTTGCCTTTGAGTGGGTTGGTCAGCGCCCTGAAGATTCGGTTGTTCAATCGATCACCGCGATGTTGCTTAACGACTTCTCCGTTTCAGTGCGCGCTTCGAAACAAAAAGCGGTGGCGACTGCCAAAAAGGTTGCGCAAGAAGCCGCGAGTAACGGAACAGAGCAAGCTGCTGTCAGAGATACGGCCCCGATCGCTACTTTCGGGAGCTCAAAGACTGCGGCCCTGAAACGACCGGGGTCCGTAGTAGACAAAAGCGTTAGCCTCTTTGATGGGATTGATTCGCTCGATTCTCGGTCCGGCACGTCCAACCCGCTGGCATGGGATGAGCCTGATGCGCGTATAATCTACGGCACGCTTCGCTCTGGTCAGAAAGTGGAGACGGAGCATTCAATAATCATATTCGGCGATGTTAATTCTGGGGCGGAGATTATAGCCGGGGGGGATGTTGTTATCCTCGGCACGTTGCGAGGTATAGCTCATGCGGGAGCTTATGATGAGAGCGGGGGTGGGAGAGTGATTTTTAGCCTCAACCTGAAGCCAACTCAGCTTCGGATCGGTCTGGTAATCTCGCGAGGTGCCGGTAGTGAAGAAGCAGAGAGCGCTCCGCGTGGAGGCCTTCCGGAGGTGGCTCGCGTGGATGGCAATATGATTGTTGTAGAACCTTACCAATCAAGAACTGTTTGGGGACGAAGAAGGGAGTAAATAATGAATAGTATGAATACTACTGGCGGGAAAAAAGACGTCGGAGAAGCAATCGTTATTACCTCTGGTAAGGGAGGAGTGGGTAAGACCACTACCACAGCTAGCTTGGGAGCGGCATTGGCTCTAAGGGGGCAGAGGGTATTGGTTATCGACGCTGATATCGGACTGCGTAACCTTGACGTGATCCTTGGATTAGAGAACCGGATCGTGTTCAACATCGTCGATGTTGCTAAAAAAATCTGCAAGCCTTCGCAGGCCATTATTAAGTCCAAGAAGTCAAACAACCTCTACCTTCTGCCGGCTTCACAGACAGATGATAAGGACGTTATCGATGAGGCTGAGGTGAAGTTTGTGCTTGAGCAGTTTAAGCGCGAATTCCACTATATCCTGATCGATTCTCCGGCCGGGATTGAGCAAGGCTTTAGAAACGCCTGCTCTGGGGCTGATTCAGCTATCGTCGTGACAACCCCAGAAGTATCTGCGATTCGGGATGCAGATCGCGTTGTGGGGCTCTTATCCGCCAAGGGTTTGGAGGCCAGGCTTATCCTTAATCGTATCGATTTTGAGATGGTGAGGCGTGGAGACATGCTTTCTGTCAAGGATGTACAGGATATCCTAGGGGTTGAGATTCTCGGTGTTATCGAGCGCGATGAGCAAATTATAGTAGCGGCCAACACCGGTGAGCCGGTAACCTACAATCCTAAGTCAAAGGCAGGGCAGGCCTTTAACCGCATAGCTGGCCGGGTGTGCGGGGAGCAGATCCCCATCCCGACCTTCGATGGCGGCTCTTTCTGGAACAGGATTACCAGGCGACTGGGGGTTGCTCAGTAGTTTCGATGAAAGTTTTCGTATGTACGGATGTTAGAAGTACGGGTAAAGTCATAGGCGTAGTAACAAAGAATTCGAACGGGAGTTTACAGTGATAAGAGCGATCAGAAAAATGCTCTTCGGCGAGAGCAACGAGAGTAAGGATGTTGCCAAGAGCAGATTGCATTTTGTTCTTGTTCAGGATCGAACCGGTCTAACCAACGACGAGATGGCTGGATTCCGAGAGGAGATGGTCAAGGTTATCGAGAAGTACTTTGTAATCGACAAAGAGGGCTTCGATATCAAGTACCACCGCCTCGCAGACACAACTACGCTGCTTATCAATTCGCCAGTGCTGATCCGTAGGGCCGGATCCTCAGATCGCAAGCCAGCCAATACTGAGGTAGGCAAAGCAAAGATGTCGGCAGATGAGCCTGTAGCTTCAAACGTGTAATTGCAGGCTAATCCCCCTCAAGGCGCAAGGACATGCCACCAGAAGCTTTCAGGAGGTCTGCATGCTCAAACAGTTCAATCGTTTTCTAATACTCGCTGTTCTAATCGGGATAGCGCTGTACATTACACTGACTAATTCTGATCCGGCAACGATAAAGCTTGGACCTAGACTCTCGTTAACTACGTACGCCGGCGTGATTTACATTGGAGTATTTGTAACCGGATGTATTGTGGCATCTCTAGTAGCACTTTTCTTTGGATTTAAGAGCTACCTTAGAGAGCGAAAGCTCTGGGCTGCTGAAAAAGGGCGTCGCAATTTTCTTAAAACCCTAGAGCAAGCCCGCGGACTGATGGCTAGTGGTGAATGGGCTTCGGCTCGTCTGTTGTGGGAGGAGATTATTTCTCGCGATCCAGAGAACGTTATAGCGCGCGTTGAGCTTTCACAGTGTCTTGAACAGCTAGGGGATGAGCGCGAGGCGTTGCGCGTTCTTGATGCTACTCGAGCGAGCAGTCGGACGAGTTCAGAGGTTTTGTTTAGGGCAGCGGCGTTAAACCACAAGGTGGGGAACAACACAGCTGCGCTCGATAATCTCAGTATGATCATCAATGATGCCCCTTCGCGTAAGGCCCTTGAGCTAGCGAGAGATTCGAGCCGAGCGATGGGTCGATTCGATGAAGCGCTGAGATTTCACGACGAGTTAGAAAAAATTGGATATTTCTCTGACGAGAGCGCGCGGGTGCGCACGGAGCTTCTCTTTAATCAGCTCTTAAAGCAGACTCAACCTGAGGGAGCTTTACGCGATTCGTTAAGCACTTTTGTCAAGCAACATGCAACCTGTATGCCTGCCCTTGAAAAACTGGCTGAATTGGAGAAATCAAGGGGTGATATCGATAGGTGCGCAGAGAGCCTGGTGAAGGCCGCTAAAGCCTCTGGTGGAGATCTCTTAAAGTGGAAAGCAGTTGTAGAGCTATGGCTACACTCTCCGCTTGGTGACACCACGCGGCGCTCCGAGCGTGCTCTCGCGGCAGCTCGCAGTGCCACTAAAGAAACTCGCGGTCGTGCGCGAGTCGAGGCTGAGCTGCTACTGATTCAGACCCTTCTGGCCGTGAACCACTTTCAGGAGGCCGAGAGCCTGATAGAGAGTTGTAATGCTCTTGCAACGAAAGAGCTTGGAGGTATGCCAGCTGACCTGTCTCAAGAGTTAGTGATACAGAAGGGGTACTGCCTATCGCAGATGGGAAATGTGCGTGAGACCGCCTCATTGTGGGAGGATCTGGCTTCCCTTGGTGGAGCAAACAGCCACACCAAAAGTGCTGCGTTAGCGACAGCTGCGCGCTCCGAGCCCTCTCCGATCCTCTCTACTCCGTAGTCAAATTGTGATATACATGTCTGCAAATCGCTCTGTTTTGTGAATTACAACCGATTGGGAGCGAGCGCCTGTAGAGGAGTACTTAACCAGGTCTTTACTCTCCGCGGCGTTAATCACGCTCTTTTCAAAAGGGATTTGCGATCGATTCATCCGTGGTGATTGTGCTCAATCCAGATGAGTGTGTTTAAGGAAGTAAAACGAATATGAAACCGACCCTGCTTTGTATTTTAGATGGTTTTGGCCTTAACCCAAACTCAAAGGGTAATGCAGTGGCTCTCGCTAAAAAACCGGTGATTGATTCACTGCTGCAGAGGTATCCTAATGCCACCTTGGTTACATATGGCGAAGCGGTGGGGTTGCCGGCAGGGCAGATGGGCAATTCAGAGGTAGGGCACCTCAATATCGGTGCGGGTAGAGTGGTTGAGCAGTGGTTGCTTAGAATCAGTCGCGCCCTGTCTGGTTCGTACCTAAACGACTCTTCGGTATATCAGCAGTTTGTTAAAAACACCGCCGATGGAGCCACTATCAATATTGTCGGACTCTATAGCACTGGCGGAGTGCACTCGCATGCCGAGCACTTAAAGCTTCTTTTGCTGAGGCTCTCTCGCGATCTGCCACGGCATACTCTGGCGCTTCACTTGATTAGCGATGGTAGAGATGTTTCTCCGACATCTTTTCAGCACGACCTTGCAGACCTAAAGCAATTCCTAGCAGGGATTCCAAATGCTGAGATTAGGTCTGTTTGTGGACGCTTTTTTGCAATGGACCGTGATAAGCGTTGGGAAAGAGTTGAGGTGGCGTACAAATCCATAGCGCTTGGGCAGGGAGAGGTAATCGTAGATCCACTTCGATTTGTGAAAGACTCATATGCAAAGGGGATCACTGATGAGTTTATTGAACCGGGGGTTGTATCGTCTAAACCGATATCAGCCGATGATAGCTTTGTATTTTTTAACTTTAGAGAAGATCGCATGCGCGAGCTCGTCGCGGCTTTATGCTCTACACAGTTTGATGGATTTAAGCGCGTGGCGCCGATATTACGAGGTGATCGGGTGCTGTGCTTTACTGAGTACGACCATACCTTTAACTTGCCGTTTCTCTTCCCGCAGCTAGAGATTGCAAATCACTTAGGAGAGATAGTTGCAGCGGCAGGTATTCCTCAACTACGTGTGGCAGAGACGGAGAAGTATCCTCACGTCACATATTTTTTAAACGGCGGCATCGAAAAGGCTTATGCTGGAGAGGAGCGACGTTTGGTGCCCTCTCCTCGGGATGTTAAGACATACGACCAAAAGCCGGAAATGAGCGCACAAGGGGTCACTGAGCTAGTGATCGAGGGACTGGCTTCAAAGAAGTACGGCCTTATTGTAGTCAATTTTGCAAACTGCGATATGGTCGGACATACCGGTGTGCTCGAAGCAGGAGTTAAAGCTGTTGAAACGGTTGATTCATGTTTGGGGCGAATCTTACAGACTCTTAAGCAGGTTGGGGGACAAGCTTTGATCATCGCCGATCACGGGAATGCTGAGCAGATGATCAACTACGAGGACGGGTCGCCTCACACTGCACACACTACGTACCCGGTGCCGGCTATCTTGGTTGATTATGAGAGAGAAGTTTCTCTGCGTGCCGATGGGGCCTTATGTGATGTGGCTCCAACCCTCTGCGCGATGATGGGAGTTAAGCAGCCTGCTGAGATGACGGGGACCGCGCTTTTTAAGTGAAATTATTAAGGGGTGCAACGCCCCCATGAGTTCTGCGTCTGGGCCTAAAACTCTTATAGTCTACGCTGCGCCTTAAGCCCAAGAAAAGTTGGCACACAAAGTGCTCATAGTCTGATACGGACGCACCAGGACGGTCGTTCGCCGGAGCCAAATGGATGGGTCCGGATGGTTTTAGACTAACGGAGGCGCAATGGAAGCGATCCACGGTTTATTAAAAGCCTTTTCAGGGCAGATACTTGGGAGAAAGAGCGCGGAGGTAACATCAACCGGCGAGGCCGGAGAGTTCGACGCTACCCTTAAATCTCTACTTTCCTCTGACCCGGCAAAAAAGGTCAGCGAGGAGGAATTATTTTCCGGCCTCGTTCAGGAGCGTATCAAGAAAACCAAGGGTGACGAAGCTCTCAAGGAGTTTCAGAAGGTCCTTGAAGAATCGAAAGCCAGCCACAAAAAAGCAGACGGCTTTATTGCGCACGAAGATGCGACTAAAGAAGCCCTAAAGGCGTTTCAAGCTGCTGGTAAATTAACACAAGAAGAAACAGACTCGATCTATTCGCAAGCCTTCGCGGCTGCTCAGCTCGATGATAATAAAGAGGTTCTGTTTGACGATCGCGGAGGTCCAAACGATCCTACTATGGCTGTGGCAGCAATGGAGCAAGCTCTGCTGCTCAGTAAAGCGTTGATTCAGAAGTTCGATGCGGGAACAGAGAAGGCTCCGGTAAGAAGTGTGACTGAGCCTGCAGTCGGTAAGGGAGTACACGGCGGCGGGGGCACATCGGAAGCAGGGTCGGCAGGGTTCTTATTTAAACCGGTTTCTGATAGCGATGGAAAGCTTGCAGTCCTGCTGCCATCTCAGCTAGCCGGGCTTGTTAAGGGAGTCACTTTGGTGGGTCCTAATGGTGAAATTATTGAGAAGGGGCGATACACCGGGAATGGAAACGGTGGGCGCGATCATTTCCGCTTCTCAAAGACAGGTGGTAGCTACCCGGACGGCCTTACCGTTCAGGTAACGATGATGAATGATGAGATAGTCAGGTACATCATCCAGGAAACATCGGAACGCAACGAGAATCTATCCCAGGATTCCGGGGGTGGTAGTAGCGGCCAGAATACATCTGGCTCGCCGGGGAGGGGGTCAACAGGTTCGGGTGGACGGAACCAGAACACCCTTTAACGGTTGAGGGGACTTTGTGAAGTTGGTTACCTAAGGCCACAAGGAGGTGGCCGATCGGTATACAATCCCTTGGCATAGAAGAGCGCGGCAAAATCAAACATCGTCACCGCAATTCTCTTTTAATTACTGCACTTTGCCATCAAGCAAATGACAAATCTTTCCGACCCTTCCATCTGAGTTGATAGGAGGGCTAACGCCATGGGTGTAATTCTCGGAGTTTTGGGCGTAATAGGAAGCGTGCTGATCGGATTCATTGGACCTGGTGGTCCGATCGAAGTTCTTTTGCAACCGTACGAGTTCCTTGTTATCGCGGGAGGTATCGGATTTACGGTTTTGATTGCGCAGCCTGGCGTAGTCTTAAAGCAGATTGTGCCTGGGCTCATCGCTGCAATTAAAGGGAGCGGAGTCAATAAAGCTCTGTATAAAGATCTATTGGGCCTGATGGCCTGCATCTTCGACACGATGCGACGCGAAGGCGTGCTGGGTATCGAAGGTGACATCTCTAACCCACACCACAGTGCGCGATTTAATCGCTATCCACTCGCCTCGCACAACCATCATCTGATGGAGACTTTTTGTGGAGCGCTGCGATTATTTGTTGATGGTGTTGTGAATGCATTTGAGCTTGATCGACTCTTAGATACTGAGATTGAAACCCACCACGAAGAGGCGTTGCTCGCCCCGACGGCAGTCAAGGTAATGGCTGACTCCTTTCCGGCGATGGGAATCGTGGCGGCGGTACTTGGAATTATCATTACCATGCAATATCTCGACGGACCTCCAACAGAGATCGGTCATCACGTAGGAGCTGCGCTTGTAGGAACGATGTTGGGAATCTTTCTTTCTTACGGTCTGATCGGTCCGATCGGAACAAAGATGGAGCATAACGTGCGAGACGCGACGGGGCTACTGAAGTGTGTGAAAGCAGGGCTAGTTTCGTTTGCGGGAGGGGCGCCACCTGCAGTTGCTCTTGAATTTGCGCGAAAGACGATACCCAGTGCGTTTCGTCCAACCTCAGAAGAGCTTGAAGAGATCATCAAAGAGGCTAAGAAGAAATAGCGTCGAAGACGGCTAGACGCCATGGCAGATAAAAAGGACGACAACAAACCGATAATTATCGTTAAAAAAGGTGGCCATGGTGGACATCACGGAGGCGCTTGGAAGATCGCCTACGCTGATTTTACAACTGCGATGATGTGTTTCTTCCTGTGTATGTGGCTGATTAGTTCGACTTCTGTTACGACTCGCGAGGCGATTGCATCCTATTTTAGACAGCCTTCCATCTTTCAAGAAGGCGCCGGACAGCCCCTTTTACTCGGCGGGGCCGGAATTCTGGATGATGCATACATTCCTCCGCGTGAAAAAGAGAAGCGCAAACTTAAAAATCCAATTGAAGACCAGAAGACATACGGTGAGTCTGATCGGGACATGGACAAGCTCTATATACAAGAAGGTACCGTAGACCCCGTTAAGCATCGAGGCCCTACGCACGTTACTGGGTTAAACTCTCAACAAAAGACCCCGGAAGAGATTAAAAAGGAGATTAAGTTAAAGATTGTCGCTGAATCAACGAAACAGCAGATCGATAAAATACTTAACTCTTCGCCTGAGATCTCCAGAGTCCCTGGAGCGATTGATTCTAAGGTAGAGCCAGATGGGCTTAAGATCGAGATTATGGATACTGAGCGTTATTCGATGTTTGAAAGTGGCAGTGCACGAATTCGTCCGGAGGCCGAAACAGCATTTAAGCAGATTGTTGATATTATAAAGCGTTATCCTAATTCTCTAGAGGTTTATGGGCATACAGATGCTCAGCCTTTTCCATCCCGAACGGGTGGCTACTCAAACTGGGAGCTATCGGCTGATAGGGCAAATGCAGCCCGCAGACTAATGGAGAGTCAAGGGTACCCAGCCACACGCATTCTGAGCGTCACTGGAAAAGCAGATAGCGAATTGAGAAAGCCTGAAGCTCCGCTTGATCCCTCTAATCGCCGCATAACATTAAAGTTGCGCTTTACTACAGCAAGTGAATTCCTGCGCGACGAGAGACCGGCGCAGGGTTATAATGATCCTCTAAAGGAGCTTCTAAGTAGTGAGGCCGCTAAGGCCGAAGCTACAAATGCTGCTAAACCTGTTGAAGAAGCGCCAGTGGCAGCTAAAGTTGCTACGATTGTTGCTACTGCTGCTCCAGCAGATTCGCCACCCCCTGTGGCGACAGCCGTAGTGCCGAAGACGGTAAATCCGGATTATATGCCGAAAGATAAAGTTTTCGAAGGGAATCCGGTCATTGCGCCAGGAGACTTTATCTTCTGATTAAATCGCGCAGCACTGATTGTGCACTCTTTACATTACAAGTATGTCATGTCACAAGTGTGTTAGACGATATGCACATAGACCTATGAGACTTTTATCAATTGCGTCACTATACATGGCTTTGGCGGTTGGATGCGGTGCCTTTGGTGCACACGCGTTACGCGATCAGATACCAGCGCAGGATATGACGATCTGGGAGAAGGCGGTTCTGTATCATCTTGTACATGCGCTGGCTGTGGTCATTCTTAGCGTCGCCGGAGAAACGCTGATCTCTAGCCGTGTAGTGTCTAAACTTGGAACGCTAATGCTAGCGTCGGTTACCATCTTTTCGGGTTCTCTCTATCTACTTGTGCTTACAAATCAGCGCTGGCTTGGAGCAATAACGCCGTTAGGCGGAAGCGGACTTATATTTGCGTGGTTATTACTAGCATTTAGTGCCTGTAAGCGGGCTAAACCTTAGCATTACCGTGACTCAGGAATCGGGGTCTTAGAAGACTGCATCTAAACACTCATGGCAGTGTATCTAATGAATCTTTGTTTAGCGTGGGGGTAACGTGCCAGTATTTCAGACCAAGCGCCTTATGGTAGTACTTGCAGCTTGTCTACTGTACGCCTGCGGTGGAATAGGCGGAGGTGGAGGAGGAGGATCTGAAGATAACTACGCTGGCGATGTGTGGTTTGATCTTGAGAGAGACGACTTAGATTCTGGCGACTTGATGAATGTATCTGTTGAGGTGGCGGGACTAAATCCGAAAGGAT
>Ga0315904_10005039_pt1 | contig 18473 bp, 21 predicted proteins | sample LakEriMetagenome_6_FD_203529 | JGI IMG/M metagenome (GOLD analysis project Ga0315904, IMG submission 203529) | Freshwater fungal communities from buoy surface, Lake Erie, Ohio, United States - Buoy 12 MA120 | ecosystem: Environmental > Aquatic > Freshwater > Lake | place: USA: Lake Erie, Ohio...
CGAATTCTGGCGCTCCGTCCAAAACGAAAACCGCCCCCTCATCCAGAAAATCTGGACCTCCTTCAACGAGTGGGTCGATTCCCTCCTCACCCGCCAATCCCAAGCCACCTGGGGCACCCCCCAATTCTCCACCGACCTCACCGCCCTCCGCCGCGACCTCGCCAAAACCATCGCCCCCGCGTTGCGCCCGCCCACCCGGTCATTCGGCAACGCCCAAATCACTGCCAAGCCCGGCGTTATCGACCTCGCCATCGAGGCTTATCACGGCACCCCGCACAAGGTGGATCGGTTCAGCAGCAAGAAAATTGGCACTGGCGAGGGAGCGCAAGCTTATGGATGGGGGCTTTACTTTGCCGAAAACCAGAAAGTTGCTGACGATTACCGCGAGGGGCTTTCTGAAACTGAATATTGGGAAGGAAACAATAAACTTTCAGGCAACCGAGCTTGGGCCGCCTTATTTCTTGAAAACAATAATCGCAATATAAATTCCGCATTATTACAAGCGAGAGAAACGATTGTAAATGAAAATGCTTTTAGTGAAGTAAGTAAGGCAATTTCCGATATTGATGTCAAAAATTTGGAAGTTAAAGGCGGCAACCTCTACTTCGTCGAACTCAATGCCGAACCGGAAGACCTGCTCGACTGGGACAAGCCTCTTGGTGAGCAAAGCGAGAAGGTGCAAGGCATACTTCAAAAATGGGCTGATGACCCAAAGCTTTGGGAATCCATGAAAACATGGAACGCCGCTTCATTTTATGGGGCAAATCTCAAAGACGATGCAGCAAAACAGAAAAGTGAGTTTTTGCTGCGCCTTGGCATCAAAGGCATCCGCTACCTCGACGGCGGCAGTCGTTTAAATCCAAAAACGATTAAAGAGGCGCAAGCGCGAGTTCGCATTGCAAAGCGAGACGCTGAAAACGCTCCGCAAAATGCCGTTTACCAAAAAATACTTAAAGACGAGGAACAACGCCTCGCCGCCCTTGAGCAAGAACAACAGAAAAATACCTACAACTATGTAGTCTTCGACGAAAACCTCATCAAGATCACCGCAGAGAACGGCCAGCCCGTCTCCCGCGAAATTGCGTTTGCTTCCGAGCCGTCTTCGGAAACCAAAGCCTCTCCCTCCACAATTACGCCAGCTTATCAAAGCATCCTCGAAGCCACCCAAAAACTTGTCAGCGGCCAAAATGAAATTCCCAATGCAATATCAAGACAAGACATCGTTGATTACGGAGGAACCCCATCAATCAACTTAAAGTGGGGAAATTCAAAATTCGGTCTTCAACATATTGGAGAAAAACGAGGAATTGATGTTGTTCTTAAAGTTCTCGAAGCCGTCGCGGACGGAGGGGTTTCTAAATTTGTTCCCACTAAAAAGACTCTTCATTTAGAGAAAAATGGAATCGAAGCGGTTTTGTCTTTGGATGAGAAAGGAACCACAAAAACTTGGTTGCTGACAGGCTGGGAAATAGGAAAGCCCGACTCTCAAGGGCAGGTTAGTGCAAACCCTAGAGATACGCAAACCGGACCTACATTTAGTCGTTCCGATTTGGGAGCGGGCATTCAAAAAGTATTGCAAGAAATCCAAGGAGTCAAATCAGACTCGCAAAACGCTTTCGCCGCAGAGCCTCGCTCCTTCCCCCAAACCGTCGCAGCCGCGCCGGGCGTCGCGCCCGAGGTCAAGGCCCAGCTCACCGCCCTCGACTACGACCCAATCTCGAACGCCCAGACCGTAGCCTCCGCTCGCGCCCGCATTGATGCCGCAGGCTCGATGGATTCCGCCGTCACCCAATTCATGGGAAACGCCGCCAATCCCGACTTCCAGCCTACCGCCGTCGATTACGCCACCGGCATCGAACTCCTCGGCCAGCTCCAATCCCGAGGCCGCCACGAAGACGCCGCCGCCATCGCCGACTTCATGGCCCGCGCCGGAACCACCCAAGGCCAAGCCATCCAAGCCCTCTCCCTCATCTCCCGCCTCACGCCCGCAGGCATCGAAGCCTTCGCCTCCCGCCAGATCACCCGCGCCGCCCGCAACGATCCCAAGATCGCCGAACTCATCCAGGACAACCAACGCCTCCGCGCCGAGATCGCCGCCGCCAAGCGCGACTCCGCCACCGCCGCCATCGTGGATAACCGCGCCGCCATCAAAGCCGCACTGCCCGCCGGAGCCGATCCCGTAGCCACCAACATCGCCATCCGCGAAGCCATCCTCCAAAGCCCCACGCCACTCGCCGCCCAAGCCGCCACCGCCCGCATCCTCCAGGACAACGGTCTCAGCGAGCGCGCCGCCATCCGCATCGCGCAAAGCATCAACAAGGATTTCCTCAAAACCACCACCGACTCCCGCGCCAAAGTCCTCCAAGACCTCCTCGCCCTCGCCGAGACCGACCGCCGCTTCAACAAATCCAAACTCGGCTCCCTCATCCGCCTCAACCGCGAAGGCAAGCTCACCGACTCCCGCCTCCACGCCGATATGGCCAAGATGCTCGGCATCCCCGCCTGGACATCCGAGCACTCCGCCAAAGTCCAAGACCTCCTCCGCCAGCGCGAGGCCGCCACCGACCCCCGCGTGAAACTCGTCAAAGCCGCCGAAGCCCTCGATGTCATCTACCGCGAATCCATGCCTGCCGGAATGCTCGCCAAAATCGACACCTTCCAGACATTGATGATGCTGCTGAATCCGAAAACCTGGATCCGCAACATCGGCGGCAACGCCTTCATGTTCGGAGCCGACCTCACCGCCGATACCGTCGCCTGGGGAGCCGATGCCGCCACATCCATCGTCACCGGCAACCGCACCCGCACCCGCACCGGCCTCGACCTCGCCACCCGATTTTCCGCATTGGGAGCCGGTCTCGGAGACATCCGCGCCGGTTACGAATTCAGCCGCACTCAGGGCATGGGCCGCCTGGGCTCTTTCAAAGAAGGCGTTCAAACCCTCATCCGCCTCGGTCGCCTTTACTCCTCCCAGAAATACGACAGCGCCGAAATCACCGGCTTCACCGGCACCACATTCCAAACCGGCATCGGCAAAGTCCTCGAAGACACCCTCGGCGCAGCCCTCAGCCTGGCCGACCGTGGTTTCTACGAATCCGCCTTCCGCGCCAGCCTCGATAACCGTATGCGCACCGCCGCCGCCAATGGCATACCGCTCGCCGCGCCAGATCCCGACATGATCGCCGAAGCCCGCATGGATGCCAGCCGCGCCGTTTACCAGGATGACAACGCCGCCAGCCGCACTCTCAGCGGCCTCCGCCGCGTGCTCAATGCCAATCAACGATGGGGCCTCGGCTCCATGCTCATGAAATTCACCCAAGTCCCCGGTTCGATCCTCATGCGCGGTATCGAATTCAGCCCCCTCGGCTTCATCCGCAACGCCTATCAACTCCTCGCCCCGGCCCTCAGCAACCGCGTCGCCTTCGATCAAAAAGCCTTCACCGAGCAATTCGGCCGCGCCCTCGTCGGCACCACCGGCCTCGTCGCCACCGGCTACTGGCTCGCCCAACTCGGCATCATCTCTGCAGGCCGCGAAAACGAAGACGAGAAGAAGCGCAACCTCGCCAAAGCGGAAGGGTGGGGCTCCTACAAACTCAATGTCAGCGCCCTCAAGCGCGCCCTCATCACGGGCAATTTCTGGACGCGCCAGCCACGCCAAGATGGCGATGTCGTCGTCAATTACGATTGGGCCCAACCCCTCTCCATCAGCGTCGCCATGGGAGCCTACGCCAAGGAAAACCAGAAAGCCGTGCAGGAAGACATCCTTCGCGGGAAGAAGCAAAGCCTCCTCGCCACCGGCTTCAACTGGATGTCCGCCGCCGCCGCCTCGGCCACCGGAGCCATGAACGCCCTCGTGGAGCAACCGCTCCTCAGCGGCCTCAGCACTTTCTTCCGCAATGCCGCCTACGACGACATCCCCGGCGCGATCCTCGCCGCCGCCGCCGATGTCCCCAAAAGCATGATGCCCACCGCCGCCCGGCAATGGATGCAGCTTGATGACAACACCGTCAGGGAAACCCGCGAGTCCTCGCCCTTCCGGCAATATGTCAACGAACTCAAATCCCAGCTCCCCGGCCTCAGCCAAACCCTCCCCGCCAAACGCGACATCCTCGGCAACGATGTCGAACGCTACCAGCGCGACAGCAACACGGTTTTCAATGTCCTCTTCAATCCCTCGATGGTCACCTACATCAAGAAGAGCCCGATCCTCACCGAGATGAGCCGCGTTTACGAAATGACAGGCAACCCCTCCGTCATTCCCAACCAAGCCGCCCGCGACTTCACCCTCGAAGGAGTCAAAGTCCGCCTCACCAGCGAGGAAATCAGCGCCCTCCAGCAAGACATGGGAGCCCTCAGCGTCGCCGCCGTCGAGAAGTTCGTCCTCGACGATCCCCGCTACGACAAAGCCACCTGGGACATCAAAGCCAAAGCCTTCACTCGCGCCTTGGAGAAAGCCGCCACCGCCGCCAAATACCGCATCCTACTCTCGCGTCCCGACCTCAAACAACGCGCCCAAATCGAGCACCAGCAAACCCTCCAGCGCCGCCAAGAAATGCAGCAAATGCTCGACAGCGGAGTCGGCGAAGCCCTCATGCAGTAAGCCTCACAGGGGCTCCGGTTCGTCGATGAGATTGTGATAATGCCGATAGGTCGTGGAAATGTCGCTATGCCGTAGCAACCGGCTCGCCACCTCGATCCCGTCTCGGAGGGCAATCATCGCGCCATATTCTTTGCGAAGATTGTAAGCGCCCTTGTTTCCATCAGGCAGGAACCGCCGCACAAAATCATTGATGTCATAATGCGTGAGATCATGCGCCTCGGTCTTGTGCTTCCGGGGAATCACATACTCCCCGCCGCCAAGCGCCCGCTGGATCAACCGCATCAGCCGAGCCCGCACCGGCACACGCCCACCACGGCCCTTCGGCGTCCAGCCCTCGCGCTCCACCAGCACCAGCACCGCCGTCTTTTTGTCCTTCCACTCCACCCAGGCCCACTTCAAATCCTCGACCTCCTCGTTGCGAAGACCGGCCTTGCGCATCAGCCAATAAATCGCCCACACCCGAGCGTTTTCCCGCCGCAACGGAATCCTCGCCGCCGCATCCATCCGGCGCAACACAAGCCGGTCAATGGGTTGGTAGCCTTCGGTCTTAGTTGAACCACCCGTCACCATCCAAAACTCCGCGAGGTCCGGCAGCTTCATGTCTTTGAAAAGGTGAATCCGTTTTTTGGCCACCACACTTTTGATTTGTTGCACATCCGAGTGAATGCCGTTCTTCGAGCGCCCAGACCGTTCCTGCGCCGTAATCCACCGTCGCAACGCCTCCGCGCTCAGAGCCGCCTCGCAAGACCTCTCCCGCCAATCCTCGCGCCCTGTGGCCTCGCGGGCATAAAGCACAAACCGGCTCAGAGTTTTTGTTTTCGACTTCACCGGCCCATGCGCCGAGTAAATGTCAGCCACTTCGCCCAGCGTCGCAAACCCCGGCCTCCGCACCGCATCCGCCAAGGCCATCTCATCGCCGCCCTGGAGCGCCGCCGCAATCGCCCGCGCCTTCTTAAGCGCCGTCTCCCGGCCCGCCTTGGAATTCTGCGACACGCCGCAAGACTTCTCCACCCGCTTCCCGTCAAGCTGGACGCGGTAATACCACCCCCTGCGAGCCTCTTTCCAGTAAACCGTAATGTCTCCGTGTTTTCTCATAAATTTGCGGTCGCCACTTTAATCAGAAAATATGGTCGCCACTTGTCCGCCACTTTGGTCGCCACTTTGATCCAGCCAGCAAAGAAATAATTGTAAACATGGCAAAGCACAAATCGGCGAAGTTCTGATGCTTTACTAGGGAAAAGTGGAAATGGTCGCCACTTGGGGAGCGCAGCCGAAAGGACTCGAACCTTTAACCTTCTGATCCGTAGTTTCAGATTCATTTGTTGTAAATCAATCGCTTAGATGTTGTGTCCGCCACTTTGGTCGCCACTTGGCATTTCAATTCCATCGATCATTGCAGGGGCGAATAGGGTGTCGTCTTGGGCAAGTTTTTCATCGGTTGTCTTGGGAATGTCGAGCGTGTCGATAAGCTGGGCAAGGGCTTCAAGGGCCGGTTCGTTGGGTGAGGTCTCGTTTGGTGAAGGCATCTTTGTAAAGAGCATCGAGGAGGGGATTGTGGCGGTAGTTGGGGCTGACGATTCCGACGATTTGCGGTGGGGTTTGTTGGGTGCCGAAGGCTTCCATGGCGGTGCTGCCATCGGGCCAGCGGGCGCGGAGGCGTTGCAAGGTCGCGCCGTTAGCGGGCCAGGCGGGACGGCCAAAAATCATTTGTGGCTCGATCTGGATAGTGACCGGGGCCGCGCCCAGGACATTTCCGTTCCAGTCAACGATGCCGCCTGCGGGAGAAGTGTAGATTTTGATTTCCTGTGGGGCCAATTTCGCCCGCCGTGTGACAGGCTCAGGCTCAATGCGCGGACTTGCGCAGGAAGTGAGGAATACCGCTAGAGCTAGGATTGATGCGGGTTGGCGAATGGTCATTTTTATTTCTGAATTGTGAATGCCAATGCTCCAAGGAAGCAAACCGCGATAGAGCAAACCAAAAATATCTGACCTGCAAACCACCCCAAATTACCCGAGATTTTTTCAGAAACTTTTGCTGCAATTTTTGCGCTGCCATAGACGCAACAAACAGCGGCCCACAACACCAAAAACTTTTGAAGGCTCCACAAGTGTTCACTGACAATCCAGTCTTTGAAACCTTCAAACATAATTTTTCAATTCGATGATTTCCGCTTCTTGGGCTGGTAACGGATCGGGGTTTTCGCTGGCGAGAATCCAGAGTCGGGCAGTTCGCAAATGTTGTTTGGCTCCTCGGCTGCCATAAGGGTAGTGTCCTGAGTTGGGGCGTAAGTAACAGGCGTATAAATCCCTCGTTGTTGTGTATGCGCAAAGGTTACCGGATTTGCGGGCGTAATTCCGAAAAATTGTCGGACAGCAGCAACAACAACTTGGGTCCGAGTCATGCCGTGTGTCTTAGCGTATCCGTCAACAAGTTCGAATAGACGGTCGTCCATCCGGGTATCAATTTTCTTCTGCTTCACGATGTCAAATGTCTGACAATATCGGAACCAACGCAATTTTTATTTTTTTCTTTGTTGACTGTCATGGTTTGTCTGACAAAATAGGCATCGCATGAATCAGAAAAATAAACCCATAAGACTCTCGATGCGGCTTCCAGAGCCGCTTTGCGGGCTGGTCCACGATGAAGCGGCGCGAAGATTTTGTTCCGCGTCTGATGTTGTCAGATTGTCATTGATTGATTTTTTTGGCCTGAATCGTCAGACAAAACATGACGAAACCGGCAAGCAATTGACTGAGGAGGTAAGGGCGTGAATACCCGCAAGCATCTTTGGTATGTGGAGGGTTTCAATGCCCTCCGTCACAGGGTGGGGGATTACTTCTGGGCTTTTAGCTCGGGCGAGGCGCAAATGGCGTGGAGCGAGAAGTTCGGCGGCATTCCTTCAAGCTGGAGGTTTGAGAAATGAACGGGGCCGATTTTTTGCGCTTGGGCGCTTATTTCATCGAGTTCGCCGTGACGGTGGCCGTGCCGGTTCTTTTTTTTGCTTGGCTGACTTGGAGGATGTCGCGTGCAGCCTGAGGAAGCTTCTCTTTTGGTGCAAGCGGTGGTGCGTGACATTCTGAGACTGGGGCCGACGGCCTTGCTTTCAGCTATCGGGAGGATGCCATGATCGAGAAGCATTACTCGCCGCGTGAGGTGTGCAAGTTGCTGTCGATTTCGCGGAGCAATCTGCAATGCCGCCTCAAATCGGGGGAGCTGGAGGCGATTGCCTGGGGGAAGCGTTGGCTGATCCCGGAGTCGGCTATCAAGCGCCTGCTGGATGCTGGACGAATCAATGCGGTGACGACCTCGCCGCGCCGGTCTGGAGTTTTTTCCTACTCTTAAAATGCCTGACGCCGCGCCGTCTTTTTTTTGTGCCAATTTTTCTGATGGGGTGAATACCCCATTGCAGACGGACATCGACCTCGCGGGGATCGATGAGACGCGGAGCGAGGTGGCCTTTCCGCTCCGGCGCAATCGTTACATGCGGCAATTCCATGCGGTGAAGGCCGACGACAAGCGTAGCCGCCGGGGACTCAAAAGTCTGGTGAAACCCGAGAATGCTGCCGAGCTGGCCGAGCATTTGCCGGAGCCGGGGGAATGCGCTCATGCGGTGGTGCGCGGGGACTTTGTGACCGCTGACATCATTCCGCTGCTCCTCGGGGATCGGAGCGCGGAGATCGTGGCTATCTCGACGCTTGGGATGAGCACGGCCAACGCTGCCATGCTGGCTGACTTGCGGGCCTCGGGCCAAGTCCGCCGCCTTTTTTTGCTGGTGAGCCATTATTTTTCGCAGGTCGATAAGACGGGGACTTATCGGGAGGTGAAGCACCTCCTCGGGGATGCCGTGAAGGTGGCCCGCACCCACGCCAAGGTGATCCTCGTTTCCGCCGCGCCGTCTTTTTTTGTGGTGGAGGGTAGTGCGAACCTCCGAAGCAGCGACAACATCGAGCAGTTCGCCATCTGGAATGATGAGAAGCTTTTAAACTGGCATCTGGATTGGATGCGGGAGGTGGCCGGTGCCTGAGCCTTCCAATCTCTCCGCAGACATGGCCACGAAGGTCTTGGAGGCCAACATCCGCAACATCGTGGAGAAGGTGAAAGCCGGGGGAACGCTCAACGCTTCCGAGCGGGCCATCATGGAGAGCGCCGCACAACCCAAGACGCCGTTGCAGGAATCGGAAGCCGCTTCCGCCGCCGCGCCTTTTTTATTTTCTGAGGCCGAAATCGGGTTGGAGAAGCTCGAAGCAGCCGGGGAGTTCACAGGGGAACGCTTGCTGGCTCGCCGCCCGGATGCCTACCGCGCCGTGGTGCGCATGGCTGCCGAGGGTTTGAGCATCAGCGCCACGGCCCGCGCCCTGGGAGTGAGCCGGAACACCGTCGCCGCCGTGCGGGAGCGTGAGGGATTTACTATAGAGCAGGATAAAAAGGAGTTATTGCGAGATGTTCGCCGTGCTGCCCGGCTCTCCGTCGAGCGGGCCATCGAGTTAATCCCTACGATCAATAGCGCCAAGGACGCTGCCATCGTCGCCGCCGTGATGGTAGATAAGGGGCAACTCCTTTCCGGTGAAGCGACCAGCCGCATCGAGAAGGTCGAGGCCGGTGAGGACAAGCTCCGCGAAATGCTCGCCTCCCTGCCCGTGCTCGAAGCGGAGGTTGTCCAAACCGGTTTAATCGAGGGCGCGCCGAAACAAAGGGGGGCAGCTCTCGCCGCCTCCCTCCCTGCCTCGGGTCTTGTTGAGACGCAACTGCAAGAGGTGGAAATCCTCAAGCCCTCAAACCAAAATCAACGACTTACGCAAGACAGCGAGGCCGCGCTTTGCAACCCATTGATAGACAACGATAGTGAACTATCTCCTAGTCGTCTTATCGGAAGTTATCAACTTGATAGCACCTCCGACCAGGTGAAATCCGAACCCGTAGTTGAGACCCCGAGGGTAGGGGGGGAGGGGGTCTCGGAAATCGAAGGGGGGGTATCAGATAGCACTCATTCGGGTCCACAGAAAATTTTTACCAAAGGCGACCCCTCCACGCCGTCGCCAGCCGCCCCGTAGTCGCGTCTTTCCATCCAATCCTATGCCTACCCTACAAAAACAAAAAAAACCCGCGCCGGTGCCGCCTGCCGAGCAGGCCAAGCCGGAATACATCGAGGCCCAGATCATGGGCCGCGAGATCAACCCCGAATACCTCAGCCTCCGCGTGCCCGATGCGGACGGAAATTGGCGCAAGGCTCGCCTGCGCATCCCGCGCCGATTGAGCCATTGCTTCAAAATCCACTCCACCGTGCGTGTCCGCCATACCGCTGACCCCATGATGTTCGAGCCCTTCCCTTCCATCCTATGAGCGCCACCGAAGCTATCCTCTACGCGCTGGTTTCCTTCGGTTCTTCCTTCGCCTGCTACCGCATAGGCCGCGACGAAGAAAAGAAAAAATGGCTCGCATGGTTTCGTGCGCATTATCCGAACCGCCTCAACTCCCGCAATTTCCCCGAATGAAAAGCCGACTCCTCATCATTGATACCGAGACCGGGGGCTTCGACCCCACGCAGCACGCTTTGCTTTCGCTCGCCGCCGTGGATAGCACGGATGGCGAGGCGTTTACCGCCCTCATCCGCCCCTCGCCCGAGTGGATTTGCGACCCGCAAGCCCTCGCAAAAAACGGCCTCACCCTTGATTTTCTGGAAAAAAACGGGCGGCCCGAGCGCGAGGTCCTGCAAGACTTCGCCTTGTGGATCGGCGAGCGGCGCTGGCACATCATCGCCGGTTGCAATGTCGCCTTCGACTTGATCTTCCTCACCGCCGCCTTCCACCGGCACGGCCTCGCTTGGCCTGGCCGGAAAAGCATCGACCTCCAAGCCGCCGCATGGCTCGCCCACGAGACCGGAGCCATCGAGCTACCGCTAGGCAAGGACGACCAACCCCGCCTCTCGCTCGACCACATCGCCGCCACCCTCGGGTTCTCCCGCAGTGGCAAGACCCACAACGCCCTAGAGGACGCCCTCCTCACCATGGCCTGCCTTCACCGCCTCATCGCCCCCACCCCCCAATGAGAGAAGAAACCCGCAAAGCCCAACCCATGCCGCCCGATCTCCAGCCCATCACCCTCCACGACAGCCGCGCAGGTTGGAAAACCACCTTTAACGCCAAAGAAATCACCGCCGCCTGCAACCGCTGGTTAATCAAAAACGACGCCTCCTTTGCCAAATCCCGCCGAAAAAAATTCGGCCAAATTTAACCACTTTATGAACTGGATAAAAATGCGCAGCAACCTCTGGGACGACCCCCGCGTCGCCCGGATTTGCGACCTCACCCACAAACGCGAAGCCGAAGTCATCGGCGGCCTTTACTGGCTCTGGACCATGGCCGACCAACAGACTACCGACGGACGCCTCGACGGCTTATCCCTCGCTGCTATTGACCGCAAGACAGGGATCAAAGGATTCGGTCTAGCCGTCGCAAGGGTCGGCTGGATTTTACAAAGCGAAGAAGGCGTGGAGATTGCACGCTTTGATGAGCACAACGGAGCCTCCGCAAAACGCCGCGCCTCCGAGGCTAAGCGTATGCAATTCCTTCGCAAACCGAGCGCAATCCGTGCGCAACCGATGCGAACGGAAATCGAACACGATGCGCAGCTAGATAAGAATAGAATAGAATATACCCCTATAAGTCCCCAAGGGGACGAGGAATTGGAGTTGGATTGCGAGGAATCTTCCGCACCCGAGCATCCCGTCCTCACCCGGTTGCGCGATTTGTTCCGCATGAAACCCGGAACTGACTTCGACGCCTCCACCCACCGGGCTTGGCAAAAAAATAAAAAAAGCGCCGCCGCGCTCCCCGAGTCCGATTGGGCTCTCCTCGCGTGGGCCTACCGCCAGACCGAGGGCGACGCCTACCGCTTCCGTCGCCGCGACCCCGCCACCTTGCTGAATAACCTCCTTGCCGAAGTCCTCCGCGCCCGAGAATGGGCCAAGGCCGCCGGAGTCAACCCCACCGCCGCCCGGCCCCGGCCCACCGAGCCCGAAGGCTGGCAGGACATCATCACCTCCACCGATCCCAGCTACAACTGCACGACCTGGTTCGAGCTTCCCGAAAGCCTCCGCGCCTTCGTCCGCGAGCGCGTCGCGCAAATCGAAGCCGAAAACGCCGCCGCTACCGCCGCCGCCTGACCATGACCAACCCACTACCCGAAACCTCCCTCGCCGAAAAAGCCATCCTCGGCGCGGCGTTGCAGAATGGCACCACTGCCGACAGCGTGCTCGAAGCCATCCAGCCCGAGCAGCTTGTCTTGCCCGCGCACCAGATCATCTTGCGCGTCATCGCCGAGTTGCGCGAGGCCGCGAAGCCCGTCGATTTCATCATTGTCACCACCGAGTTGGAGAAGCGCGGCCAGCTCGGCGAGTGCGGCGATGCCCACTACATCACCGAGCTAGGCGCAGATTTCGCCCAAGTTGCGAACTGGCGTCACTACGCCAGCGAAGTCCTCGATACCTGGAAACGCCGCAAAATGCGCGCCGCCGCCCTCGCCATGGCCGAGGCCGCGAACGACTACGCCCTCACCACCGACGATGCGCAGGAGCGTTGCGAGCAAGTCCTCTACGGCCTCCGCGACCACACTACCCGCGAGAACCCCGTCGCCCCCTGCCGCGATGCCGTCGTCTCCGCCGTTGAGCACATCGAGGCCGTTTACCACAACCGGGGCAAAACCATCGGCCTCGCCACCGGCATCCATGATCTCGACCGCAGCACCGGAGGCTTCATGGGCGGCCAGATGATCGTCGTCGCCGCCCGGCCCGCCTGCGGCAAAAGCGCGCTCGGGATGCAGTTCGCCCTTCATGCCGTCAAGGAACTCGCTGTGCCCACGCTCGTTTTCTCGGTCGAAATGCCCGGGCGCGAGCTTATGGTCCGCGCCATTTGCTCCGAGGCCGGTGTCAATCTCCAGCGCCTCCGCGATGGATTTTTCGACCAACGCACCCTCGCCAATGTCGCCCACATCGCCGGAGGATTGGTGAAAAGCCCCCTCTTCATCGACGAGACCCCCGGCCTCACCGTCGCGCAATTCCGCGCCCGCGCCCGCCGCGCCAAGGCTGCCCACAAGATCGGCCTCATCGTCGTGGACTACCTCCAATTCATGCACGGCAGCGGCGACGCCGCCCGCCAATCCCGCGCCCTCGAAGTCTCCGAGATCAGCAAAGCCATCAAGACCGTCGCCAAGGAACTCGACATCCCCATCGTGGCCCTCGCCCAGCTCAACCGCGACGCCGATGGCGACCACACCAAGCCCAAGCTCTCAAACCTCCGCGAGTCCGGCAGCATCGAGCAAGACGCCGACACCGTGCTCCTCATCCACCGCCTCGATAAAAACAAAAAACGCGCCGACGAGGACGCCGAGCCCATGGATCACAACACCCTGCTCATCCTCGCCAAACAACGCAACGGCCCCACCCCCGAGATCAAGCTGAACTTCATCGGAGAGCACACCGTCTTCCGCAATGTCACCGAAAAACAATACAGCAACAACATGAACCAAAGACAGAAATGAAATTAACCACAGAGAACACAGAGAACACGGAGAAACCAAGATGGATTTCAACAGATCTCGCCCTGCCCGACGACGACGCCACCGTGCTGATTCACATGGCCGATGGCGAAGTGTGGACCGGATTCCTCGATGCCGGAACCTGGCGTTATGTTTCCGGCGATAGCATTGAGGCCGAAGTCCTCCATTGGCGTCCATTTCCAGAACCACCGGAGGTTTCAAAATGACCCAACCCTACGAATGCCGCGCCTGTGGCCGCGAGTGGCAGGATCACCCGGGCGTGGAGTCTTGCTGCAAGCTGGCCTCCGGGCTGGGCGAATACCTCAAGTGGGCCTTGGGCTTTGTGCAGCCGCCCGAGCACGACCCGATTGCCACGCGGGATTACTACGAGGCTTTGGAGGAGGCGCGCCGGTTGGTGGTGCAAGCCAGTGGATGGAAGCGCCAGCCGTGACATGCCCCGCCTGCCAATACCCACGCAGCCTGGTGGTGAATACCCGCTCCGGCCAGCGCCGCCGCGAGTGCCGCCAGTGCGGGGTGCGGTGGAACACACTCGAAATCCTCGGCCCCGGATCGGTGAAACCTCGAAACCCCCTTCTCAAAAAACAAAAAACCGAGCCGAAAAATTGGCTCCAACGCATCGAAGAAAAACTCAACTCATGAACGCGCTCCGCGATTACATCGAAGCCTTCAAGCTCGACGAAACCTCCGTCCTCAACCTCCTTCAAGACCATGGCATCATCTCCGACGAATGCGTGCTCGCCGAGGAAGTGGGCGACTCCGGCAAGGCCATAGCTTGGCTGGAACTCAACCGCGAGAAATTGTGATTCCGCAAACGCCGCACCCCGTCGTTCCCGAAATCCTCGTCGAAGGCCGCTCGCCGGATGGCCGCATTGTGCTCGTGCACGAAGGCCGCCGCGTCGCCGCCAGCGAGCACCAATTCCTCGCCATCCACAAACAGCGCGAGGAGCAGATCGCCCGCATGGCCGAAGACCCTTGGCGCTACGGATGGCTGAATCCCGCCTGGGCGCGAGCCGATGCAGCCTTTGCCAGCCTGCGCGAGCAATTCCCCAAAGGCGTCACCGAGCTTTTGATCCTCGGCGGCAACCGCTCCGGCAAGTCCCGCTACTTCGCCCGCCGCGCCATGCAGCATCTCGTGAACACGCCGGGCGCAAAGGTCTGGTGCCTGCAATCCACGGAAGCCGCCTCCATCCAAAACCAACAGCCCTATTTGTGGGAATACCTCCCCGCCGAGTGGAAGCCCATGGCCAGCGGCAAACTCAAAAAAGGCGCGGTCGCCAACATCACCTATTCGCAAAAGGGAGGATTCACCGAGAACTCCTTCGTGCTGCCGAATGGCTCCCAATGCTGGTTCAAATTCTACTCGATGGATGTCACCTCTATCGAAGGCTCCGAGTTGAATTTTGTGTGGGCGGATGAGCTTGTCACCCCGGATTGGATCGAGGCTTTGCGTTTCCGTTTGCTCACCCGCGATGGCGAGCTAGGCGTCGGCTTCACGCCCGTTGAAGGCTACACGCCCACCGTCAAAGAATACCTCGACGGAGCCACCACCATTGAGGAGTGCCCGGCTCCGCTACTCCCTCGCTACAAAAACGGAAATCTCGTCGGCTTGGAAAATGTGCCGCGCAGCCAGCAATGCACCAGGGAAAAAGCGCGAGTGGTTTATTTCCACACCGCCGACAATCCCTTTGGAAACCCCGAGGCCATGGAGACCGAACTGCGCGGCTCCAACCGCGAGCGCATTCTGATGCGCGCCTACGGCGTGCCGACCAAGGCGAAGCTCTCGATGTTCCCGAAGTTCCGCGATCAAGTCCACATCGTGCCGCATGACAAGATTCCCAAAGATGGCACCTGCTACCACTTCGTCGATCCCGGCGAAGGCAAGACCTGGGCGATGCTCTGGGTGCGATTCACGCCCGATGGCCGGTGCTGGGTTTATCGCGAGTTTCCCGACCAGATCAGCTACATCGAAGGCGTCGGCCAAGCCGGGCCATGGGCCGAGCCGGATGGGCGTCTGCTCGATGGCCGCCCCGGCCCCGCGCAAAAAGCCTGCGCCGGGTTTACCTTCGCCGATTACAAGCGCGTCATCGAGATGGCCGAGAAAGAAGACGCCGCCGAGCCGATTGAACGATGGATGGACAGCCGCTATGGCAACACCCCCAGCATGACCGAGGAAGGCGTCAAAACCCTCATCGACCAATGCGACGAGAAGATGGACATGCAATTCCGCGCCACCTCCGGCAAAGCCATTGTCGAAGGCGTCGCCGTCATCAACGACATGCTCGGCTACGACGACACCCGCGAAGTCGATGCCACCAACTCGCCGAAGCTCTACATCAGCGAGCGTTGCCAAAATCTCATCTTCTCGCTCAAGACCTGGACCGGCGCGGATGGCAAAAAATCCGCCAGCAAAGATTTCATCGACATCCTCCGCTACCTCGCCCTCGCCGATGGCGTCGGCTACCAAGACCCCGAAGGGCTACGCGCTCGCGGTGGGGGTTGCTACTAACTTGACAGCCTCCCCCTATAATTCCCGTATGCCACTCTTGCTCCGCCGCCGCGATGTTTTGGATCGCCTTGGCATCACGACCAAGCAACTCGACAAGCTCATCTCCACCGGCCTCATCAAGCCCGTTCGCAAACGCGGCTGCCGCTCCTGGTTCCGCGCCCGCGATCTCGAAACAATATGACTAAACGCACCGACAACATCGGCTCCCTCTCTCGCAACAAACGCAAAGAAAAAGAGACGCATCCCGACTTCAAAGGCTCCTGCACCATCGCAGGCGTGGCTTACTGGATCAGCGGCTACATCAACGAATCCCGCGACGAAGGCGGAGGCAAATACTTCAAGCTCTACTTCGAGCCCAAGAAAACCGAATCCTCCGATTCGCCCGCCCCGGCGGCTTCCGCTGCCGCTTCAGAAATCGAACCATGGTAATGAGCGCCGAGGAGCAACAAGCCGCGTGGTGCGTGCCCGCCGAGGAGCCTTGGTTCCGTGCGCTCATGAAGCGACTCGACGACCACATCGCCGACTCGCAAATTTTCGTGACGATGCCCGCCAGCGCACAAAATCACGGCACCCTCGCCAGCGCCGCCGGTCGCCTCGATGCGCTCATCACGCTCCGCGAAGACCTCGCCGCCGCCCGAGCCGAGGCATTCGAGGCCAAGAAATAATTCCCCCCTCCGTGCTCTCCGTGTCCTCCGTGGTGAATTTATTTTCTCCCCGTTTCTGCCCGTTTCTCCCCGTTTGCTCCCGTTTCGCCAGCACCCTCTAGGCACCCCACATTTCTTCTGGCAGTCGCCTTTCAGTGCGGGGGCTGAACGGCCCGCCGCGTGGCCGTGAAAATGTGCGGTCCCGCAACAACCCTCCGTTCTGACAACGCGACTTGGACGCACCAAAAGCCATGGGACAGACAGAATCAGACTTCAATATCGGCGAGGTCATTGACGCACTAGGGATTCAACTCCCGACACGAGTCGATGAAATTCCGGCGGCCAAAGAGGAGCCTGCGCAAGCAGAGCCCGAGGCCGACCAGGAGACGGTCGCCGAAGACAACACTGACAACGAAACAACCGAGGAACAGGAATCCACCGACGAGCCAGCCGATGAGGCCGACGAGTCTGAGGAGACCGAGGAAACCGAAGAGACCGACGAGGAGGAATCCGACGACGAAGCCGAGGCACAAGCCGCCGAGCCCGCCGCCGTGAAGAAACTCCACAAGCGAGTCGATAAGCTCACCGCCCGCGCCAAAAGCGCCGAGGAGCAAGCCGCCACGCTGCAAGCCGAACTCGCCGCCACCAAGGATGAGCTCACCCGAGCGCAACCCATCGTGGTGCAGGACGCCGCCGATCCCTTGGCCGATGTGCAATCCGTGAATGAACTGGAAGGCCGTCTCGCCGCCGCCAATACCGTGCTCGACAATGTGCCCGACCTGATCGCGAAAGCGGACATGGAGGGTGGCGAAATCGATGTGCCGATGGGCGATGGCAGCACGCGCCGGTTCTCCAAAGCGGAATTGCAAGAGCGCCTGCGCACAGCGCGGGCGATTCTGAAGGCCGAGCCACAGCGCCGAAACTATTTCGCCGCCCGCGAGACCTTTCAGCAGGAGGCCAGACAGGTTTACCCCGAATTGTTCCAAAACGAGTCGCCAGCCCGGAAGATGATGCTCGAAACGCTCAAAGCGTATCCAGGCATCGCCAAGCTCCCGAACCTGGAACTCATCATCGGTGATGCCATTCGTGGGCAAGCCATCCGCTTCCAGCAAGCCGAGGCCGTCCAAAAGAAAGCCGCGACCGCAAAGGCCAAGCCTGCCGCACCCGCCGCCAAGCCCGCCGTGGCACCCAAAGTTGTCAGCCCCTCCGCCGCCCCAAAAACTAAAGCCAAAGCCAACCCCCTCGAAGCCCTGAAAAAATCTGGAAACCGTGATGCCGCCGAAGCCTTCGTCGCCTCACTTTTTAACTAACCAACCCACCAACCTTAAAACCAACCCACCAAAATCATGCCAGCTACACCAATCACCACAGTCAAAGGCCAGCGCGAAGACCTCAGCGACGCGATGGTTCTCATCGAACCGGGCGACACGCCCCTTTTCTCCATGTGCAAAAAAGCCAGCGAGCCGAAGAATGTTCTCTTCCAATGGCCCGCTGACAACTACGCCACCCCGCAAACCGGCGGCGTTCTCGCCAATGCGGATGTGACCTCGTTTGACGACGAGCACGCCAACCGCGAACTCCTCGCTGGCCGCGTGCAGAAAGTCCGCCGCTCGTTCCAAGTGGACGACCTCGTGGAAAATGTCGCCGACCTCGCAGGCATTGGCCGCAAGCAAGCCTTCAACAAAGCCGGAGCAAAAGCTCTTGTCGAATTGAAGACCGACATCGAGGCCATCATGGGCAGCGACAACGACAGCCAAGTGGAATCCGGCGCGGCTCCTTACAAGACTCGCGGCATCGGCGAGTGGATCAAAGCTACCGCGCAGAGCGACCTGGCCACTGCCGTTCCCGCAGCGTTCCGCACGCCAGCGTCCTCGATCAACACAACCGTCACAACCTCCCTCACGGAGAGCAATGTGATCGATGTGCTCGAGTCGATGTTCAAGGTCCGCAAGGCCAAGAAGAACTACGACCTCGTGTGCGGCACTGCCCTCAAGCGTGCGTTCACAAACTTCATCCGCATCCAGACCGGTTCGCCGAATGTTATGAGCACCGTCCGCACTTTCTCCAGCGATGTGGAAAGCAAAAAGATCGTGAACAGCATCGACATCTACGAAGGCGACTTCGGCAGCCTCAGCCTGCATGTCTCGACCTACCTCGCCAATGGCGCGG
>Ga0315904_10005041_pt1 | contig 18471 bp, 18 predicted proteins | sample LakEriMetagenome_6_FD_203529 | JGI IMG/M metagenome (GOLD analysis project Ga0315904, IMG submission 203529) | Freshwater fungal communities from buoy surface, Lake Erie, Ohio, United States - Buoy 12 MA120 | ecosystem: Environmental > Aquatic > Freshwater > Lake | place: USA: Lake Erie, Ohio...
TCCTCCACGCGGGCGGTGAACGCGTAGTCGACGAGCTCGTCGAAGTGCTTCTCCATCAGCCCGACGACGGCGAACGCGGTCCAGGTGGGCACCAGCGCCTGGCCCTTCTTCCACACGTAGCCGCGGTCCTGGACGGTCTGGATGATCGAGGCCCAGGTGGACGGGCGGCCGATGCCGAGCTCCTCGAGCTTCTTGACCAGCGACGCCTCGGTGTAGCGGGCCGGCGGCGAGGTGGCGTGACCCTCCGCGGTGAGGTGGTCGACGGCCACGGGCGCGCCGACGACCAGCGGCGGCAGCAACGCCTCGCGCTCCTCCGCCGCGGCATCGGGGGCGTCGTCGTCGGCGGACTCCACGTACACCTGGCGGTAGCCGGGGAACGTGATCGTGGTGCCGCTCGCAGCGAACTCGGCGTCGGTGCGGACGTCGGGCAGCACGGCCACGGCACCGAGGCGCACGCTCACGGTGGTGCCGGTGGCATCGGCCATCTGCGACGCGAGGGTGCGCTGCCAGATCATCCGGTAGAGCATCAGCTCCTGACCGTTGAGCTCGTTGGCGAGCTGGTCGGGCGAACGCAGCGGCGTGGTGGGCCGGATCGCCTCGTGCGCCTCCTGCGCGTTCTTGATCTTGCTGGAGTACTGGCGCGGAGCATTGGAGAGGAACTGTGCGCCGTAGCTGCTGCTCACCTCGGCGCGCACCGCGGCGAGCGCCTCGTCGCTCAGGACGACGTTGTCGGTTCGCATGTAGGTGATGTAGCCACGCTCGTAGAGGCCCTGCGCGAGGCGCATCACCTGTGAGGCGCTGAGGCGCAGCTTGCGGCCACCCTCCTGCTGGAGGGTGGAGGTCATGAACGGCGCCTTGGGGCCGCTGCGGTACGGCTTCTCCTCGACGGAGCGCACCGTGAACTCGGCGCTGCCGAGGGCGTCGGCCAGCGCGCGGGCGCGCGCCTCGTCGACCACCACCACCTTGGCCTTCGTGCGGCCGTCGGGGCCGAAGTCCTTGCCGGTCGCGACGCGGGTGCCGTCGAGGGCGACCAGCGTGGCGGTGAAGGCCGGGGACGTGGCGGTGTGCAGGTCGACGTCCCAGTAGCCGGCGCTGACGAAGGCCATGCGCTCGCGCTCGCGCTCGACGATCAGCCGCACGCTGGGGCTCTGCACACGGCCGGCGGACAGGCCGCGGTTCACGCGGCGCCACAGCACCGGCGAGACCTCGTAGCCGTACAGGCGGTCGAGCAGCCGGCGGGTCTCGGCCGCGTCGACGAGGCCGTAGTCGAGGCCGCGCGGGTTGTTGACCGCCTGGTCGATCGCGCTCTTGGTGATCTCGTGGAACACCATCCGCTTCACCGGCACCTTCGGCTTCAGGTGCTCGAGGAGGTGCCAGCTGATGGCCTCGCCCTCGCGGTCCTCGTCGGTCGCGAGGTAGAGCTCGCTCGCGTCCTTCAGCGCCGCCTTCAGGTCCTTCACCACCTGCTTGCCCCGCTCGGTGAGCTCGTAGGTGGGGGCGAAGTCGTGGTCGACGTCGATGTTGAGGCCCTTGCTCGGCAGGTCGGCGACGTGGCCGACCGAGGCGCGCACGTCGAACGTCGACCCCAGGAACTTGGAGATGGTCTTCGCCTTGGCGGGCGATTCGACGATGACGAGTGGCTTGGCCATTGGCTGGTATCGCTACGGCATGTCCGAGGGGCTTGTCAAGCCACCTCGCTCGGGCCGACCGCGGACGGGGTCAGACGAGCTCGCGCTCGCGCAGGTCGTCGGGGTCGGTGTCGGGGTCGCCCGCGGCCGGCGCGGCGGGCCAGCCGACGGTGCCCGGAGCAGTGCCCGGTGCAGTGCCCGGTGCGGCGTTGGCGTGAGCCGGACCCTCGACGTTGAGGCTCGGCAGGATCCGGTCGAGCCAGCGCGGCAGCCACCAGTTGCGGGCACCGAGCAGCTCCATCGTGGCCGGCACCAGCAGCAGGCGGACCAGGGTGGCGTCGAGCAGCACGGCGACCGCGAGGCCGACGCCGAACAGCTTGATCACCCGCTCGTCCTCCAGCAGGAACGCACCGAACACGACGATCATGATCGCCGCGGCGGCGGTGATCACCTGGGCGGTGGCGGCCAGGCCGTCGGCGACCGAGGCGCGGGCGTCGCCGGTGCGGTCGAACTCCTCCTTCACCCGCGACAGCAGGAACACCTCGTAGTCCATCGAGAGCCCGAACACGATCGCGAACATCATCATCGGGGCGAACGGCTCCACGGGGGCGGGTTGGACGCCGAACAGGCTGCTGAGCCAGCCCCACTGGAAGATGGCGACCACCACGCCGTAGGCGGCGGCGATCGAGATGACGTTCATCAGCACGGCCTTCAGCGGCACGAGCAGCGAGCGGAACACCATCATCAGCAGCACGAACGACAGCAGCAGCACCACCCCGATGAAGACCGGGAGGCGGTCGGAGATGTAGGAGGTGAAGTCGATCGACGCCGCAGTGGAGCCGGTGAGGTAGGCGGTGAGACCCGTGCTGGCGACGGCGGCGGGGATCACCGTGTCACGCAGACGGTTCACCGTGTCGACGGTCTCCTGATCCTGCGGCGCGCTGGTGGGGATCACCTGGAGGATCGCCGCGTCGGGCGCCGTCGGGTCGTCGGGGAACGCCGGCGACACGAACCGCACTCCGGGGTCGGCGGCGATCGCCTCGCCGAGCGCCGGCACGGCGGCGAAGGCGCTCGGGTCGGCGAGATCGACCACCACGACGAAGGGGCCGTTGAAGCCGGGACCGAAGCCCTCGGCCAGGAGGTCGTAGGCCTTGCGGGTGGTGGTGTCGGGGGCCGCGTTGCCCTCGTCGGCGAAGCCCATGCGCAGCGACAGCACGGGCGCGGCGAGGACACCGAGCACCACCAGACCGGCGCCGAGCGCCAGCCACGGGTGGTGTTGCACCACGCGGCTCCACTTGTACGGCAGCGTCGCGCTGGCGGGCTTGCGGCGTCGGGGCGGCAGCTCGCGGCGCAGCGGCTTCAGCACGAAGCCGGCGAGCAGCGTGACGACCGCGAGCGGGACGCCCACGAGCAGCGGGTCGACCGACAGGCCGGCACCGAACAGGGCGAGGGCGAGGAAGCCGGCGGCGATGATGCCGCGCCAGCGGGTCACCTCGACCCGGTGCTGGGCGAAGCCGAGCAGCGCCGGCAGCAGCGTGACCGACGCGAGCATCGTGACGGCGACGGTGGTGGCGGCGCCGATGCCGAGCCCCGACACGAACGCGAGGCCCATCAGCAGCATGCCGAGCAGCGACACGACGACGGTGATGCCGGCGAACACGACGGCACGACCTGCGGTGTCCATCGCCGAGAAGGTGGCCTGCTCGAAGTCCTGGCCCTCGTGGAGGTTCTCCCGGTAGCGGGTGACGATGAACAGGGCGTAGTCGATGCCGACCGCGAGGCCGATCATCGCGCCGAGGGTCGTCGCGAAGTCGGGCACGGTGGTGAGGTGGCTGAGCAGCCCGACGACGGAGATGCCGACGCCGACGCCGAACAGGGCGACGCCGATCGGCAGGCCCATCGCGAGCACCGAGCCGAACGCGAGGATCAGGACGATCACGGCGAACCCGAGGCCGATCAGCTCGGACTTCGGGGGCTCGAACTCGGCGAGTGCCTGTCCACCGATCTCGACGGTGAGTCCGTCGATCGACGGAAGGAGGTCGGCGATCTCGGATCCGACCTCGGCCATCTCCACCTGGTCGAGATCGCCCGACAGGTTCACCTGCGCGTAGGCGATGGAGCCCGTCGGGTCGATCTGGCCGATCGCGGCGGGGTCGTAGGGGCTGACGACGTCGACGCCGAAGATCGTGTTCACCTCGTCGAACAGGGCCGACATCGCGGCCTGCACCTCAGGGTCGGTGACGCCCTGCTCGGCCTGGAACACGATCGAGCCGCCCTGGCGGCCCGCACCCTGACCGGGGAACTCCTCCTCGAGCAGCTCGAAGCCGCTGGCGCTCTCGGAGGCGGGGATCTCGAACTGGCTGGAGTACCTCGAGCCGACACCGGCGGTGACGAGACCGATGCCGACGAGTGCCAGCAACCAGGTGGCGAGCGTGGCGCGACGGTGCACGAAGCACCACCGTCCGAGACGAGCGATCATGGCGGGGGGTCGCTTCCTGTCGGGGGTGACGGGGGTGTGCCGGCGGCGGGGCCGACACCTGCCCTGGATGGTCCGGGGGAAACCGATCCGGGCAGGGAAACACTACCGTCGAGGGCATCGTGGAGCCTGTGGAGATGTCGCACGAGCGACCGGACGAGCGGCTGGGGTGGAACTCGTCGCTCGACGCGGCGTGGGCCGAGCTCGGCGACCCCAGGCGGCCCGGCCGGGTGTCGCGGCTCGACCGGGGCTGGAGCACGATCGTGGTCCGCCTCGACCGGCCACCCGTGCGGGCCCGCAACATCGGTGCCGACGTCGCCGTCGGCGACTGGGTGATCGTGAGTGACGACGGCGAGCGGGTCGACGCCGTCGTGCCGCGGTTCAGCGCGTTCACCCGCCGCGCCTCGTTCGAGGGCAACCGGGCGGTCGCGCACACCATCGCGGCGAACATCGACACCGTCGTGCTGGTGCACGCGCTCACCTCGCCACCCAACCAGCGCCGGCTCGAGCGCGAACTGGTGCTCGCGTTCGACAGCGGGGCGACCCCGGTGATCGTGGTCACCAAGGCCGACGCGGTCGACGACGCCGATGCCACCGTCGCGTCGCTGGAGGAGGTCGCGGTCGGCGTGCCGGTGCTGCGTGCCAGCGGACGCAGCGGCGAGGGTGTGGAGCAGCTGCGCGACCTGGTGCCGGTGGGTCGGACGATGGCGCTGCTGGGCGCGAGCGGCGTGGGCAAGAGCACCCTCATCAACGCGCTCGTCGGCGGCGAGCTGCTGCGCACGAGCGAGGTCCGCGAGAACGACCAACGGGGCCGCCACACCACCACGGCCTGCGAGCTCGTGCGGCTGCCGGGCGACGACCACGGCTGGCTGATCGACACGCCGGGTGTTCGCGCCGTGAGCCTGTGGAGCAGCGGGCACGGCATCGAGCGGGCGTTCCGCGACGTGTTCGACCTGTCCGAGCGGTGCCGGTTCCGCGACTGCAAGCACGAGGACGAACCCGGGTGCGCGGTGCGCCGCGCGATCGAGCTCGGTCGTCTCGACCCCCGGCGGCTGGAAGCCATGAAGCGCCTGGTGGCGGAGGAAGCCGCGCTGGAGGCCGAGCAGCGCGCCTGGGAGAAGGCCCAGGACCGCCGCGGCGTCCGCAAGCAGCGCCCCCGCTGACCGGTGGGCCGAGGGGTCGTATCGTCGGCCGCATGGACCCGACCGGCCCCACCACGTTCGGCGCGATGTTCCGGCGCGAGCGACCGCCCGAGCAGCTCGCCGGGTTCGCCCGCACCGTCGAGGCGGCCGGGCTCGACGAGGTGTGGATCGTGGAGGACTGCTTCTGGGCGGGGGGCCTCACGGCCGTCTCGGCCGCGCTCGCCGTGACCGGTCGGGTCACCGTCGGCATGGGCATCGTGCCGGCCGTGGCCCGCAACGCGGCGATCACCGCGATGGAGATGGCGGGGGTGGCCCGGATGTTCCCGGGCCGGTTCGTGGCCGGCGTCGGTCACGGGGTGGGGTCGTGGATGGGCCAGATCGGTGCCCTCCCGCCGTCACAGCTCGCCGCGCTGGAGGAGACGATCGACGCCGTCCGACGGCTGCTCGACGGCGACCGGCTCACGGTGCACGGTCGGCACGTCCGGCTCGAGGACGTCCAGCTGGTGTTCCCGCCCTCGCCCCGGCCTTCGATCGTCGTGGGCGTCACCGGACCCAGGGGCATCGACGTCACGGCCCGTGTTGCCGACGGCCTGCTGCTGCCCGAGGGGTCGAGCCCGGCGTTCGTGGCGGCGGCGACGGCCCGAATCGGGCGACCGGCTCCGTGCGTGGTGTACGTGCTGTTCGCGGTGGACGACGACGCCGATGCCGCTCGTGCCCGCGTGGCCGCGGCGGTCGACGTGTTCGCACCGGGCGACACCGACGAGCGGCTCGCGAAGCTGGGCACCGTGGAGGTCGTCGCGCCCGCCGACCGAGTGGAGCGCTACGCCGTCGCCGGCCGGCCCGACGACTGCGCCCGCGCGATCGACGCGTTGGTGTCGGCGGGCGCCACGAGCGTGGTGGTCGTGCCGTGCGTCGACGATCCCGCCGCGCAGGACGAGCAGATCCGGCGCTTCGCGGCCGAAGTGGTCCCGCTCGTCACCCGGCGCGCCGCGTGACGCGGGGTGGGGTCGTGGGTCAGAGCTCGCCGGCGTCGAGCAGGCGCAACACCTCGGTCGCCCGCTCCTGCACGGCCGGCAGGTCGCCGAGCCTCTGGGCCGCACGCACCTGCTGCGCGACGCGCGGGTTGCGCACGAAGCGGGCCTCGTGGCGGGCGAGGAAGTCCCAGTAGAGCGTCGTGAACGGGCAGGCGTCCGGGCCGGTCCGCTTCGTGCGGTCGTAGCGGCATCCCCGGCAGTAGTCGCTCATCCGGTCGATGTAGGCGCCGCCCGCCGCGTACGGCTTGGTCGCCATCCGGCCGCCGTCGGCGTGCAGCGCCATCCCCACGACGTTGGGCACCATCACCCACTCCGCGCCGTCGACGAACCCGGCCCACATCCACCGCGTCATCGCCTGCGGGTCGATCCCTGCGATCAGCGCCAGGTTGCCGAGCACCATCAACCGCTGGATGTGGTGCACCCAGCCGTGGTCGTGCAGGGTCTGCAGCGTGGTGGCGAGGCAGCGCATCTGCGTGGGTGCCCGACCGGTGAGGGCGGGCGGGATCGGCCGGTGGGCGCCGAGCACGTTGGCCTCGCCGTACTCGCGACCCCAGAGCCAGTAGACACCCCACACGTACTCGCGCCAGCCGATCACCTGGCGGATGAAGCCCTCGGCGCTCGCGATCGGCACGAGCCCGGCGCGGTACGCGTCCTCGGCGGCCTCGACCACCTCGTCGGGGTGGAGGAGCCCGATGTTCAGGTACTGCGCCATCATCCCGTGGGCGAGGTGCCAGCTGGCGGTGAGCATCGCGTCCTCGTGCGGGCCGAAGCGGGGGAGGAGGTGCTCCACGAAGTGGTGCAGGCGGCGCAGCGCCTCGGCGCGCGACGTGGCCCACGTACCGTCGGGTGGCGCGCCCCACACGGTGTCCGGGAGATCGGCGAGCACCTGGCGGTCGAGGTCGTCGAGCGGTGTGGTGAGCGGCGCCGGCCAGTGGTTGCGACCGTCCTTCGGCGGACGCTCACGGTTGTCGGCGTCGTAGTTCCATCGGCCCGTGACCGGCTCGTCGCCGTCCATCAGCACGTCGAGCCGGCGGCGCTGCCACCGGTAGAAGTCCTCCATCTTCAGCTGCTTGCGGCCCGCCGCCCACGCGGCGAACTCGTCGGGGTGGCACAGGAACTGGTTCGACCGCACGAGCCGCACCCCGAGCCGCTCGAGCAGCTCCCACCCGTCGCGGCTCGCGGGTTCCATCGCCGTCACCTCGGGCGGCGCGAACTCCGCCCGGTGCGCGGCGAGGCCGGCGGCGAGCGACGGCGCGACGCGGTGGTCGACCTGCCACCCCTCGGCACGGCGCTCCTCGACGAAGCGTCGCAGCGACGCGATCACGAGGTGCGCGCGTTGGACGTGCCAGTGGTGCTGGGCGAGCTTGGCGGCGCTCTCCACCACGAGCAGCCGGTGCGTGGCGGGTGACGCCGCAGCGAGCGCGGACTGCCGGGGGTGCAGCTGGTCACCGAGCACCCACACCGTGGGCAGCGGCGGAGGGGTCATCACCCCAGACGGTCGCGTACCTCGATCGCTCGCGCCAATCCGGAGAGCTCGAAGCGTGCGCGGTGGCGCTCGTTGGTGCAGACGAGCACCAGGTCGCCGCCGGCCTCACGGGCCCGGCCGGCGAAGCCGAGCAGCACGCCGAGACCGGCGTCGTCGAGCACGTCGAGCCCGTCGAGGTCGACGGCGACGACGTCGCCGCGTGCATCGTTCAGGAGGCGGCCGAGCGCGTTGTGCAGCGCCGGCACCGACGCGAGATCGAGGTCGCCCTCGAGCACGAGCGCGGTGGTGCCGCCGAGCTGCAGGGTGCGACACCGGAGGTCCATCGGCGCGACGCTACCGGTGCGTTCCGTGCGCCCGGACCTGCCCGCCACGGGCCCCGTGCTCAGGGCGGTTCCCGCGCCATCACGGCCACCGCCCGGTGCGTGACGTCGCCGACGAGTGCGCCGATGAGCGGGACGTCGGTGCGCGTGCGCGACCGCACCTCCACCCGCACCACGTCGCCCGCCGCCGACACCCGGACACCCAGGTCGTCGAGGCCGAGCGGGGCTGCGGCGCGCGACGCGGCGGTGGTGGGCGACGCGGACACCGCGGCCGCCCGTGCCGCCTCGCGCGCCGCGTGCTGCGTGACGAGCTGGTCGCGCACCACCACCGCCACCTGGACGACCCCGAGCAGCACGAGGATCACGACCGGCAGCGCGAGCGCGAGCTCGACCACGGCCTGCCCGCGGTCGAGCCGGCCCCGATCGCCATGGTGCCGAGCGGAGGCGTCGAGCCCGTCGGACACGTCGTGCGCGTCAGATGCGGCCGAGCACCGCATCGATCACCCGGTCGAACAGTCGCCCGATGCGGCCGGCGCCGCCGCCGGCCGTGGCCCAGGTGACCACGAGCAGCGCCACCGCGGCGGCACCGAGCAGCACCAGTGCGTACTCGGTGGTGGCCTGGCCGGCGTCGCGGACGGTGCGGGACGCGACGGCACCGGGGTCGGCCGGGTCGTCGGTGTCCGGACTGGCGGCACCGGTGGCACGGGTGGACGGGGGCGGCGTGGTGAGCGCCACCTGGGCGCGGACGACGGGGCGGAGCAGCAGACGGTGCATGGCGGACCTCACGTGGTGCGTTGGGTGCGTTGGGTGCGTTGGGTGCGGTGGTGCGGAGGGCGTCCCCGGGACGCCGATCGGGTTCGGGGATCGCCGGCTCACACCGAGCGAAGCGACGACAGGGCCCCGACGAGCAGCGGGCCGATCGCGATGCAGACGAACGAGGGCAGGGTGCAGCACACGAGGGGCACGGCGAGGCGCACCGGCAGCCGCCGCGCCTCGGCCTCGGCCAGTCGTCGCCGGTGGAGCCGTGCGTCGTCGGCGATGCGGTCGACCGTGGGCGCGAGCGGCAACCCCCACCGCTCGGCGGCCGCCACCGCCGACACGAGTCCGAGCACCCGGGTGCCCAGGTGGTCGACCAGCGCGTCGAGCGCGTCGACGAAGCGATCGCCGCGTTCGACCCGCCGGCCGACGTCGTCGATCGCGGCACGAGCGGCGGGGTGGACGTGCGGGGCGACGGCGGCGAGCGCCGCTGCCGGAGGGAGCCCTGCCTGCAGCGTGACGACGAGCAGGTCGAGCAGGTCGGGCACCACCTGGTCGAGCGTGGCCGCCCGGCGTGACGGTCGGATCGGGAGCGTGGCCCGACGGCTCGCGCCGGTGCGGGGCGCGGCAGCACCCGATGCCATCGGGTGGCGCGCCCGACCCCGCGGTCGCAGCACCATCGCCACGCACACGGCCGTGGCGAGCCACGCGCCGAGCACCACGGTGTCGGATGCGGTCATCGGGACGCGCCCACCACGCGCCGCATCCACCACCACCCGGCGCCGTTGAGCACCACGCCGACGGCTGCGACCACGAGGGTGACCGTCGAGGTCGTGTACGCCTGGCGCACCGACGGGCTGCTGAGCGCTCCCCACAGCGCGAACGCGGCCGGCAGCACCGTGAGCGCTCTCGCGCTCGCCCGGGCCTGCGCCGACTGGGCGGAGCGCTCGAGTCGCCAGGCGCGTCGCTCGCGGATCACCACTGTGGTGCGATCGAGCACCTCGGCGAGTACGTGCGCGTGGTGGACGCCGAGCGACAGCGCGTGGATCAGGAGGTCGCGTTCGTCCCCCCGCGGGCGGTGCGCGGCGAGCGCTGCAGCGAGTGGGGCGTGCCGACCGAGCGCATGGGCGACCTCGGGCGCGAGTGCCGGGTGCGAGCCGAGCGCGTCGGCCACGGAGTCGCGCACGCCTCGGCCCGCTCGCGTCTCCCGGGCGATCCGCTCGGCGAGGTCGACGAGGTCGGGCACCCGGGCGGGCGGCCCGGTCGGACGATCGCGGCCACCCGGCGTCCGGGTGGACGTGCGACGCAGCACCGACGCGCCGAGGGCGGTGACGGCGACGGCCACCAGCGCAGCCGCCACCAGCGCGGTGGCCGTGATCGCGCCGGGGTCGGTCACCGGTGTCGCGCTCATCGACGCCGCCGGATGAGCTCGCCAGCGCGCACGCCGTCCGAGGCGAGGCACCGGACCGTGCCGCGGGTGCCGTCGACCTCCACCACCTGCCGGACCGACCGCACCCCGACCCGGTCTCGCTCGACGTGCACCACGACGTCGATCGAGCGCGCGATCTGCACCGCGACGTCGTCGAGCGGCCACCCGGGCGCCGCACGAACGACGAGCGAGCGGAGGCGGGCGAGCGCGTCGTCGGGGGAGTTCGCGTGCAGGGTGGCGAGCGAGCCGTCGTGGCCGGTGTTCAACGCCTGCACCAGATCGGCCGCCTCGTCGCCGCGGATCTCGCCGACGATCAGCCGGTCGGGCCGCAACCGCAGCGCGGTGCGCACGAGCGCGGTCATGTCGACCGCGTCGACACCCTCCACGCTCGCCGGACGCGTCTCCAGCCGGAGCACGTGCGCGGTGGCCAGCCGCAGCTCCGCGGTGTCCTCGAGGGTGATGATCCGCTCGTCGGCGTGGACCCGGCTGGCCAGCGCGTTGAGGAGGCTGGTCTTGCCCGACGACGTGGCACCGCTGACGAGCACGTTGCAGCGCGCGTGCACCACCTCGTCGAGCAGCGGGATCACGTCGGGTGTGGCGAAGCGGTCGAGCCCGAGGTGGTGGCGGGGGAACTTGCGCAGCGCGAGGCACGGTCCGTCCGGAGCGACGGGCGGCAGCACGGCGCACACGCGGGTGCCGTCGGGCAGGCGGGCGTCCACCACCGGTGCCGCACGGTCGAGCCGGCGTCCGGTGGGGGCGAGCAGCCGTTCGATCACGACGTCGACCACTCCCGGCTCGAGCCGGCCGACGTACTGGGTGCCCGCCACGCCACGACGGGCGATCCACACCTGGCTGCCGCCGTTGACGAGCACCTCCTCGACGGCGTCGTCGTCGACCCATCGGTCGAGCAGACCGAGCCCGAACACCGCCCGCCCGTCCGTGCGCCCCTCCGTGCGCCCCTCCGTGCGCCCACCGGTCCGTTCGTGGATCCGCTCGTCCGCAGGGTTGCTGCGACCGGTGCGAGCGCTCGTCATCGCGCCACCTCCGGGGCGAGCGGACGTGTGCACACCGAGCCGCGCGAGGCGGACCAGCGGAGTGTGGACATGGGGACCCCCGAGCACGACGACGAGTTCGACCGGGGGAGGCGCGCCGGAACCTATCCGTGCGCGGTCGCGCTCACAACGCGCCCGTCGCCCTGCTCGGTCGGACGCTGCCAGGGGCGAGGACCGGGTACCGACGCTCGGCGCGGTGCTCGCCGATCCGTTCGCCCCGGTCGCGGAACGGCTCGCGCCGGCAGCGTTCCGGGATCCTCGCGCACCGTCGGGTCGGAGCTCACGAGAGGTGCCGTCCCATTTCCCGCGGGAAACCGACGACGCTCCGAGCAGCCAGCAGGTCGGCTCAGTTGGTGATGCCGGTGCTCACCTTGCTCACGGTGCTCACGGTGCCGCTGTCGGCGGCGACGCTCGCCTGCCAGATGTCCTGGTCGTTGTCGTCGCCGAGCGCGCAGAGCGAGTCGCCGGCGGTGATCATGTCGCCGGTCGGGGTCCATCTCGACATCGACGCGGCCGGCGAGTCACATGCTGCCGTCACGGCACCCTCGAATCCGGCCACCACGGTCCAGCCGATCGCCCGCTCGGCGGCCTCCTCGGAGAGTCGTTCGGACGCCTCACCGCGCACCACGAGCGAGATCGGTGCCGGGATCGTCAGGCTGGTGAGGAGCCGGGTTCGACGGCGCGTGTGCTCACGCTGTCACGAACGCGTCGACCCTGCACGCGCCCCTCCGCAGCAGGCTGACCGCGGCCGTCGATGTGGAGACCGTCGAGCACGGCACCGACGAGCAGACGGAGCCCGTGGGGCTGGCGCACCGAGGGCAGGAGCCCACCCAGTTCGAGCAGGACGGCTCCGTGCACCGCCGACCACACCAGCCCGGCCACGTACTGCGGTGTGTGGGGCCCGAGGTCGCCGAGCCGTGCCACTGCGGCGCAGAGGATCGCGAAGCTCTGGTTCGTGCGCTCCCTCGCAGCCTCCGACGGCTCGATGCCGAGGTACCCGCGGTCGAACATCAGCCGGTAGTCATCGGGCCGTTCGAGCGCGCCGTTCCGGTAGGCGACGGTGAGCCGGAGCAGGTCGGCGCGGGGATCGCCGGTGCGGCGCAGGGCGGAGAGGTCGGCCTCGAGTCGGCCGAACGCGTCGAGGTAGAGCGCGTCGACCACGCCCTGCTTGCCGTCGAACATGCGGTAGACGATGATCGTCGAGCAGCCGAGCCGGTCGGCGAGCCGGCGCACGGTGAGGGCGTCAGGGCCCTCGCCGACGACGATCCGGCGCGCCTCCTCGAGCACCGTGGCCCGCATCGCCTCGCGCCCGCCGCGGCGTTCGCGCTCGACGGGCGCCGTCCCGGATGCGGATGCCGCGACCATGATGCCGGACCCTACACGCGCGTCGTTGACAACACCGGTGTCCACTGATAACAGTGTCATCATCGGCCTCGTCGGTCGAGGCCGGAGGGAGGGGGACACCGGTGGATTCATTCATCGACCATGAGCGGAGCCCCGCGTGAACGTGCACCAGCACCTGGTCGATCCGCTCGACCTGGTGTCGCCCGACGGCGCCCGCGTCGACCAGCGCGTGTTCTGCGACACCGACCTCTACGAGCGAGAGCTCGACACCGTGTTCCGCCGCTGCTGGCTGTTGCTCGGCCACGAGAGCCAGCTCCCCGAGCCGGGCAGCTTCGTGCGCACGTCGATGGGCGAGGACCCGGTGCTGCTCACGCGCGATCGCGACGGCCGGTTGCACGCGCACCTGAACATCTGCCGCCATCGGGGCACCGAGCTGTGCCGGGTCGACCGTGGCAGCGCGACCACGTTCGAGTGCTCGTACCACGGTTGGATCTACCGCAACGACGGGCGCCTGGTCGGCGTGCCCGGCCGCAAGACGCTCTACTACGACGAGCTCGACACGTCTGACTGGGGGTTGGCCCCGGTGGCCGAGCTCGACACCTACAAGGGGCTGATCTTCGCCACGTTCGACCCGGACGCTCCGCCGCTCGTCGACTACCTCGGCAACGCGGCGTGGTACCTCGACATCATCCTCGATCGCCGCGCCGGGGGAACGGAGTTGCTCGGCGTGCAGAAGTGGCGGATCCCGACGAACTGGAAGGTCGTCAGCGAGAACCACTGCGGCGACGAGTACCACGTCGGGTTCGCCCACCGGTCGAACTTCGCCGAGCTGGCCGATCCGGCGCACTCGGTGCCGATGGCGCGGGAGATCCGGCCCGAGGTCGGTCACGGGTTCGGGGTCTTCCTGTTCCCCGAGGGCACCCGTCTCGAGCACACGGTCGGACCGGAGAGCCCGCCTGCGTTGCGCGCGTACCTGGGCGAGATCCACGACGAGGTGGTGGAGCGGCTCGGACCCGAGCGGGCGCGGATGGGCCTCGTGCACGGGTGCGTGTTCCCCAACTTCGGGCTGGTGCCGGTGTTCAACTCGCTGCGGATCTGCCAGCCGCGCGGTGTGGGCGAGGTGGAGATGTGGTCGTTCGCGCTCGTCGACCGCGACGCGCCGGCGGAGGTGAAGCGGGTGTTGCGCGCGACCGCGCTGAAGACCTTCGGACCGGCGGGCTCCTTCGAGCAGGACGACGGTGGCAACTGGTCCGACGTCACTCGAATGAGCCGCTCGGCCCGACGGCACCGGGTGCCGCTCAACCTCACCATGGGGCTCGGCCACGAGGCAGCTGCGCCTGGTGACCGGGGCGAGATCGGCCTCACGGCGAGCGACATCAACCAGCGCGGCTTCTACCGTCGGTGGCGTGACGAGGTGACCCGGTGATCGCGTCCGACGTCGTCGACCCCGCGCGCTACGTGGAGTTGATGCAGTGGTACGGCGGTGAGGCGGCGTTGCTCGACGACCGGCGCTTCGACGCATGGCTCGAACTGCTCGACGACGAGGTCGACTACCGGGTGCCGGCACGGTGGAACCGGACACCCGATCGGCCGGACGACTTCGCGACGTGGAACGTGCCGGCCGACCTCGACGACGACGACGCGCACCTGCCGCTGCTGCAGCTCGATCGCGCCGGTCTCGCCGACTTCGTCGGGCGTCTGCGCACCGGCACCGCGTGGGCGGAGACCCCGCCCTCGCGGACCACGCGTGTGGTGGGCCCGCTCGTGATCGTCGCATCGAGCGACACGGGCGCATCGGGCGATGCGGAGGTGACGGTTCGGTCGGCCCTGCTGATGCACCGGTCGCGCGTGGAGTGGGAGGATGCGACCCTGCACGCCGCCCGGCACGACACCCTCAGGCGACACCGGGGTGCCTGGCGTCTCCGGCGCCGACTGGTGATCCTCGACTCGGTGGTCCTGCCGTCGCACAACCTCTCCGTGCCGCTCTGATCTCGCCGACCCGTCCGGAACGGGGTGGCGTGTGGTGGATCGACCCGGCGACCGCCACCACCGGCGATGCGGTCGCCCCCGTGGCGCTCGCCGCGGTCGGCGCCCGCGAGACCGCCGGCTGCACGACGCTGCAGGCTGTGTGCGACCGGTTCGCTGGTGCTTCGGCGCTGGTGCTTCGGCGCTGGTGGTGGTGGTCGGCAGCTGCGAGCACGTGCTGGCGACGACGAACCGGCCGAGGTGCACGCCCGTGGGACGGCTGCGATCGACGCCGTTCGTGCCTCGGGTGACGAGCCACTCCTGGCCCAGCTGCTGTTCCGGTGCGCGCTCACCTTCCACGACCGCGACGCCGACGATGCCGACGAGGCCGACGATGCCGACGATGCCGACGAGGCCGACGAGGCCGACGACCTCGCCCTCGAGGCGATCGCGCTCGGGGAGCGGGTGGGCGTCGGAGCGATCATCGGCGTTGCGCGACGCGATCGACCGGGGGCTCGTTCCCTGTGCCCGCACGACCGGGCCCCGTGACGGTGGGGTCAGTCGGCGCCGTGCCCGGCGGCCATCGCCTCCATCGTGAACTGCGCGAACTTGACCGTGTCGAAGCCGACCACCAGGTTCGCCTCGGTCTCGATGATCACGCGGTGCGGCGAGTCGAGGAACTTGGCGAAGCTGCGGCGGTACGCGTCGTCGGGTGCGAGCTCCAGACCCGACAGCGCCGGGTAGAACCAGCCCTTCAGCTCGTCGAAGCCGGGATCGCCCGGCGCGTGCACGATCGAGTTGCCCTTGTACGACGCCGTCTTGCCGCCCCGGTTGATCACGATCGCCGACTGCGGGCGCCGGCGCAGCGCCGGCACGCGCTTGCGGCGCTCGGCGCAGGTGGTCCAGAAGCGGCCGTGCCGGTACACGTACGCCACCACGACGCCGACGGGGAACCCGTCGCTCGTCGTCCAGTTGAACACGCACTCGCCACCGCCGCCGACGAGCGAGGCGAGCGCCTCGTCGTCGAGCCGCATGCTCTCCAGGTCCTCGTAGTCGACCTCTGTCATCGTGAGCCCCCTCCTCGTTGCCATCGGCGCTGTTGCTTCGTGGTCGTTCCCGGACGCCTCCGGTTGGTGTCACCGGCCGGTGTGACCGGTGGTGGACCGGGAAACATACCGCGAGTAGTTTTGCATCGTCGATGGCCTGGGGCGCCATCGGACAGGAGGGGACGCCATGACCACCATCGACAACGAGGTGCCCGCGCACCTCCGCGGCAACGGCCGACCGGTGACCGACGAGGTCACGCTCGACCAGCTGACCGTGACCGGCACGCTGCCCGCCGAGCTCGACGGACGCTACGTGCGCAACGGCGCCAACCCGATCGGCGGCACGAGCGACCACCCGTTCTTCGGTGACGGCATGGTGCACGGCATCCGTGTGTGCGACGGCCGGGCGGAGTGGTACCGCAACCGGTACGTGCGAACGCCGTTCTTCTCGAACCCGTCGCTCGACATCCTCGACCCGGCGGTGATGATGGACGTCACCGCCTCCAAGGCGAACACGCACGTGGTGGGACACGCCGGTCGGATCCTCGCGCTCGAGGAGGGCCACGTGCCGTACGTGCTCGACGGTGTGCTCGACACCGTCGGACCGATCGACTTCGGCGGCCGCCTCACCGGTTCGTTCACGGCGCACCCGAAGATCTGCCCGGCCACCGGCGAGCTGCTGGCGTTCGGCTACGCGCCGTTCGCCCCGTACCTGCGGTACCTGCGCGTGTCGGCCGAGGGCGAGCTCGTGCAGACGGAGGAGATCACCGTCGGCGGGCCGACGATGATGCACGACTTCAACGTCACCGAGCACCACGTGGTGTTCATGGACCTGCCCGCGGTGTTCGACCTCGACCGCGCGATCCGCGGCGAGATGCCGATCGCGTGGAGCGACACCTACCCGGCCCGCCTCGGGGTGATGCCGCGCACCGGCACCGACGCCGACGTGCGCTGGTTCGACATCGACCCCTGCTACGTGTTCCACCCGATGAACTCGTACGAGGACGGCGACACGATCGTGCTCGACGTCGCCCGGCTCCCGCACATCTGGCGCGAGTCGATGATGGACTTCCCGATGCCCGAGTTGTGGCGGTGGACGATCGACCTCACCAGCGGGCGCGTCCGCGAGGAGCAGGTGGACGACCAGGCGGCCGAGTTCCCCCGTGTGCCCGACGCGCTCGTCGGACTGAAGCACCGGTACGGCTACATGATGGCGGTGCCCGAGAACGCGAGCTACGACGACCCGATGAGCCAGGTGGGCGCGATCTACAAGTACGACCGCGTGCGTGGCACCCGCACCGACATCACGCTCGGGCGGGGGTGCATCCCCGGCGAGCCGGTGTTCGCGCCGGCCGAGGGCGGCAGCGCCGAGGACGACGGCTACCTCATGACGTTCGTGTACGACGCCAGCACCGACACCAGCCGCTACATGGTGTTCGACGCGTCGACGATGAGCTCCGACCCGGTGGCGAGCGTCGACCTGCCGCGCATCCCGTTCGGCTTCCACGGCAGCTGGATCCCGTCGTCGGTCGTGCCCTGACCGGCGACGATCGTGCTGCCGGCCCCGACACGCGTGGAGCGTGTCGGGGGGCGGGTGCGCACGTGGCGCGGCCCGTCAGTGGGCCTGGGCCCGGACGAGCCGGCCGAGCGGACGTGACAGCGACGACGGCACACGACGTGCCAGCTGTCCGGCGTCGACCGAGCGTGCGACCGCCGGGTCGGAGGCGACCTCCGCGACCACCGGCATGCCGAGCACTCGTTCGATGTCGGCCGTCGAGTACGCCCGCCCCGGTTCGCTGATCACGACGACCTCGCGAGCGAGGCCCGGCTGCTGCACGGCGCGGCGGAGCGAGAGGTAGCACGGACGCAGGACGATCAGGGACCGGTCGGCCACGCGGTGGAGCACCTCGTGGTGCCCGAACGGTCCGGCGTCGACCACCACCGTCGTCGTGTCGGTCGTGGCCGCCGCACATGCGTGCGCGAGTCGTTCGGCGCCGGCTGCGTCGAGCCGGCGGATGCCCGCCTGGCCGGTCGGGACGATCGAGAGGCGGTCGGTCACCTCGACGGCCAGGTGCGCCAGCGCGTGCGCCGGGGCGTGGGGCGAGGCGAGCCAGTCGGCGACGCCGGCACCGGCGGACGTGGACGCGCCCAGCACCGCGCCGACGTCACCGCCCAGGTCGACGAGCAGGGTGGGACGGGATCGGGCGGCGAGCGTGGCGAGCGCGCAGGCGACCACCGTGGTGCCCGAACCGCCCTTCGCCGACCAGCAGAGCGTGTACATGGAGACCCCCGAGCACTGCGACGAGTTCGACCGGGGGAGGCGCGCCGGAACCTATCCCGGCGCTCCCGCGGTCACAACGCGACGCCGCCGACGATCGGGACTCGCGGTCGTCGCACCGGTAGCGTGCTGCGCACGTGGCGCGGGGAGGTGTCCGGGCACCTGGTGGGCTCCACCGCCTTCAAAGCGGCTGGGACGAGCGATCCTCGTCCGGCGGGTTCGATTCCCGTCCACCTCCGCCACGTGCTCACCGGCCATTCCGGCCGAGACGCCGAAATCAGCTCTGAGCTGGTGCGACGTTCGCCGACGTTCGCCGACGTTCGCCGACGTTCGCCGACGTTCGTGGACGTTCGCCGAACGTTGCTCTCAAGGTAACTCTCAGAGAGCTCGCCTTCGGGTCCGAACACGGAGGTCTGGCCATGCCACGTGCGCCTCGCGGGAAGCGCGTCCTCGATGCCGTCAGCGGCTCCTACACGGTGGTCGGCCGCGCGCCGAACGGGGAGGCGGAGCCGTAC
>Ga0315904_10005043_pt1 | contig 18467 bp, 10 predicted proteins | sample LakEriMetagenome_6_FD_203529 | JGI IMG/M metagenome (GOLD analysis project Ga0315904, IMG submission 203529) | Freshwater fungal communities from buoy surface, Lake Erie, Ohio, United States - Buoy 12 MA120 | ecosystem: Environmental > Aquatic > Freshwater > Lake | place: USA: Lake Erie, Ohio...
GCAGATCCGATACCTTCACTCCATCCAATCCATCGGGAGCCTTGCGGCGGAAGTGGTCCTTCCAGTGCTCACCGGGAACAAAGTATTGCGGTGCCATCTCGCCGAGTTTCAGCGGGTTGGCGATCATCCGGATCATGTCGCGCTGGGACTTCTCGACTTCGATCCGTCCCTCGCTCTGCTGCAGGGCATCAAGGAAGACATCCAGCACTTTCTGCACGTATGCAGAGGACAACTTCACGCTGTCGTCGAATTCCGGATGCTGTGGGAACTGGCTGCTCATCGCCTGTTCAAGCAGTTCCGCCATGGCTCCCTGCAGGTGGGAGGCACCGGGAACCCGGAGCTGCAACCCGGAGTCCAGGCTTTGGAAGTGATCCACGCCTTCGTTCCGGCGCATCTGGTCGATCACCCCGGTCTTGTCTTCGCGCAGGCCGTAGGCGGTCTGCAGGTGGGTGACCATCCGGTTGCGCAAGGCGTCCCGCTGGTTGATCAGGATGGACTTGGCAGTCGTTTTGTCCTGCATCGAGAGATCGCTGACATAGCTGTCATAGGCGTGTTCCGCGAGGACCGTTTCCAGCTTCACCAGTTTCCCGAGATCGTTAAGCGCCTGCTGGCTGAAGAAGGAGGGCAGCCACACGACGGTGCGCGTGCTGGCGCGCTCCTTCCGGTATTCCTGTAGACGGCTGCGGTCAGCGGCTGGCCCCTTGTTCGGATCCGCATCGAGCGGGTAGTCGATCACCAGCTTCCAATCGCCGTCGTCGGATTCCAGCAGGTCGAATTCCGCTTCCCAGACGTTCTTGAAGATCACCTTGCAGCGGCGGTCGGTGCCACGCCAACGGAAGTTGTGTTCCAGCCACAGCTTGTCGTCGCTGCGAAGTTCCAGCTGCCTGTAGAGGATCTCCTTGAGGCAACGCAGGCGGTTGCCGAAATTGTCCTGAGAGGCCGCCTTGTCGATGATCCCATCCACATCCACGCCCGTCAGTTGAAGGGAGATAATCGGCGGCGTGCTCTCGTCGACCTTGAGTTGGCCCACCCGGCCGGCCCACTCGCGGAACTTCCCCTCAGCGATGGATGCCTCCCGTCCCTGAATCCGGGTCTTGATGGTTCCATGGTTCAGCGCGGCGAGGCGCGCGGGTGTCAGGCTGCGAAGTGTCTCCACCTCCGGTGCCAGAGCGGCGAGCAGTACAGTCTTGATCAGCCGGTCATCATTGCGGAGCGCAAGCCGCTTCGGATCGTCGGGCGGCAATTCCTCCGCTGCGGCGAAGCTCAGTTCGTGCGTGGCCTCCAGCATCGGCTTGAGGTTCTGACGGTAAAGTTTGTCCGCCGTCTGGAAGTGCTTCTTCATCTCACTGCTGAAGGCATCGTCACCCCGGGCGATCTGGTCATAGAGGTCTCCCACCGGGACAAGTTCGCCGAGCTGCATGGTGTCGCGCTGGTCGACCAGCAGCTGGAGCAGAATGCGGAGGGCGGTGCGCTCGCGCTGGAGCAGCGAAGAAACGGCCACCAGCGTGTCCACCAACGCTGGGCTGAACGGGTAAAGGTTCCTCCAGGCCTCCGGATTGGAGTTGGCGGTCATCAGCACCTCCCGGACTTCCTGCCGGACGGCGACGGTCTCTTCGAACTTGGCGTCGATCTGCTTGCGGGCATCGGCGCTGACCGGCTTGAGTAGGCGCTCCGCAGCGATCTCAGGAAGGTTGCTGTCGCCCATGCGGATGGTCTCGAAGCGGCCTTCGAAGTACTTCAACTGGTCGAGGAAGTTGAGGCTGGCAGCCCCGGCCACGTTGTCGCCTACCAGTTCCCGCAGATCACGCTGCCGGGCGATGAAGCTGATGATCGGGATCGGCCGGCGCATCTCCTGCGCCTCCACCAGCTTTGCCAGCTTGTTCACCTCCTGGTTGAGGAAATCCACGCTGCCCGAGCGGCTGGCCAACCACAGCACCAGCTCGTCCAGAAACAGGATCACACCATCATACTTGAGGCTCTTGGCATGGCGGCTCAGCGCGGCCAGTCCCTTGTCGAGATCAAGGTAGTCGCCCTCTTGTTGGATCGAGGTGATCAGGTGCTGCACCAGGTCGCTCACCAGATCCCCGTGGCGCTGAGAAGTCGGATCTTCGGCGGCCTCGGCGTAGCTCTCAGCCGTCCAGCCGCCGGTCAGTGCTCCCCACCTCGCATCACCGCTCTGCTGCCCCTGGTTCAGCGCCTTGAAGAACGCTTCATCACCCATCTTGTCCCGCAGGCCGGCGGCGTTCTCCAGGATTGCCTGCGAACGGAATAGCGGCGGGATCGGAGCGTTCGGGTGATGTTCCTTCACCCAGTCCACGTAGCCCTCGAAGATACGGTCTTCCAAGGTCTTGGCACCAATCATGTGGTAGGGCACCATCAGGAACTTTTTCCCCTTCAGCCAGTCGTCGTGCTTCTTCACCACCGGGGCGAGCTTCGGCAGCGCCCGCGCCTCGTGGTGCCCTTGCAGCAGCAGGTTGAGCACCGCCATGAAGTGCGACTTGCCGGAGCCGAAGCTGCCGTGCAGGTAGCTGCCCCGGCTCTTGTTCGAGTCGATAGCACCCCTGATGAAGCCCAGCGCGTCATCAAAGTTCTGAACCAGTTCCTTGGTCACCACGTAGCTGCCCAATGTGGTCCCCGGGTCGGCGACACCTGCAGTCAGTTTGAGGACGAAGTCGTCCTTGTTGACGCGCTCCTGGATGTGGATGAGGTCTCTAATTAACATGGGTGTTTTTCAGCTGACATAGATGCGCCTGAGCCCATCGAACTTGATGTGGAAGCCATCGCCCCGATAAAGTGGAGCCTTGCCGGTGAAACGCTCTGAGAGCGGCACGAGGTTTCCGTCAAGGTCATGCAGAAAAGGTGCTGATGAGGCGAGGGAAACGGCGGCGAAGTAACCGTCATACGACTGTAACTGCGGATGCGACTTTTCCAGTCCGGCGTACGGTTCCCACTCGTTTCCAGTGATCTGCGGGCAGTGCCGGACGATCACCCAAGCCCTGTCGGCATTCGCGTCCTGAAACCACACCTGCGGATCCACGCCAAGCACATCGGTGAAGGAGAGGATCTTCGAGCTGCCGTCCCGGGTAATGGAGTCCCTGACGATCTGGATCGCAAAGTTCCTCAGCTCCCACTCGGACATCACCACTTGCCCGCCCGTGTCGAATGACTCGGGATCGAGAGGTGTCAGTTCCACGGCGTCGAACAGGTTCCAGCCTGCCGATGTCGGGAGCATCGTTTCGGTGTTCACCGGGAAGATGCAGGGAACCAGATTGTTCTCCTGGGTGGCTTCAAGGAAGCGATCCATCGCCTGCCGGGAAATGCTGGGGTGCCCGCCCTCCACGGCATCCACCAGCACAGAGAATACCTGGTTGCCGTAGGCGAAGGTGAGGTGGTCGAAGGATGGCCACGTCAGCTCTGTCTTCACCCAACGGAAATCGTACCGGGAATCCAACTTGCCTCCCAGCTTCTTGAACTGCTCCTGAAGGGTTACCCCAGCCACATTCCTGGCTTTGAGAAACTGTGGTGATGGCCCGGAATGATCAATCTGGTAGCTCATAGTGGAAGATCAGGTTGCGGTCAATTTCGGTGCCTCCGGCTGCTTCAAAAACATCCGGACATCGAACGTGGGCAGTTCGAAGGGTCCCCGGGCGCTGCGCGAGGTGAGGGTGAGCACCATCTCCCGGATCGAGCCGATCAGCAGGCTACCGCCGTTCATGCGCACCAGATCGAGACGCTTGTCTTCGGCGAAGCTGGCGTGCACATCGAAGAAGCCGATCACGGTCAGATGGCCGCGATAGCGGACCGGTTGTGCCTTGTCACTGGGGCCGAAGCGGACGTCCACGTTCATCTTCCACGGGGCGTCATTCGTCTCCCGGGTGGGCTCGGTGGCCGACAGGGTCACTTCGTAGGATTCGTTCTCCGGGGCCTTGAGGCAGTCTGGATCGCAAACGACTTCAATGTGGGTGAAGACGTGCTGCTTGATTTGGATGGCACTGAGCATGGCTTAGGCGAAGCAAGGGTAATCAAAACACACGTCCAGGGCCACCTCGTGGTCCCGGACTTTGACGGGGGGGGTCCAGGCCTTTTCCCACGATTCGGTGAGGTGTGCCTCGACCACGCCGAACTTCTCGGTGTACATGAACACGAAGGCACCATTCAGTGCGCTGCCTAGAACATCGCGCAGGCACTCATCGTTGGTTTCCGTCTGGACCACGCCTCCCCCTTCGAGGCGTTTGATGGTGGCGAGACCGAGACGAGTGCGATCCGCAAGCTCGCTCTGGCTCCACTTCATGCGCTCCCGGGCCGTGCGGATCTCCTCGGCGGTGAGCAGGTCATGAGCGCACTGGTAGGCTGCCACCGTAGCCCTCATGGCCTCGTCCATCTCAGCGTCACCCAGCACGGCCACGCCGCACTCACTGCACTTCCAGTGGTAGTGCTCCACGGTGAAGGTTTCACCGCGGAAGTCCTTCTGGGTGCTTGTCAGCGCGCGGACGTAGGAGTCCTCCGCGCCGCAAGCCACGCACTCGTCGGTGGGTGGAGCGGGTTTAGCGGTTTCGTTTCTCCGGTTGGTCTTCATGGCAGTTCAGGTAGAGGTAGGTGGGATCGCCCTTCTTGCTCAGGCGGATCCCGAATTTCAGATACATCCATTTGCCCATGCCCGGGCTGTCCCAAGCGAAGGCGAACAGTTCGACGTCTTCAAATCCGGCATGGTAGCATTTGTAGGGTGGAAACATGCCGACGTAGCGGTCCGGTCCGCCGGCGGCTTGGATCTCCTGCAGGAATCCGGTGATTTTCGCATAGTGTTCGGCGGCATCGGAGCTGCCCAGTTCATCCATGTCGGCGGTGAAGTGCCGTTCTTCGTCGATCACCAGCCGGCGGCCGGCCGAGAGGGCGACAAGTGCATCGGCGAGCTTCTTGGTGCGCTCTTTGTGGCTGGGCCGCTTGGACTGGTGGGGCATGGCTGGCTTCGGACATCACACTTGGCCTTGTTTGGTATCACATGATACCTCGAACAAGCAAAATGTCCCGGATTTTTCGAATATTTCGCTTTTCCTAAGCATTCCCGCCGCCCATCCGGATCCTCTCGATGTCCTCATCGGTCAGGCGGAGGGTGTGGCGTTCGGTGTCGTAGAATTGCTGGTAGGTGGTGGAGATGCGGTCGCCGTATTCGGGGTCGATCTCGTTGTGCCACTGGTGGAGCCAGGGGAGGAGGTCTTTGAGGGCGGCGAGGAGGGGGGCGAGCTTTTGCGGCTCCCAGCCCCAGGTGTCGGTAGCTTGCTGGTAGAAGCCGGTGAGGGCCTGCGCCTGTTGGGCGTGGTCCCAGCCGGCCCAGGCAATGACCGGGGAGGCGTCGATGCCGCCTTCCATGCCCGGATACACGACCCAGCGCTCCTTGGGCACGTCCAGCTTGCCGCGCAGCTTCCAGTAGGAGGATTTGAGGAAATCTCCGGAGCCATACTTCGGCGGCACTGGGATGTCGCCGACCTTCTCCTGCTGCGTTTTGCGGATCAGCGCCTTCAGCTCCTCTTCTCTGGCCTCTGGATTCTGGGCTCTGGCATCTTCCTCCACAGCATCTTCTTGCCGTTGCAGCTCCCAGGTCTTCTCCCACTCCATGCGCTTGCGCAGGCCGGCGGGTTTGTAGCGTTGGGCGGGCAGGGCGGGCACGCTCTCGGCGAGGACGAGGGTTTCGACGAGCTTGGACAGGTCGAAGTCGGCGCGGCCGGCGAAGACGGTGGCGGCTTCCATCCAGTGGCTGTCGGCTTGGGCGGTCTGGGCAAGTTGGCGGACGCTGACGAGGCGCGGCTCTCCGCCTCCGGCGAAGCGGGCGCGCAGCGGGTGGATGTGGGCGAGCTTAGCGGCGGTGGCGGCCTCGTCCTCGCCGCTGACCATGCGGTCGGCATCGTGGAAATAGGTTTCCAGGCGGGTGAGTAGCCATTTTTCCAGCGCAGCTTGCTGACGCTTCGCCCACGGCTCGGTGTTCCAGCGGCGCTTGTATTCCGGGCGCTCGATGAGGCTGAGGTTCTTGTTCTCCTCGATGAAAGCGAGGCGGCGCTCGACGAGGGCGCGGTAGTCGGCTGACCAATGGGCGGGCAGCTCGGTGATCGGCTTCGACCCGGCGTCCTTGTGCCGCTGGAACCAAGTGGTTTCCAGATCACCTTCCACCATCTGCCGCGCCATGCGGATCTCGAAGGCGCGCTCACCGAGTGTCAAAGGCGGTAATGTGTCGAGACGGTCTTCAGGCCATTCGAGATGGTCGTCAGAATCGATCAGGCCGTAGCGTCGGTAGCATTGCCAGTCGAGTTCCTCTTGGAGGGAAATCATGTCAGCGCGGAAGGAGACTGCAAGTTGCTCAGCTTGGGTGAGCTTTGCGATACTTACGACATCACGGGCTGTCAGAGCGTCTGGGGAGTGAGCGCCCGACTCTTGTGCAAGTTTTCCGAGTTTTCTCGATACATCAGATTTGATGTCGGAAGGCAACGGAAACCGTTCAAGATGTTTGCAGTTAAACTGGTAGAAATCATGCCACTTTTCATCTTTGGAGTTCCCTCCTCCGGGGCCACCTTTATTGTGAAAAAGTTGCTGAGTCCAAAAACATCCTACTGTTGAATTAAGAACTCCAATTAGATCATGATAGTCATCGATAGAGCTGGTTTCTTTGAGCTTTATGACAGGTGCCGTTGATTTAAAAACAGCATCGCCGATGAAAAGCGAAAAATGATTGTTGGTGGAAGTGTCTGGAAATACAATCGTGTTCTTATTTCGGAGTTTATCAGAATACAATTCTTGCCACTCATACCAGGAAAGACCTTTGTCGATCATAGGTGTGCCAAATCTTCTTCTCTGTGAAATAACTGCCCTAGCTGGCCACAGCAATCTCAGGCTTGCAGGAATATCACTCAGAGGTAGTAGCTTGTAATCATTGTAAGGCCAAAGAGCGGAGAACGATGAGAGCACTTCAAAATCTCGAACAAATGTTCCGACCACGAGTGATCTTTGATTCTCAATACCCAAGCGGTTACCAACCTCCGTGTCAGGAAAAATGTATAAATCGTCCTCACCCGTGACAGCCGTTATCCCTGTTACCTCAATGGTGTCTCCTAAAGATTTTTCACCCGCCGAATCTATCAATTTTTTTGAATCTAAAGCTCCGCCGCCGCTTAAGCTCCATGGATGAAGCTGGAAGTTTTTTCTCAAGGTGTCATTGACACTTATCCACTTACTTTCGGAACCAATCTTATCCGTGAGGTCTAGAATTGATTTCCAAACGTGACCTTCCGCAGGAACCAGCGGTGGCTTTGGCTCTCCTCGTATTCCCATGACGGTGCGCACAGTAGTAGTCATAGGCTTGGCGTTTCGGCCAAAGAGGATAACGGTCGGTGTGCCGTGCCCGGGAATGTAAGCCCCGCTTGCATCGATGATATGCGTTAGATTCCAGCGTGGGATATACTCCTCAATGAGTTTTTTCCCGAACCCTCGCTTCATGAAGGAATTAGATGTAATCTGGCCTGTGTAGCCGGCTTGTGCGTGTCCATCACCGCCGCCGCTAATGGCGAGGTCAAAGATACGCTCCATGAAGGGCACCGAGAGAGCGTATTTCCCGGAGCAGGCGTCGTAGCGCTGCCGGTACAGTTCGTTCAGCGCTGCATCCTTCACCGTGATGTAGGGCGGGTTTCCCACAACCGCATGGTATTGCTGGCCGAGGATGCGGTGGAGTTCCTTGGCGTCCTCGACCTCGAAGTGGTGGGCGGTTTCGTCTTTGAAGACGAGTTCGTCGCCGCCGAAGAGGCTTTCGCGGGCCATGGTGTAGGGCTTCCCCTCGGCATCGAAGCGGGCACCGTGCAGCAGGGAGTCGCCGGTGGCTAGATTCACCTTGAAGTCCGGCGCGCTACGTAGCCGTTTCACCTCGCAATAGCGCCACGCCGCCAGCAGCAGGCGGAAGCGGGCGATGGCCACGGCGAATGGATTGATGTCCACGCCGAACACGCCGTCCAGCGCCTTGACCGCGCGTTCCTTGTCGCTGAGGTCCGGGCGCTGCTTTTCCCACAGTGCCAGCAAGCGCCGGAAACCGCCGAGCAGGAAGTGACCCGAGCCGCAGGTGGGATCGATCATCCGCACGACTTTGAGGCCGAAGGTGTTGATCGCCAGATCGAGCGTGCGCTCGAGGATGAACTCCTCCACAAAGTCCGGCGTCTGGAGCAGGGCGAACTTTTTTTGCGCGGATTCGGACAGATCCTGGTAGAGATCGCCGAGGAAGCGGGTATCCCAGTCCGGATCGGTGAACTCATGCGCCATTTTCCCGGTGCCGGGATCGATGCGCCGCCAGAACTCGATGAAGGCCTTGGCGGCATCCGGCGAGATGGGGGCATTCCACAGGGCATTGTGGCGGGTATCCATCAAGTCCGCCATGCCCGGCAGCTTCCCGACCTCGGCCATCACGTGGGCGAGGTAGTCGTTGTCGGACTTGTCCTTCCCTTGCTCCCGCACCCACGCGAACTTGGTCTCTTCGGCAATCGCCCGGTTTTCCCCGGTGCCGGAGAGGAAGGGCCGCTCCAGCAGGTCGTTGTCCTCCAGAAAGCGGACGAAGACGCAGCCCAGCACCCAGCCAACGGCGGACTGCGTCAGCTCGCCATCCCGCCATACCTCGTAGGAAAAGGCCGTCCGCCCGCCCTTCTTCGCCTGCGTGTATTGCTCCTTCAGCCGGGCGTTCAGCTCGGGCAGCGCCTTGCACTGCTCGCGGAGATCATCCTCGAAGCGGGAGACCCAGCGTTTCAGGTCGGTGAGTAGGGCGGCGCGGGAGATGGGCATGGGGAAGAAGTAGGAAGTGGGCGGTGATCAGTGAGCGGTGGAAGTGGAGGAGCCATCTGGATAGTCCCATTTGCGGTATGGCGTCTGTGATACGTGCCGTTCGCAATTCTCAGCCAGCCACTTGTATTTGGCGGCAACCCTGTCTGAGCCGCTTGCAGCTTGGATCGCTCCTAGAGCATCGCGAAGCTGGGTCATTTCAGTGAACAAGCGGTCGAATAGCGGCTGATCACCGAGGAGCCAAGCGCTCGATGTCAGGGTGTAGTGGAAGCAGGAGCCCAAAGTGATCTGGGAAAAACCATCTTCGGCGGACTCAATGAGCGGAAGCATCGGGGCAATCGTAGGCTGCTGCATGAAGTGATCGGCACAGGACTTCTCAATCAGGATTCTTGGGTAAACCGCCTTCTCCCTCTCCAGGTCGTAGGCTTTACCGATAGCAGGCCCGAAGATCTGCCCCCCATCGACGTGATGGAGGTCCGCCATGACCATACCACCCCGAACAGTGAGCCGATGCTCCGACCAGAGTCGGATGCTGAGCTTACAAGTAAGCTCCAATACCATCTGGCTCGCCAGCAGGTCAGATGCTTCCGCGGAGATCACCACCAGATCGGAAAAGTAGCTCACGCAGACGGGGTGCTCCTTCAGGACAATCTCACCGATAATTCTCGCCATTTTCCTCACTTCCTCCAATTTTTCGGGCGAAACGCGTTCTTTGTTCACCTTAATGAAATCCAAGTCTTTCATCGTCTCGGGGCTTGCTGCCGAAAGAGCGGCGCTGATGCTTTCCTGGAGTTCGGAATTACCCACACTCCGAGCGACCAGATCGTCGAAACCCAGGATGTCGATGAATGCGGTGACTCGTTGCTGATACATATCCTGGAATGAACTTCTTATGTGTTGGAAGGATTGCTGCTGTTATGGCGCGGCAGTTGCTGAGATGGCGGCATTGAGGAGACCTTCAGCATGCTCGACGCACTCCTCCCGGCGACTCTCATTCTCGTAAAACTCGCGTCCACGTTGCAAGCGGGCAGATTTACGCTCCGGGGTGAGCAGGTGCTGTGATGATTTGAAGGCCTCAGCGAGCGCGGTTTCAATCGCCATCGGATAGATGACGATGCTCTTCACGCCATCTTGTAAGTAGGTGATCAAGGCGTTGGCTTTGAAGCCTGCCAAAAGCTCCCGCAGGGGGCCATCGAAGGTCAGTAAGTAGGGAGCCACAAAATCGGCATGATCAGGATTCGCCCTGGCAATGCCCGACACGTTCTGAAACACCGTCCGCGAGCAGGAGAGATCCCATGCCATGTTTCTCAGCTTCCGGGTGAAGTCCCTGCCGTTCGCCTGGATCTGCCTGAAGAACTTTGCTTGATTGCCCCGCTCGAAGAACGTGTGCACGAGATGGATCTCAGTCTTCGGGAAGACCATGATGCCGTCCAACTCCTCAAGTAATCGGCTTAAGCGGTAAGCTGCCGACCGTCTTCCCGAGGTGAGGTGTACCGCAGCAGCGATCAAGAGGATGATGTAGCAGATCGCCCAGTTCCGCTTGGCATTTGCGGCAATAACTTGCCAATCGGGGCCTCTGAGCATCTCCATGGTCGCATCGACATCACTCGCGAGAGCCGATCCGCTCAGAGCTGCTTCAATTCGTCCCTCAGACAATGACTCCTTGGAGGAGTGCCGGAACTGGGTGTAGGCTCCAATGGTCTCCCGGACACTTGGATCATCAAGTCGCTCATTGTTTTCGAACAGGTATGGCTCCATGCCCACCCCGGATCGGTAGGGTGCCAGGAACCGAAGGCATTCCGTGAGGGCATCGTCTTGGCCTGCGATTGATGCTCCCTGATAGCGACTCCTGAGAAAACTTGGGAACTGGGTGTCGAGGGAAATTGTGAAGGTGTATCGGAAGTCCTCACCTTCTCCCAGGTTTTTCATCGTCATGAGCCGACGGCTGGCGAGGAACGAGTGGAGGTGTCCCTTGTCTAGGAAGTCGCGTGACTCCGGGAGACACGGCATTTCGTATTTCTCGTCCGTGACACAGAAGAGGCTTCTCGCGGTGTGGAGCTGGTGGAAATACGTGTCCATGACCTCTTTGATCGCCCTGACGTCGCCGGTCTCACACGCAGGTGCGAGGTCGGTGACGAAGATGAGTCGTTGATCGGATGTCATGGTTCGAGAGATTCGTTGGTACGGTAGGCCTGCTGAGGGTGGCGCTCCATATCCGGGTAGAGGTAGGCGAGCTGGCCGGATTCGATCATCGGCTTGAGGTGATCACGGCGGATCGCCTCGTTATCTTTGCGTCCCAGGATTTCAGCCAGCTCGCTGGAGGAGAGCGGCTTCCAAGCACAGAGGCCAAGGATGACTGAGCGTATTTTCTCGCCCGGTCTTTTCCCCAATTCATCGACCTGACCTCGGAGCGCCGGCGGCAGCGATTCCTTCAAAGTCGCATGCCCTCCGCCCAAAGTCGCATGGCCAGGGTCTAAAGTCGTATGCTTGGGCTGCAAAGTCGTATGCTCCTTCGGCACTGGGGCGGCGTCCGCCTGGGTCGAAGGGAAAAGCGGCCCCGGCAGGTAGTAGGTGGCGGAACCCTTGCCTTTCTGGGTTACCAGTTTGAGTTCGCGGAGCTTGCGGAGATCCAGGCTGGAGGTGAGCACGTCGGCTCCTGTGAGCTGGCGCAGGGTCTGATTGTTGATGGCTCCCTGTTCACGGAGGAAAATCAGGGCGTAGCGCTGGGAGTCGCTGAGTTCTCCGGGGGCTTGTTGCAGCCATTCGAGATCCTCCTCCCGGAGGAAATGGTGGAGCAGGAGCCTGCTGGTGAAGGAATTGTTGGCGCGGTCGGACTCGAAGGTGGGCAGGCTGAAGCCGTGGGCGCGCATTTGCTCGCGCATCACGCGGATACCGCTGCCCTTGGTTTCCGCGGTGTTGGTTTCGTGGAAGACGGCGGCGAGATTGGGGTTGCGGAGCTGGGAGCCTGGCTCGCCGAGCTGATCCTCGTTTTTCAGAGAGAATCCGGCGTTTTGGATCTCGATACGGTTTGAGTAGCGGATGATCTGAGTGGGCCGGTGCTCGCGGTAGGAGCGGTGCATCAGGGCATTGACGATGGCCTCGCGGAGGACCCGGGCCGGCAGTGTCGGCGTTTCGGCCTGGATCTGCCCTTCCTGGAGGTCGAAACCCTTTGGGAGGTCATCCATCACCGCCGCCTGGGCGCGGTCAACGATCTGGAGTAGCGGGCCGCGCATGTCCACGGTACTTGAGAAGCGCTTTTCCGGATCCTCCACCCACTCCTTGCCGGGAACCCGGATGTAGTCTACCCGGACGGCTGGGAGCTCGCGGCGGTATGCCATGCGGGTGGCAAATAGCAGCATGCCGGTGAGTGTGGGGCGCCAAACCCCATTATCGCGGCGAATCGCGTTGAGAGACTGGAGAAGATCGTGATCGTTCCATTCCAGTTCTTCTGCCAGCGGGTTCACCTTGGCGCGCAATTTCCGGTAGTGCGCGATGGCTTCCGGGTCGAGATCTTCGATGGTGGCGTTGCCAAGAATGGTGAGGTCGTAGCTGTCGCCCTGGCGGTTGCCGTAAAAGAGGACGAGGTCATCGTCGGTGCAACGCTGATCGGTGGAGCCAATCCGCCTCCAGGCACCACGAGGTAGGTGGTGCTTGGCGAAATAGAGGGGCTTCTGGGAGGGAGACAATTCGTCGATTTCGACGATGACGACGCTCTTGCCCTCGTGAGACTCGGTAAAGGCACGCGGCCGGACGGGGTGGTTGAAGCGGGTGGCACAACCGGAGGCAATGTCTTTGAGCAGTTTGTCCGGATCTCGCACACCAGTCACCTCGTAGCCGCCGAAAAAGTCTTCGAGGCTTCTTGTGACACCGAGGACAATCCGGCCGCCCCCGAGGTCGGGTTCGTTGGCAAATGCACAAACGGTCTCAAAGAACGAATCACCCAGATCACCGCTCGAACAAGCCTTCGCTTCGAGCGTCGGGTGCTCGTCGAGTTCGTTCAGTTCGCGGAGGAGATCGATGATCATGAGTGCTTCGACTAATGAGGCGTTAGTCTGAGGTTTCAATCAAGCGCCGGAGCAGGTCGGCGATCCACGCCGGAGGATAGACGAGGTCCTTGCGGATTGTGCTGTAATCGGCGGCGGAGAGGTGGCGGCGCAGGATGGTGGTGACGTTGTCATCGACCTGGTCCTTGCCGAGGTGGCGGAGCGCCTGGATGATTGTGCCGCTAATCCTGCCAGCCGTGGCCATGTTTCGCGGGGTGGTGTGCTGGAGGATGATCTCCCGATCTTCACCTCGCGGGCCGGGCCGTCGGTGAGGAAGACGATCCGGGATGGCACCTGGTTCGAGAGGCCGAGCACGCTGGCGGCGTGAGCGCCGGATGGCTGGATGCGGATGGCATCTCGGGCCACCAAGGCGCGGGCGATGGCATCGGCGGATGGGGCGACGGTGCCGAGAACGGGGTCGTTCACTGGGTGGTCGTACAGTCCTCGGGGCAGTTGGCGGATGGTGCCGGCGGCCTTGAGTCGGGGCAGGCAGGAGTCGATGGCCGAGGAACTCAGCGCCCGGGTGTAGCGGGTGCCTTCGAGCACGTGCCTGAAGTCGTTGAGCAGGGCCACCTCGCTGTTCAGATTGACCCCGGCGCGCGCCACTTCATCCCTAGCCTCGGTGAGCCGCATTTTCCCCTCGTGGATCCGCCTGCCCAGATGGTAGGCAAATTCGTAGTGGTCGCGTTCGATGTCCATGGGGGCGGCTACTTGAGCTCAATCTTCAACCAGTCCTTCGCTGGGATTGATTTCAGGTGATTCACTTGCGCTGGTTGGAAGTCGAACTCTGGATCCGGATCCGGCACATCATGTCGAAATGCTTCCAATAATCCTTCCACCGGAGCTGGATCATCAATTCGAGTCGGTGGCGAGAGTTGGCACTGAAGCCACAGCTTCAACCAGCTGCTCAGATTGGTCCAATCGCTGGCCTTGCAAGTCATCGACCCATGTCTGGTTCGGTCGAAATCCTCTTTGAGATCAGAGATCTTCTTGAAGCGAACGCCCAATCTGTTCTCGTCAATGGCCATGAGGAAGCTGCGATCGGCGATGCGCTGGTCTTCATGCGCAGCCTTCAGGTCATCCTTGTTGAGGCTGAACTTGTATTCTTTCGCCTTCTTCAATTGGAAGATTGCCGTCTTGGTCCAAGACGTCCCAATGCGCAGGGTGATAGCTAGATCAGCACCATATTTGTCGGACGAGTCCGTTTCCTCGCGGTGAAGATAATAGAGGTGGCTATGTGCCTGCATCCTCTCGGAGACACCGACATCGCATCCTCGACGGTGTCTGCCCATGATGCCCGTTAGGTGATTGAGAAAAGCTGCTTCGTCGTGGGGACGACCATCCTGCCATCGCTTTGCGGCAAGTTCCACTTCCTTCTGAACGACTTGGAGCAGCCTGTCAAAATCCAGGTTCGGTGGCATCCTCCATCTCCTGACAGGGTCATCACTCATGCCACACCTCCCCGGTGGAAGTTCCGCGCCCAATGGGGTGTGAGCTGTTCGAACTGGGCATCGTTGGTGATGGGGACCGCTTCGCCGCAGAGGGTGGGCGTGGTGGCGGCACCATGTCCGGGCACGAGCAGCCAGAGGGAGCGCGGGCCAGACTGGGTGCCGGTGTCGTTGCGCAGGGCGTCGATCTCGTTCATGCGCCCATAGCGGGCGAAAAGGCCGGCCTCGGTGAGGAGGATGTCCTCGTTCGAGTTGCGCAGCGATTCCAGAACCCCGGGCATGGAACGGCGGACGAGTTCCTGTAGGCGCGTCCAGTCGGCACTGCCTTTCTCTGCGGCGTCCGCTTCGAGGACGACGTCCCACGGCACGCCCAGCTCTTTGGCCTTGGCCTTCATGGCGTCGAGGAAGAGTTCGCTGGCGTTCAGGTGCTTCGCGCCGATGCGCTGCAGCTGGTTGGTGGCATCATCCAGATACTTGGGATCGATGGTGAGGACGAGGTAGGAGCCCTGCGCCTTTGCCCGGACGAGTTTGTCCTCAAGCCTCTGCGCTTCCGCCACCTCCTCGCTGACAGGTTGGCCGGCCGGGCGCGAGTCGATGGTCCGGGCGCGGGAGCCGATGGTGTAGGAGCCCCCGGTGCTGAAGGCTACGTGCTTCGACTGGTAGGCGCCGGCACCGTTGGCGGCGCGGTCGTCCCACTGAAGCGGGAAGCCGACTTGCTCCAGGAGGCGGTCGAGCTGGGGGCGGCCGGGCAGCGGTTCGGCTTCGGGATACCGGCTGGCCACGCGGCTGCGGATTTCCTCCAAGCGGAGTTCACGGACACCGAAGAGCGCGCTACGGGAGAGCGCGAGGGCTCGTTCCGCAGAGAGCCCCGGTGGGTAGAGTTCGAGACGGCTGTTCACGCACACTTTGCCGCTGACTGCAGCTGCAAGGTGTGCGCGCCGGGCCTGATCAGGCGGGCGGATGTTTTCCACTCCGGTATCAGGATAAGGAATCGCCCCGAGCGTCTCGATTACGCGTGATGCGGTGGGCAACGGATCACGTGTTGCGAGTTCCTCGCCAATTTCGCCCAGCTGCTGTGCGAAGTTCACGAGTGCGGGATCCACTGAGATAAAGAGGACTCCCTGGCGACGGAATTCGATAAAGCGAGGAGACTGGAGCTGTCGCTCTGCCTCGACCGCAGCCCGGGTGGCAATGGATGCCATTCGGATGGAGTCTGGCTCGGAGAGCGTGGAGCCGCGCAGTAGGAGCATGAGCCGGATCAGTTCGGCATGGGTGGTGACGCCGCCTTGCAAGAGGAGCGTGGCGTGGATCGCTTCGCGCAGCCGAGTGATCGAGGGGTTCTTGAGCCACTTTTCGCGGGCGCTGGTGACCACTTGGCCGACGCGGGCACGGGTCACTTCAACTTGCTGACCCAACTCGGTCTGGCTTGGCCAGCGTAGGGCGGACGGGTCATCGACCGGAGTTCGCCAGCCTAGGAAGCGTTCCTGGACTTCCCGCTCGCTACTCTCCAGTTTGCCGGCGGCAAGAATGAGGCCTCGGGCAATCAGATCGACGCTGGCAAGTTCCGGCTCGGATGAAGCGTCCTTCGCCGCTTCGTCGACCCGCTCCCGGGATTCGATGTCCGGGAACCGCTCGTGAAGTGCTTGGTAGAGTTCGACCGCTTCCTGGCTGGTCTTGTAGCCCACGCCGCGCATCCGCTTGATGCGACCGATGGGAAACCGCAGCAGGTCGGAGATGGTGACCACTTCGAGGCGGTCGAGCACGTTCATGAGGCGTACGCTACGGCCCAGCAGCACGAGTTGCATGTCCGGCGTGGCCGCCTTGAGGATCTCGGCAAGTGACGGCTGGTCGCCGCGTTGGTCATGCTCCGTCCGGCTTGGGGTAACGGCCGGCTGGTCGATTTTCTCGAAGACATGACGCCACTCCCTCAGCATCAACTCTGTATTGTCGAAGCGGTCCTTCACTTGGCGAGCCAGCGCCTTGCGGAAGAACGCGACGAGTCTCTCGCGGAGCGACTCGGGGAACAGTTCCGGGCGCAGGCTGACTTCGGCATTGATCAGGTGGGGTGCGCTGCCGCCATCGCCCCAGGTGGGGAACACGCCCGCTCCGCAGGCCATCTCGTGCAGGGTCATCGCCGCGCCGAAGCGCTCGGCATGATGATCCCATCGCGGTGCTTTTCGCAGACTAAGGAACGGATCCAGATACGGTGGTGTGCCGAGGCGGATGTCCTCGGCCGAGGCCGTGCTCAGCGAGAAGTCGAACAGCACAAGCTGCAGCGGTCCCTTCTTTACCGAGCGGATGCCAAGGTTGTCTGGCTTGATATCCCGGTGGGTGATGCCCAGGCGCTCCAGTTCATCGATGGTCTGGAGCAACTCAACTCCGAACCGCTGGAGCAAGGCCAGGTCCAGTGGGCCGTCTTCTTTCAGACGACGTGCGAGCGAGGACTCGCGCCCCTCCGTGCTGTCGGTCTTCTTGGACGAGAACGCCGGCTCCATGGTAAAGCCTGCCAGTCCGTCGAACTTCAAGAGTTTGAAGACCCTGATGACGTTGGGGTGACGGATCTTCTGGATGGTCTCGTATTCACGCTCCAGCCGATTGCTGTATTCCTGCTTGGAGGCGACCTTGATTACCTGTCGCTCCCCTTCCGGTGAGTCAACCAGCAGGACTTTCGAGCAGGACCCCGTCCCGAGATCCCGGATGACCCTGTAGCCGTGTTCCAACAGATCCCCCGACTTCGCGGTTCTGGGGTCGACCGCCTCGGTGGTTTCCGGGGCCGTCATTTCGTCCCAGACCTCGTCGATCAGTTCGAGGACCTCCTCAGGGCTGTAGCGGAGCGAGCGATCCGAACAGGCCGTATGACGAATCAACTTTTCGAGTGCGGGAACCACCCCGTTCTGCACGGCACAAAGGTCGAGGTAGCTCTTCTGCCTGAGCTTCCGGTCGAGATCGAGCACCGAGTCGGCCGGCAGTTTTCCGCTGAACAGGTAGTAGGCCAAGGCACCCAAGGAGAAGGAGTCGAGTTCCTCCCCCTCGATATTCTGCCCCGAGACTGCTTCGGGGGCAAAGAACACGGTGGCCTCATCCTCAACGAACTGGCCGGCATGCAGGGATGTGGAGAAGCGCGTACGCGTGGCATTGCTGGCTGTTCCGCCATCAATGAAGCCGAGATTCCAACTGGAGATTTGAACCCTCGGGTCTCTGCCGGGTTCATCTGGGATGACGATGATCGCCTGGGGAGAGAGGCCGCGGTGAATGACCTTCTTCCGGTGAGCGTAGGCGATGGCCTCGGTGATCTGCCGGAGAATGTCGAGTGCGGCATGGGCGGCAAGCGGCTGTTCCAGTCCGGCCAGATAGTGATCGAGGCGCTGCGCGCCTTCCTGCCAGCGGAAGACCAATGCGGGACCGGACTCGGTCTCGGTGAGGGTGTCGACGCGGAGGATCCCCGGGTGCTCCATGCGTTCAAGAATCTGGAACTCCCGTTCGGCGGCACGACGCAGGGTGGAGCGTTCCGTTTCACCCTGGAGTCCTTCGAGGTAAACTCGGATCAGGCGCGGCCCTGACTTGATCCGCACGTGATGGCCCAGCCACTCCTGGTAGGTGCCCAGTGGGCTGTCGTGGAACAGTCCGTCGAGCACGTAGTCGCCGGCTTTCCGGACTTTTTGAACAGGCTTGAGGCTGATCTGTTCCACGCCCGTCACGAAGGCGCGGATCTGGTCCTTGGTGATCGGTGACCGCTGGTGAATTCGCAAGCCCGGTGCCTCGCGGCGGGAAATCGCGCCGATGATGCCGGGGACTGAGCCGCCCGGGCGATCCCGGAGACAGACCCCGTTGGCCTGCGGCCCATAAAGCTGTAGCACGTTGTTCTCGTCCGAACAGAAGATCAGCGGCTCGATGAAGGGCACATGGACTTTGCTCCGCCTGAATGCGGGTTGCCGCTCGAGGAGTGACTTGAGCGCCTTGCACTTCCGGTTGGCAAGAGGAAGCGGATTGTCGCGCGTCTTGTAGGTGGTGCCGTCCCGCCAGATCCAGCTGCCGGCCTGGCTTGATATGACGCCGGGAAGGCTCTTGATCTCGATGAGGAATGCCCCCCATGGGCCGACCACCAGCGCATCGACCTCATAGATCGCGCCACCCTCTGCCATGAACTCGAAGTTGGACCAGACTTGGATCGGGG
>Ga0315904_10005044_pt1 | contig 18467 bp, 4 predicted proteins | sample LakEriMetagenome_6_FD_203529 | JGI IMG/M metagenome (GOLD analysis project Ga0315904, IMG submission 203529) | Freshwater fungal communities from buoy surface, Lake Erie, Ohio, United States - Buoy 12 MA120 | ecosystem: Environmental > Aquatic > Freshwater > Lake | place: USA: Lake Erie, Ohio...
ATGGTTTTGGTAAACAGTCTTTGCAACTAATATTAAACTGATCGCTTAATACTTCTTGTCCCTCGTATGAGGTTGGTTTAATAGATAATTGAATTATAGCATATTTATCATTGTCTTTAGTAGATAAGGCAGTTTGTGGTAAAGTGTAGTTTAGAACATTAGTGTCGCAACTTCCGCTTATTGGACATGGACAAAAAGCAACGCGGGCTTTGATCGTTCCTGTTGGTGTTGATGGTTTCAAAATTCCCGATATAGAATTCACACTTACTGGCCAGTTAGAGTCAACACTCTTAAATTCATAAACATATTCTTCGTATGGTTGTAAGTTTACTATCTTGGGATTAATAACAATAGAATTGCCCTCAGTAAGACCCAGAGCGATATTTGATATTGTTTCTGGTAAAACATTTGGTAATAATTTTGTATTTGTAAAACCTAATAATGATCCACCAATAGCAGGAATTTTTAAAGGGATGGCCGACTCATCCCTTACTATAAAATAGTATGCTGATCTTGGTTCTAGATATTCTAGATCAGAGTCTGAGTGAGGAGCATAAAGATATCTTTTATTTCCGAGAGAATCTGTACCTTCGACTAATCTTGTCCAAAATTTTGGTATATTGCCATTCATAGTTTGACTAGCATAAATAGAGCTTATAGCCTGTATGAACCTATCATATTCTGCTCTTTCGTCATCTGTGAGATTTTCTGGAACAGTTTTAAGAGACAATCTTTGATTGCCCGTATAATAAGTAATAAAAAATTGGCTATTTATAATCATAATCTAGTCCATTCAATAAAGTTTTATCGTATATATTTATATTACACCCTATTTAAACATCTGATATTGGAATAGTATCGCTAATCAATCTTCCTCCACCTTTAATCAAACAAGAAGCCGGAATAGGCTGGGGCGAATCAGCTAAGCCTAATAAGGCCGTATTTTTAACAGGAAGTAGTATCACTGTGTCTTTATTTGTTTGTGGATTTTCAGGTATGAATTTTACTATTACTTGATTCCTAACTTTATATGTCCAATTATTATTATAATCTAAAGCCATATAAGTTGAAGAAGCATTATTATATATTAAATTGGTTGGATCTACGCATCCTACAGAACTAACAAAAGAAAAAGTGCCAGAATATGCTTGATTTGTTGGAAAATTAATTAGTTTATTTAATTCTATAAGAGTATTAGATATTAAACTCTTAACAAAAAATGTTTCTGTATTAGGTATACCTGGTCCTGTAACGCTAGATCCTACAACTATAGAGGAGCTAGACCCTGTGGAATCTGTGATTCGTATAACACTACCTCCATTAGGACCTATAGCATCAGAGTTTCCTGGAGGAATCAGTGATCCTGCAACATCAACTTTTGTTTCTGGAGAACAGATTATCAATAAATAATCACTATATAAAATATTATTTTTTGTATCTTTAATTACTAATCTGAGTAATGTTTTTGTTTGTATTTTCTGTAAAGCTTTGATTTTGATAAAAATTTTAGGAACAAAGCCAGTAGAACCTTGTATAGAATATGATCCAGAAGCTGGTTCAAAACTTATAGAAGTGGGAGGATTTTTAGGTAAACTGATTGGAGTATCAAAATATAATACATATTCTGTTTGACTTTTTATGTTTGTTGGAGAGGGAAAGTAAGCCACAAATCCCTTCTGCCCTTGCTCTAATGAATAATTTTGTGTAGTAATCATATTATGTTACTTCTGATTGACATTTAATGGTTATTATTTTTTCTATTAGTTTTTTATTATTCTGTGTTTCTGATATTACAGAAAATTTAAATATACTGATATTTTGTTGATTATTTAGAATAGCTAAATTAATTGGAATAACAGCTTTTCTAACATTAATGGTTTCATTAGATGTAGTATTTGGTTTAGGAATTGTATAATCTGAATATTTTGGAGTTTGGATTATAATATCTTCTAAATTAGTATTTGTTGTTAATTCTACAAATTCAAAATTATACTTATATGGTTCTGGTTTAAGTTTTGAAACTTCGAATTCCAGAATAGCACCCAAACAACAATAATTTTCTATAGCATCATTACTAATTAATATATTCTCATAATATGTCGATACAATAGGAGCCGGATCAAAACAAACTGGTTGACTAACAAATTCAACAATTGATCCATCAACAAGTTTTGTATAAAGTTTACCTGTCATACTATTCATAACTAATTCACCTACGGCAACTTGATCAACACTTGGATGTCCGTCGCTTTGTTCGTCTCTTTTAAATAAAAGCTTCATGTTGGGCATACTCCTGTAAATAGAATTGATCCAAAGTCCCAATTACTCAATAAGTCATTTTCTTTTTGCGCAATTACTTCTGGATCATCTTCTGGAATTAAATTTCCTGATACATAAATATATGCGTATGCACTCTGTCCATAAGAGTTATACGCTGATATACGATAATTATAGTTAATATTTGATTCTGTTCCATTAATAACTTCATATGTAGACGATATTAGATGATTTACATCATTATAATTTTGCCAAGAAATTCCAGAATCTATAGACTCTTCTATTCTATATCCTAAAATGGGTCCAGAGCCATTTTGGCCAGCATCCCAAGATAAACTAACATCAGAATATATAGTATCATCAAATTCTCTAGATGATAATAAATTATATGGAGCTTTTGGCACTGTTGATCCTGGAGATAATGAATCTGATGGATCAGAATAGTCGCCTATTCCTATTAGATTTTGTGCAGCTATCTGAAAAATATATGAGGTTGACGCTGATAGACCTTTAATGGTTGCTCTAGTTGAACTTGGGGTGGCCCTATCAACAGAGTATGGAGATTGAATATTGGTCCAAGTTGTACCATTATTGGTCGAGAATTGGATGTTATAGTTAATTATGTTACTATTCCCATCATTTTCTGGGGCATGCCATACTATTGATAATTCTCCATTGCCTATTCCATTTGAGTCTTGATCTAATACTATACCATATGGTTTACCAGGAGCCGTTGGATTGGATTTTGGTACTCTTGATACAATTTTACCAGATTTATCTATTGTTAATAAAGCATTAGATATATATTTCCCGCTATTATCTGTTGATGGTTTAGGAACAAGATAAATATCTTCAGCTATAATATTTGGACTATATATTGTTCTATTTACAGTTAAATCAGCATAATCGTAAATATATCCTGTGATCGTAGCTGCACCTTCTGTCCAGGTTCCTGTTGCCAATGAACTAACAACGTACGATCCGCTGCTATTTATGGAAATTTTGGATCTTGTATCATAGTTCCATCCTGATGGATTTAGTTTAGCTCTATCAAGATACTTGATGAAATTAACTCCAGAAGCAGGAGAACCACTAGCAGCATCCGGAATATTAGCATCAATTTTAAATGCTGGAATTAATCCAGTTGGAATATTATGTTCATTTAAACCAAAAATATTTTCATCATAATTTCCATATTTAGTTTTACGCTCGCCATATACAATAAAATCTATATTTTCTGCAAGCATATTAAATGCTGTATAAACATTTGGTCTTATACTTATTGTATTTGATGTGCTGGGTTTAAATTTCAATAGACTTGTTTCTAAATTTTCTTGTATGCAACTGTATTTATCTTTAGCTGTTCTGCCAAGTTGCATATCCATGTATGCGCCCTTTGTTACAGAAAAGGCGTATCCATTACCAAGATAACTTTGTCCATCCGCCCATGGCTTTGGTGTGCAAATCTTAATAGAAAATCCTTGTACGGTAGTGTCAGGATTTCCGTCCGGATCAATAAAATCTACTTGATCATATAAATCTTTTAGTGGAGTTATTAGGTCAATAACATCTTGTTCAACACCATACCTAACTTCTGCTGCAAATTTAACATATACTGTTTCTTTGGTGTCATTACGAACTAGTTCTATAGTATCAAAACCTTTTCCAAATTCTGATTCTAAAATTTCTTGTGTTAATATTGTTGAACTAACACTTCCATCAGCCCATGATGGTTTATTGATATAGAATATTATTCTACCATCTTCTACTTTTACTGGTCTTTTAGAATATCTATGCCATAGAACACCATCAGCATTTAGATAGACCGCAGGAGACCATTGAGCGGGCTGGTCGGCTCCCATATGTGTAAGAATGTTCCCTTTATATCCTTCAAAATTTGGATATATTTGTATTCCCTCAGTTAATTTTGTGAAAGCATTTATTGTGACTGTTGCTGGAATATCCACGTCTCCCAATTTTATTGCTGGATCATATTGAATATTTGGAAATGATTTAACTTCATGAGTATCAGGATTATCTATATTACCAGAACCAACATACAGAGGTCCATAGCTTTGAATAGGCATAGTCAATGCATTTAATCCAGTATTATAAACTAAGTGTCCATTTGGAATGGATGCCAATGCATTATCTCCTGAGCGATATATTAACGATCCATCAAGTCCAGGGTAAGCTGGTATAGGATTTCCCTTAATATCTATTTTAATAGTATCTTGATAGAATAATTGCTTTGCCCTTAATCCGCTAACATCTACATATCCTTCTGATATTAATTGTATACCGGTTCCTCCAACTAAAAACATGGTTCCGCTTGCTGACAATTGAATATTTTTGTCTCCAAGAACATTATAATATTTACCATCTATTTTTTTATTACCAGTATTGATACTAACTCCGGCCCAATCTTTAGGGCCAAATATGGTATACCATTGATTGCTCATATAATTTTTCCTCTTTAAATAAACCACCCAGGGCCATTATTTTTATCATCACACCACCAAGGAACATTATCGTTATCAACCAATTCAGTATCAGTACATAGTGAATAAGTATCATCATCTAATCTTAGCGGCTTACCATCAAATGCGCAACCAGTACAACTAACCATACTACCTAAAATAGATTTACTATTACGATTATTCCATTGGTCATCTAGTGATATTTTGGGTACATTATTAGGAGTTATTGTTGTTTGCGTATTTGTTGTTGTGTCTGTTGTTCCTTCTTGTAAATTTAGTGCAGACAATGATGACATGATTGTTCCATCACCGATCATGATATGATCAGCATATAACCAACCACTAACGCTCAAATTTGCGAAAACTTGAGTTTGTTGTTTTGTGGTAGCATCAACACCGGAGGCAACAAGATATGGATCATCTCTTTTAATCATTACTGCAGATGTTCCAGAGGCGTTGTTTCCATTTACTGGTCTATAATAAGCTGCTTTATGCCATTCGTTTAGATCTGGTAGCCAATATTTTCTATATGAAGATTTAGCTATATTGTATGTATCTGTGCCTATAAGATAGATATTATATGATCCATTATTGAGTATATAGTCAATATTCGAATCACTAACGGAAGGAGAAGCTCCATTGTGCATCCAGTTAATAAATCTTATTGCATTGAGATAACTAACGAATACAACCGGTTTATCTTCCATATTTGGTTTACTAATATATTCGTATATTCCAGTATCTATACGAAGTATTCCTCCAAGATCACTACTGTGCATTCTAGTATCGTATAATCCTCTATTTATAGTTTTACTACTAGCTACAGCATTTAAAAATTTACAATATTGTTTATTTGTAACTTCATATTTACTAATTCTATATAAATTATTAACAGAGCCTAGATTGTTCAAAACAATACTGGAATAGGAACCAGATGAATTTTTAACATAGGTTGTTGATGAGTCTTTAATATTTTTAGGATCAGTAACCGGAACAAAGGAGACATTTAGTCCTGTTGGTTGGGAAATAGCTGTAGAGTCAACTATGCCTTGTAATCCTGCAACTCTAAATCCTACATAGTCATATGCTGACATTCTTGGTAAAGATTCTATACTCTTTAATCCGCTAGGTCCAATAACACTATCATGTTCTGTTAAATAGGAACCACCAGCAACAAATTCATTAACGTCACGAGATTCTGGAGATATCTTCTCCACCCATTCTGCAACGTTACCGTTCTGATCATATGTACCATAGTAAGATGGTAATCCATTAGTACCTACATTAGATAATATTCCACTAAATAAATTTCTACTAATATCATAATTATAATTTGCTGATGAATAATCTTTAGAAATACCAACTCCACCAGTAGTAACAACAATAGGAAACATGTCCTGTTTGGCTGTAGCAAATGGCGCGTAAATTCCTGATGGTTGTAAAACTCTACCAGAATTAGCTTTAATTGATAATGCAGGATTTTCATCTAAACCATAAACTATAAAATTAATATCTTTTTGTTTAGTATTAAAAACAGTATCCGTTAACGGCTGTATACTAATAATATTTTCTGTTCCATCGGATATAACTCCATCATCAACATTCTTTTTTATCGTTAAATATCCACCTTTTGTTATTGAGCTAACATTCAAATTAGATGTATCGGATTGTGTTACATTTTGATCTACTAAAAGACCAACTATTATTTCACCATTTAATTCTAAACTAATAACTCTACGATAAATATTACTACCATTGGAAGATATAACAATTTGATCTCCAGCAGAAAATTCTTCTTGAGGAACATCATCAGAGAATGTAATTTGTCTTAAACAAGCTGAAGCTGATCTTGGTGAATATTTCGTCCATACAATATCTTGTTCTGTTAAAAAATAATCATCTAGAGTATAAATACCAGTGATAGATCCTGTTGATGTTGTACTTAAAAGTTTATTCGGGGCCACAGGAAGATTAAGAGAACCAATAGAATTTATACTTAACGGACTATTAACTATTCTGCCGCCGGAAATCATTAATAAACCACTAGATGTTAGATTATTAATAACTAAATTAGATGTTTCAACGTTTTGCGATGATAATGTTGTGAGATAGGATGTCCCTGTAGCATATATTGATGATGCAGAAAAAGTGATCGATGATTGGGGATTTACAGAAATTTGTGTTGTTCCATTAGTTAATAACAAATTACCATTATTATTAATTTGTAATTTATTGGTACCATACCCAATAACTGTTGAATCGACTGCTGTAGATATAGTTTTTATTCCAGTTACTCCGGACACAACAGTAATATCTAGAGCCCCTTTCTCTGCATAAGTTGTTGTTTCAACCGCTCTCGACTCTATCTTTGAATAATTAGTTTGATTGCCTGTTGAATTTTTAGCAGCTAAATTGATTTGTGAAACAACTGAGCCATTTGTTATAGATGCTGTGGGCTTATGATAAAGTGTTATATTTGCTGGATAACATGATGTTCTATTTTCTAATCTTAATCCTTCTTGACAAATTGTATTAACAATATGGAATACTGTTGATGGTCTTGATCCTGACGGAATATTAATCCCTACTCTGCCATCATATGCAAAAAATAAATTCTTATCTAAAGATCCACTTCCATACACAACGAAATCACTACCATTACCTTGATTATTAACTATAAAAGGATACGAACCACTAGTTGGAATTATAGTATCAGCAGCAGATGATGAATTTCCTCCTATAAAAATTCTTTGAGAATCAGCATCCCAAAATAATTCACCATCAGATAATGTATTACTTAAGATTGAAAATTCATTAGAATCAGTATTATTTGATGATTGTATTTGTATTTTTTCTGCCGGTCTATTATTGAGTATTACCCAATCCTGTCCGTTAGAAGCTACTCTGGCATAGTTGTTTGATGAATCTAATGAGCAGAGAATCGAGTCTTTGTCTTTTATGATTAGATTGTGTGATGTTTCTATTAATTTAAATTCTAATATCAAATTATGTATTGTATCTAACACTGGCAGTTGAATTGTTATGTTATTCAATGAACAATCTACAAGATATAGTGCGCTTATAGGAGATAATTCAGAATCTTTATCTATAATTATCGTATTATTAAGGGCATTATCAAACGAACTTTGATTAGCAAAAACATAAAAATCATTACCAAAATCTGGAAAATTAACAGAACTATTATTATTAGATGATGATATTATACTTAGTCTTTTAACAACAATATTCCCATTACTATCAAATGCTACTTCTCCGACCCCCGTTTCAAATAAACGATTATTCAGATTTCGTGCTACATATGGTACTAAATATCCAACATGTGAAGAATTAAGAGTATTGTATGTTTTTATAGACGCTAGCTGTTTAATATTGCTATTGTCTACTGTAAAATTAAATCCAATATTATCAAATACTCTTATTGGTTTATTCAACATTATGTATTTCCTCTCATTGGACGGCTATTTGCTGCTGTATTCATACCAAATGAAAATGCGTCTCTATCAGCTCTGGCTATAGTGTTGTAACTACTCGCTCCTCCAGCGATTTTTCCAGCATCGGCTGCGCTTTTAACTATTCTGTCTCCTTCTGCTCCTAATCCTGTTATATCTACTTGTTGTCTTCCTGTAACTTCTGCAATTATAGAGTTAGGCATTGTATTTGCTGCCTCTGACCATTGTGATGCAGATGCTCCGAAATTAGATATAGAATTTGAGAATGATTGACCGAAATTATTTAAAGTTTCTATGTTATTTTTCATTGAATCACTATATGATTGTAATCCTTCTTGAAGATTTATATTTAATTGGCCAAAAGCTTCGCCAATTTGTGATTTTATAGCACTCTCTACATCAACGGACGCGCTGCCGACACCATTAGATACACCGGCTTGTTGTTTAATGTCTCTTGAGGCATTTATTACAGGATCAAGCGATTGAGACTGACCCTGAGACAATATCATTTGTTTTTGTTGAGTCTGTCGATCTCTGGAAGTATTCATTATCTCCGGAGCGGATCCTATTCCGGCTAATGGATGTGTCATTAATCCAAAATTTTGTGTTGATCCGGATGATGATTGAAAAGTTGACCCATATTTATCTCTATTGTCTGCTAATGCTGGAGCGGTTCCTATGCTTGATGGTGTTTTTTCAAAAGCCGGTAATAATGTTGATGCTGGCGCATTGCCCATAGTTGATGGTGCCATCTCTTGAACAGCGGGCAATAATGTTGCTAATGCTGGAGCATTTGCTATACCCGACATGGCCGGTTCTGCAGCCGGTAATTTTGCTATTGCTGTGGTGCTTGATTGGGCAGCCCTTTCTTGCTTCATTCTTTCAGCTTCTTTAGTGATCCTATCAAGTGATGGATCAGTAAGGCGTCCAGCTTGAAGAGCATATAATGGCTTGAGCGCATTTCTGGCTTTTCTGGCTTTCATTAATCCAATAATTTCTTGAACATCAGGATCAGATGTATCTAATGGTTTTCTTCCTGCTACTCCACCATCTGCTAAATAATTAACAATACCACCTCTATCAAAATAACCATTATTAATAGCTCCTAATATTGGAGCGTATTTTTGACTAGCTTCTCTATTTACAACAAACTCTCCCGGAGTTAACATTGCTGGTACTGTATCTGTTCCTGATGAGGGCGATACTAATGCTCCATTACTGGCATAAATTAATCCTCCTAAACTACGGTATTGAGTTTTTTTCTCTTTTTCTTCTAAACCAGCTCCTATTATTTCTTCTCCTATCGGATTGAGTGGTGAGTGTGTTGCACCTATTTTTGAATAATCAAGAGCATTATACATTTGTGCTTGACGTCCTGCTTGTGTGGTACCCAAACTTAATGCACCAGGATCATGAACAGCAATTACCTCTCCTGGAAAATGTCTAAATTTTGGTTCTACTAAAGTATTGCTAAATTTGGTAGCAGGAGAAACTTCCGCTATAGCTTGCGCTGCTGTGGCTCTAGCAGTAGCCATTTCAGCAAAATGCGCTGCCTGTTCGGCTTGAGACATTTTAGCCACTTCTTCAGCTGTCTTGAATGTCTTTTTAGCAAATGTTGATAAAACATCAGCACCAGTTGTAACATCAGCAGGAGCCACTCTACCCGGCATAACAATTGGAGAAACAGTTTCTCCAGGTGTCAATGTTTTACTCAAAGGTTCTGTTAAAGAATCATCAAAAACACTCTTAGCTCCTTCTACAACAGATTTATTAATTTGTGGCGTTAAAATATATGGTGTTGCACCAGTTTTTGTATAGGCATCAACAGTATAACGCGCTGCCATATCAGGTTGTGAACTAAAGTAAATACCAGGACCACCATGCCCTGCTCCAAGTCTACCTCCGTCGGTAGACATTTGAGCAAATTCAGCAACTGCGCTATCTTGTAGAGCCTCTGAGGATATTAGTGGCGATGCTCCAACATTTCCTGCAATTCTAGGGACATTGGTAGGATCCGAGTACCATGATCCTCCTGTTCCATGGTATAAATCCATTTTGTCCGAACCGAAGCTAGCAAATGCGGCATCTTTAGCGGACATTCCTTGAGGAACTGATCTTTCTGCTATAATGTTTTGAGCCGCCCTTGCCGCATCACTAGGTAAATATTCTATACTTCTTCCTAATTGTTGCAAACTTTGACTTTCAAATTCTTTACCAACTGCTGTCACTGCTTGTCCAGCATTTCTTCTTAGGTATTGAGCGCCCCTATCGATTTGAGGCAATGCTTCTCCAATCACTGTTCCAACAGGATCAGCCGCTTTTCCTAAATTATTAAGTGCTGTTCCTGTTGTGCCTCCAGCTAATCCTCCTGCTATTGGAGCAGCAACTGCTGCTATATTGAGTAGGGATTGCGTATCAACTTCTGACTGTGCTTCTCTAAAACGTGTTCCATCAGCATATGTTAGTGTTGTTGTTGGAGCAAGTTTGCTTTCAGGAAGTACCAACTTAGTTAAGTTCTCTGCTATGCCAATTGATGCTCTTGCTGGAGCATTCATCCAGGTTCTACCATAATTATCATAGTATTCTTTGGATTGTCCAAAATAATCATTGACCATACTGCTCGTTTGAGTTTCAGAAACTGGTTTTTCTCCTGCTTTTTCTCCATAGTTTCTTTGATAATGCAGAGTTGGGGTGATGTCGGCTCCGCTAGCTCCTCCTATAAATTGAGCGGTTGTGGATGCGAATCTCTCTGACTCAAATTGGTCAACTACAGATTGTTGATGGGCTTGTTCTAGAGCGGGACCGTAATTATACGATGATGATGGGTCATTTGCTAATGTCATAATAGGAGCAGAGCCTGTAGTATTATCTCTATCGCTTCTATAATCTGCTGTTTGAGAAATAGCACCATTCTGAACTGGTGTGGTATTGTCTCCTCTAAATTCCATAGTTTGAATATATGGTTGTCCGCCATCAGATAGATAATTTACTTTACCACCTTTACTACGATTAATAGCATGTAATAATCCTAAATTTTCTTTTGTTGCTTGGGCATTTACAACAAATTCTCCTGGTGTTAGCATAGCTGGTACAGTATCTGTTCCGCTAGGTTCTGCTATGGCTAATTGACCATTAGAAGCATAAATCATTCCGCCACTAGCTTTTTTCTGTGGCTGTTTTAGTGATGATGGACCATTTTGTTGTCTTGCCGCTCTAGCTGCTCTAAATGCTTTTTTCGCGGCAGGACTCATTTTGCTAAATTCGTCAGATGCTACCACAGCATTCTCGAATATTTCTCCTCTTCTAGCTTGAATTATAGCATCAGCATCAACAGTACTTAATCTAGTAACGTCATTAACTCCTCCTAACGAACTAGATTCAATTACAGAACTACCAACTTTAGCAGCAGCAGCGCTAGTTTTTGGCGGAGTGATTCCTACTGTACTAGTTCCTCCTAGAGCAACTTGAGGCTTAACGACAGCAGCAGGAACATTTATTTTTGTATTTCCTGGTTCAAATCCATATTCTCCACCAGCACCTCTTGGAATTTCTTCTATAGCACGACCAATACCTTTAATAATTTCTGCTCCGCCTTTGGGTATTTTTCCTATAGAATCCCCAACGCCCTTTGCTGCTGCTTCAGCATTAGGAAACATACTAGTAGTGTCAACAGCTTGACCTGTTTTGACTGTTTTTAATAAATCAGTATAACCTAATGCCTTTCCGACTTCTCTAAGCTCAGGATCTTTTAATAAAGCTTGTAATGTTGGAGGATTTTTAACTCCTTCAGAAAATTCCTTTTGAGCTTGTTGAAATAGTTCCCATGTTTTTGGATTGGTTAATGCTCTTAAACTTAAATTAATAGCTGCTGTTTTAGCTGTTTCTGTTAGTATATCAACAGCAGCTTCTCTTTGTCCTGCTTGATATGCTGCTGCTGAAGCTGTTGTTCCTGCTGCTGTTTGTAGAGCTAATGCTCCGGTGGCAGATAATGGTGCTCCTGCTACTCCCGCAGCTATTGTTGATGGATTAGTTATTCCTGTTGTTAAACCAACTCCAAAACCAGCAGTCAATCCAGCAGCTGCTGCTAATTGTTCATTGCCTGTTAACTTAGACACACTATCTTCTACATTTTTACTTGCAAGAGCAGTTAATTCACCCGCTACTTTATCATAAAACGTAGTAGATTTTTCTTTAACCAGATCATCGTTAAACTCTTTAAGTCTTCTATCATCCCATCGTTTCATCTCTTGTTCAGAAAATACTTCTCGTCTCATAGATGTTTCAACTGACGATATATCTCCTGGTAGTGCTCTTATCTCGGAATAAGGCTTACCTCTTTGTAACGATAGTTGAATATATTCTCTCTGATCTTTAGCTGATAATTTACTAGAATCTGCAGCCTTACTAAGTTCTTGATATCTTTTTTCGGTATCGTTATTCAACTTAACTCTATCTTCTAGAGCTTTAGTTCTAGTCTGCTCTATAGCAGCAAGCGTTCCTTTGTTCTTTTCCAAGAGTCCTTTAATATGCTCTGTTGGTCTGGTTTTAGAAGCAGAGGGTTCTCTTTTTCGCCAAGATAATTCTGTTTCTAAATCACTTATTTCCTTTTGTAATTTAGTTTCATCATAATCAACTGGCCTAAAAGAAATAGGATCTAGTTTTACTGAGGTTGCGGGCTTATAATCTATGGAAGCGGTATCTAAAACTATGGGTGCTGTTCGAACTCTTGGGCTTTTTCCAGATAACCAATCCATAATTCCTTTTACTGAGGGACTAGTTTTTGGATCAAATTTATCCAAATCTCCAGCAGCTTTACCCCTTGCATAATCTTCTCTAGTTTTTCTCTGGGCCTCATATCTGTATACAGCCTCATCAGGACTAATCATATCTGATCTGCCCCATGGAACTAATGCCTTTCCTCTATATAGTCCCATTTGAATAATGTCAGCATCAAATTTAGCACCATAATCGGCTGGGCGTCCTGATGTTGTTTTATCCCAAGTTGGTAAATCTCTAATAACCGCATCAGCCTGTTTTTTACCTTCAGGATCATTTCCAAAATAATTTCTAATAGTTTGTTCTCTTAGTTTAACGGCCGCCTTCTTTTCTTCATAGGCTTTAAGTCTCGCTTCTCTCTCTTGAACTATGGTATCATTTTTCTTCTTTTGTTCTTCATCTGCCATAGCTTTAGCAGAATCTAATACCTGTGGCGCAGTTGCTACTGCACCAGGATTTGGTTGTGGCGTTGCTAATGCTGGTTGTGTTGGTGTTGACGGAACTATTTGAGTTTGTGCTTGTAATTGAGTATTGTTAATGGCCGCACTTGCATTTGCTGATGCTGCTTGAACCATTGGGGTTGTTTGAGCTGTAATAGCAGAAGAATTAGGCGTGACATTAGCATTTTGGGTTGCAGAAGTATTAGAAGTTTTTGATAGTATAGGTTTCATTAGTACTGGTTGATTAGGTACTAATGGATTAACTTCATATTTTCCAGTAGTAGAACCATCTATAATCGCTGGAGCTTGTTGACTGACTGGTTTTATACTAGCATTAACATTATTTTTTTTGTCTTTTAATGCTTGGTATTCTTTCGCTTCTTCTGGTGTCCAATTTTTACGACCAACATTAAACCACAAATGCATTCTTCTTCTATCATCTGCTGCCTGTTGTCTTCGTGCGGCTCCGACAGGATCTGCTTTGTCTTTTTTGTCTTTTAACGCTTGATATTCTGCAGCTTCTTCTGGTGTCCAATTTTTACGACCAACATTAAACCACAAATGCATTCTTCTTCTATCATCTGTTGCTTGTTGTCTTCTGGCTGCTCCTGCTGGATCTGCTTTGTCTTTTTTGTCTTTTAGTTTTTGAAATTCTACAGCTTCTTCTGGTGTCCAATTTTTACGCCCTTTATTTACTAGATACAAAAGTCGTCTTTTGTCTGCTTTTTCTTGTGGAGATCTGCCCATTGATCCCGTAGGAGTTCTCAACATACCCTTATCTAATAATCCCTGTTCTATATTTTGTCGCACATCTGGTCTAAAACGCGATAAATATTTTTGTTGTCTTTCGTATCTAACTTGTTGCATTGTTTTTCCGGTGGCCATGCCTTCTTTATACATAGAAACTTCACCGGCATTTTTAGGAAAGAATGCGGATACTATTTGATCGTATGATGCCATACTACCTTTATTAAATTCATCACGATCAACAACTTTATCTTTATTAGTATCTAATACGCCAAATTGAAAATAATTAAAACCTCTTAATTCTTCTTCTTGTAATAAACCATCTCTTGACTTATCTAATTGACCGAATACTATATTCATTCTTTTTGATCTAGCATTGGCTACGCCACCATCAGATAAATACTGTACCATTCCTCCTCGATTAAACTTTTGTGTCTGTTTATTTTTTTGATCTTGTTGAGCATAAAATGCTGTTTCTCTATCTGTTTTTGATGGAGTATACGGTCTACCTTCTTTTTTAGCATCTTCATATCTAGCTCGTTCCCTTATCATATAAGCATCTGCTTCTGATGAAGCTTTACTCATTATCATATCTCTTTGTGGAGATCCATAGCCATATTGTTTAGCATCGTATGACGCTAAATTCATACTATATGTATAGTGTCTCTCCATATCTTGAATTACTGGATCTTCGCTACCTGTTTCATAATAGGGTCTATTTCCTATACTATCCCATTTTCTTTGTGGTAATCCCATGTCCTCTCTATCTTGAACCATCTGTTTATAAGCATCTTCAATATCTTTAAAAATACCAATAGCTTCTGATGAACCTCCCATAACAACATTTGATTCTGTCATAAACTCGCCAGCAGGACGTCTTCCGTTTGTTCTCTTTAAAGATTCTGATCCATATCTCGAACCGCTGCTTGATAAACTAGTTCTTTTTAATCGTTGATAATATCTTTTTGCTAATCTTATTTCAGAGGCTGCGTCTTTTCCTTTAAATTTTCTATATCCATCTCCTTTATCAAATAGTGATGGATTATTTTCAAGATCATTGATATAATTATCCAAACCAGAAAAATAATTTGCCTCTAAATAGTCAGTAAAAGAAGAAGGAGAATATGACGATCCTGTAGATTCTGATAATCCTCCAGATGATAAATATTTTATTTTTCCACCCCTACTAAAGTTACCAGCATTAATAGCCTGTAATAGTGGCAAATGTTCAGCGGTTGATCTTGCATTAATAACAAACTCTCCCGGAGATAGCATTGCTGGAACAGTATCTGTGCCTTTTGGCTCGAAATTAATAAATTGTCCTTCACTAGCATAAACAGATGGACCTACTGGCGCAGCAACTTGGACACCAGGGTTAACTATTCTATCATTAGCTCTATTAAATACTACCGGAGCGCCAGGATTTGATGCCACTATAGCGGCTTCTATTGTGACTCTAAGATCATCAATACTCGTTTTAAGATTATCATTGGCTGCTTTTAAAGCTTGTTGAGACTCTAATAGTGCTAATTCTCCTTGTGCTTTTGTTGCATCTGCCTGTAGTCCAACAGCTTGTAGATATCTTTCTGCTGCTTGTTTCATTGCGGGGTCAGCATTTGGATCTTGCTTAGCATTCATTGCTTGTTGTACTAGTGGATTATTTATCATTCCACTTTCCATAGCCATGCTTTTCATTAATTGTAGTTCTTGATTCTTAAAATAATCAGCAACAGCAGCATCAGCAGTAACTCCTGGTTGTCCTCTTCCTTGAGCATACTGATTTCTAATATTTAATTCTTGAGCTGCTCTGAATCCTGGATCTTGTGATAAAGCGAGAGTTTCTTTTCTTTGATTTGCTAATACAGTATTACCGGCTCTTGTAGCTTCTCTTACACTTCCCGTTTCTCTTAGTGTTTTATTAAACTCTTTACGTGCATCTCTTTGATTATATGCACTATTTAAACCTCCAGATAAGTTACGTTGTAATCTTATAAGAGTTTGGTTAAGTTTATCTGCTTCCTCTGGAGTATTGGTTAATAATTGATTAACAAAACTTTCTCGATTTTTTTGTAATTCTCTGATATTTTTTAGATCGTTAAATGCTTTCTCTACTAATTCAGTACTATCTGCCAATGTATCTAACGCTTCTCTTGTATCTCTTAATTGATCATCTAATGATCTTAAATTCTTTGCAGACTTTGCTAAGTCATCTGGATTTGTTAATGTTTCTCTTTTTGCTAGTTCGGCATCTCTTTGAGCTTGAAGACCGGTTAATCTATTCTGAATACCTCCAACGGTTGTTTGTCCACCAGCTAATCCTGCTACATCTCCCATGATTCTGGCTTGTTTCTCTTCGAATGTTTCTCCAACACCCGTCATAACCTCTCTAAGATTCATATCTCCTTGTCTACGAATATCTCTACTCTTTTTAAAGTAGTTTTGAGCTTCTTTGGCCGCTTTACTAGCTTCATTGAGATTTTCAGAGAATCTGCCTAATGCCCCTTGTTTAAATTCTGATAGAGCTTTTGCAGCATCTAACATTTTTGTACCAAAATCTCCAATAATATTTGTACTATTTTCAAGTTCTTGTGAGAAATAATCCACTTGAGATCTATCATCTGGATTTTTCTTCTTAGACTCTTCTGCTAAATTTTTAAGTCTTGTTTCGGCTTGTGTTTTTAAACTTTTCTTTTGTTCATCTGATAAATTAGTCTTATCAATTTGTTCTTTAACTATTTTAAGAGCAGAATCTCTTGCTTTGTCAACATCTAGATTGCCAGCTTTACCTAACTCTTCTGATATTTTTTGAGTGATATTTTTAGGTAATATCTGTTGTAATTGTGCGCCTCCTATGATTTGGTTTCTTGTTTTTTCATCTACTCCTGATGTTGCAGTTTGTAGTGCTTCATTAAAATCTTTTTCAGAATATGCGTTTGGATTTTCTAAAATATTTAATTCTCTTAGTTTTGGACCAGAATCCTCTGATGCTCCTCGTAATGCTGCTCTACTTTGTTTGGCAGCTTGGTCTCTAACGTCCGATTCGAATTTAATTCTATTAACTGATTCATTAACTGATTTATATAATTTATCAAAGCTTTCTGCAAGTCTTCTGCCTGCCCTATCTGCTAATTCTAAAGCTCGTGCCATTTCGGTAGCGTTTTTGATACTTTTTGCAGTAGCGTCATTATCGAATAAGAGTTTTATTTGTTCTTCTAGATATTTATCTGCTGTTCCTTCTGAGCGTCTTTTTAAATATTCCCTAGATCTCTCGGTATCAGATAAAACCATTGCTTCACGACTCTTTTGTAAAGCAACAACAGCGGGATTATTTTGTAGGAATTTGGGATCATTACTACTTAATTGATCAGTAGTATATCCTTTTTTATAAGCATCTTCTAATAGAGTATAACCCTTATTAGCAAGATCGCTATATTTCATCGAGTATTCTAATGAAGCTCTTTCGTAATCTTCATTTTGATATTTATTTGGATTTTTATCATATGCTTGAGGTAACATGCCTCCACTTAGAGTATCAAATACTCCTCCACCCCAATAATATTGGCTCCATGTTCTTTTTTCTTTGTCTGCTTTTTTCTTTTCAAATTCAATATCTGAATCTTTTTTGATTAATGATGATAGCCTCTGTATACTGGCAGCAACCCTCATTTGTGCTGCTAGATTTGATGTATTTTTACTTAATAGATCAAATTCTTTCTTTAATCTATCCGTCGCTTCTGCTATACGATCTGTTCTGATATTTTTTTCCATTTCTGCTGCTGCTTCTGCTTGCGCTCCGCTCCAATCGTAAAAGGCATCACCAGCAGCGTAAACCACCGTAGCTAATGCAGTTAATCCTCCTAATAATGGATTTATAGCCATTAATTGAGCTGATGTTGTAAGTCCAGTGGCTAGTGTTGATCCTGTTCTTTCTATCATTACTCCTGTTCTTGCAGCCGCTACTTTCCCTTGATCTGTGCTAGTATCATACATTTGACCAGCAATATTTTTACCTTGACCTCCAATTAGTCCAGATACCATACCGAAATCACCAAGTCCGGTTCCTATATTTTGAGATATTGTTCCTGAGAAATATCTGTCTTTGATAGTTTTAAGTATTGGACTATTTTTTACATCCATGAAATTAGCTGGTCCAACTCCTTTTTTTCCTTGTTCTTTAGCTATCTCATTAATAATTCCTCTTCTTTGACTTACTTCTTCTTGGGCTAATTTTTTAGCTTCTTCTGCTGATTTTACAGCTATCCCTCTTACTGTGCCTG
>Ga0315904_10005045_pt1 | contig 18466 bp, 22 predicted proteins | sample LakEriMetagenome_6_FD_203529 | JGI IMG/M metagenome (GOLD analysis project Ga0315904, IMG submission 203529) | Freshwater fungal communities from buoy surface, Lake Erie, Ohio, United States - Buoy 12 MA120 | ecosystem: Environmental > Aquatic > Freshwater > Lake | place: USA: Lake Erie, Ohio...
ATTGGTCCCTACCACGCGGGTTACGACGTGCGGTGGCTCCCCACCGGCTGGCGGGCCGAACGGGACAGCAGCATCCAGGCCCCCGCGGGTCGGAAAGGCTGCGAGTTTGTGAGCCCCAAACTGCGGGGGGCCGCCGGAATGGCCGAGGTCGAAGAGGCGATCGACCAGATCACCACCCGCGGGGGCCAGGTGAACCACACCTGCGGGTTGCACATCACGATCGAATGGAATGGAGACGCCGCCGCCCTGGCCAGATTGATCAGCCTGGTCGGGAACCACGAGAAGGCGATCTTCGCCAGCACGGGAACCCGACGACGGGAACAAACGATCTACACCAAGGCGATCAAGACCTACGGAGACAAAGACCGGGCCAAACAACGCTGCGAGGCGGACCGGTACCACCTGCTCAACCTGACCCACCTCGCCCGGGGTCGGAACCGGATCGAATTCCGGGCCTTCGCGGGAACCCTCAACAAGACCAAGGTGGTGGGGTACCTGATGATGGTCCTGGGGTTGGCGGAATTGGCCCTGACCAGCAAGCGGTGCTCGGATTGGGAATACATCCGCGAAGATGGCAAGAAGAGCTGCTGGGATCGCCCGGGGGCGGGTTTCGGGGAGACGGAACTCAACCGCCTCTTCTACCGGCTCGGCTGGACGAAGGGCTGGTACAAGGGGGCCCTGCGGAACAAGACCTTCGGGGAATTGGCCACCGAGACCACCCGCCCCGAATGGAAGGCGATCAAGGCCAAGCTGGTCGAGATGGCGCGGAAGTACGACCAGGCGGGGCAGGCGGTGGGGAACTAACCCCCCGGGGCCCGAACCCGCCCCCCGGCCGCGGAGGGCGGGTTCGGGTGCTGGGGCGACCCATTCCCCCACCCTGGCGCAGGGCGTCCCCACGGGGCCCGTGGGGGCCCACGGCGGGCCTGAAAAACCTGAAAAAAAGACCGGAATGTGAGCCGAATCTGCCTTCAGCTCGTTCGCTGATCGAGGTAACTGATGAACATCGCCAACGCGATTGCGGAACCCCCCACCACGGAGACCAGAACGATGCACGCCAACCACGACGAAGCCGACTACGACCTGAAGGTGACCAAGACGACCCGGCGGGCGGCCGGAGGGGGCACCTGGATCGAAGGGACGATCAACGACTACCGGTTCAACGCCCTGGTCTTCCCCCAACACGCCCAGACCGAAAGCTTCGAGATCGGACAGAGCCGGATCTCGAAGCTCTGGTTGGCCGACCGGAAGACCCGCCAGACGGTGTACCACTGGGACCGGGGGTTGGACCTGGCCGCGACGACCCCCGCGGTGGAGGGGGTGGTGGAATTCTTGAGCGAAGGCCTGGCCACCCTGGTCTACGGAAACTAACCCCGCCGACCTCCCCCGGAGGGCCACCCACGAGGGCCTTCCGGGGGCCTCGGGAAACCTGAGAATTCCCGCTGGAATTGTTTCCGACAGCGCTGGATGACATTTCGGAATCGAGGTAACTGATGCTTGTCGCCCCTGACATCCCCGGAACCACGGAGCACGCAGAATGACCATCGACCAATTGATCGCCCGCCTCAACGCGTACCGGGCCGAGCTGGGAGGCGAGACCGAAGTCCGCCTGATGACCCAACAGAGCTGGCCTTTCGAAAACGGGATCGACGGGCTGGTGAGCGTGGCCGAGATCAACGCGACCGGAGATCCCGACGAAGAATCCGAAGGCTTCGTCTGCCAGGGGAAGGTCGACCAGGCGGTGTACCTCTGCGAAGGAGCCCAGCTCGGGTACGGAACGCAGACCGCCTGGGCCCGATCGTATTGATGCCGAAACGCCCCCGGGCTTCCGGGGGCGTCGCGACGGGGTGGTTCCCGCCGCCTGAAGATGGCAGCCACATCCATCGCGAAGTGCACGGAGAAGATTCCCATGGCGACCAAGACCAAGAAGACCACGACGAAAGAGACCACCACCAAGGGGACCAAGTCGGCGACCCTGGCGGCCAAGAAGCCGCGAATCAATCGGTGGAAGATCACTCCCGAGATCGAAGCGGCGGCGACGGCGGCCGTCGATGCAGCCGACCCAGCGACTGCTTCGGTCACTCCGACGAAGCCCAAACCGAAGAAGGCTCCTGCGGAAAAAGGCGCTGGGAAAATGAGTGCGATTGATGCGGCGGCTGCGGTTTTGAAAGTGGCGGGCACCGCCATGAATGCCAAAGAACTGATCGAGGCGATGTCGGCCCAGGGGTTCTGGAGTAGCCCCGGGGGGAAAACACCGCATGCCACGCTGTATTCCGCCATCCTCCGAGAGATCAACCTGAAGGGGCCTGAGGCTCGGTTCCAGAAAACGGAACGGGGGAAGTTCGCCCTGGCGGGGACGGCAGCCGCAACACTCCCCAAGGCCTCCCAGCCCAAGGGCAAAAAGGGATCGGTCACGCCGCCCGCCGACGGCAGCCCGGGGCCGAACTCGGTCGCCGAGCTGTTTCGGATCTGACCACCACCATGCCTGACACCACACACGGGCCGTCCTTCGGGGCGGCCCGTTGTGTTTTCCAGAGAGTCCCTCAGCCTTCGGAGCCCGTCCATGTCTTCGGACCACCGCGTCGCCGACGCCTTGCGAACTGTTGCCCTGCGCCTCGAACAGGCCCTCGAGTCGGGACACCGCTCCCTCCGCCTCGATGCCAATGATCTGCGCGAGACCCTCCTCGCCGTGGCCGACCTCCTCGATGCCCCCGTCGCTGTCCCGTGTCCCGCCTGTGGCGAACATCGGCATGACGAGCTGGTCTTCCGTCCCACGGGGCTCGTCGCCTGCCAAACCTGTGGGGGCGAGTTTCGGCCCGGAGCGTAGTGGTCGCCACGATCCCCCCCCTCACGCCCCACGTTCCCCCGTGGGGCGTTCGTCGTCGCGGGCTGGTCCATTCCCCGGAATCCGCAGGCGGCGGGCCACACCCGACGCCCAGTTCGGAAACCGTGAGAAAACCGCTGCCATCGGGTGGAATGCTGCTGGAGCTGGCGGGGCCCCCGAGGTAGATGTGTGAGCGTTGACAGACAGCTGCCCCTCCAACCCGGAACCCCACGATGAAGACAAAGCCCACACCTGCGACGGACCAGCCCCTGCGACTCGCCATCCAGCACCTCGATCCCCACCGGGCCCAGGAAATTCGCGAAGCCTACTACCAGGTGGTCACGAACCTGCGGGTCCTGGCCGAGGCCTTGGAAGTCGCTGACGTCGACACCCCCGACCACCTGGGCCAGCCCCTCTTGGAAGAACACCTGATCGCGGTGCGGGCACTGGAAACCATGCGCGAGAGCCAACTGGGCCGGATCCTCTAACCCCGGGGGAAAGCCCCCCGACAGGAGGACGGCTGCCTGCCGAGGAATTCCATCGGAATCCTCTGAGCCGGTCGGGGAACCCGTGCGTCTGACAGGTGTCGGCGTTGAACATTCACCACCCCCCCAACCACACCGGAGCACGACGATGAACATCACCCCCGCCCAGACGATCGCCAAGCAGAACCAGTACCAGATCGAGCACCTGTTCCAGGAGCTCCTGCGGAACGCCCAAGAGGCCCAACTGACCGCCCAGAGCCTGGTGGCCCAGATCCAGGCGGCCAGCCAGGGCTCGCCCACGACCATGGGGACATACGAGATCAGCAAGCTCCAAGACCTGGCCAGCAGCCTCAAAACGCAACAGATCGAGCTGCAGGCGGAATTCAAACTACGAAAAACCCTGGAAGTGCTGGCCAACCCGAACGCCGAGTGACCGGCCCCCCCGGGTCCCCGGGACCGGCTCGCACCCAACGCCCCACGTGCCCCACGTGCGGGCGTTTTGTCGTTGGTCGACGTGGTGGTCAAATCCCGGCCTCCGTCGCGTCTGGGGCCAACGTGGGCGTCGTGGTGGCGGGGCCCTCGAGGTACCGCACGGGGAGCCCCAGCTCCCGGGCGATGGCGATCTCCGCCAGGACACCCCGGCTCGACGTCCACCCCGGCAACATGAGCACGATCAGTTCCGAACACCGCTCCAGGTGCTGGCGATCGCACCGCTCCCAGAAACCCCAGTCGAGCGGCAGGCCGAACCGGGTCAGCGGGTGGCTGTGGCAAATGGGGGAGAAGACCAAGTGCCCGAAGCGGAGCAGCTGTGCAGCGACGGCGCAGGCGGCGGCGAAGCGCTCTTCGCGAACGACGGGATCGGGATGAGTGTAAGGTGAGGCGAGGTAGATCATGGGTGTGTCTCCCATTGCTTGTGACAAACTGCCCGCGATCCCGGATCACGCACCGGTCACGGACGGGTCTTGTTTGAGCCACGGCGAGCGTATACACTATGTATACACAGCCCGGAGAGTTCCCCATGAACAAGACCCTGATCAAGCACGGCAATAGCCTGGCCTTGGTGATCGACAAGCCGATCTTGGAAATGCTGCAGATCACAGCGGACACGCCGCTGGAGCTATCGACCAACGGCGATGCCATTCTGATTCGACCGATCCGGGACAAGCGTCGCCAGCGCAAACTGGAAGCGGCTTTGGAGTCGATCAACCAGAAGTTTGGCGACGACCTCGAACGCCTGGCGCAGTGAATGGCCGACGTTGATTTCCTGACGCTCGATGACGTGCTGTTCATCCACCGCGATCAGACAACGCGATACGGGGGCGATCCCGGGGTTCGTGATCTGAACCTGTTGGATTCGGCGATCGCGCTGGCACCTCCTGATCCCTTGGGACACGCTCAGCCTTCTTCCCCGTGAACTTCTCCCAGCGCTCTACGATCACGTCGCAGTACAACCCGTCCAACTCCATCAAGAACGCCTTTCGTCCCGCCTGCTCGGCAGCAATGAGGGTGCTGCCACTGCCACCGAAGAGGTCGAGCACGTGCTCCCCTTCTCGGGACGAGTACTGCATCGCCCGCACCGCGAGCTCGACCGGTTTCTCGGTCAAGTGCACCATCGACTGCGGATTCACCTTCTTGACGTGCCAGAGGTCGGTGGCATTGTTCGGCCCCAGATACACATGGGCCGCTCCTTCGAGCCACCCGTAAAAACACCACTCATGGGCACCCATGTAATCCTTGCGGGTGAGGACCGGGTGCTGCTTGTCCCAGATGATCGCTTGGCTGAAGTACAGACCATGCTTCTTCAGGAACGGCGGGTAGTTCGCGCAGTTCGCATACCCACCCCAGATGTAGAACCCTCGGCCTGGCTCCAAGGCCCGCGCCATGTTTCCGAACCAGGCATCGAGCAGGCGGTCGAACTCTTCGTCCGTCACGAAGTCATTGGCGAGCGGCCGATCCTTCGCCCGCAGCTTTTTCCCGGTCGGTTTGGCCTTCTCCGGATGTCGAGCTACATCCATCGACTGGTGGTGCGTCGCCTGGAACGAGGAGAGGCCCGCGGCGATCGCATTATTTGACCGTGGCTCCACCTTCACGTTGTACGGGGGGTCGGTGTTGACCAGGTGGATCCGGGCACCCCCCAGCAGCCGGTCCAGATCGTTCGGCAGGGAACTGTCCCCACACAGCAGGCGGTGGTTCCCCAGAAGCCACAGGTCCCCCGGCTGGGTGATGGCGGCATCCGGGGGCGCTGGCACCTCATCCGGATCGCACTGCCCATCTTGCAGGGCGGGATTGAGGATCTTGGCCAGCTCGTCCGGATCAAACCCCAACAGCTCCAGGTTGAAGTCCGCCTCCTGCAACTCAGCCAGTTCCAACGGCAGCAGGTCGTAATCCCACTCCGCGAGGCTGGCCAGCTGGTTGTCGGCGATGCGATAGGCGGCGACTTGGGAGGGTGTCAGGTCCCGGGCCACATGCACGGGGACTGTGTCGAGCCCCAGCTGTTGGGCCGCCTTCCAGCGGGTGTGTCCCGCGATGATCACACCATCGGGGTCGACCACGATCGGCTGCCGAAAACCGAACTCGCGGATCGAGGCCGCCACCTGAGCGACCGCGGCATCATTGAGGCGAGGGTTGCGGTGGTAGGGCTTGATGTCAGTGAACTTCCGCGACTCGATCTCCATCGCAGGAGGGGACGACTTCGGCATGGCGGCAATCCGGGCGGACCAACGGGGCGAACAACCACGGCACAGTCTGAGTGTAAGCGTGGTTTGTGACTTGTGTTGTTCGACTTTGGTGGATTCCCAAGGAATTCCGAATTGGCTTGTCGACAGGAGATCACGACGAGCGTGTGGACCATCGGTGATGGCAGCCGTGCTCGCACCTCCCCATGGTTGGCAGGGGCTGGCAATCCCGCTCCCACGAGCGGAATTCTCTGCATCGAAGTGGGAACCTGGGGGAACAGATCGCAAACACAAATTGTCTTTTCGGACAAACGAAACAAACTGTACCGTGTCTGGCGACTGTTCCCGCTGGGCAAAAAAACCGAAAATCGCGGCGGAGGAACCAAAAAGTTACACCCCTGTACGCACAAGTCAGCATCACGCCAAAACGCCCACGACGACTTCAGTGGCCCGCTCGCGGCAGGACGATCGTTTCCTCATCTTGACTAACTGGAGTGGCCCAGCGGACCGAACAGGGGGCTGCCGTGGGTATTCACTGCGGCCACTCCCACATCGAGCCGAGGAACTCCACTCCAGTCGGCCGTGGTTGCAGGCACCTGCTACTCGACGAACCGCGTTCGTTCGATTCGCGCTTCCCTGTTTTGGTGCGCGTGTGAACATGCACGCACCGGCGTTAGCCGTGCGTGCGTGCATGAGCACACGCGCACCTGGGGGGTATGGGGGGGTGACATGGTAAATGTCACAAATCGTCGCAACTTCTGATTTCAAAGTAGTTTAAGGCTGCTACTGGATTTGCTACTTCGAGCCTGCGAGTAGCAAGCGAGTAGCAGGCAAACAAGCAGGTCGATTTGCAGCTCAAGTAGCAGGTCGTCTGGACTCTCGGCGCACTCGTGTTACGAACGCACGAGATGCTCCCGTTTGCCTCTCAATTTCCCGGCTCGGCATCGATGGATCGACTTCGAGCAACTGCAGGATCTGCTCGCGTTTTGTATCTGGCATCGGCTGGGTGGCATAGCCGATTTGACGATTCCCGTGGCGTTTCCAGCGATGAATCAGCCCTTGATTGACAGCTTGTTTCAGCAGTCTCAGCACGCGGCGTTCGGTGAGACCCGCCTGTTCCTTCGCCTCGACAACGATCGCTCCGCGGTGCCGAGGCATCGTGGTCACGAATGCTTCTGCAAATCGTTCGACGGTCCACTCCGGCTGTGAATTGGATTCTGGTTCCCGCACACGTTTCCTGGGCTTCTCCACCCGCAAGGACGCCGGATCAAGCCCGTCGTCCGGAATCCAGATCGGGAACGACCACCGCAGACACCTGGCCGACACTGGGGGAAACGACCGGACCGCGCCATCGAGCACAATGGCATCCGCCTCTTCGTGGGGCCGCAGGACGAGGTGGGTATCGGTCGCCCGGCTTTGCGATCCCGCGCCAGCTCCCACATCGGTCACCGCCTTGCCCGATTGGTTGCCTTTGCTGCTGTGGTGGATGAGCACGAACGAGCAGTTCAGGGAGTCGGCAATCCGGTCGATCGAATTGAACACACTGGCCATCGCACCGTTGTCATTCTCATCCATGTTGGGGGGCAGGACGCGGTAGAAGGCATCGATGATGATCAATTGGAAGCGGTCGCGGGGAAGCGATTGGAAGTACTGTCCCAGGCTGTGGATATCGCGGAGTCGGCCACGGAGGTTCTCAATGAACACGGTGCCGCGGAGGGATTCCAGATCGACCTGCCGGGCGGCAGCGACCTGGCCAATCCGGTGGGCCGAGGTTTCGCGATGGAGTTCGTTGTCGAGGATCAGGACGCGGCCGGGGACAGTGTCGAAGCAATTGAGCCAGGGGCGGCCGGTGCCGATGGCCAGGGCCAGATCGGTGGCCAACCAGCTCTTGCCGGTCTTGGAGGCCGCGATGATGTTCATGGTCTCCCCCACACGCAGCAGGCCATGAATCAGTGGCGGGCGCAGGTGGGGATAAGTCAGGACGAGATCGCCGACGTCGAGCGGCTCTGGGATGGACTGCGGCGATTGTCCGACTGGGCGACTCGATCTCGACGCAACGTGTGGGGGAACGTTGGGATCGGTCAACTGACCCCAGGCCTGGCCAACCAGGCACGAGACGTCCGTGCTGGGGTGGACGGAGGGGTGGGGAGGTGGTGCCTCCAGCAACCAACCGCGAGGTTTGGCTGGCGGATGGATTCCCGCACTGTCGATCTTATGTCGCAGTTCTTTTTCGCTCCACGGCGGCTGGCACTTCGGATTGTAGTGCGTGGCGAGCAACGCGTACGCCCGCTCCGGATCGAGGCCGAATCCATGGACCAGACTGGTCGCGGCCGAGAAGGTGGTGCTGTGGCCTCCCGACCCACTGATTGCGCCCGGGACGTTTCGCAGATAGGCGATGACGCGCGTCTCGAGGTCGCCAGGCTGCTCGTGAACGACTGGCGGGGGGGGCGGGAGAATGGGGACTTGCCGCCGGTCGCTGACCGCGTTCGCCAGCGCCTGGACGCAGGCGAGCAGCATGGGAGCTGCGACGACGGCCGGCGTGGCGGTCAGTGAGTCATAGATTTCCCCAGCAGGATGGACGCTGGGGCCGACGACCGTCTGTCCCCCGGTGCTCCGCAATTCCACGATCATGGCTCGGGTGGTGGGATCGTGGAACTGCTTCGTTTTGGCGCCGGGGGCAATGTACCAACGATGGGAACGGGGCTTACCCGGGCGTCCTGTGATGGCCGGCGTGGACGGCAAATACTGATCGGCCAGGTCGAGCGCCTCCTCGCAATCGAGATCGACATCGACCAGTCCGTTCGAGGGGTCCCCCAAGAGCAGGCCGATGTTGAGACCCGGTCGCTTGAACTCGGTGTCGAGTTGCTCGTCCGTGAGTTTCAACGCAGTCCAATTCCTGAACGTCGGGTTCTTCGCTCCGATGGGTAAAGGGATCGGAGCGAAGCCGCGTTTCAGGTAATTGTGGGCCGCTTCGAGCGGTGTCATGAGGGTTCACCATCCCGTCCCCCCGGCCGCGAGGGAATGTCGATGAATTCCGGCCGCAACTCCTCGAAATGCATCAGGGCCGCCAGGTTCCAGGCAGCGTGGGCCAGATGATCTTCGGTGTTGTCGCCGGCGAGCCAGAGGTTCAGGTGGCGCAGGGCGTGGTTGATCAGCGACGTGGCCGGAAAGCCACGTTCCCAATTGCGGGCCCCGTACTTGGCTGCTCCCTCGGCGCAGGTTTCGGCGAGGCGGCGGAGGGCAGTCGGAGGGATCAGATCGAACCGGGTGTGGTCGGCGTCACTGGAACGCACGGCGCCGGTCGCAAAGTGGGTCATGTCGGACATGGTCTCAACCTCCTTCTCCAGGCTGGCACCCGCAGGTCGAACGCTGTTCGCGGCAATCGCCGCATTCGGGTTCGGGCGGCTCAGTGGGCGTCTGGGGAACCGGTGTGGGCGGGATTGCGATCGGTGCTTGTTGCTCAGTCATTTGGTGGACTCCTGAAGTGGGGAAGGGATCAAAACGGAAGGTCATCGATTTCGGCCGACCCGACGCGGGCCAGGCGTTCGCCCAGGCGGTGGGCGATGAGCCGTTCGAAGTCGTCGCCGGCGACGTGGCGGACGGTCACGACTTCGCTGGTGGCGATGCCGACGTTGTTCGCGATCTCAACGGCGGCTTCGGCCGACTCGGGGACCGGCTCATTCGAGCGGGCCCGCCACCAGGCCTCGGCTTTGCGTCTGGCGTAGCCGGTGTGTTCGAAGCAGATGAACTCGGAGACTGAGTAAGTGAGTCCCAGGCGGTACATGACCCGCATTGTGCGGGGGGCGTCGGGGCCGGCCCCTTTCTTGGTGTGGACGGTGTAGGTGATGTCCTGGACCTCGAATTCAGTATCGGTGGCCTGCCCCGAGAGGACGCCGACCCGCGCCGCCTGGGGGTCGTGTTTCGGTCGTTCTGGTGGCGGGAATGCGTGACCGCACTCCGGGCACGTGGCGTAGCCGGTCGCGATCAAGGCGTGGCACTGCGGACACTCCTTCGCAGCGGCTTCACCGATCCGTTTCGCCGACGCTCCAGTGGGGACGCGGATCTGATCGACCGGCCCATGCCTCAGGATATTGCCGCCGAAATCGAGGACCAGGCAGTTCTGCTTGCCGGGATGGAGCCGCGTGCCGCGCCCCAAAATCTGGACCAGCAGACCCGGCGACATCGTGGGACGGAGCACGGCGATCGCGTCGAGACGGGGGCAGTCGAAACCGGTGGTCAGGACGCCGACGTTGCACAGGTATTTCAGGGGGACTTTGGGGAACAACCCGTCTGGGGGCCAGCCCTGGAATCGGGCGAGCAATTCATCGCGTTCGGCGCTCGGCGTTTCGCCGCAGACGAATCCACACTCGACACTGTGGTCTTCCAGCAGGACCTGGCAGATATGCCGGGCGTGGGCGAGGCCGCTCGCGAAGATCAGACACGCCTGCCGGTCCCGAGTGGCTGCGACGATCTCGCGACAGGCCGAGCGAACCAGTTCGTCCTGGTCCATCGCCGCCTCGGCTTCTTCAGCCACGAATTCGCCGGCCCGCACGGTCACTCGACTGAGATCAGCGTTGTGGATCCCCGCCTTGCTGATCAAGGGGCACAGGTAGCCGGCGTGAATCAGTTCCCGGAGACCGATCTCGAAGCAGACGTCGGTCAGCAGTTGGTCAGGGCCGTAGATCAGGCCCGATTTCAGACGGAACGGTGTGGCTGTCAGGCCGATCAGGCGGATGTGGGGATTGACGACTTTGGCGTCAGCCAAAAGTTGCCGGTACATCCCCTCGCCTTCAGACCCAATCAAGTGCGCTTCATCGACAATCGCCAGATCGAACGGCCCCAGTTCGTACGCCTTCTGATAGACCGATTGAATGCCGGCGACGACAACCGGGGTGTCAGTGTCGCGTCGCTTGAGTCCAGCGGAGTAGACACCCACGCGAAGTTGCGGAGCGAGACGTCGCAGTTTGTCAGCGTTTTGCTCAAGCAATTCCCGCACGTGCGCCAGAATCAGGACACGGCCGCCCCATTGCAGAACGGCGTCGCTCGCGATCTGGGCTGCCACGGCGGATTTGCCACCACCGGTCGGCACGACGACAACCGGGTTGCCATCGCGTTCCCGCAGGTAGCGATAGACAGCGTTGACGGCCGCATGTTGATAGGGGCGAAGTTCCATCGCGGAGGGCTCGGCGACTCAAGGGATCTGGGGATCAACAGCCCGTGCCACCAGGCCCGGTCCGTGCCATGCCATGCCAAACCAGGAGATGTGACCTACTTCAGTCGTTCCAGAGGCCACCGATCGCAGCTCTCGGGGAACTGGTGCGTGCGTCCATGCACGAGGCACCGCCGACAGTAGGTCTCGCCACGGGACCACAACCTGCGCCAGGTATCGCGGCCGCAGCCACGACAGCAGACGCGTTCACACTGCGGACGATGTTTCGACATCAGAGTCCCTCCCGGCGGCAGGTTGGAGGCGTTGGATTCGAACCACCACACGGCCCCCCGGAAGGGGTTCGTGCATCCAGGTGTCCAGGTGCTTGATCTGGCTGTCGTCGATAAAGGCACCGCCATGCTGGAGTGCATCGAGCAGAGCCTTTTGGGAGTTTTCGGCGTCCCGCTTGCGACGGTCGGGCGGATAGAGATCGAGCCGCACATCCAGGGGACCAACCAAGGGCCGGATCCCCTGGCTGGCCAGCAGCGCACACACCGCTTGCCGGTACATACGTCCGCCGCGGCTGATCAGTACTCGATGACCGACGTGTCGGTAGTAGTGGTTGACGCTGGGGGGAAACCCCAGTTGCAATTCGAGCACGGTCGTTCCTTTCAGGGAGCCAGGATTTCAAACTGCGCCACGTCGAACCGACCGAACGTGGGGCGGAAGTCGCCGACGCCACCCAGGCAGCCGGCAGTGCGAGTCAACTGGTACAACAGTTCGCCCGGCACGAATTGCGGCAGGTTTCCCTGCAGACGGATTGTGGCCCGCCAGCCAGCCCGCAGTGCCGGCCGTACGCGTGTGAGGAATCGCCCCTGGTCGCGGACCCGGCTTCGATGCTCGTAGTCCCACCGCGTGACACCGAGGCTGGCCAGTGGCGTCAGGGTGAGCAGAGCGGCATTGAGCAACTCCCGGGGAGTCATTCCGATGGGAGCGAACACTGGCCGGAACCGGGACGCCTGAATGATCGCCAGACGCAGCGACTCGCCGGGGAGGCACAATTCGCCAGACGAGTCGCGATGCACCCGCGATTCGAGGGAGTCTTGCGATTCGTTCCAGCGGTTGAGCAGGAGGTCGGCCGTGCCGACGAGCGTGACCTGGACGGTGTAGGGAGCCAGGCTGTCCGACTCTTCCTCGGGGGGCTCGGAGGTCTGAGGGCCGGGGTGTGGCAGTGTTCCCTTCAGCAGATTCATGGTGGTCTCCTGGAACCATGGGTGTGAAACGAAAACGGAGCGCTCGGGCGACGGCCCGAGTCGCGGGAGGTCTACCGACGCCAGGGGGGGGTGGACGGCGTGGGGGGAGCCTGTTGGGGCTGGGCGGCGACTGGCATGCGAGTCGTGTACCCTTTGATCTCGTTGGTGATCTCGTCGGTGTCGGGGCGGCGTTTGCACCGCACCTTGACCACCACCGGCAGGTTGTGGAGTTCGCACGAGTCGCGGGGCTGCAGGACGCCGACGGCCCGGCACAGCGCGGCGAGTTCCGCCTTGGCGATCTGCACAGCGGTCTCGTTGGGGTTGGCCAGGTTGAACCTCGCCCACACGGGACGCCCCTGGTGGTCCCCCTCGATCACCTGAAACTTGATTTCCAGGTACGCGCCGGTCCCCGCCTTGGTCGGTTTCATCTCGCTCTCCGTGGCGACGACGACGTACTGCCCAGCGGGGAGCGGTTCGAGGTCGGGCAGGGGGTCGACGTTGTTCGCATTGAAATTGCCGAGGTCAGCCATGGTGGGTCTCTCCTGAAACAGGGACGTGGGATGTGGACTGGTGCCGGACGATGCCGGCCAACAAGGTGGGCCAGTCCAAGGGGATCTCGGCCTCAAGGCCGTAGCGGTTCTTGGCGACGCACGACGGGCCACCAATGGTTTTGAGAATGCGTTCACCACCGTCTTTCCCGATGGCGTGTGCGGTCGTCCGCTTGCGATTGAACCCGGCCTCTTCCGTTTGCGTGCGGAATTTGCGGGTGGCGAACAGCACCGCGTCAACCCATTCCACAAACAGCGCCGCGGCGTGCTTGTGGAGCCGCGGGGAATAGCGGTCGTACGGGGTTGATTCGGGATCCTCGAATTTCTCGATCTTGGCGTGAGCGATCGCCAGGACGAGCATGCCACGATCGTGGTGCAGTGTGGTGAGTTGCTCAATGATCCTGCGCCAGCCGGTGAGGGCGTGGATGTAGCCCTTGCCGTAGCCGCCATCGACCTTCTCGATCGAGGTGACCCCGTATTTCTGGCACAGGTCGTCCCAGATCAGGCGTTCGAGCCAGTCGAGCGAGTCGATGACGACCGTTTGGTAATCGTGCGACTCGCTGGCCAACTCGTGCAGCGCCGCATGGACGTCGTCGAGAGATTTGGCGAGCGGGAACTTGTGGCAGTCGATCTCGTTGAGACCGTCTTCGGTGGGGATGAAGATTGGTGACGGGGCTTGCGAGGCCGCGGTACTCTTCCCCGCGCCCTCCCCGCCGTAGAGCAGCAGCCGCGGCGGCATGGCCGTACGTCCGCGCTGGACCTGTGACAAGAGACTCATGAGAAACTCCCAAAAGGAATGGTGAATGGGCGCAGCCCGGCGTGGTGAGGACTCCTGGCTGCCCGAGAGAGATGGGGATTGCTACAGCACGTCGAGCGGCCGGACCTCTTCGTAGCCGGTCGGCCAGTGCTCGTCGGCGAGGCAGGCGCACAGCCTGGCGATCGCCGCCTGGTTCTCGCGCTGGGCCTGCTTCAAGGCGTCGGGCGTGACACGCCAGACGCCGCAGCGGTATGGCTCCTTCTTCTCGACAGCGATCAGGTGCACGGGCACGTACACATCGAGACGGAACGCCAGCACGGCGCGGTAGAATGCCAGTTGATGGACGTAGCCATAGCGCCGGGCGTCGGCTTCGAACCAGGTCAGGTCGTCACACGTTTTGAGGTCGACGATCCCGATCTGAGAGTCGAACCAGTCCATGCGGATCTGGCAGGGCATGTTGCAGTAGTCGGCACGCACGACCCCTTCCGGCTCGCCGTGGGCGAGAAGTTCCGCTGCGGCGGGGTGCATCCGCACTGCTTCCGTCATGCGGGTGATGACCTCGAATTGGGCGTCGGTGATGACTGGCTTGCCGACCGACTCCGCCCAGTCGCTCCAGGCCTTGGTGTTCTGTCCGTAGGGGGCTCCCGTCTTGGGGTTGACTGGCCCCCCCACAGCGTAGACCGCCTCGAATTGGGGTAACCCCTCGAGGATCATGGTGTGAGCCGCGCGGCCCAACTGAAACGCCGGGCGGTCTTCGTCCGGGATCAGGCCCATCCGCTTGCGATGGTACAGCCGCGGGCATTTGCGAAAGTCGGCCAACTGATGGCTCGACAGGTAATCCTTGGCGTGGGCGTGGTACTCCTCGGCCGGTTCGTGGGTGATGACGGATGGGGGGTGAGCGGCAACCATCGACGTTCTCCTGAGGCGAGGCTGATCCGCGCGGGAAATGTCGCCGCACTGGCGTGCTGACTTGCGACACAGAGCGCAGCCTCTATAGAAGAAATTGCCGCCAAAGCCGAAAGTTCTGTCGGAATTCCGGTCGGTTTACGTGCGCCAAAGATGCGTGAAATGTCACCGGTGACATGCGCACTTTGGACACACATGCTCACTTTTGCCCCTACAGACTTTGTCACCGGTCGTCGGTGAGAATTCGCTCCTTGAACCACGTTTCTGAAGGAGCGAATTGATGAAGAGTCTGAACGAGTACGCCGGCGTCGTGCCGGCCTGGCAGGTGCGACTGGCCACCCGACGAATCCGTTCCTGGCGGTTTCGCGGTGCCGATTTCGACGACGCCCTGCAGGAGGTCGTCCTGGCGCTGGTCGATCACGTTTACGATCCGCGGCGCTGGAACGGAGCGGATGAGCGGCAGGCTGCCCTCACTGTGATCGAACGCCGCCTGGCGATGATGCGGCGCAGTGACATGCGGTATCGGCAGAGAATCGAGAACTGGAGCGCGGACCAGGGAGTGACGGAAGAAGTTCCCACTGCCAAGTGGATACTGCCCCTCGATCTGGCCGGCGTTCTGACTCGGTTGCCCGAGCGATCGCGGCAGGTGTGCCTGCACCTGTCGCGCGGAGAGTCGATCAACGAGATCGCAACGCGGTTGCACACCACTTGGAGCATCGTGCAACGTGAGATCACACGGATTCGCCGGGAACTGCAGCGGGCGGGCTTGGAACCAGAGCAGTCGATCCGTCGGAGGGCCGTAGCATGACACCACAGGCCGAAGATGTGGATTGTGAGCCACTTCTGGTCACTGCAAAGCGAGCGGCCGTGATGTGCGGCAAGTCGCTCCGGACTTGGCGCACGTGGGATGCGGCTGGGTGGATTCCCAGGCCAATTCGGATCGGGCGATCGACGCTGTGGCGCACGAACGAGATTCGGGCGTGGATCGCTTGTGGATGCCCGCGGAGAGCGGAGTGGGAAGCGCGGTCGGAGAATTCTGTGAACGACGCTTGAGGTGTTTGAAAGAACAAGCAAACTGGACACTCCCCGAGCAACGAACCCGTCGCCGGGGTCACGAACGAAAGGAAGATCAGCGATGGCCAGCCTATACAAGAAACCTGTGGTGTTGACCGATCCGAAGACCGGAGCCCGGGTGAAGACGAAGTCGAAGAAGTGGTGGGGGCGTTTCCGGGACGAGAACGGCGTCGAAAAACGCGTCCCCCTGGCTGCCGACAAAACGGCTGCTCAGGCGATGCTGAATGAGCTCGTGAAGAAGATGGAGCGGCGGGCGGCGGGACTTTCGGATCCGACCGAGGATCAGCGGAAACGGCCGATTGGGGAGCATGTCTCAGACTTCACCGCGTATCTCAAGAACAAAGGGGTTACGCCGAAACAGGTCCACACCGCCACAACCCAACTGCAGCGAATGATCGATGCCCGGAGATGGAGATTGATCGGAGACATCTCTGCTAGCGGTGCACTCGAGTTTCTCGGTGAACTTCGCACCGACGGAAAGAGCGCGCAGACCTACAACCACTATTTGAAGTCAGCGAAACAGTTCACTCGGTGGTTGGTTCGGGATCGACGTGCGCAAACTGACCCACTGGCGCACGTGTCGAAGCTCAATGTGAGTCTCGATCGCCGACATGATCGGCGAGCGTTGAACGCCGACGAGTTCTCACGGCTTGTGTCCGCAGCAACTGCCGGAACGCCAATCGAGGCGATCTCCGGGCCAGATCGAGCGATGATGTACGTCTTGGCCGGATGGACAGGATTTCGGAAAGGGGAGATCGGCAGCCTGACGCTTCGGTCGTTTCGACTGGATGAAGAATCGGCCACGGCGACGGTGTCGGCTTGCTACAGCAAACGTCGAAGACAAGACTCTCAGATCCTGCATCCCGAGGTTGTCCGACGCCTCAAGGAATGGCTCCGGACGAAACCACAATTGAGATCGGACGAACCACTCTTTCCCGTTTCAGGTCGGGTCCCAGGCGGCACAGAGCGAAAGACGCACAAGATGATGCGACTCGATCTACAGGCTGCGCGCCGTGCGTGGCTTGATGAGGCACCGAGCATTAACGAGAGGCGGGCCCGAGAGAACACAGACTTCCTGCAGTACAAAAACGACGACGGGTTATTTGCCGACTTTCATTCGAACCGCCACCTGTTCATCACGAGCCTTGAACGGGCAGGGTTGTCTCCCAAGATGGCCCAAACTTTGGCGCGGCACAGCGACGTTCGCCTCACGTTGGGGGTCTACACGCACGTTGGGCTGCACGATCAATCAGCCGCAATTGCCTCGCTACCAGCGCCTCCCGGCGCTGGTAGCGAGGCGCATCACGAGGCGTCGTCTGTTCGTGCAACCGGTACAGACTGGGTACCCGACCGCGCCAATCCGCCGAAAAATGGACCGATCGAGGTGCCCACAGTGGTGCCGTCGGGTGCCGAAAATGGTGCCATTCTGCTCGCATCGGAAACGATACAGTCTGCACCGAACTGCACCGATGGTCGACCAGGGCGCACGAAAAACGGCGACCTCGCGGCCGCCGCAACTCCAAACGTCGTCGTACCTTTTCGCGGTGGTTCACACCAATCTGCGCCAAACCGAATCGACAAAACGGCGGGTTTAAAGAAGTATCCCCGACAGGATTCGAACCTGAAACCTTCGGCTCCGGAGGCCGACGCTCTATCCAGTTGAGCTACGGGGACGCTCGCACAGTGAATCGCTCCACTGCAGGAGACAGGAGTGTACCGTCCCAATTCCCGAACTGTCAAACAACGCTCCCCGGGCGCCCCAAGGCGAGCCGGGCAGCCGGACGCTGGCGTCGGGTCTGCCTCCGACGGGTCGATTCACCACCGGACGGGAGGTCGAACAGCCACGACCTGGGGTCTCGCGGCATCCCGCACCTGGTTACATCACGCCGGTTCCAAACCCCTCGTCGGGGGACAGCTCGCGGTCTCCATTCGCGGCCGCGACCCAGTCGTGATCCCGGCTGGACTCGCGGGGAAGACCGGGGACCGGGAAATGGGGGCCCGACCGGGGGACTGGCATTGGTTGCGGGGCCCCGGCGGAGCTCGGCTCGGGGGAGTCCATCCGCAGAGTTCGCCCGCGGAACTCCCGCTCGGTGATCGGCTCGGCCAACTCGGAATCGTCCAGCGTGGCGAAACCATCTTCGCCGTAATCGTCGTAGGTGCAGACATAGCCGGGGAGCGTCGCCTTGACCTGCTCTTCGGCAAACGCCTGCATCACCCGGGCCTGGATCTGTTCCCGGCAGCGGGCGTTGATGGGGTGGGCGATGTCGGCATACAGGCGGGAGCGACCTTCGGTATCCCGGCTGGCCCGATCGTCGTTCAGCTTGGCTCCGCACTGGCTGCAGAAACAGGCCCGCAGCTGGTTCTTGGTCCCGCAGCAGGGACAGCGGTCGGTCAGCTTGCGGCTGGGCATGGCGACGAATGAGCCGCGTGTCCCCTCGATGATCTTCAGATCGCGAATGACGAAGCAGTGGTCGAAGGTGATGGAACAGAAAGCCTGCAGGCGCTCCTGCGGATCTTCCATCAACTTGATGCGGACCTCGGTGATTTCCACGGCGATGCTCCTCCTGAACTACCTCGACCGTGCCGGTGCCTGATGCGCCGGAGGCAAGTCAATCGTGGTGAAGAAAAACGGGCTGAGAACTCATTCACGGACCGGTCCGAACATGACCCAGATTCCTCCGCGGCGGACCTGGTCCCCAGAGGTGACCGACCAAACTCCACTCAACACGCCACTGACGTCACGAACACACTTCCCACCCTCTGCGCCTGGAGGACTCCCGCCAGGCGGCGGGCTTCTG
>Ga0315904_10005048_pt1 | contig 18464 bp, 12 predicted proteins | sample LakEriMetagenome_6_FD_203529 | JGI IMG/M metagenome (GOLD analysis project Ga0315904, IMG submission 203529) | Freshwater fungal communities from buoy surface, Lake Erie, Ohio, United States - Buoy 12 MA120 | ecosystem: Environmental > Aquatic > Freshwater > Lake | place: USA: Lake Erie, Ohio...
GGAGATCACGCTTCTCAAAGCGCAGATCAACCGCCTGCAGGAGCTCGTCGGCACCGTGCGCTGAGTTTCAGGCTCAGCGCAGCCGCTTCACCTCATCCGCGCTCAGCGCGCGATCAAAAACCGCCGCTTCGTCGATGCGGCCTTCCCAGTTGTCCGCGTTGTCGCTGCGACCACCGAGGAAAAACGCCGGGATTTTGCCTCCCGGAGCCGCCACTTCGATCTCCAGCGCGCCATTGAGGTAAACAGAGACCTTCCCGCCATCGCGCACCAAAACCACGTGCTGCCACGTCCAGCGCGGAACTTCCGTTTTGCCCGCAAAAACGGCCTCGCCGGCCTGAAACACCAATTTGCCCGTGTTTCCGCTTTTTCCGCCGATGCCGAGATGTTCGCCGTAAGCGCTTAAACCGTGATTATGGTCGCGGGAGTAAAACCAGCCGCAAAACTCGCGACCATCGTTCGGCATGCCATTCCACAGCCAGAGCGAAACGGAGTATTTTTCGCCCAAAGCAGCCATTTCCGTGCTCAAACGGCCCACAACGAAGTGTGGCGCGCGATTCACCTCTCCACCGCAGAATTTCGCACTCTCCGGCCCGTCGAGGTAATAGGCCACGCCGCCTTCATAAGTCGCGTGATGCGCGTTTTTCGTCGAATCGACCGCCACCGGGCCGGTGAACTCATTCAAGCGCCAGTAAGCCACCGGTCCGAGGTCCGCCGTGGCCTTCGTCAGCGGTCCTGCACTCAGATGCCAAGGCTTGCGCGGTGCCTTGCTGACCGTTTCGAGCAGTGAAATGGCCGCCTGCGTGATTTTCGGCTCCGCCATCACCTCCAGGCCCGCGCTGCGTGCCGCCCACGTGTTGTAGCCGCCCCACGCGTGCATCTCCGGCGGCGGGATGTAGCCATCTCCGCCGTTCGCGAGCTCGATGACCATGTTGTGCGGCAGCGGGCTCGCCGCTTTGATCTTCAATCCGGTGATCGCATACGTTTCGTTCGGCGTGGTGGCGATCCCGATGCTGCCGATGCGCAGCGCCTGCACGACAATCTCCGTCTGCTGGCGCTCGTGAAGAAGGATCTGCTCGCGCGCATACACCTCCGTCGGCGTCTTCAGCGGCCGGTCACCCACCTCCGCCACCACACGCTGCGCCCACTCCAGCAATTGCTTGTCCGGCACGCGATACTTCAACGTCATGCGCTGCTCCGCCATAGCCACATCCACATCCGCGCGGTAGTCGATGCGCGCATACGCCTTCATCGCGATGTCGAGCAAGCCTTTCGTGTACTCATCGATCGTGGGCTTCGGCCGCTGCGCCTCCGGCACCTTGTAATCGACTCGGTAGATGTCTCCGCTGCATCCGTGGGACATGATGCCGACCATTTGGCCCTCCGGATCGATGCGCTTACGCAAACCTTCCGAAAACAGCCCGAAGTAGTCCGCGCTGATGTCCTTGTCGCCAAAGTAGTGCATCGAAAAATTCGCCAGCACCGCCAGCGGCTTCCCATCCGCCGTTTTTATCGAGATCAGCGAGAGATCTGGGTCCTCCGGGCCGGATTCGCCCGTCACATCATCCCAAACACGGCCCGCGTGCATCGTCGCACGCACCGTGAGGTTGCCAAACGGGTCCTCGGTGACGCGATCCGGCCGTTTGATCCACTGCCGCAGCGCCGTGAAGTCCGCCGCGTCCTCCTTGGCAAAACCGATGCGCGCTGGCTTCAGCGCCGCCTGCGCCGCCGCGATAGCTTCGACGAGTTTCTCCTTCAAAAACGGCACGTAAGCCGGATCTGCGTCCGTCCCGAGGCACCCCATCGATGCTGGCGCGGAATGCGCGTGCGTCGCGCTGATGAGCTGATGATCCACCGCGATCCCGGTCTTCGCCGTCGCCAACTTTTTGGCCTCATCGAGCAGTTCACGCCCCATCATGCAACTGTCCACCACCACGATGGCGATTTGCGTCGTTCCGTCTGTCGCCACGATCGCGCGAGCATTCACCCGCGTGTTGATCTTGTCGATGTAGCGGCTCAGCATGCCGCCATTCACCAAAACCGGCAGCTTCGGCGGGGTGATGTCGATCACAGCCGCCCCGGCGCGAAACTCCGCGCGAGCAGCAAACACAGGAAGCAAAACAGCGAGGAAGGCGAGGCGGTGAATCATGGCGGGCAGATTACGCTGCCGCGCCGTCGTTTTTCGCGCCTCACTCCACCTCCGGCCCCACGCGGTCCACGGATTCCTTCTCCCAGCGCCCCTCGAGCGTGTAGGCCAGGTGCGGCGTGTAGAGCTGCGGCTCCAGCAGAAAGCTGTCGTGACCTTTGTCGCTGTGCACGGTGATGTGCATGTTCGAGACACCGGCCTTTTCGAGATAGCCGACCATCTCCGCCTGCTCCTCCGGGTAGAAGCAGAAGTCACTGTCGATGCTGAAGATCAAATAATGCTGCCCCGCCGCGCGTGAGCGCGCAAAGAGCGCCTCGTAGCTGTCCACGCCCGCGTCCCGCAGCGGATCAAAGCGCAGCCACATGTCCGCAATGCGCAGGTAGGTGTTCGCATCGAAGCGCTTCACGAATTTCTTCCCCTGATGCAGCATGTAGCTCTCCACATTGTGCTGCACGCGATACCAGCTCAGCGTGTCACCGCCCTGCTTCAAATCCTGCCGCGCACGACGCTCAATGGCATCGAGGTGCACAAACGTTTTGTGACTGATCATGCGTGCCAAAGCGAGTCCGTACTCCGGCGTGTTCGTGTCATTGTAGTCGCCGCCGTTGAAATGCGGATCGTTTTCGATCGCCAGCACCTGCTCGAACAAGGTGAGGCGCGTCAAAACAGTCGTGCGGCAGCCGGTGGCCACGGGATGACGAGTTTCACGCGCTCCGGATGCAGCGTGGCCAGATTCACCGCCAGCAGACCGCCCACGCTCGCACCGATGACCGCGTGCAGCTTCTCAATGCCGAGCGAGTCGAGCAACGCGAGCTGCGACGCGACCACATCGCACGTGCGCACCGCAGGGAAATCGCGCCCGTAGGGTTTCCCGGTCTCCGGATTGATCGAAAGCGGCCCGCTGCTACCGTAGCAGCCGCCGAGGTAGTTCGCGCAGATGATGAAGTAGCGTTTCGTGTCCAGCGCCTTGTCCGGGCCGATGAAAAGATCCCACCAGCCGTGGTGGCAGTCCTCCGTCCAGCGCTCGCCCACGCCTTCGACGCTCGTGTTCACGCCCGCCGCGTGCTGACTGCCGGAGAGCGCGTGGAAAAGCAGGATGGCGTTCGATTTGGACGCGTTCAGCTTTCCGTATGTCTCGTAGGCGACGGTGATGCCCGGCAGGCGCTCGCCCGTCGAAAACACAAACGGCTCCGCCGCACTGCCGGTGTGGAAAAACTTCGTCGTCACTTCTTTATGAGCCGCCTTGGACATGAGGCGCGGAAGAAACAGGTTCCCGGCGAAAGCGCAAGCGTGCAGGAGTGGTGAGCGAACGCCCGCAAGCCGGTATCGGCTATCGTCTATTGTCTATTCCCGGAATGATCGAAGGCCACGGACGGCTCGTTGATGTCGGGAATAGACAATAGACGATAGACAATATCAGCCGCTCGGCCCACCATGCCAGTCACATGAAAACGCTCACGCTTTCCCTCGTCACCGCGCTGATAGCAGCCCTGGCCTCCGCGGCGGATGCACCGTCCGGTTTGAAGAAGCTCGCCATCGGCGATGCGGCTCCAGATTTCTCCCTCATCGGCATCGACGAGCAAAAACACTCGCTCGCGGACTACAAAGACGCGCCGCTGCTCATGGTCGCCTTCATCAGCAATCACTGCCCCACCTCGCAGGCCATCGAAGGCCGCCTCAAGAAGATCATCAGCGACTTCAAAGGCAAGCTGCAGGTCGTCGCCATCAATCCGAACGATCCGGGCGCGCTCCGCCCAGACGAGCTCGGCTACTCGCCCTACAACGACAGCTTTCCCGAGATGAAGCGCTACGCTGCGGAGCAAAAATTCGCCTTTCCGTATCTGTATGACGGCGAGACGCAATCCACCGCCAAAGCGTATGGCTGCCTCGCCACGCCGCACGTCTTCGTCTTCGATCAGAGCCGCAAATTGCGCTACCAAGGCCGCATCGATGATTCTCGCTACGCCGACGATGCCAGCGTGACCGCGCCCGATGCGCGCAACGCCATTCAAGCCCTCGTCGATGGCAAAGAGCAGCCCGTGGCCGAAACGAAGCCGCATGGCTGCTCCACGAAGTGGATCGAAAAACGCGCCGCCGTGGCCACCGACAATGAAAAGTGGGAAAAGAGCCCCGTGGAGGTCGAAACCATCACCGCCGAGGGCGTCGCCGCGTTGCGCAAGAACGACACGAAGAAGGTCCGCCTCTTCAATGTGTATGCCACCTGGTGCGGCCCCTGCGTGGAGGAGTTTCCGCAGCTCGTCGCCACACAGCGGAAGTTCGCGCTGCGCGATTTCGAGTTCATCAACATCAGCATCGACGATCCGAAGACGATTGCCGATGTGAAAAAGTTCCTCGAAGACAACAACGCCATCGTCCCGGACAAACTGAAGCCCTCGCTGAAAGCCGAAGGCCGCAAAGGCAACGCCTACGTCTTCCAAGGTGCCAGCCACGACGATCTCATCAAGGCGCTCGACCCCGAATGGCCCGGACCCATCCCTCACACGCTCCTCGTGGCCCCCGGCGGCAAAGTCCTCTTCCGTCACAACGGCGAAATCAACGGCGAGGAACTCCGCGCGAAGATCCTCGAGCACATGGGCCGCTATTTCGAGCCAGAGACGAAGTGATGCGCTGACCGAGCTCGCCGCTAGGCCAGCAAATCCTTCACCACATGCCCGTGGATGTCCGTGAGGCGGTAATCGCGACCTTGGAACCGATACGTCAGCCGTTCGTGATCGAAACCGAGCAGGTGCATCACCGTGGCTTGGAAATCGTGCACGTGGACTTTGTTCTCCGCGATGCTGAAACCGAGCTCATCCGTGCTGCCATAGTCGAATCCGGCCTTCGCGCCGCCGCCGGCCATGAAGAGCGTGAAGCAATCGGGATAATGATCGCGACCCAGCACCTTGCTCGCAGCCGTGCGGCCTTCGCGGAAGGGTGTGCGGCCAAATTCACCGCCCCAGATGACCAGCGTGTCTTCGAGCAGGCCGCGTTGCTTGAGGTCTTTGATCAAAGCGGCCACCGGTTTGTCCGTGGCGGCCACTTTCTTCGTCAAACCATCCTCGATGCCGTTGTCCGGCCCGGTGCCGTGGAAGTCCCAGCCCCAGTCAAAGAGCTGCACGAAGCGCACACCTTGCTCCACCAGCCTCCTCGCGAGCAGGCAGTTGTTCGCAAAGCTCGCCTCGCCCGGTTTCGCACCGTAGGCCTCCAGCGTGGCCGCGTTTTCCTTCGAGATGTCCATCACCTCCGGCACGCTGGCCTGCATGCGATAGGCCAGCTCGTATTGCGCGATGCGCGTCACCGTTTCCGGATGCCCGAGCTCCGCCACCTGCTGCTGGTTGAGCTGATTCAGCACATCGAGCGTCTTGCGGCGCATCTCGCGGTTCATGCCGGCTGGATCACTCACAAACAGCACCGGATCGCCCTTGCTGCGGCATTGCACGCCCTGATACACGCTCGGGATGAAGCCGCTGCCCCACAAACCCTGCCCGCCGCTCGGCTGCGTGCCGCTGGAGATCAGCGTCACAAAACCCGGCAGGTCCTGATTGTCCGTGCCGAGACCATACGTCGCCCACGAGCCCATCGACGGCCGTCCCTGCCGCGCATGGCCGGTGAAAAGCAGCAGCTCCGCCGGCGCATGATTGAACTGGTCCGTGTTCATCGAACGAATCATGCAGATCTCGTCCGCGATCTTGTGAAAGTTCGGGCACGCATCACTCATCCACATGCCCGCCTTGCCGTAACGCTCAAACGTGCGCGGCGTGCCCATCAGCTTCGGCACGCCGGTGGTGAAGGCAAAGCGACGTCCTTTGAGAATCGAGTCCGGGCAATCCTGCCCGCTGCGCTTCACCAGCTGCGGCTTGTAATCAAAGAGGTCGAGATGCGGCGGCGCTCCCGACATGTGCAGGTAGATCACGCGCTTCGCCTTCGCCTCATGATGAGACTTGCGCGGCAGCATCGGATTCGCCGCCTGCGGCATCGCGGAGCCTTCCTGCTGCATCGCATGCAAAGCGATCGCACCAAGGCTGAACTGCCCCGCATTGCCGAGAAACGTGCGGCGCGTCGTAAGCTGGAGCTTGTCGTGGGTGATGGGGTTCATCATAAAAGCAATCGGTGAAGATTAACGGCGCATCAAAAACTCATCCAAATTCATGACGACATTCGCCACGGCGGTCCAGGCGGCGAGTTCGACGACATCGGCGCCGGCTTCGACAGGTCCGAGCGGCTCGGTGGCCATCTTCGTGGCCGCAGCAGCATCTGCGCGATACATCGCAAGGCTCTCGGCGTGCAATTGGGTCAACGCGGTCAATTCGGTCGCCGTCGGCTCACGCGCCAGACACAGGCGGAACATCAGCGAGAGCCTCTCCTTGAAGTCCTTTCTGTCTTTTCCGTCCTTCAAAACAATCCGCCGTGCCATCGCCTGATGCGTTTCGAGGAAGACGGGATCATTCAGCGTCACGAAGGCCTGCAGCGGCGTGTTGGTGCGACTGCGACGGATCATGCAGACCTCACGATTACCAGCATCGAAGGTCGTAAAGCTCGCATACGGCGAGTTGCGGCGCACTTCGGTGTAAAGACTGCGGCGGTGCCCGTCTTCGCCCTTGCTGACCTCCCAGTCGTTGCTGCGGCCAAACGCGGTGCTCAGCCCGAGGTTCGGCGTCATCGGCCGCACCGGCACGCCATACATCTTTTCCGAAAGCAGTCCGCTCACCGCGAGCGCTTGATCACGCACCTGCTCGCCGGTCGGGCGGAAACGCGGCCCGCGTGCCAGCAAGCGATTGTCGGGATCGCGCTCGTTAAGTTCGGGCGTCGATTTGGAGTTTTGCTGATACGCTTGGCTCGTCACCATCAGCTTCAGCAGGTGCTTGATGTCCCAGCCGCTGTCCATCAGCTCCGCCGCGAGCCAGTCGAGCAACTCCGGATGAAACGGCAGATCACCCTGGCTCCCAAATTCCTCGCTGCTGCGCACGAGGCCGATGCCGAAAATGCTCTCCCACAAACGATTCACGGTCACGCGGGCCGTGAGCGGGTTGTCGCGGCTCACAAGCCATTTGGCCATCGTGAGGCGGTTTTTAGGCTCATTCGCCGGAAGCGGATGAAACACGGCCGGTGTGGCCTCGCTCACTTCATCGCCGAGCGACTGCCAGTTGCCGCGAAGCTGCACTTTCGTCACGCGACGCTGCTTTGGATCGAGATCACGCATGATCGGCACGGTCACCGGCTTGATCGCGGCGAGTTCTTTGGTCGCGGCGGCGAGTCGCGTGCGCTCGGCGGCCGATTCCTTCGCGATGTTGCGCACATAATAATCTACGACGGCCCTCTGCTGCTCCGGCGTGCGTTTCGGCTGCGCCAGCGCGGCAATGACATCCGCAGGAATCTTCGCCGCTTGCTGCACACGGGCATCGCCGGTGAAGCTGAGGCGGAAGTTGCCGAGCGTGTGCTGCTTGAACTCGCTCTTCTGGTCCAAAATCACGCGCAGCTTCGCACCCGCCGGCACCACGATGGGTGAATTTGTCAAAAGGGTGAGCGTGTGCGGTTTCTCAGCCGCGCCACCGACGGCCCAGCCCTTGCTTTTGGCTTCCAGGAACTTCGTCGCCTCAAAACCACTCTGCGAATAATCTGCGAGCGCGGTCGTGAAGCTCAGCGCCACCGGTCCGCTGACCGCAAAGGCCTTTTCCTTCGTTGGCGCGGGCGTGGGATCGCTCTTCCAAAGAATTTGGCGCTTCTCATCGAGCAGCACGACGCGGAAACCATCGAGACGCTTGCTCACGCCATCGAGCCGGTTCCACACCACCACGCGATCCACCGGCTTCGCGGCTTTCAGATCGACCTCCCACCAGGGATTGTCGTCGTTCCCGCTCGTGTGCGACACACTGCCCTTTTTGTAGTCGCCGTCGGTGTTGCCATCGTTGGCACGTTTCGCCGCGGCATCCTGATACTGGCTGCTGTGACTCGCCACGCCCTTCGGTGCAAGGTTCTCCGCACCGCTGAAAACCTGCACCTCGGCGAGTTGCAGCATCTTTTTCGCCCCGGGCAGCTCCACGCGAACAAATCTCGCCAACGGAGCCGCCTTCGCATCCGGCGGCACCACCTCGGCCTTCAGGCTCGTGAGCACAAAATTGCCGAAACCGGCCTGCGGAGCCGTTTCGAGCCTCAACGCGCTCAGTTTATCACCCGCGAGCGGCAGTTCGACCGTGTAACTCGCGGTGTCCTGGTTCTTCGCGAGGATCACGCGACCATCGCTTTCGATCTTCGCGTTGCTTTCGCTCACTTTGATCGGCTTCGGGCTCTGCCAGCCCAAATCCCGCGCAAAGCCGCGATCCCACGCGTCGAGCCCCGCGAGCCATTTGGCGTCCGGTTTCGTGAATTTCGACTCCAGCGCCGCGATCTCGGCTTTCAGCGTCTCGCGCTGCTTTTTCGTCTCCGGTGTGTCGAAGCTGTGCAGCGGCACCTCGTCCTTTTTGTCGCTATCGGCGCTTTGGTTGAGGAAGGCGTAGAACTGGAAGTACTCATTGATGGTGAGCGGATCGTATTTGTGAGTGTGGCACTGCGCACAGGCCATCGTGGTGCCCATCCACACCGCAAAGGTCGTGTTCACGCGGTCGATGATCGCCGCGTTGCGGAATTCCTCGTCGTCCGTGCCGCCTTCGTTCTGCGTCATCGTGTTCCGATGAAACGCCGTCGCGATGAGCTGGTCGTCCGTCGGATTCGGCAGCAGATCCCCCGCGAGCTGCTCGATGGTGAACTGATCAAACGGCATGTTCGAGTTCAGCGCCCGGATCACCCAGTCGCGGTAGGCCCAAATCTCCCGCGGCTGATCACTCGGATAGCCGGACGAGTCCGCGTAGCGTGCGAGGTCCAGCCACTGGCGGGCCCAGTGCTCGCCGTAGCTTGGCTTAGCGAGGTAGTGAGAGACCATTTCGCCATAAGTGCTCAGTGCTGAGTGCTCAGTGCTCAGTTTGGGCAGGAAGCGGTCGAGCTCATCGAGAGTGGGCGGCAGTCCGGTGAGATCGAGAGCCACACGACGGATTAGTGAGGCCGCATCCGCACGCGGTGCGAAGTTCAGGCCCTCCTTCTTCAAACGAGCCGCCAGAAAAGCATCCACGGGGTTCACCTTCCCCGACTGAGCACTGAGCACTGACAACTGAGCACTCGGAACGACCGGCCTCACCACTTTCTCATAGCTCCAATGCTTCCCCCACTTCGCGCCCTGCTTGATCCACTCCTTCAATAGAGCGACCTGCTCCGGCGAGATCGTCTTGTGCTGCTTCGGCGGCGGCATGACCTCGTCGGGATCGGTGCTCACGATGCGCTGGATGAGGGCGCTTTTCTCGGGATCACCCGGCACCACGGCAATGACGCCGTCGTTGTTCTTCTTCGCGGCGGTTTCGTCGTCGAGACGGAGGTCCGCCTCGCGTTTTTTATCGTCGGGACCGTGGCAGAAGAAGCAGTTCTCGCTCAGGATCGGGCGGACCTGCTTGGAAAAGTCGATGGGCTCCGCCAAGGCGGAGGAAACAAGGGCAAGGGTGACGAGGGGGCGAATCACGGCGCACTCATACGCACGTCGGCGACGAATTTCGACGACGAGCGGCATTCTCCATGCCGAGTTCAGCCGCCAAGCTCCCTGAGCAGCGCCTCGGCGGCGGCGCGGGCGGGTTCTTCATCAAAGATGTCCTGTTTGAGCAGGCTCTTGAGCAACTCGGCAGCCGTCTTGCCCTTGTCATCGCGGCGCAGGCACTCGGCGCGGTAAAGTCGCAGCCGCAGGCGGTCGCTGGGCGATGCAGTGAGCGCCTCGGCATGATCGAAGAGATCGCCCGCCTCCGCGTGGCGCTCCTGCTGCATGGAAAGCAGCGCGGTGAGCTCCAGCAGGCGCGCGCTTTTGCGCTTTTCGGCGAGCGCGGTGATCGTGGTCTTGATGGCGGCGTCAGGATCGATCGGTGATCGTTTGGCCGCGCCTTGATAGAGCAGATAATCACGCGACTCCGCGCTGCCGAGCCCGCCACTGCCGCTCGTTTTCGCAAACGGCCGGTAAAGCGGATCGCCGACGGCGACGGTCATCCAGGAGATCGCGGGCGTGGCATTCCATGCGGCCTCGGCAAAGGTGTAACCCTCCAGCAGGCGCTGATTGAAGAGATCGAGATGCGTGGTGAGCGCGAGGAAGGGCTCGTAAACATTGCCGAGCGCCGCGGCGGCGCCTTTGTGCAGCAGCGGGCCCGTCCACGCCTGGCCATCCGCACGCAAGACGCCCGCGCTGAAGGAGTGAATGTGGCAAGCCACCGCGCCGCGCTGAAAGCGAAACTCCGGCGAAGCGAGCGCGCCCGTGATGCCGCCCGTGTACCAGCCGAAATACAAGATCGTGTCCGGCAGCGGCCAGTGATCCGGCACGACGGGCTCCGCGCGGTCGATGTAAAACGGGATGCCGCTGCGCTGGTAGATTCGCCCCACGTTTTGCAGCCACTGCTCGCCCTCCAGATAGCCGCCCTCGCTTTTCTTGGCGAGGTCGATGACCGCGCGGCCGTGCAGGCCGTTTTGCTCGGCGTAAAGCGCATCATCGATCATGCGGCGCACCACCACATCGCTCGGCCCGTCGAGCCGGCCGACGAGCAACAAGCCCGGCGACGCGGTGAAGTGCGAGACAGGCCCGTCGAACTGGTAGTAGGCATTGCGGAGCGCGCCCGCGAGCTTTTGATCCACCAACGAGAGCGCCGCGAGCTCCGAATCCACACTCGCCTCATCCTCTTCGCTCATTTTGGGATCGGCCTGGTCGCGGGTGATGCGAAAAGGCACGCCCTGCATGATGGCGAGCGCGCGGATGCTCGAAGAAGCCACATCGCCATGCGTCGCCGCTTTCACGGACGGATCGATCTCCCACCAGCCTTTGGACACGAGCGTCTTGCGCAAAGGCGCGCGCAATTGGCGATCAAAGTCCGCGCGCGAGATCTCATCCGAAGTGGGGCACTCGAGTCCGATCACCTGCGCCGCCGCGATGCCACGCTTTTGCGCGTAATACCGCGCCAGTTCCTCCGAATGCGGATAGGCGGGATTGTAGATGACGAGGACCTCCGAAGGGGACAGCGCGCGCGCGGGCGTGATGAGGAGAAAGAGCGCGGCAAAATGACGAATGCCGAAACTCAGCCGCGCACCGCGTGGCCTTTCGTCATTCGCTTTTCGGGCTTCATTCGTCATTCCGCATTCCTCATTCGTCATTTTAGGCGTCCCACGTCAGCCGCAGGCCATCGTAGGCCAGATTCACTCCCGGCGGCAGCTTCGGGTCTTCCACCGCGTGCATGATCTCGCACTGCAAATGCGTGAACCAGGTCTGCCGCGGCTTTACCGCGGCCTGCACGGCGAGCGCTTCTTCGAAATTCATGTGCGTGGGATGCGGCGTGTGGCGCAGCGCGTCGATGATGAGCGTGTCCACGCCGCGCAGTGCCTCCATCGCGGCCTCGCTCAGCACTTTGGCATCCGGGATGTAGGCACAGAGTTTTTTCCCGCCGCGCTCGAAGAGATAACCAATCGTTTCCACCTTCCCATGCTGCACCGGCAGCGGCGTGATCTTCGTTTCACCCAGATGAAACGGCCCGTGGATGGGCTTTGGAAAAGGCTTCAGGTAGCCGCGGTAGCGGTTCTCGCCATTGAAGGCATAGACAAACATGCGCTCCAGCACCGTAAGGCACTCCTGCGTGGCGTAGATCGGCATGAAGTGATTCACTTCGACCGTGAAACGCCGCAACTCATCAAAACCGGTCACGTGGTCCATGTGCGGATGCGTGAAGATCGCCGCGTCGAGCTGGCGGATGCCCTCGCGCAGGCACTGAGCGCGAAAGTCCGGCCCCGTATCCACCACCCAGCGGCACTCCGGCGTTTCGATGTAAACCGAGGAGCGCAGCCGCTTGTCCCGCGGGTCCGTGCTGCGGCACACCGCGCAGTCACAGCCGATCACCGGGATGCCGACAGACGTGCCGGTGCCGAGAAAGGTGAGCTGCATGGAAAACATGTCGCGCATCAAGTCGATGCCGGGCGTGCGTGCCACGGATTTTTCTCCGATGCCTCGAAAAGGGCCTCAAGCCTGGCTCACGCATCACTCCTCACGCATCACGCCGTCCACCACGAGCCACTCGCCCTCCTCAATGCCTTCCAGCGTGTACTCAGCCACCCGCTCGCGGTGCAGCGCCTCCACTTTCCAGCCTTGGCTGGCAAACATGCGCCGCACCTGATGGTAGCGGCCTTCGGTGATCGTGAGACGCGCGGTGAGTGCATCGACAATTTCCAGCTTTGCGGGTAGGCACGGCTTTTCCTCGCTGCGCAGCATCAGATCGCCGCGCGCGAAGATTTCGATGAGCTTCGGATCGAGTTCGTGATCCACGGTGGCGAGGTACACCTTCTCCACGGCCGATCTCGGCGAGGTGTGACGATGAACGATGTCGCCGATGTCCGTCACGAGCAGCAGGCCGCTCGTTTCCTTGTCCAGACGACCCACGCTGGTCACCGCCGGGTTCCGCCGCCGCCACTGGTCCGGCAGCAGATCGTAAATCGTCTCGCCCGCGCCCTCGTCGTGCGTGCAGATGAAACCCACCGGCTTGTGCAGGATGGCGAGCAGGCCATCCGGTGCCTCCACCGGATCGCCATCAACGGTGATCGCGTGCGGATCGGCTTTTTGGTCCGCTTTGGTAAACGGCACGCCATCTAGGCAAACACGCCCGTCTTTGACCCAGCGCACGGCCTCGCGGCGTGTGCAGTAACCGAGCGAGGAGAGGATTTGGTCGAGGCGGCGCATCATTTTCACGACACGCTTTGCCACTCGACCTGCAAAGCGCAAGCCGTGGCGTGCGTTGGTTGCACGCCCATGAAATCCATCGCCCTGCTTCTCGCTCTTTCGTCACTGTCGTTCGTTCACGCCGCTGATCCCGTGCCGCCGGAGGGCTTCAAGGCTCTCTTCAATGGCAAGGACCTCGCCGGCTGGTATGGGCTGAACCCGCACAACGTCGCCAAGCTCACCGGCGAGAAAAAAGAAGCCGCGCTGAAAAAGGAGCGCGACACCTTTGCCGCCAACTGGCGCGTGGAGAACGGTGAACTCGTGAATGACGGCCACGGCCCCTACGCCACCACCGATGCCGACTACGGCGACATCGAGCTGCTCATCGAATACAAGACTGTGCCCAAGGCCGACAGCGGCATCTACCTCCGTGGCAGCCCGCAGGTGCAGATCTGGGACAAGACGCAGGTCTTTGACCCCGCGAAGCCCACGCGCCGCCCGCATCTCGGCTCCGGTGGCCTTTTCAACAACACCCCAGACACTCCCGGCCGCGATCCCGCCGTCCTCGCCGACAAGGACTTCGGCGAGTGGAACGCCTTCCGCATCCGCCAAATCGGCGCACGCACCTGGGTGTGGCTGAATGACAAGCTCGTCGTCGATGGCGCTGTCATGGAGAACTACTGGGACAAAACGAAGCCCCTGCCAGAAAAAGGCCCCATCATGCTCCAAACCCACGGCGGTGAAATTCGCTGGCGGAATCTCTTCATTCGCGAAATCGGCCCTGAAGAGGCCAAAGCGGTCCTCGAAGGCAAAAAGTGAGTTTTTGAGCCTGCGGCCCGAATCACCGCGATTTTCACGAATGGCCTACTCCACGCCATTCACGACATTTTCGAGCCTCGCGCCCGTCACCGCTGCCAGCGCGATGCGTGCGGAGGTGCTGCGCATCTCGATTTTCGATTCCACGCTGCAAAATGCCGCATGGCACGTCGCGATGAGATTCGGCGTCGCGGCTTCATCAGCCGTTCGCAGCGGCTCGTCCTCGATCACATCCAGCCCCGCACCGGCGATGCGGCCTTCACGCAGCGCCGCGAGGATCGCCGCTTTCTTGATCACTCCACCACGCGCTGTGTTCACCACAAACGCGCCCGGTTTGAGCAGCGACAGCTCGCGCTCGGCGATCAGATGACGCGTTTCGTCATTCAGCGGGCAGTGCAGGGACAACACATCGCTCTGCGCGAGCAATCCATCGAGCGTGCGCACCCGCGTGACGCCCACCGCCTTGTCCGCGCCGTTGGCCAGATACGGATCGTGAAAAACCACGCGAAAACCGAGTGCTTTCGCCCGCAGCGCCGTCGCCGTGCCGATGCGGCCGAGGCCGACGATGCCAAACGTCAGCTCGCGCAGCCGCCGCAGCCGTGCGCCGACCTTGATGTTCCACCCGAGCGTCTTCGCCTCCGCATCGAGCGGAAAAAGCTGCCGGCACAGCGCCATCGCGAGTGCGATGGCATGATCCGCGACCTCCTCCGTGCCGTAATCCGGCACATTGCACACCGCGATGCCTCGCTCCCGAGCCGCCGCGATGTCCACGCTGTCAAAACCGACACCGTTTCGAATGATCGCCCGGCAAGCCTTGAGCTTTGCGATGCCTTGCGCTGTCAGTGGCATGTTGTGCCAGATGATGATGGCCTGCGCGCCCGCGATTTCGTCGTCCAGGTCCGCATCCGTGTCACACAGATGCCGCGTCACCCGCGCCGCGCTGCCGATGATGCCTTTTTCAATGGCCGATTCCGCATCTCCCTGCGGAGCGGTGCGCCAGTCGATGATTGCGATGTGGGGTAGAGACATGAATCGGTTGGTAAGCAGTGTGATCCGGAAGATCAATAGCGAAGCTCGATCTGGCATCTTTCCCAGATTTACCCAAGTTGAACCCGATGCACCCAATTCCCTTCCTAGTCATCGTTAGCGGCGCGATGCTTGCACTTCTTGCCACGTCACGCGCAGAAACGCCCGCGACGAAGCTCGATGTGACCTACAAAACGACCGAGCAAGGCCCGCTGAAGCTCGATCTGCATTATCCAGCCGCGCCGAAGGCTGGATCGAAGGTTCCGCTGGTGCTTTTCACGCATGGCGGAGGCTGGGCGGCGGGAACGAAGACGATTGAGCGCGGCGTGAGGCTCATGGGCGTGAAGGCGCTGAATGCACAAGGCTTCTGCGTTGCCTCCGTGGACTACCGGCTCTGCACAGCAGGCGGAAACATCACCGTGCGAGATTGCGTGACGGATGCGAAGGACGCGCTACGCTTTCTCGCGAAGAATGCCGCGCAGTTCTCGCTTGATGCGGAGCACGTCTTCACTTGGGGCGATTCGGCGGGCGGCCATCTCGCGCAGATGCTGCTGCTATCGCCAGCCGAGTCATTTCCCGGCGATCCAGTGCTCGCGGATGCAAAGTATCGCCTCATCGCCGGTGTGTCGTGGTATGGGCCGTGTGATTTCGAGAAGATCGACCTCTTCACTCCGCCCGGCGGCAGCGAGGTGCGAGATCGCTTCGGCTCGCGCATTCTCAAGCCCGGCGCGGATGAAAAGATGAGGCTCGCCGCCTATCGCGAGGTCAGCCCGGTGAACTACCTGCGTCCCGACAGCCCGCCACTGCTCATGATGCAGGGCGACAAAGACCCGACCATCCCCGTGCAGCATGCTCATTACATGAAGGAACGCGCCGCTGCGGTGAAAGCGCCTGTGGAGACCTTCATCGTCCAAAACTCCGGCCACAACTGGCGCGAAGCAGGCGGCTCGCTGAGTCCGACACTCGAAGAAATCATGACAAAGACGGCTGAGTTTATGAAAAAGCATTTGGAACGCGTTTCATCATCCCCCAGTCGATGATTCTCTGCCGCCGCGTCCTTCCTCTCTTCTTGTTTTGTGGTCCTTTGCCACTCTCCGCGGCTCATGCTCAGGGCGTGCCGCCGCAGATCGAGCAGAGCTGCATCGACTGCCATGATGCGGAGACAAAGAAGGGCGGGCTCGATCTCACGGCGCTGACCTTTGATCTGCGGGATGGAGCCATGCGTGAGCGCTGGGTGCGCGTGCATGATCGCGTGGAGAAGGGTGAGATGCCGCCGAAGGTGGATGACATGTCTGCGGCGGATCGGGCGGCTTTGGTGAAGGCGCTGGATGCATCGCTCTATCAAGCGGACCGGGCGGAGGTGCTGGCAAATGGTCGTGGACCGCTGCGCAGGCTGAATCGGGACGAGTATGAGCAAAACCTGCGCGATGTGCTGCAACTGCCCGATCTCGACATTCGCGATATTTTGCCGGAGGACCGCGAGGGGCATCGGTTTAACAAAACGGGAAGCATGCTCGACATGTCGCGCGTGCAGCTCACGGCCTATCTGGATGCTGCGGAGGCCGCGCTGCGTGCGGCGATGGTCACGGAGCCTGCGCCGCCGCCGGTGGTGAAGAAACGAGTGGTGGGCACGGATTTGTTTCCGGGCACCGGCACGTTTGGGAATCGCGAGGCGATGTTCTTCGCCAAGGACAACAAGTTCATCGAGTTGGATGGCAAAAAGGCCAAAGAAGCTGTGAAGGATGAGTCGCTGGAGATGGCGCTGTTTCGCTCGGCGAGCTGGCCGTATCTCGGCACGCCGCGCAATGTCGTCGCGAAGCACGCGGGGCGCTACAAGGTGCGTTTTTCGGCTCGCGCGGTGCTGCAGCAGCCGGGCTACGCCTTGCTGCCCGCGAAGCAACCGGTGCCGATGACCTTCCGCACGCGCAAACCGGCCGGCGTGGACATCATCAATGAAGTGCGTGCCTCCGGCGGCGTGATCGACATCCAGCCTGAGCAGCAAGTCTATGAGACGACGATCACGCTGCGGGCGGGCGAGTCCTTTGAATATAGCCTGCTCGGCCTGCCGATGCCGCTGGCGCAGAACCCCAACGGCTCCGCGCCGACCTATCGCTACCCGCCTTTCCCGGAGGGTGGTCAGCCGGGTGTCGCGGTTCAATGGCTGGAAGTCGAAGGTCCCCTTCCGCCGCCAAGCTGGCCGCCGCCTTCGCATCGCGTGCTGTTTGATGATCTCGGCATCGAGGTGACGCCGAAGAACGCCCAAGAGGATGCAAAACGGCTGCTACGTCGCTTTGTGAGCCTCGCCGCACGCGAACCGGTGTCGGAGGATGATTTGCGTTTGTTTGAGGCGCTCATCGCCGAGCGCTTGGAGAAGGGCTCGTCGTTCAAAGAGGCGCTGCTGGCCGGTTACAAAGCCTTTTTGGCCTCCGGCGACTTCATCTACCTCCGCGAACCGGAATCGGCGGACGATCATTTCGCCATCGCCTCACGTCTCTCGCACTTTCTTACGAACTCGCGGCCTGATGCGCGATTGAGCAATCTTGCGGCCAATAAACGTCTGCGCGATGCGAAGACGCTGCGCGAGGAAACGGAGCGTCTCATTGCCAGCGGCGGCTTTGAGCGCTTCGTGAACAACTTCACCGATTACTGGCTCAGCCTGCGCCACATTCGCCGCGATGATCCCGACATCCGGCTCTTCCCGGAGTATCGCTTTGACGAGTATCTCGTGGAGAGCATGGAGCGCGAGACGCGGACCTTTTTCACCGCGATGATCCGCGACAACCTGCCCGCCAGCGTGCTCGTGAAGGCGGACTTCGTCTTCGCCAATGACCGTCTCGCGAAGCACTACCAGCTCCCGCCTCTCAGCGGCTCCGCCATGCGAAAAGTCGCCGTGCCACAGGGCAGTCCGTTTGGTGGATTGCTCACGCAGGCCGCGGTTTTGAAAGTTAGCGCGAATGGCACGAACACCTCGCCCGTCGTGCGTGGTGCCTGGGTGATGGAGCGGCTCATCGGTCAGCCTCCTCCTCCGCCACCGCCCAGCGTGCCCGCCGTGGAGCCGGACATCCGCGGAGCCAAAACCATCCGCGATCTCATGGCGCTGCACACGAAGGAAAAATCCTGCGCCAGCTGCCACGCCAAGTTTGATCCCGTCGGTCTCGCTTTGGAGAGTTTTGATATTCTCGGCGGTTGGCGCACGCGTTATCGCGGCATTGAAGAAGGCGAACGCATCACCGGCATCGACCGGGCCGGTCACGACTATAGCTACACGCTCTCCGCGAAAGTCGATCCCAGCGGCCAACTCATCGACGGCCGCACGTTCAACGATGTGCATGCTCTGAAAGCCATCCTCGCCGCCAACCCACGCCAACTCGCGCGAAATCTGCTCCACCAGTTCACCGTCTATGCCACCGGCACCCCCGTCCGGTATTCCGACCGCCGCGAGATCGAGTCGCTGCTCGATGCCTGCGAGAAGGATGGCTATCGCGTGCGGGATCTGATGCTCGCGTTGGTGGGGAGTGAGATTTTCACCGGAGGGGCCAAATGATCACCGAACTGCATCACGATGCCGAAGGCATCCCAGCCATTAGCCGGTGGTCGAGGAGCGAAGCGACGACACCACCGGAACACCGCGCAGAAACGACCCGCATCCCGGAGGGATGCCAGCCAGGCCACGCCTCAGTCCAAATACCGATCTTCATATTTCACGCCCGCCGATTTCAAGAACTC
>Ga0315904_10005049_pt1 | contig 18462 bp, 37 predicted proteins | sample LakEriMetagenome_6_FD_203529 | JGI IMG/M metagenome (GOLD analysis project Ga0315904, IMG submission 203529) | Freshwater fungal communities from buoy surface, Lake Erie, Ohio, United States - Buoy 12 MA120 | ecosystem: Environmental > Aquatic > Freshwater > Lake | place: USA: Lake Erie, Ohio...
CGGATTTGGAACAGGTCCACCCATGTTAACCTCCTAGTAAAGTTGTTTGATTATTTAACTGACTTTGTTTTTGCAAAGATCTTGTTCTTCTTTTTGACATTGGTAATTTATTATCTGCTGTTGCTTTGGCAGCTGGTGTAGATTTTGCTTCTTCTTTAACTTTTTGTATTGCTTTAGCTTGTTGCATTACATCAACAATCTTTTTTCCTAACCCCATGACTAAGCGCCTAATAAAGTTTTATTATCTAATTCAGGAGAACTTGTAAGTCCTGTACCTGTCAATATTGTAGAACGTCTACCTCTTCTTCTAGCCATGCTCTCACGCATAGCAAGTTCTTCTGCTTCTCTTCTTTTTACATCTTCAAAATTTGGAACCGCCTCTACTTTAGGTTCTATAAATTTTGGAGGTTCTGGCATTTTTGGTTTTCCAAAAATAAAACTCATAATATATTAAATTGGTTATCAGCCACTTGTTGTCGGCTGGTGTTGTTAAAAATTTTAACTTCTTGCAAACCAACGGCTAAGGTTCGCAAAGCATCTGCTGCGTGCGATGACCAATCGTGATTTACTGAAAGTTTATATACTCTGTCTTTGTCATTATACTTTCGGTGATAATGACGTAGTGCATTTATTAATTTAGAGCAGTTATCAATATTAATGAAACATCTCTCTAAAACCATTTTGACACTATGTATTCCATCTTCTAACGGAATTTTTGGTGCTACTCTAAATCTAATCCCCATTTGATAAGCAACTTCTCTTCTGGTCTTACCAGAGGCAAAATCTGTAACTTCTATATCGTGTGGTGCGTAGTGATTTTCATACACAAAATCTTTTTCTTTTAAGACTTGTGCATAGTGTGGAAACGCCTGATTATTATTTTCATAGTAATCAATAATGTGAATAGCGTGTCCGATCTGCTGAAAAAATATTATGGATGTACTATCACTAAATCCAATATCCCAGGCAGTATTTACAGGATAAGCAGGATCATAAGGAATAGAGGCAACTTGTTTTTTATCTTCAAGTTTGCCTAGTAGTTCTCCATAAATAGAGCCTTTAATATTACCAATAAAAGAACACTCAAATTCTTGGTTATATTTAGCAACCCCCATAACTCCGAGAGCGGCTTGCAATTCCTCTTTATCAACTATCTTTGTTTCAGAGGCTTTTGCTTTATATAAAAACCAATTCTTATTTGACTGAGCTTTTTGGTAATAATCGTAAAATAAATTATTCATACCTGCAGGCGTTCCAACTAGGATCATAAATCCTTTGCGGTCCGATAACGCAGGAGTAATAACTTCATCTATTAAAGCAGCTTGAACTTGTGCAGCTTCATCAATAATACAGCCATCTAAATATATTCCTCGAATGCTATCAGGATTTTCAGATGACAATAAAGTTATTCTGGCTCCATTGACCAAATCACAACGTAACTCTGTTTCGTTATATTTAGTGCCAGGTATCTTGTCGGTAAAATGTTTTAAATAATCCCAGGCTATCTTCTTTGCCTGACTATAAGTCGGTGCAATATAAGCATATCGTGGCTGATGATTTCTATTCGTCATCGCCATTTTAATTAAATGATTAATACACAAAACTGTTTTGCCAAATCTTCTATGACAACACAGAACCGCATACCTGTATTTGCTTAGTTCATCGTGAACGTAGGCTTGCTGTTTTCTTGGTGTATAAGGTAGAACAACTTTCATTAGTGAATGCTAGGCATCTTGTGCAGATCCACATATTGCATTTTGATTTTGGTAAATACAAAATCTGCAAAGTCTTTTAAATCTTCTTCGCATTCAAATCCTGAGAAATTAATCACAAGATCGTTATTATGCGTTGAGAATGTAACCGCTTGTATGTTTTTGTATTTATCTAAAATATATTTCATTAATGACTGTGTTCGTTCGTTCATTTGTTTGATCGGTAATTTATCGCATAAAGACCGCACCCACGATTTTGAGGTGTAGTACCTCAGAAAAAACGTAATTTGCCTGGCGAAAAACAGTCATTAGCTTGACTAGCCGACACTCTGTAGCGGATTGCCTTATCTATTTAATATATTGGTGCAAGTCTGGTACAAAAATTATTAATTACTTATTAAATTCCTAACCTCTTGATGCGTGCGAGAATATGTTTTTATGTGCGCACTACCGAACTATTTAAACTAATATCATCTGGACTTACACTCACATCAATCACATTCGTATTTGTATTTGTGTTAACGTCTGGCACATTCCAAGTAATTTCAATCTTGCTGTCTGTTCTAATTTCTTGTTTATCACCATAGATACCAATTAGCTTTGAGGCTAACCAACGATAGTGATGTAATTTTTCTCTAACAACTTGTATGTTGCGATTGTCTGCGCCTTCAAGCTCTTCAATCATACTGTCTAAATATGTTTGCGCTCCAATGCGTCTTGCAGTTAAAATCTTATCAGCGAATTCTTTGTTAGTTGCAATCCATTTATAAACTTTAGATAAACTTGGACTATCCTTGGCTTTGCAAATCTTGGTTAATGGTGTTCCGTTCATCAATTGAGTTATGATTGAGTTCTCTATTTCTGATGTCAGTTGCAATTCGTTCATAATTTTTAAGTTTTAAATTCTTTAATAATTTTATCTTACCTTCGGTTGTCTTTGCAGACTTTGGACCTGTGGAATATCCACCATGAACTCTACAACGAATATTACCGTTCTTGCATAATATTCCTGGAGCTTTGCAAGGAAGTTTATTTTGTTTGTTTATGGTTTCGCAATCAACTCTAATCTTCTTCATAAGTACTGTTGTGAGTATTATTCTTAACTATCCTGTTGCAAGACTTTTTATTTAAAAAATAAACAACAGCGCATAGATGAACTGTAGTTGACAACAGACTGTTATTTTACAGCTGTTCGCTTATTTGTATAGGCTAGGATAATAACTTTATTTATGATGTGTGTGAGAAATAAATAATACGATGAGCGTATCAATATTTGTAAAGAATTTTGTCGAGTCTGTCAAACGAAAATGTAGAATTTATTTTTTTAACTAATCGTTCCAATATTGTCTGATATTTAATTTTTAATGTAGTTCTGTGATAACCGAACATCTTTGCTAACTTTGTCATTGGAAATCTATTTGCTTTCATCCATAGCAATTTCCTTGCAAATACAGGATCAATATCAACATCAGATTTTATCATAAGCATAACTTCAACCGCAAAATTATATCTTGTGAGCTGCCTTGGCGTTGCTCTGCCTTTGTATGATGCAATATAATATCCATAATCCTGCTCATCATAAGAACATTCTATAATCTTATACATAGCAGGAACTCTGCGATTACTAGGTTTTGATATAAATCTTTCAGTATAAACAGCATCCTCCAGCAAAATCATAAGCTGAACTTCTGTATATAATTCTTTATTGAGTATTTGTTCGTCTAGTTTTTTCATCATAATATACCCAAGGAAATCTTAATTGACTTGGCTTTATTTTATCAAAATCTTCATCTGGCATATCTCGCAAAGCCTCAGACAAATCAAATTGATCTAATTTAGGAAATAAATATATTTTAGTATCTGCCTGCGAATTTAATTCTTTTAATTTATTTTGTACGTTTTTAAAACCAGCCGCAAGATTATTTTTTTTAAATCCTAAATTTTCTAAAAAAGATTTGTAATACGGCATTTCAAATTCTAAATAAGTTCCATTAAAATTAACTGTAAGTAATTTTTTTTGATCCTGTTCCAGCTCTGCAAGCCTGGATAATATTTCTTTAACTGTTGCGATTGATATTTGAAAAAATCCTGCAATATTTACAATTCGAACAAACGGCTCATGTTTTCGTAAATTATATTGAGAGCAAAGATATTGATAAATTCTAAATTCTTGATTTGTTAATTTTAAATTTGTTATTAACGCTTTGCAGCTAGGATAATAATCTTTCATAATTATTTTTTCTTGCTAATGTTTTGTTTTGTTGTGTCGGTGTGTTCATTCTTTTTTTTAAATATTCTTTGGATTTGCAATCTGGAATATGTTGCTGAACTTTATGTTCCAGGTATTGCAGGTATTCGTCTGGAGCTAATTTAATTAAATCGTTTGTTGGATTTGGATAAATTCTTCGAATATTAAATTCTACAATTGGTCTTTGTGCGTCAAATTCATTGACTGTGTAAAAAACCTCCCAAAATGGAATATTTAAACATTTGGCTATTTCTTTGTATGGTCTTTGAAGCCACTCTGATTTGCCTCTAAATGAGCCATCCACATTGTAAATTGTGTCGCTAATTACAAGGATTTTAGCGCAAGCTGGACATATTTCGCATAAATCAATATCCGTTGCGGCAATCAAATCATGCTGATTTCTGTGCCAAATGCTTACAGGAGTGCGTGTTACGCTATAAAACTCATTTCTAGCCATTATTTAATCCGTATAAATTCATCGCAAATCCTCAATAATTTACCCAGATAGCCTGTCAAGTCTTTTGTCATACTTGACTATAGAAATGGTCTAAATTATATAATCTTATATATCTATGGAAATAGCTTTAAAAAATATCTGGAAACCAGCGCAGCCAACAGAACTAGAATTAATGTCGGCACAAGATTTCGATTACTTTATATCATTCAAAAAAAATCCAGGAATTCAAACAGGAACATTTGCAACAGTTTCAATTAATATTTGGTCTTTAAAAATTAGTGAAGATTACAAAGGCAAGACATGGAATTATGAAGTCAGCGGCAATTCTATTGATGTTTATAGAAAAATTTTAGCTTTAGATTTTATTAAAAACAAAGAAAATTTTATTAGTGAGTGGACTTTTGAAAAAAGTGAATACCAAAAAAAATTATTAAGCAGCCATTTTTCAATTGCAGATACAGCAGAACAGCTAAGTACACAATTACACATAAATAATTTTGATGATAAATCTTTTGCAGATAAAGCTGATAAAAATTTTTCAAATGTTTGGAAAGAAGTTCGAGGCAAAAGAAATATATCTATCGATCAAGCAATACATTATTCACAAATATTAAATTGCGATCCTGTAGATTTATTATTTAATGAGCTGCGTTGTGAAGTCTGGGGAGCTGTAGATTTATTATCAGGAAATGAATTTGGAGAACATAATTACGTTCCAGGAGAAATTTGGAATTACGATAACGAAACAGTTACTGTACCAAGAGATATTTACAGACCATCTATCAAAGCAATTAAAATTTTAAGCAGAGGTTCAGTTTATAATAATCACATAATTTTTTATTATAAAGGTAGTGATACAAAAAACTATCACGGTAAATTAGTTATTATTGGTAAAAAATTTGTACATGAAGAATTTGGAATAGATGAAATAAGATATTACTACGGTATTTATGAAAATGCTCGTGGTAAAATAAATATTTTAAATCCAGATCCTTTTTCAAAAAATAAAATTGTAATTGAAGATATTGTTGATCCTTTGTTTGTATCACCTGTAGTTGCAATTGTTGATCCAATAATTACAAAAAAATCTAATAGAGTTAAAAGCGCAATTTTGCGTAAAGACATCCAAGAAAAAATTGACAACGTTGAAAAAACTTTATTAGAAACAAAAAAATTATTATTTGGAATTAAGGATCACAAAAAAGGTGTAGAGGTAAAAAAGAAATACCAACAAGTTTTAAATCAGTATGAAAGTTTGCTTGGTAATTTAGATGATGGAATTAAAACTATTCAGAGAAAAAAAACAGCATGAATGAATTTACAGGCGTTGCTTTAAAACCATCTAAAATTAAAAGACTGTACGGTATTGATGAGCGCACTTTAAGAACCATGAGAGAAAATCCAAAAGCCAATAAAGGTGATGTTCCAGAATATTTTATAGTTTGTAATAGACCTCATTATCCTGCGGATAAATTTGAAATGTGGTTACAAAGACAAAAAAAGAGAACAAACAAAAGTGCCAATACTGCCATATCAGCCGTTATAGACAAAAGAGCCTTTGCGGACAAATCATAGTCAAGTCTGACAACTTCTATAGACATCTTAGACTAGCAGTTTATATCTCGTGTTATGACAAACACGAATATAATTTCAGAAAATAAAATTTTAGATCCACTTGCGGAAATTAAAAATCAACTTCCAATTTTTGCTGCAAAATTAAAATTAACTCATCACTCACCAACTCAGACTTTAATGCCTGATGGTCCATACATTTATAAATATGTAATTTGCGATCAAGCTACTCGAAGATTATTTGAAGGCAACGCACAAATGGCTGCAGGAGTTTGTGTCAACAATGCTCTTCAATGGCACTATGCGGATATTTTATGGAAGTTAAATTCTGCAAATAAATTATCTCCTACTAATCATATAAAATTAAAAAAGGATTTTGCAATTAGAGCTGCAATAGATGAATTCAAAACGTACAAGCCTGTGAATGATAAAGATCAAGCAAAGAAAGATCATTATCTAAACACAATTCCTAGTACAATTGATAACGCTTTCCAAGCAATTGGAAAATTAGGTAAGGCTGGTCCTGTAACTTGCGAAAATCATGTAACAATTCCAGGTAATGTTTTTTCTCTCTTTCTTGACATTATCGGAAGAAGTGATTTTGAGTTTGGATCTTTAGTCAAGTCTTTTCCAACAGGCATTTCTTCTCCTATACCCCAGCCTGCTGGTTCCTTTCTCCTTGAACTAAAGACTTCATGGTCAAGACCAGGTAAAATAAAAAAAGATGGTACTTTGTCGTTTGTATCTTCTAAATGTCCAGCCTTGCCTTCTCAATCGCATTTAATTCAAGTTTCATTTTATGCTGCTGCTTACAATTATGAAGTTCCAATTAAACTTCTTTATGTATCAGAACAAGACTTTGCAATCTTTGATGAAACAAATTGTCCATGGCTTACAGCTGAAGGATTAAAAAAGAATTTTAAATATATTTTAAATGTAGCAAAAAGAAGAGAACGTTTATTTACAAGATACCAAGATTTAAGTGTTGATGAAATTAAGAAAAATTTAATTGAAGATGTGGATCCGCAATTCGATCATCCGTTTCAATGGAACATTGGTCAAGAATTTGTCGAGCAAGCTAAGAGGTTGTGGAATGTATAATTATATTGGCTCATTAATTTTAGAAGATCGAAAGCTGCGTAAAAAGTTAAGACGACAAAGAATTTTATTAGCACTTACAATAATAACAACAACAGGAGGTTTAATTTTATGGCTGATAAATTAGTAAAAACCATTAGTGATTTTAAGAATTCATTGAATGGTCAAACCATATCTATTCACGGCAAAGATTATGCAACTGTTGCACATAGACTTGCTATAGCACGCAGAAATTTAGGCATTGAATTAGATATAACAACAAAAATAATTCATTTGGATAACGAAAAAGCTGTTGTCCAGGCGGATATATTCCTTGAAGGAAAGCACGTTAGTACAGGACTTGCAGAAGAATTTAGATCTGCATCCAGAATTAACCAAACAAGTGCGCTTGAAAATGCAGAAACTTCTGCAGTAGGTCGTGCGCTTGCATTTCTTGGAATAATAAACGATCAGATTGCTTCTGCTGAAGAAGTTAGTCTGGCAATCGAACAGCAAGATAAACAACTACAAAAGGCTTTAACAGAGCTTGAAGTAATTAGTCATCTTGGAGCCTACAAAGCATGGCTGTCAACTTACAAACCAGCTTTCGAGAAATTGAAAGTGCATAATCCATTATCTTACAAAAGATTTATGGAAAAATTTACAGTCGTAAAAACTAACCTAACAAACAAAGGAGTTAACCTTAATGGTTGATACTAAAAAAAAGAATTTAGGAATTGCTGTTCCTAAATCTGATAAAAAAAATCCAAACAGTTATGATCTCTCTGGATCAATAGATATTGCTGGAGTGAAATATAGATTTGGTGCTTATAAATCGATTGCTAATGGCGATGGTAAAATGCCAAAAGGATCTGAATATTATTGGTTCCACAGAGTTGAGCTTGCTGATGCTGCAGGAAACACAATGACTGCGCAAACATCTTTTAACCCAGATGAATTGGAGAAGATGTAATGGATCCAGATAAGTTTAAATCAATAGCTATCAACATTGAAACTTACAAAAAGATCGAAGAGTTGGCTGCTAAAAGATTTGAGCTGCCAATATCAATGAGTAAGACAATTGAGTTCTTTATTAAAGAGGCTCACAAAGATTGGAGTAAGAGTGGAAACAAACAATCTAAATAAAAGATTGAACTCCATAAGAAAAATAAAAGAATTGGAGTATGGATCATTCGATTGCAATATGAAATCAATTGCTAAAGTCTGGTCCGTACTTCTTTCTGAAATATTAAAAACAGAAATTATGGCTCATCAAGTTTGCTTAATGTACACAGCAGCGAAATTAGTAAGAGCCTCACATAAATTTAAAGAAGATAGTTACATTGATGCACAAAGTTATTTGGAACAAGCAAGACAGTTACATGAAAAAAATGAAACTAAAGAATTTACAAACAAATTTAAAAACTATTATGAACTATAAAGAATTTAAAATTAATTTGGAATTATCTCATAAAGATACAACGTCTGATTATAAAGTAATGAAACAATATACAAAATATTTAAAAAAATATGACCAAAATTTTAGATAATATTATTTTATTTCCTGGTAAGGAAAACAAACAGTTAATTGAAATTGAACAAGAATTAACAATTGTTCAAAAAAAAATGAAAGCATTAATGAACTTAAATGATTTTGATCTTCATCCAATAGATAACAAAGATGTAGAAAAACTTGCAGAATATGCCGATATAATGTTCTTTGATAGCTTTACTGCACGCAGACTAATTTCAAATCTTGCAGCAAGAATTATTGAGCAGCAGCATATTTTAGATGAAATTAATGAGGCTGCCGATGCCTAGAAGAAGATACAGGACCATCATTGGTGAGGCTAGATTTAAAGATAATTCAACAGGTATCTGTCAAAATATAATCGGTACATCTTGGTACATAAAAAATTTCAATAACATCCCAGGCTACTTTTTAAGAATAGGTAATACTTTTAAAGAGTTTCCAGCTGCTTGTTTTGAAAGCACAACAAATAAACCAAACAACCAGGAGAACAAAGATGCGTAAAAAGATGATGGAAAGTATTGAAGATCCATTTAATAAAATGATCGGTGCTAATTTAAGATACTGCAGAGTTTTAAGAAAATTAAGTATGACTGCTGTATCTGAAGTAATTGGTGTCGCTTATCAGCAAATCTATAAATATGAAAATGGTATTAATGCTCTAACTATATTTAGATTAAAACAATTTGCTGATTTTTTTAAAGAAGAAATTAAAAATTTAATCAATCCAGATTACATCGCAATAATGAGTAAGTTGGTTGAAGCTAATTTTTTTAACACTTCAGATAAAGATTTTAAATTAGGCTCTGTTAATCTTGCAACGATGGCGGATCTTTCAAAAAATGTATCTGTTAAAGATTATCACAACACAACGCTACATCTTAAATATGAAGGAGCTGCTAATGGCAATAATTAGAGTTGATGATGTTGAGATTGAATTTCAAAAACAACATCCTGAAGTAAGTGCCAAATGGTGTGTTTATATTAAAGTAAGAAAAGGCGAACACGAAAAATTATTAGCGATGATTATGACTGATAATATGCCTTTTACTAGCTTTACTAATAACCAAGGTAACATTGTAACTAAAACAGCAGCAAGCTCTGTAACAAGGATATGTCAGTAATTGTGAAAACAACAACAGGCAATTGTGATTTTATCCTGGAGCAAGAATATCCAGATGAAGCTGCAGCGCAGGTTGAAGAAGGTAAAAAAATAACTAATGCAACGTTTTTAAACCTAAAAGTTTTTAACGTTAAATATAAAATTAAACAGGCAATAGATGTTGGAACTAGTACAAAACCTTCTTTGGATTGAAATGTTTTTTATAGCGGCGATGCTATTACTGTATTTACTATGGAAAAATAATGATTGAATACGACAGCAAAATATTAAGATTAAAAAAACAATACCAAGGATTGTCTAGGTTAATGACATCTATAAGTGATCTATACATTTATGGAATATATCCGCAGAATTATCCTAATTTATCTGTAGTTTTGGACCAAACTAAAGATCACGTTAAACAAATACTAAAGGAAACTAAAGCTGAGATAGCTCAATTAGAGGAGCCTCACAGTAAATATGATTTAGTTCCTGGAGATACTGTTGAGATTATTGAAGATTATGAGTGAAATGATTGAAATAAAATTAGAGGATTTTCAAAGGCTAGCTGAAGAGAATGAGAATTTACAAAAAATAATTAAGGATAAAAACCAAAGAATTATTTTCTTAGAAGATAAACTGAATGAATGCGAAGAGGAAATTAATATTCATACTCAAAGCGATATAGCTAACAACAAACAATTTGGCAGACACAAAGAAATAACTGAAGAAGATAAAGTTAACTATTATGAAAAATTTAAGACAGACTAAAAAAGATATAACAGGTTACTATGGTGATGGTAGAGGAAATTTCTACACTTTGTATAAAGATGGTTCTAAAGTAGCTATTCGTAAGAAAAAAAAATCGTAAAAGTAATGTGTATATTTTGTTACAAATTTTATATACAACTTTTGGTACAAGAGTTCTTGCCAAATCCAATAAAAATAAAGCAAAATAAAAATAAATTTAACTCCAGAGTGCTTGCTGGTTTATTTTAATAATACAATTAGAAAGTAATTTAGTTTTTTAACAAATAACTTTAATTGGTTCTTAACTAAATAGAAAGCAGGAACATACGGTTACGTTATGAACAAAATAAAAACAATTACTCTAGCAGGCAATCAACAATCTTTTTACTCTAAAGCTAAATCTTTTATTGGTGGAAATTTAGAAGAAATAAAATTAAATAATAAATATTCTTTTATTGTGGATGTTGAAGGTAAATTAAAAAAATTACCAAAAAATAATAAAGCTACAAGACTTTACAACTACTGTTATAAAAATAACGATTACCTTTGCGGTAACGTTTTATTAATAAAATATAAAAAAAAGTTTGATTAAGAGGCTCAGATTTTAACGATCCAAGCCTCCGATGAGTTAGTGTATGTACTAACTTTTAAATATTGTGTCGTGATTTAAAGCTCTTTGTTTTGCTTTTACTCTTTCCTGACGTTCTTTAGCAGTACCAACTAAGGAATGATTACCATAAATACCGCTAGTTGTTTGGAAACGACTATGACCAAGAACTGATTTAACGTAGTTAGCATCTAAAGTTTTTTCAGAATTCATAGAGTTAATAAGCATTGTTGCTAATCTATGTCTAAAAGTTTTCAGAGGTGCGCCTTTAAATAAAGACTCAACAACCTTAATATGACCATCATATCTTCTTTCAATTGTAGCCAACCCCATATCAGCGTAAGTAGTCCAGATTAATTCCGATACTTTTTTAAGAGATAAAGTTCCGTATGTACTTTTTCTTAAACTTGGAAATAACCAAAGAGAATGTTGATAATGTTCATTAACATAATCTAACCAATATTTAAGGAACTTGCTTGAATGTTCATCAAGTTCAATAGCTCTTTTGCTAGCTTGGTTCTTTGTACGATTTAACCATGCTCCGTTACGATCTCTAACGCCTTCAACATTTAGATAACCATTTTCTAAATCTACATGAGATCTTTTAAGACCAAGTAATTCAGATCTTCTTAATCCAAAAAACAATGACATAGTAAAGATTGCAAACTTCATAGCGCATTCTGCATCTTTATTTTTTTCATTATTAAGTTTATCCAGGATTGCCTTTACTTGATTGTCATTTATTACAGTTGGTTTTTTTGTAAAAAATTTATCATCATCGGCTGGAACGATTGCATAAAATTCATGTATCTTAAAATTTAAAACTTCAAGACATGGTTTTTTGCCTTCAACATTCATTCGTCTTAAAAATGTTCTAATATCTCTGACTTGCCTTCTTAAAGTTTTGTATGGCTGTCCAGCTTTATGAGCAGCTAATAAAAACTTTTCTAAAACTAAAATATTAAATTCAGATAAAAGAACATCAGGCATATACTTGCTGATCCTCTGATTATAATGACCAATGTAAGTTTGCACTCCGCCTGTTGTCAAACGATTATTAGGATCTTGTGCATCCAATAATCTTTTATTAGAATAGGCAAGCCATTCTTCTTTAAATTTAAACTCTGAAAGATTTTTAGTTTGTGCTGCATCTTTAGCTAATAGCTTTTCAAGATAATCATTAGCTTCAGATTTTAACTTAAATCCTGGAGCCATTTGCTTGCGATCTTGCTTACGTTGTATGGTCCAAAGATTTCTTTTATTTATTAAGTAGTAGTTCATATTAATTTAATAATGCACTCAGATAAGTTGGCAAGTGACTTAATGATACAAAGCCTGCACTCTACAAAAATATAACTTATGAGTTGCTAAACAAAATAAGTTAATAAATTCTGGTACAAATTTGGTACAAAAAGTTTTAAAAAAAATATTCAAAAATCAAAATGATTTGATTTCATTATACTTTCTGACAAACTATCTGATTAATTATTTCCTTTGTTAAGTTAACAAAGATGCGACTGATTTAATTTTAACAACTACAAAGCTAGAACGAACTAAAATTATGAGTCCTGCGCTCTAACCAACTGAGCTACCCCGCCATTGACTTTTAGACGACAAAAATCGTCTGGTACAAGTTTGGTACAAAGTGGTGTAACTCTTTTGTATTGCAAAAAAAAAAAAACTGCACCTTATACAAATTATTTACCATAATATTATAAAATCTTATAGAGAATTTGTACCACTACTTACAAGTTATTTTTGTACCAGAAATTATATTGTCTTATATGAGGTTTTTAAAAAAGTTTGATTTATAGACTCAAAATCGAGTCTGTTTTTAGGTAGGAGCCAAGTATAGTAACGACTTTAAATCGTTAATCCTGGAGTCTTTATGGAAGGAATTTTAGGTAGATATAGCTTATTTAAAGCCACCTAATAAGGATTGGTAGGATTTTTTAGATATTGTTGATTTAGCTTTGCTTCTGCTTGTGCCTGCTTTTTTTCTACGATTAATATTATAGTACAAACCTTTGCGAGCCATCTTACCAGATTTAGTTTTGTGATAACCTTTTTTCATTTTGTAATCTTTGTTGTTTTTGAAATTGTTTAAACTCCTGAACTTTTTTTTCTAAAGCAGGAATTGCTTTTATCTTTTCTTGCCTGATTTTTTCTTGTTCTTGCTTTTCTTTGATAGCGGCTTCTTGCCGTAAGCGTTCATTCCGTACATGATCTTCTTTTATTTTGTTGCGGTAATCTTCCATGCAATCTTTAATTGGAGGATGACCTGGATTTATTTTAATACAAAAATGCTTATATTCTGCACTAACAACAAAGGTATCGTTGCTATCCAATTGCGTTCCACAAAAAGAACATTTGAACGTAAGCACTCGCTTACGCTTTGCAGCGTTATTTGACATTGATGTATTGATTGTTTAATTAGCGCCACATTTTGCACGACCAATACCTAGCTTTAAACTTTGGTCCTGGAGTGCTGCAGCGATGCCTTGCTAAAAAAGATTTCTTACGACCTGGAATATTTTTTTTAATACTCATGTTCGGATCGCCAAAATTTACTTTGACAACACGAGATCCTTTTTTAACAAAGACTTTAAATTTTTTAACATCGCCTCGCATCACTTTGTTAAGTGATACAGATTTACTTTGATACTTTGCCATAATTACATTTGCAGTTTTTTAATAAACAGCCGAATGCTGTTTTGTAGATGCAGCTATCGTTTGAATTTGTCGATGACATTAATTCCAAATGATCCTGAGAATACTATTAGAACAGACCACCAAAATTCTGCTGGAGCCTGCTTTAAAATATCGAAACCTTTAATAACATAAGCCTGTGTTTGTGGCAGGAATGCCATACCAATAATGATTGTAATAAAGATTGTTAGATATTCATCTTTTAAACTTTTTTCTGAAGCCTCTACTTGTGCAACGGAAACAACTTTAGCAGCTTCAATCTCTGCAATTCGTTCTAACTTTTTAACTTCTAAATGATGATTAATTGCATTTACTGTTTTATCTACAACTAAACTCGTTAATGGATTTTTAATTAATGCAGTTATAAATCCTAACATATTATTCGCAGCTCCTCATAATGTTTGATAATTCTTGGCAACGTGCAGGCGTTTGTTCATGCCATTTACTTAATAGCATTTCATTTGCTGCTCTTGCGTAGTCTTGGTTTTTTAATGCAGATAAAAACTTTACGAATTTAGATACTCTTGGAAATCCTAATTGGAAACACATCTCAATAACAACGCCAAAAGCGTCATCATTAAGATCAAAATCTCCTACTAATTTATTTGCTCCTTGAACCGCTACTGCAAAATCCTTTTCAAAGACTTGTTCTAGCTCATTCTTTGAATATTGGATGCCAGGTATAAAGCCATCCTCAACTACAAGATGACCGTAGCCAATAGTATTATAACCAAGGCTATCAGTATAAACAGTATCTCTGTAACCTTCGTGTCTTTTAATCCTATCTTTTATTATCTGTAAGTTCATTTGCAAAAATAGATCCTGTTTTGTTACCTAATTTGTAAGTTCGCTTTTTTAGATTTATATAAAATTGTTTAACCTTTAATTTTTTTTGAATGTCATTAATTGGTCTTTTGTAATGCCTGCTTTCACGATCAGATTTGGCATCATATAGATCAACTTTGCCTGTTTTTGTATTAACAGTAACAATGTCTATTGGACCCACACCATTAACATTAGTGAATATTAGATGGTCATCATCCAGGAGTTCAAGAATTGCAATTATATGAGCTGCAATTCCTTTGTTGTAATGTTTCAATTATTTTTTAAAAGGTAAGATGTTCCATGCGGCAATTAGAGTAACAACAATTCCGATAATCCATACCAGAACTTTTACTCCACCTTTGCCATATGCTATCTCTTCTTTAATAATCTGTATGTCGTTTGAATTTCCTTGAACTATTTTATGCAGCTCACAAATCTTTTGATTGATTGAAGCTAATGAAACTTGCGGATCAGCTTTTTTAATTCTTTTCGGCATTTAAAAACTCTAATTCGTCTGCTGTGTAAGGCATCATTTGTTTAATCTCGCTTTGATGCTTTCTACAAAATCATTAATTAGATTTTCATATCTCCACCCAAGCCAAGCTCCGATTATAAAAACTATAAGTATAGTTAGTGTTGTCATATTATTTTTTGTTAGTTGTTAAGAAAAGACTTATGGTCTTTTTGAGGTTATAAAATTATTAGTAATAATCTCCATACCACTGTGTACCAGCCCAACCCCAATCATAATTACTTGAGCCAACTACAGAGAAAACATAATATCTATAATAATCTCCTGTAAAATAGCCACTATCCCAATATTGTGCAGGATTAACTAAGTACATTAAACTTGTTAAACCACCTGTTGAATAGGTAGTGCCATCTAATGATGGTAAGCTGTTTGAACCATATAACATAAAATCGCCATTAGCTGTTCTCCATTCTGCATATCCAGCTAATCTTCTTATTTTAAATGTAGGATTTTCTCCCATATCTAAAGTGAACCAAACTCGATTTGAACCAGCAGCACTATATACACCAAACCAATTACTGTTATTCCCATCATTTCTATTTAAATTACTAGTTGCTCCACTTATTGTCCAAAAAGTAGTACCCATAGTTTTAAAATTACTTTGGTTATAGTAACCATCTAATCTTGTTTTATTAGTTAATAAACTTGCATTTGCTAAAGTTCCTGACGAACCATTTATATTTGTAAATGTTACTGCTGTTGAAGGAGATAAGCCATTCAAACCACTATTCGAAGGAAAAGGAAAAGAAATATTTGAATTATTTAAATTAGTAGCATCAAATAAAAGTGCGTTTGTATTTAGATTTTTAATAATAATATTAAATGCTCTATCTACTGTTTTAGAATTTGCAGTTGCTCTTAATGTAAAACTTAAAGTAGTATCAGCATTAACTGTAGGTGCTGTTCCTGTAATTGCACCTGTAGAAGAATTTAAAGTTAAACTATTAGTATTTAAAACTGTTCCGCCTGTTTCAGAATAACTTACAGTATCTCCGTCTGCGTCTGTTGCAGATACACTTGCATTTAGACTTACTGCTTCAACAAAAGAACCCAGAGAACCTGAAGCTGTACTCCAAGTTGGCGATACATCTACATTAATTTGATTATCTAAAGTTCCTGATAAACCAGAAGTATTTATAACTCTAACATCGTAAGGTTCTTTAGCACCTACAAAAGAACTTCTTGCAATAACAGCACTAATAGAAGAACCAGAATTTATAGTAGTTGTTGATGCTGTAATTTCTGTTGCATCACTTCCTATAAATTTAACAACTGCACCAGATTGAAAATTACTTCCTGTTATAGTGAAAGTAATATTACCACCTGCTGTGCTATCTACTTCCAAAGGAGATACTGCTGTAATTGTTGGTGGACTATCTATAACCTTAAACTCCGTACCTGTATAATATTCAGCTAAACCTGTTTCAGAATTAAAACGTATTTGACCAGCAGTAGAACCACGTTGTCCTGTAGTTCCTGATGCGACTTTAGTTCCTGCTGTTCCTGTATCTGAAATGTTTTCAAATGAAACATCAAGATTTGCTCCTGCTATTTTTCCGTTAGCTGTACTTAATAGCTTAGATATATCTCGTGCTTTAGTCATTTACGACTTCCTATTAGTTAAGTTGTTGTTGTTAAGTTTTACTTAATGATTGCTTGTACTTCTTCTTCAGTAAGACCAAGTGCTGAAAGTTTTGCTAATGCACTTACTTTAGCATCTATTTTAGCTTCTTGTTCAGTTTCGTAAGCATTTTGTAATTCATCAATCTTAGCTTTTATTTGTTGCCAAGTAGGTTGATTATTTTCATCTTGCCAAATACTTCCATCATCAACAGCATTTCTTAATGCTAAATACTCTTGTTCAGTTGTTGGATTAGTTGGTATTTTAGCACCTCTAAAACCTTCAAAGCTATTTAATGCTTTATTTAAAAATGTTGAATATTTCATATAATATATCCTTTAATTTGCGTATTCAGTTATTATTAAAACTGCTGATGTTTGTGTTGCAAGTCTTGCAGCATCAGTTGAATTTGGACAATAATGAGTACCATTAGAATCATTTGATTCAGTTCTTAATTTAACTGTATATGTTTGATTAGTCATTGTATTAGCAGGAACTATAAAGTGATTTGATTGTATTCCAAGAGTTGCACCTTCTGGAGTACTATCAACATACTGAGAACCTTTTCCAAAATTATCATAATTTGTACTTGTAGAGTTTCCTGTAAATCTTATGCCAAAACCAGCATAATCATTTCCTGTACCATCATTATCAATAGGAACAATACTTTGAACCAATAAATCATTATTTACAGCATCAAGAGGTGTGAATGATGAGGTAAAAGTAAATTGGTCTCCTGCTGATGAATTACCAGCAGTTCTTGTATTAAAAGAAAATGAATGAATTTTTTTAACTACACCAGAACTAACAGTTCCAAACTCTAATGCAGTAGCACCACTATTTACTCTTAATACTTGCGAAGCAGAACCGAGTGAAGTTAGTCCAGTTCCACCATTTGCTACAGGTAAAGTTCCTGTTACTTTTGTTGTTAAATTTACCGCACTATTCGGTAAGGTAACTGTACCACTAGATAAATCCAAAGTTTGACCAGATGGTAAAGTTACTGTTGAACCAGTTGCTCCTGCAATTTGGTCAACTTGTATTTTACTAGGCATTTATTTTTTCCTTGTTTGTTGTTGTTATTAAATAATTCTAAATTCGCCTGAACCAGCTATTGTTAGAATTGCACTTCCAGTCACACTAATCGTTCCAAACAAAACTGAATTTTTAGTTGTTGATGTGGTGATTGTTGTGTTGCTAGAAATTTCGTTGTAGTTAGAAAATACGTTTCCAACTGTTGTAATCTCTGATGCTTGTATTGTTGCAAATTCAAGACCTGTTGCTCCTGAATTAACTCTTAATGCTTGTCCAGCAGTACCTAAAGAATTTGGAACGTCATTGGCATCGGTAATACTAAAGTTAGCTAATTGGAAAGTTCCATAAGCAATAACTTCTAAAATATCAGAAGCAGAAGCTCCTACTGTTAAAACTATTGAATTACCAGAAGATGCTGTAAAGTCTGAACCATTAACTAATTTAATTCCATTTAGATAAACATCTAAAAATCCTGCATCGTAAGCTAATGTATTTGCGTTATCGTCTGCACCTGAAAATGTAGTCTGACTTGCTGTTGCAGTATATTTATATCTATCTGCTGTACCATTAACTGAAGAACCTGCATTTATAAATCCACCACTAGAGTACACCTTCATTGTGTTTGAAGTAGTGTCGAAATATAAATCTCCTAAATCTAAACTTGTAGTAGGAGCTGTTGCACTT
>Ga0315904_10005051_pt1 | contig 18461 bp, 19 predicted proteins | sample LakEriMetagenome_6_FD_203529 | JGI IMG/M metagenome (GOLD analysis project Ga0315904, IMG submission 203529) | Freshwater fungal communities from buoy surface, Lake Erie, Ohio, United States - Buoy 12 MA120 | ecosystem: Environmental > Aquatic > Freshwater > Lake | place: USA: Lake Erie, Ohio...
TCACCGATGGAAATAGTAAGTTATATGGTAGATTCCGTGAAGGTATCGGAGTTTCTCGGCAAGATTATCGTAACGATGTTATCACCAGAAGGTGTGGAATGGTGTAACCAAATGTGGGAGGAGTTGGATGGAAAGTGATTCAAAATTTCCTACGTCCGAAAACCGACACTTTTTAGGGACGACACGGGGTTTCGGGTTCCGTCCCGTCGGCGTAAGTCCTTATAATTCAAGGGGATAAAAAGTTATCCACACCCTTTGGAAATGTGAGGATTTCTCCGTATCTTTGTATATGGGAATGAACATACCACAAGGAACTTCTATGGATTACAAGAACTTTACACCAACGTATTCATACCGCCATATCCATATTCTGGAGGATGAGATGAATTTGGGTGCAGATGAGTATTGGACATCAAAGATTCTTCAAACACATTTGAAGATAAAAAAGTTGTATGGTGTGATGTATGACGAGATGTCCAATCCTGTGAACGTTGGTTCGATGGATTATGAACTATTGGACAAAGTCATAGACCTCAAGTCCAAAGTTGGTATGTGGGTTATCGAACGTACTGATAATCCTCGTAGCGGAGATTACCGTAGACGGAATCTGATAACCGATTCAGAATGGGAAACTAACTACCATTATGATTCTTTTGAAGGCATACATTATAGTGTATGGGTAAGCGGCGAAGGTATAATGATTGTTCTTCCATCAAAGGAAACAATCGAGTGGTTGAATATGTTGGCTTACTTGTATTGTGTCTCTAACAAAGAAACTGTGTAATTACCACGAGGATTTTGAAATGAAAGACTTGAAACTAATACCTTTCAACGAACTTATCTCCAAGACGGAACTTCCCGACGGAGGTGTTCGTTCTTTGGCAGAGTCATCAGTGAAGTCGGTTCACGTCAAAGACAAGTTGAGGAAACTTTACCAATCTCTAAACACCGGCGGAAGATCACTACCATTCAACGTGATGGAAGTTGCAACTATCATTGATAAGTTGATGGAACGAATCGGAACAAACACATCAAACGGGAAGATTGAACTCACACTTCTTTCAGATAAGGGTGTGAAGTGGTTGAACGAAATCAATTCAATCGTGAAGGAAACTCGGATAGTGACGGAGGGAATAATCGTGGAGGGAATCGTGGTAGACGAAACGTTGAAAGATATATTGAAACAAGGATGGATGAATCAGATGGATGAATCAGAAATTCTCTACGAGGACTAAATAATGGAAATGATAAAACCAAAGATACACCTACTCATAGAATCCGCCGATGTTGTTGTTGGTTCGGAATATGGTGTAGAGTTAGGACGGAGATGTGTCCATACCATGAAGAAGATTTACAAGTTGATGGATATGTGGAATCAACACTGCGGAACACTTGGGGAGTCGGCTCATCAAGTTGTGTCAAAAAGTCTCGAAGAACTATTGGAAAAACTTGGGTTAGATGAAAATAGGTCTGTTGGTCAATCCGTAAAGATTACTCTTATCAATTCAAGTGGAGTGAAGTGGTTGAACGCAATACACAAAATTTGTTTGTTGAAACAGATGGAGGGAAATAAGTAATGAATGTAAATAGACGACTTTTCAATCAATACTTCATTACACAGGATGAAGTAGATTCAAATGTAAAGAAAGTTCTCGCAATCAATGAGAAGGTTCTTGCCGTTTCCAAAGGACTATCAGAACAAGGTTGGTTCACCCACAGGAATTTCTTTGTAAAGATTACCGATTGGATTGGTGTCCATGAGAATCCAACGGCAGACTATGAAAAGAATAGACGTTGGGTCAACCTACCTTCACAAGAGTTGGTTGGTTATTTGAATAGGTTGTGGGAGTTGTCAAAATTTCTTTCAACACGCACTGTTCATGACGAAGTATCAGACATCCTTATAAAACTCCAAGCTACTCCATTTTGATATGTGAAAACTTCTTTGTATATTGAAACATGAACTACGAATTAATATCATATCACCCGATAGATTACAAAGAGATAAACAAGATGCAACGAAAGGTTGATTCTATTGTTCTTCGTATTCGTAATGTTGAATCGAGATTGATGGAGAAAAAATTTGTTGGTGGTCTCTCTGAATGGAATCCTTTAGTGGAATTACAGGCAAGACTTCAAGTTAGACAGAACTATGGAGATGTGGGGAAATGGTATGTTGTTCTTCCTACGAAAGATTGTATAGACCTTTTGAATAGGTTGGCAAAAGCAAAGACAAAACAAGAGTCATCTTATTATTTATCAATGTTGAACGCACTAAGTGAACCAAAAGAGTTATGGGATCCAAATGAATTTACTAATCCAAAATACCCGTAGTGGAAAGATATACCTTTCGGTACATCCTCCGATTCTTCTTACCATCGTTTTGATTTCCGCGGCCATTGGGTTCCTGATCGGGAGATTGTGATGTGGGATGTAGTTGCTGTCTTTATCTTTATTGTTATATCAATACCGGCAGCATTAGTATTTGTTCGTGGTAAGAAGAAGTAATCTTTTAGATACCGACGGATATTTATTTGATATGATAAATTAGGAAATACGGATATAATTTCGTATATTACACTTTAAATGTTTTGAAAGTAAGTGATTATGATTCGCATACTAATAGCCTTCCTTTTATCGGCATGGCTTTTGTTTATAGGGAATATATCTTACGGTCTTGAAGATTCACAGTACACGATTGAATCTTGGATTTGTTCCTTCAGTTTACCACTTTGGTCAATTATGTCTATTGGTTTGTGGTATGACGTTGGGCGATTGATATTTGGTGAGATAACTTCCATAGATTCAGAAGATTCAAAGATTCCACTTTGGTTAAGGTCATCCTTTTTCATTCTGTGGATGTCATTGGTATTTACATATATCGCATGGATACACATAAATCTTCAAGTAATACACATGATATTATTGATACCTATTTTAGCGATACCGCTGAATAATTTGTTAGTTAGAAAATGGTCTGTCATAAATTATCCCAATCCAAAACAAATGACGACTGTGTTTGCTTGGTCGGTGTTAAGTCATTTAACATATTGGACTCTTACAATACTTTGGATAGTGTTTAGAGTGTTTTTTATGGATATGTCTACCGATGGAGTTGTTTATTACATACAATAGAGAGAAAGAAATGAAGAAACTTGTAGTAATTATTTTATGTTTGTATACCACCATACTTTCCGCAAAGGAATGGACATTTGAAATCTCACCACAACAATTGAAGATGTGTAGTGTGTCTGGATTACACAGACCACAATACTTTGTCCAAAAGTGTGGTATCAAGAATATGGTGAATCTTTCGTTCTTTACCGCGACTACGTTCATTCCGCCTTACAAGGACTTGGAAACAACGAACTTGAAAAATCCAAAGAAGTGGCCATTCTTGACAATCGAAAATGATGGATTCCCGTTCATCTACAACGGTAAAGACTTGAATGATAAGAACTTTGATATTGTTCGTAAAGAAACAAAATTTATCGCATCGGGTTATCCTATCCTCATGCGAGATGGGAAACGAACAAAGATTCGTAAGTCTTATTTTTCAAAGCGACGTTGTGCAAGAACTGCGGTTGGTATTCATCCAAATGGTTCAATGATTATTTATGTGACAACGGGTGCAACCTTGAAAGAAGTACAAGATTACTTCGTTGGTCTTGGGTGTATGGATGCCATCAACTTCGATGGTGGTTCATCTACATTCCTCTATCTTGACGGAAAGAAAGTTTATTCGTCCAATGAAGGACGTTCATATCCAAATGTTTTATACTGGGAGTAAATATGGCAATTAGACCAATTAGAGATAAGATTCTTGTAAAACCAAATCCTGTAAGAGAAATTAGTGCAGGTGGAATCATCATCCCCGAATCCTCAAAGGATGCGCCGGTGGAAGGTACAGTTGTTTCAATAGGAACAGGTCTTATCGCACAGAACGGAAGTGATATTCCACTTTGTCTTAAACCTGGTGATGTTGTTCTTTATAAAAAGCACCATCAAGGTTCGGAAGTAGAAAAAGACGGTGAGACATTCCTCTTAATGAGCGAAATGGATATTCTGGCTGTGGTCGAATAACAAAAGGGGAGGAAACTCCCCTTTTCTATTTACTGACCATATTTATATGATATGGATTTTTATTGGAGATATATTTGTTAAAACTCAAATCACTATTGACCGAAGATGATACTACATTTATTCAAATAGCAGACTTACCATTAACCGCATTTGTAAGTAAATTTGAAACTATCGCATCTGACCCAAAGGTTCAATCAGTTATTCGAGCAGGAGTAACCGATGGAAGACCTACGGATGAACAAATACGATTTTCTTCAAAGAAGATATTTGCGTCTGACCTTATACCGACTCAAAATCAAATAGGTCAAAACGAAAGTCTAGTAAACATTTTAAATGACAAGTACAATTCTCTTGATTCATTTTTAAATGGAGAGGCAAAATTCAATTCTCCGATTGTTACTTTGAATGGAAAATACATCATTGATGGACATCACCGTTGGAGTCAGGCATATCTCGCTAATCCAAAGGTTAAAGTTCCAGTCTATGACATGACATCAACTATAACACCACAACAAGCACTTAAAGCAACACACATAGCTATTGCTGCTGATTTGGGTAAATTACCACTATCACCCGCAAAAGGAATAAATCTGTATGCTGCAAGGGAATTAGACATACAAAGAGCAGTAAAAGTTAATCTAACAGAACAAGCTCGTAAACTATACGAAGAACACGGTCACGGTAAAACAACTGAAGAAATATCCGCGTATATTTGGAAGAATGTCCAGTTGATGCAAACAAAAAACAAACCAATATCTGGGGCGCCACCAAGAACTTCTATGCCACAGACTGGTGATTCACAAGACTATGACACACTTCTAACAAAGGGCATCATAAACTTTAAAAATCCAAAGAAAGATGACGTGAAGACGGAATCAAGAATTAAGTTAAAGGGATTGATTAGATGAAAAAAGTTTACGTTCCAAGTGTTATAAAAACCAACGATCAAATAAACCCGTGGAATAGATTTTATAAAACTCTTTCACAAAATGATTTTCGATGGAGAAAGAAATGATAACAAAAGAAGATATACTTCGTGAGTTAAGTGATTATGCTAGAAAACAACTTGCTAGAAAAAAGAAGTTTGCAATGACAACATCTAGTACGTCCGAATCTAAAAAAAGAAAAGTAAACGAGAATGACGGTGTTGAAATTGAACTCACCGGTAAACAAGTCAAAGAACTTGATACAATATTCAAGAGTTTTGGCTCTGATATTAACGCGGTTCTTACAACAAATTTGGATGAAAAACAACAACCAGAGTATACAAAGATGTCATCCAAAGAATTAGAAGAACTCGGTGTTGCAATTAAAATCGACGAGTCTATCATGGACGGTATCGAAGAATTACTTGCACTTGGAAATGAATCCAAAGACTGGTATCGTGAGATGAATCAGAAGATACTAAACGCGTTTGGTGATTCCGATGGTACTTTGTTCCTAATACTGTTGGCTATATTTTCTCCATCAATGACGCTGGAACAAAACTTAAAGGCTGCAGCAAGAACCTTTCACGGAATAAAGAAAGATTTATCAAATCCAGACACAAAAAATAAGCTAGAAGAAGTGATGAATATGGATTGGAAGAATGTTAGCTCGGCCGCTTTCCCAGAACTGATGAGTTTGAAGGCATTTGAGAACATACGAAATCCTGGTTCAATGATTCCAAACTTACTAAAAGTGTTGAGACTTTATAAGTCAAAGGATTATAACTTGAATCCAAAGGACGCTGCACTTGAAATATCAAAACACATGAAACCAACAGGAATGGTTGATCAAAAAACTTCAATCATATCTGCCGAAAAGCTATTCTCCTTCACACTCAACTTATTAGACCCTGACTTTAAGTTTGAAAGTGGTTGGATTCCTGTCACAATGGATATATGGATGAGTAACTTCTTTTATCCACAAATGACAACAGATGAAAGAAGAAAAGCACTTGCAGGAAAAGGTGGCAAGAACTATGTTTACCTTGCAAAATTAACACAAGAATTAGCCCCTCGATATGGAATGACACCGACTCAATTCCAAGCAGCAATTTGGGTGGGTAAGATAAAAAAAGATAAGGGTGATGCATATGTCTCAACATTCTTACAGGCGATTGAATCAAATCTCAAAAGATTGAATGTGAAGATAGACGAATTGAAGAACATGGATGACTTTCTATCAAAAGTTATTGAAGTTATTGGTACGGCAACTTATACAAAGCCAGTCAAAAAAGAACCGAAGAAAAAGAAAACAGAAATCTAAATTACAAGGAACAACATGGTTTGTTTTATCCAAGATAGCCCATTGGACTATCTTATCTATTATCCTATTATTAAACACCTCGAAGAAAAGAAAAAAGAATATATTGTTTATGATACCGCCGGTAAATCTACCGTCGATATGATACACTTCCTTTCACAATATAATGACATTTCATCTGTGGTAAATTACGGTGGTAGTCATCAAAAAATGTCCTTCGCAATGTTGTGTAAAGAATATGAACAAAAATTCATAAATCTTCACGGAGAGGAACGAGACACAGGTGAAAACGGTATCTCATTTTTGGACACAATATCACGTCTGGCATACCAAAATTACGTGGTTTCCGACCCCGCCAGGACGTTTTTATTGGACGAGGGTGTCCAAACTCCTATTGGAGTTTTTGAATGTCCTATAACTCATTTAACGAGGAAGTCACAAAATGTAGAACCATTTGACATTTTGTATATTAGTGGGGACAAGGTGTCCATAGATAAACACGAACGAGAACTTTTGAAGAATAACTGGTCATATCGTGTTTACGATTATTCCGATGGACTACCTCAAAATTGGAAGTCTATTTACTCACTACTGAATACGGCAAAATTCATTATATCTGATTCATTCATCTTTGATAAACCTTCGCGGTATCTCAACAAGCATCTATTCCTCACAAACATGAGAATACTTGAATACTCCAATCTCGGTAAGTCAACTCACACCATGTCCCATAAATTAGAACTCCACGATTACCTAAAGCAAACGTGGAGTGGATTACAAGACATCAATCCTAAACATGGATTACAATCCCTCTTACAGAACTTATAAGTTTGACTTACGTTCAACCTTTACAATCTTATACATTTCCTGTTCTAATTGTTTCGTTACATCTTTGATTGTTTTTTCTTGAGCAGTAACCCATCCTGTACGAACTGTTTTACCACTTGGTGATAGTGCTTCAATGCGGAAGTATTCTATCTTTTTATTCTTATCCGCCATTGTTGCGATAACATCTTCGGCATCAAAGTATTCTTTCATTTCACGATTTAACTTTACATCTTTTAATTCTTCCGCAAAATCTCGCATTAATCGTTTTGTAAATTCAACAGTATCATATCCCAAGAAGTTTATACCTGATATATTTGTTATGTCTCTGTGACCACCTGATTGTTTTGTAATTAAATCGTAAGATGTAATAGTAATCGACTCTAACTCTTTCTTCTCGTCCGGCGTCAGATATCTATATTGTTTATCGGCTATTGTACTTATAAGTTGTTCCTTTTCATCCTCTGGCATTCCTTTTGCCACATCACCAAAAAGAGCAACTAAATCTTTCATTGTAAATCCAAATGATTCATCCGAACCGGCTCTTTCAATATCAGATTCCATTTTTTTCTTTATATCTCTGAATGTAAGAACTTTATTTTCAAGATATGATTTGTACTTGTTAAGTATCTTTTTAGCCGTTTCACCTAAATTAAATGGGTTTGAACCTTGTTTAAATGGATTCTTTGATGCTTGAACCAATCCCATCGGATTACCTATGACTAAAAACTCCGCATCAGGATTCATTTTGAATACTACATATCTATCATAACCACCACCCTTTAAGTTACCATATCCGTATTGAACCACCGCATTACCTACCATAGCGTATTCACCATTTTGTAAGTTCTCTACATCCGCCGGATTTGTAATTGTCTTCAATCGTTTTTCTGGTCTTTGTGAACGGATATAAAATGCCTGCGGTATATCTAAATCTTCTGGCTTATATCCATTCTTACGAGCTATATCCATCGCGACTGTGTATATACTCACTAGAGATGGTTTTGCTCTCATAACTACATCCTCTAAAAATCTCGGTTTATTTTTGAAAGCAAGAAGAACAAGATTTGTCACAAATCCCATCGCAAATTTATTTTTAAGAACACCCTGTGATTTATCCAACTTGAATGATGTTTTTAAAACGTCATCAACCGAAATATTCTGACGAGCAAAGTCTGCGGAATCGACTGTGGATATTAACTTAATATCATCTGATGGAAATATATCTGACGGTGAAATTTCTTGTGAAATTGTTTCTACATTTGATGGTTTCTTTTTAAATTTTGATGCCGTTCCTTTTTCCACACCATGTTGTGTTTCATGGTGATCTGTGTGAATGGTTACATTTGGTTTACCATGTGAAAAGTCTACAAGAACCACCATGTGTCCTGGTGTTGGTTTAGGTGCAGCATACTCACGACCACCATATTGTATGTGTTCAGCACGAACTACTTTGATTCCGTATTTTTCAAGATAGGCTTTCATCGCGATGGCACTCGTGACACCATCTAAATCCATGTGAAAATACAAATCAGCTTCTTTATTTTCTCTTGCCAATCTGTTAATATCTCGTATTCCAGATTCAACAAGACGTAGTTCTTTTAATATATTTTTTAGCTTTACCATTTAAGTTCACCTATATTTTGCTAAACGAATGTTCCATCTGACAGAAGGATATTTTGTTTTTAGTTGTGATACCGCTCGAATATTTTTATCGGAGTCATCAGCAAAAAATATATCGTTATATCCTTCTTTAACTCTAGCTTCAATCCAATCTGCCTTTTTCTGTGGGTCTGAATCACCGAGAGCAACTATCTCTATATTATCTATGCCAATAGTTTTCATAAACTTCTTAATTGGTTCTGAAACTGCTCTGGCGGTAAGTATTGTTAATTTTCTACCACCACCGGCATTGTAGAAGTTACGAAGTATTTTAGTTATGGCTTTTATTTCTTTTGGTTCGATAATCTTTTTGAACTCACCATAGTCAAATAAGTCTCCGTCCTTTTTATCATAGACGGCATACTCACCGGGAGTCATCATTGTAAATTGTCCATTGGCGTGGGTTACTTTAACACGAGATTTACTTACAGCAATCGTGTCATCAAAGTCAAAGACTCTTAGTTTTTTTGATTCTTCTTCGAGTAATATGTCTTTTAGTTTAATCATTGTTTGTATCTATCTTCCACAACATCCCAATCTATGACACCGAAGAAATCTTTGATGTGGGCTTTACGATCTGCTTGATGTTTTAGATAATAGGCGTGTTCCCATACGTCCATACCAAGAAGAATCTTACCACCAAATCCATTCCACATAATTGGATTGTCTTGATTCGGTGTAGTCATTATAGATAATTTACCAACACCATCGGAAATTAACCAAACCCAACCTGAACCAAATAGGTCAAGGCCGGCTTGTGTAAACTCCTCTTTGAAGTCTTCGAAGTCTCTTTCAAGAGCAGTCTTTACTTCACCTTTTGGTGATTTGTTTTCAGGTGTGAACTGTTCAAAGTAAATAACATGATTATAGTACCCACCGGCATTATTTCTCAACTTCGGTGAATAGTTTGCGGAAAGACGTAGAAGTTCTTGAATCCCCGTGATATTGATTCCTTCTTCTTTGATTGCCTCATTCATGTTATCGGTATACTTCTTAAAGTGTACCTTGTAATGTTCTTCCATCGTCTTTGTGTCAATATACTTGTTGAGAGAATTCAACTTGTATTTGAGAGTTGGACGTTTGAACTCGGTAATAAATTCTGTCTCTTCTTTGAGTATGTCTTTTAGCTTTATCAAAATTCATCATCCCGTAAATCAGTTGTTATCAAATTTAGAAACTCAATCCCTTTTTTGGTAAGTGAGCATCCGTTGAATTTTATTCTGTTCTTCAAACCAACGACGGTATCATAATCATACTTTCGTTGGTCTCTTATCTTATGTAGTTTGAGTATAACCCAATCTAACTTTTCAATTACATTCTCTTTTTGATCTTCCGACGTATATGGTTCATATACTGTGTAGTTCAAATCGGAGATGTCTTCTAACTCTAAACTATTCCAAAACGAATCTAGCATTATTCTGACTCTTTTAGTTCGGCAACTTCTACTTTTATAAAATCTCCACCAGATTGAAACTTTATATCAACACTATATTTTTTTATAGTTTTACTCTTTTTGTTATTTTTTAAAGTAATCTTGGCTACAAAAGTAACACGAAATCCAGATCTAGTTTCTAAATCTTCTATAAGAACTTTCGAATCATCATCCAAATTCAGGAATCCATCACCATAAAAAGTTTCAACTTTGGCCACACCATCCTGTGCAGAACTTCCAACCATTTTAAAAAATGTTGGAGAAATTCCAGCCATTCCGATTGCATACGCAGCTAATGCAACAAAGGCATTTTTTTGTTGAATTATCGTTTTGAATTCTTTTGGGATTTTTAATCCAGCTATGTTCAGACCACCTACCAAATAAGATGCTGTTTTATAACAACCAGCCTTACCAAGTGTTCTCTTTACCCCCATCGTTTTTGGATCTAACTTTTCAGATGGTGGATTAAATCCAGCAGACTTTAAATCAGCGTGAAATTGATCTCTCATTTTTGTGTATTCATCGAGTATTTTTTCCATCGAAGAATCATATAATTTTTGTATAGCAGACTCTAATTCTGGTGAATATTTAACCTTTTGTATTTTTTTATCTAAAAATATAGACTGAACTTTATCTTTACTATACTTCCCACCAGATGTAGATGCCGATGGTAAACTTTCTGTCCCCAGAGTTAATTCCAAAGTTTTTTCTAATTCTGATATAACTTTTTCTGAACCTGGTATTTTTCTAGCTTCAAGATTTTTTGCAGATGCGTGAGCGATAGATATTTCACTTATTCCCGATGGTTTATCTTGATTTTGAATTGATTTTTCATAATGGTAAGCAACACTTAATATAGAATAGTTTTCTATTTTTTCTGATTCTGGATAATTGTCAGACCTATTCAAAGTTTTGTCAAAAGAACCGGCTGCACCTGCTTGTGCTTTTTCCTCTTTTAAAGATATACCCAAAATACCTTTTGAAGTACTTTGTATATCTGGTTGAAATTGTGCGTTTAAGGAGTCATCACCAATATTCAAAAATTCAGCGGATAATGCTTTACTAACAGAATCTGAGTCATTATATATGTATATATCTGCCGGACACCACTTATCAGGGCGACCTGGGAATTCTTCTATTTGTTTTTTTACCAAATCTACTGCATAAGAACGTATTTTATTGAACGTCTCGCCTCTATCTGCTTGAACAGGTTTTCCATATATATTTTGTATAGCTCTTGCAGTAGATAAGCCGTTATTATATAGTCTTACTTCATTTTGGTCAACGATTTGATCTTTAGACAAATGTTCAATTGCCTTCTTAATAAGATTTAATGATTTTGACCCGTAGTATTTTACATCAGTATCTTCTGGTTGTGGTAAATTTATGATTGTTTTTTTATTTGTATTTTTAAGTTTATTGCTAATTTGTTCTATTAGTTTACCATTTAAATTACTCAAATATACGACCAATCCTTCTTTAAATTCAGGAGTATTTGTTCCTTCCAAAGTTGTTTCTTCGTTCAATTTTGATGAACGAAGTAATTTACCAATAGATTCTAAAATAATCCGATCGTTTTCAAGTAGTTCTTTTTTTCTGTGTATTTTCACTTTACCACCAATTATTAATTTCACCATCGACGGCATCTAACTTTACTTCTATCCCAAGAAATTCTAATAATGAATCCATCATAGACTTTCCAAGATTTATAATATAGTCAAATGCATCTTTGATTTTATTAGTTACATTTTTAAAGAAATTTAAAATGGCATTCTTAACTTTTGGTGCAGCATCTTTTATTTGGTCATACAAATTTCCCAAAAATCCACTGAGTGAAAATTCATTTATTTCTACTTTACTTTCATTTAATTTTCTTTCTACTAAGTTTCTAACAGATTCATTTAACGAAGAATACTCACCCATTATAATTTCAGAAAGAGTTGAGAATTTGTAATTCTCACCCATAAATTTCGCTACAGGTGAAGAAACACCTTTTAATTTGGCCGTTCTTAATGAAACAGATGCTTGACCGCTGCTGGTTTTAAACGAAAAATAAAATTTAGTACTAGATGCAATTGATTCTATATCTTTGACTTTTTTAACTTTCAATGTTTTTGTAAATGTTCCATTTGATGGATCAAATTCTACTAACTGATTAGCGACGGCATCTTTCGATGCAAACTTTCTTGTCCCAGTTACTGCTTCAAAACAAAACGCCTGTTTGAATCCCTGTGAATTTTGAAAGAAACCATTTAATTCTTTAGTTAACTCGGCATTACTGGTTCTTAAAAAGTTTTTTTCCACAATCCAATCTTGTTGTTTTGGAGAGAGTTCTTCCCAATCGTATTGTGATTCTAAATCATCTAAATCTTCGACGTAGCCTTTATAAGATAGTCTTGGCATTTTTTCCGCAAGACCTTTAATCCACTCTACCAACTCAGATTTTAGGAACGCATCGCCACCCATCATTTCTTTTGCTGCATTAAATGTGGCAGTCATCTCCCCTGCAAGTCCGCTTATTAATTGAGATCCTCCAACTTTTTTTAGAGATATATGTAGATTCCCGTCAATTAAATCTGTCTTTGGTGTATTATTTGTCCCACCCCATTGACTCCATTCTTTAGATAGAGTAGCTCCCCTCTTATCTCCAAGTTGGGATAACTTAGAAACAGAAAATTTAGTTTTGAATTCTTTCGCCAACATTAATGCCTGTTTTTTAATAACAGGGTCATTCCAATATTTCTGTGCAGTTTTCCACTCTGGAAGGCTCTTTGGATTTTTTGGATTGGTAAGTGCAACAGCAATCATTGATTCCCATTGCTGCCCAGTTGGTCCTTTTCCTTCATTAATTGAAAACTTTGATTTTTTTAATGTCTCATCAACAATAGAATTTATCTTACTATAAGACAACTCTTTTCTTTGTTCTATTTCCATCACAAATCCTTATTTGAGTAATGAGTAATATTCCTTGAAGTGTTTGATACGATCAGGTAAACCAATTGTTCCACCATTGACTCTCTTTGTTACTGATGTTACTGTTGCATCGTCTGCACCCTTGTCAGCGATTGCATTCAAACCATTCTTGTGGAAGAACCATGCAGCTGAAAGAAGTGGATATTGTGTTGCAACTAAATCAGGATTAGCAAGAATATCTTCGTTTACGAACTTATCAAACTCTGTATAATTAGACTTGCCTGTGAGTTGGATATACCCACGACCACGGAACTTGAATCCTTCCTTCGTTGACTCATCACCATTACCCATACGGCCACCATAAACACGAGAAGCAATCTTCTCTGGTTGACGTGCATATGATTCAGCAAGACCAGCTTGTCCAAAATACTTTGGAAATATCTTCTTCAAACCGTCAGCAGAATAGTTTAGGTTTTCATTTGTGTGCTTGAATCCACCTGATTCATGACCGCACTGCGATAAAAAATGAGCCAAACGAAGTGCTGTATTGATTTCAAATTTTGCAGCAACGTCAGGAATCTGAGCAATTACTGTATCTGGTATGTGTCCTTTGAGTTTGTCTACGTTCATTGTTTTCTCCATATTATAACAAAAGAATAATCCTCCCAAATAAATATGTTACTTGGGAGGATTTCTTCCTAAAAACTATTACCAAAGCATATTGACTACAACTTTGGCACCATCAAAATAATTGTCAGCCATGATGGATGGAGCCACAACTACGGAAGCACCGAGAGTGACATCCTCGTTGAACTGGTAATTGTAACCTACACCAAATCTCGAAGCGATGTTCGCTTGATATTGGAAGTCACCACCATTCAATGATGTTGCAGCTGCTTCTGGTCCAGCACCTACTTCAGCGAACACACCGTTTCTCCAGCTGTCACCAAAGTAAAGACGACCAGTAAGATACGCACCAAGTTGATATACTTGGTTTGTAGCCACGCCACGTCCGTAGAACATATTACCGCCGAGAGCAAGACCGAGTGTGGCCTTCTCATTGATAATACGATGCTTACCGACTTGGAAACCAGAGCTAAAGCCAGATGTAAGTGGGTTGATACCAATGTTACTTGCATTGATATAATCCTTCACGGCATCTGTTTTCACAGGGAAAACAAGTCCAAGTTCCGTAACATACTTCTTCTTGGCGCAACATTGTTTTGTTTCCTGTGCAATAGCTGGTGTAATCATCATTGCACAAAATAGTGATAAAATAAAGGTTTTCATAAAATACCCTTTCATTAGTGAACAAAAATACCCATACTCTCAACCCAACTTCCTTGTCTACCAACTATCCATTGGAGACCTCTTGTTTGGATTGGAAAGTGATAGGTTCCTTTTTTTACAAAGCCAGAGAAGATAACTTCTTGCTGACCAATTTCATTTACCGACGTAAGTGTAAGTGGGGCATCAATACCAACTGATACCTCAACAATGTTATTCTTCATAACGATACCATACATACCACCGATGTCTATCAACCTTCTTGTGTTCGCACAAACAGGAACTACTGTCAGAACATCAGGTTCAACATTCACAACAACATAAGGTGAACCTTGTTTTCCACCCTTGTCAATTGTATAGTATAAACCATCGACGTTTGTATAACTATCCTTATAAAGAAGTGTTTGAAATTCTTTAGTACCAAGATAACCATCAACTTGTGGTGGTGTTATAATGTCAATCTCAATCATACCACCACTAATTGTTTCATCGATTGAACTTGCAGATGGAAACACAGGTTTGTTCTTTGGTGTAATCAATCCGTTATCGAAAAGAACACGGAGACGGGCAGACTCTACATTACCTGAATCAATTGACTCTGGTCTTGGTTCAAGGAAGAACGATGCCTTGGCTGTTTGATCAACAGGAACATTCTTGTCAGCAACAATACGAAGTGTTGTTTCAAGATACTTACCATCACCTGTTATATCGCCGACGAGTTCTTGACCATTACCATCTTCAAATATAATCTGTGTTGCAAATGTGTTGTCTTGATATGGAAGACGACCCTTTAGGTTTTGTCCTGTCTTCAAACCATTCTTTGTTACCTTATCAGGTGTAAATTCTATTCCATATGTAAATGGTGTTGAAGGGTCAACTACAAATGGTGTGGTCGAAGTTGGACTGAACAGAAGATAATCACCACCACGAAACTCTTTGAATTGAAGTGTTGTGGTATAAGCGGCTTGACCAACTACATTACCACTTGTTGTTGTTCCAATCCAAGTAAGAAGATGAAGTGGATTTACTTTATTTTCACCAGGTGTTTGACCTTGAAGTGTTGCGAATGCAGTGTCAAGAACATTACCATACAAACGATACTTTGTCTTGTAAACCCCATGTGTCTTTGGAACATAATCAACAAACACTACTTTATTTGTCAAACTAGCAACTCGAAGTGCCGGATTGAAACGAATAGTCTTTGTTCCTGTTTGTGTCCAAACAAATGGTTCATTACCGACGATAACAAGTGAGTCAACTAACAAGTCCATTGTTCCACCTTCATTGTTTGTAAGTGGGGCAAATGCGGTAATGTTCTTGTTGGAGATTACGATTGGAAGTGTTGTGACAGAGTTTACTATTTGTGAACCCCAATCTTGATTTGTGATTTCAACCATCGGTTGAAGTGCGGTCCCTTCAATCGTTGAACGTGCTTCTTTTTCTTCCCCGTTCACAACATACTTGACAACAATCTCTGAACTATATTTACGTTCGGCATCACGTTGTGGCATTTCAAATGGCTTGAAGAATACTTCAATCTCTCTTGATTCCCCAGCGGTCATACCGATTGTAAGTGTTGGGTCTCCCTTCCATTGGAAGATAGTAGATATACCACCTTCAATAGATATAGACTTGATTGTTGAAATGGCATTACCAAGATTTTGAATTTTTACCTTACCACGATATTCCAAGATACCTTTGTTTTGTTGGTAAGTATCGATGACACGTTCTGTCCAAGAGAATGGTTGAACCGAAAGATTTGCATCCGAGCCTTGTCCCTTCAAGTCAGAGTATAACTTTTGTTTCTCCGCACTCGTTGTATAATTAATACGAAGTTGGTGAGCAACTCCTGTCTCTCCATTCGGTGAGTAATCAACATCGTATGTAAATCTTTGACCGGCTTTGAGTGTAAGAGGTAAAGACTTGATGAGTGTTGAGTTTGTAAAGTAAGCATCACCACGAGGTTGATACTCTGTAATGATTACATCTACTTTACCGGCATTAAGAAGTTCAACTTGTTTTGTTACCTTTGCGTTCTTTGGAAGTGTTCCCCAATTTTGGTCTCCCGCAAAGAAGATTGGTTCTTCACCACGAATTTCAACAGGAAGGTACTTGATGTCAATACAGTTTATCTTTGCAATAAGAGTATCTGTAAGACGACCTGGTGTTTTGATTACACCACAGACTTGAATTTGTTTTGACTCATTCGGTCCAAGTTGAAGTGATGTTGGTGATACGGTAAATTCTTTTACACCAAATTTCAGTTCATCAATTGTAATTGATGTTGGTTGGAGATTCTTTACAACTACCGTTGTACAAATCTGTTGGTCAAATGGTTGTGTTCCAAAGTTTACTTCCTTTGGTTCAAATGACAAGTCAATTCCATCATAACGAAATTCTTTTTCAATCCAATTACCCGAACGAGTAATAACACGGACCTTTGCATAAGCCGGTTTCTTCTTGTCAATTACTTTCAGTTGGAAAGGAAACACCTTTGAATCTGTGAGTTCATCTATGTCTGCTTCAAGTGTATAGTTTGTTTCATCTTCCATCACAAAAGCAAAGAATTGAGCACACGTAGAATTTTCAGGAAGTAACTTTACCTTACCGTCAACATCACCACAAATAATTTGTGATTCAATTTCAAGTGAGTCATCACATGGAATTGAAAGGTCAATTGAAAGTGGTGTACCATATGCACGTCCTTGTTGAAGACCATCGAGTGAACCATATGTCCAAGCCATCCAACGAACCTTTGGGTCAACCGATTCAATGTCATGGTCACCAGAACCGATTGGTGTTCGGATAATTGAGTATGGTGTTCCTTGTACTGATCTCATTGCACCACCAAATGCTGATGATAAGTTTCTACCATCCACTTTTATTTTACCAATATCTTCCATCTTGAATACAATATTCAAGAAGTTGTCCATACCTTCTGGTGCGTGAAATACACCATAGTTTGTCCAACGGTCAACTGATGGAACATACTCCATCATCGGCATACCCGACTCAACTGTTGGATGACCTTGTGTTCCTTCGCCATCTTTTTTAATCATCGGTGGGAGAACTTTTGCATAAGACTTACCATACTGTGAAGCAAGAACTGGCTTATCAGATTTCCAAAATGTTGCTTCTGTTAGTGTTGTTGATAAGAATGATTCACCCTTCTTCAATAATCTTTCCGCAGCAAAACCACTTCCATCACTTCTCATACGAGAAATACGTGTTCCATCTTCAAGTGCGATAAAACGAACAACATCACCACGGTCATCTTCAATACCAATTTGAGCACCAGATTGACCGGCACCTTGATTACGAAGTGGTGTATACATAGATGGAATCGTTACAAACTCTGTTCCACCCATTTCAAGTGGCAACATCGCATCGTGTACGTTATTACGAACAAAGTGCGCCTCGGCGGCAAACATCCCCGTTGGTGGAAGAACATCTGGATAACGAAGTATTGCTACCTTGACATGACCTGATACAACACCTACTGGCTTGTTTGATTTAATCAGAGTTCCCGATAAGTCAGTTGACCATTCTTTATTGAAGTTCTCATCAATCTTTCCTTTGATAAGGTATGTTTCGCCTTTTTCAAGGGTTATCGTTTGTGTTTGCCCCTTCTTTGCACTCGGCATATCAGCACCACCTTCTGTGTCCCAAGTTGGTGTGTAAGAAACAACCGTATTATCTCTCGACGCAATCACAAGAATTTGTGATGGACGATATTTGTAATCACCGTCTCTTCCGTACCTATCTTGGTACATATTTGCAGAGTAATAATTTTTACCCCACGATTCAATCGGAAGGTGGCGAGCAAGTTCACCATTACCCATCCATGCCTGATATGTTGAGACAGAGATAGGTTTGGTTGAAGAAACAAAAATACCATACCCAGCTCTTGTCTGTGAGTTTACACTCATATACGTTGTTGGGATAGATATTCTAATAACCTTATTTGGTTCTACGGTGTACTCACGGTCGATACGTGCGTTGTCATTGATAA
>Ga0315904_10005052_pt1 | contig 18461 bp, 16 predicted proteins | sample LakEriMetagenome_6_FD_203529 | JGI IMG/M metagenome (GOLD analysis project Ga0315904, IMG submission 203529) | Freshwater fungal communities from buoy surface, Lake Erie, Ohio, United States - Buoy 12 MA120 | ecosystem: Environmental > Aquatic > Freshwater > Lake | place: USA: Lake Erie, Ohio...
CCTTTATAGCACCACATTCGGTATGTCCTAAAACAACAATTAATTTTGCATCAAGATGTTCAACGGCATATTCAATACTTCCCATATCAATATCAGAAATTAAGTTACCTGCATTCCTAATTACAAACAAATCTCCAATTCCTTGGTCGAAAAGTATTTCTGGAGCTACACGACTATCTGAACAGGTTAACACAACTGCAAATGGATGTTGACCATTTTCATTTTCTAAAATCGATTTTTTATTTTGATGCGGATGAATTGATTTTTCATCTAAAAATCGTTGATTACCAGCTATTAATTTTTCTAGTTGTGTTTGGTTTTTTTCAATAAAAATTGCCGTTTCTTCTTTCTTGCAACCTATTAGCGTTACTAAAATTGATATTATTAGGTATGTTTTTCTCATTTTACTTTTAAGTATTTTTTCAAAAGTAGCTTATGAATTTTGTAAAATTTGTAACTAATATCACATAACAAAAAAAAGAGATTGTTTACTGGAAACAATCTCTTTTTTTATACTTAATATCTAAAATTAAATTGATTTTTTAGCTAAATACCAATCTACCATTTCTAAATCACTGCTTTTTCTCTCTGCTAAAGCTTCGACTGTTTTTGGAGCAGGAACAATTACTTTATCCCCAGGTTGCCAGTCTAATGGCATAGCTACTTTGTGTTCGTCAGAAGTTTGAAGTGCTAACAAAGCTCTTTTTATTTCTGCCATATTTCTGCCTACATTTAATGGGTAATACATAATTAAACGTACTTTTCCTTCAGGATCCATTATGAAAACGGCTCTAACGGCTGCGGTTTCACTTTCACCTGGTTGAAGCATTCCGTATAATTTGGATACCTCCATCGAAATGTCAGCCACTATTGGAAATTCAAACAAAACGCCTGTTTTTTCGTGCACAGCATTTACCCATGCAATGTGAGCGTGAATACTATCAATACTTAAACCCATTAATTTTGTTTTGTGTTTTGCAAAAAAGTCTTTTTCATTAGCAAAACCACTCATTTCTGTAGTGCATACTGGAGTAAAATCGGCAGGATGTGAAAAAAATACTACCCAACTTCCTTTGTTGTACTCTGAAAATTTTAATTTTCCAGTTGTAGTTACAGCTTCAAAATCTGGAGCCATATCTCCAATTCTTGGCATTAAAAATACTTTCTCTTCCATCATAATATTATTTAGATTATTAATTTACTGATGCAAATTTATGTTAGAGAAATGTATTGGTTTGTGATATTTATCACTTTACATCATTAATTTCTATTAAAAATATAAAAGATATAGTTTATAGCTATAAATCTAATAACTCGTATCATCCAACTTAACTTTACCGTTAAATGTTTTATATAAAAACAAGAAATAACCAGCCAGTAATGGTGTTCCGATTACCACAATAGTTAGCATAATACCTAAAGATTTTTGTGATGATGCAGCATTATATATAGTAACACTATACTTAGGGTCAATTGTTGAAATTAGTAAGGTTGGATAAAGTTGTATGGCCACCAGCATTAGTAAAAGCATCATAGTGATAGATGAAAAAACCAAAGCTAACATATAACGCTTTTTTGATACTAAACGTGGTACATTAGCAACCGCCAAAAACGACAAAAGAGGTACTATAAAATAAATAGGATTAGCTCTGAAATTTGCAGTTACTTTGGGAATAAAGATTAAAGTATATAGTGTCATTATACCGAATGTGATGATAAAAAATATCATTGCTCTGCGAAGTAAAAATGTTAGTCTGGCGTGCAATCGTCCTTCGGTTTTTAAGAGTAAATAAATTGCTCCTTGCGTCATAAATAAAGCCAAAGTAGTTAATCCAGTCATTATTGCATACGGATTTAAAAAAGAGAAAAATACACCGCCTTTGTAGCTGTGATTTTCTCCTAAAGGAAAACCTTGCAAAATATTTCCAAGCACAACGCCTAATAAAAATGCAATCATAATACTAGAAATACTGTATACAATATCCCAAGTTTTTCTCCACCATAACATTTCTTCGGTACTTCGAAATTTTATAGCAGCAGCCCTAAGTACATTGAACATCAGAAACAACATAAAAGGAACATACATTGCCGACAGCATTGTGGCATACATTACTGGGAAACCTGCAAACAATGCACCTCCTCCGATTACCAACCAAACCTGATTGGCATCCCAAACAGGTGCAATGGCATTTATGGCAACTCGACGACTTAAATCTTTTTGAAAAAACAAATGCCAAGCACCAGCACCAAAATCAAATCCTTCGAGGATGGCATAGCCTGAAAATAATAGTCCAATCACTAAATACCACAATGTTGGATAATCTATCCCTAAAAAATATTCCATAATTATTGATTTTGAAGGTTTTTAGAACGATTGAAAATTAACTGGTTCATTGCGTTCGTCATAAGGACCGTGTTTGATTTTTTTATTGACCATATAAATAAACAAGACTAATAAAAGTGCGTAAACCACAGTAAACATAACTAATGAAAAGACTATTTGATTTTTTGAAACTTCTTGTGAAAAAGCATCGCTTGTGCGTAAATGACCATAAACTACCCAAGGTTGTCTGCCCATTTCAGCTGCAAACCATCCGACTTGATTTGCAATTTGAGGTAGTATCACCGAAAATGAAAATATCCACAATATCCATTTGGTTTCAAATAATTTTCCTCGCCACCATAAAAAGCTTGCATACAATGTTAATCCGATAAGCATCATTCCAATAGCAATCATGATATGATAAAATTGAAATACAGCATTGATTTGGCTTGGTCTATCTTCAACAGGAAAACTATTTAACCCTGTAATTGGTGCTTTGAAATCTTGATGCACTAAAAACGATAATCCACCTGGAACACCTATACCAGTAACTTTTTGTTTTTCTTTATCAACCCAACCTACAAGATATAAATCGGCAGGAGCTGATTTTTCAAAATGACCTTCCATTGCTGCTAATTTTGCTGGTTGATTTACTGCAACACCATCGGCAGAACTATGTCCAGAAACTAATTGAGATAATGAAAAAACGGTTGCCACAACCAATGCAATTTTAAATGCTTTTTTAGAAATTTCTACATAACGTCCTTTTCTTAAATAGTAGGCGTGAACACTTAAAACCAAAAATGCTCCTGCCAAAAACGAACCTTGCCAAGTATGTACTAGTCTGTCCATACTTGAAGGATTGAAAACCATTGCCCAGAAATCGGTTACTTCAGCACGAGCGTTTAATCCTTCACCAACGATATGATAACCCGCTGGCGTTTGTTGCCAAGAATTAGCCACCACAATCCAAACTGCCGAAAACATTGAACCTAAAAACACACCAATGGTTGAAACCAAATGCACCCATGGTTTTACTCTATGCCAACCAAAAAGGAGAACACCTAAAAAAGCACTTTCTAAACCAAAGGCAAACAAACCTTCAGCTGCTAATGCACTTCCGAAAATGTCGCCAACGTATCGGGAATAAACTGCCCAATTAGTACCAAATTCAAATTCCATTATGATACCGGTTGCTACACCAATACCAAAAGTGAGTGCAAATATTTTAATCCAAAAGCGTGTTAATATTTCATATTCTTTTTTACCTGTTTTTAGGTAAAGACTTTCCATAATAACCATTATTAATCCAATACCAATACTTAATGGTGGATAGATATAATGAAATGCAATGGTGAAAGCAAACTGAATTCGAGCAAGAATTTCTACGGCCATAATTATTTTATTTGAGTATTGTTTTGATGATATTGATCGTCGCTTTTAAAAAAAGCAGTTAGCCAAATTACTCTTGACAAGCGCATTAACCATGGTTGCATTAATAGTAAGGCTGTAATATTAATAGGTAACCACCAAAATAGTTCTTTGTTTTTGAAGGTATAGCCTGTTGCTAGTTCCCAAATTACAAAGGTAACAATAGAAAAGCCAACTGTCAAGGCATAACTTACATATCCTGTACCGTGATAAAACCCAGGTTCTAGTTCGGTACGTTGACTACAAACAGTACAACGTTCTACCATTTTATTGCTGTTGCCGATATTGTACCATTTGTTTACAAATAGTTCGCCTTTATGACATCTTGGACACTTGAAAGATAGGAGGTGTTTTAAGAAAAGTAACATAGTTTTTAATTTTGAACAAATTTAGGTTAAGTGCAAAATTTGATTTGTGATATAAGTTACTTAACTGATTTTTTTTTAATAAAAAATCCCTCTCAATTTTACTTGAAAGGGATTAACAAACTAAAAAACTATGGGATTAATTTTTAAGCCGTTCCTTTTAGTATTTTGTTCCAATACAACCAAGGTAAAACTTTAGTTTTTAATAGCCACATTGTCCAACGCGGTTTTGCTTGGTCGAAAGGAAAAGTCATTTTTGGCTTGTTGGTGTAATCAAATTCAGCCAACATTAATTTACCGTATTGAGTAGGAATTGGGCATGCACTGTAACCATCATAAGAAGCGGTTAGAGCGTTTTTGTCCATTACTTCTAATAAATTGGTTACTACAACTGGTGCTTGTTTACGAATTGCTGCTCCAGTTTTACTACAAGGTGCATTGGTGCAATCGCCTAAAGCGAAAACATTTGGAAAACGTGAATGTTGCATTGTGTTTTTATCAATTTCAACATATCCAAGCGCATTTGCTTGGTCTCGCAATGGACTATTTTTGATAAAATCGGGTGCAGATTGTGGTGGTACAGAATGGCATAAATCAAAATTCATAGTAACTCGACTTACAGAATCTGCATCGTTACCTTCAGCTATACTGTAACAAGCTGCGGCAGATTTTGAAAGACTTTGTTTTACAAATTCTGTATTTTTGGTTTCAAATTCGATTGTTTTGTTCTCCCCATCAATGGCAATGGTGTTTGCGCTGTAATGCACTTTGATATTTCCTTTTAGTAATACTTTTTCAAGTGTAGCTTTATATTCTGGTACGCCAAAAATTACTGTTGCTCCAGAAATATAATGAACATCACATTTGTCAAGAATTCCTTTTTTACGCCAATAATCAACAGCAAGATACATAATTTTGTGTGGTGCACCGCCGCATTTTATCGGTGTGGATGGATTTGTAAAAACAGCTGTTCCACCTTTGAAATTTTTAATCATTTCCCAGGTGTATGGAGCTGAATTAAAATCGTAATTACTACTCACATTGTTTTTACCCAATGTTTCTTTAAGTCCTTTGATTTTATTCCAATCGAGCTGAATTCCGGGACATACAATCATATAATCATAAGTTATTTCTGTACCCGAAACGCATTTAACTTTGTTAGCAGTTGGTTCAAATTCTGAAACGGCTTCTTTTATCCACGTTGTGTTTTTTGGAATAAAGTCTTTTTCATTTCGAACTGTTTTGTTTACGTCGAAAATTCCGGCACCAACAAGTGTCCAAGCTGGTTGATAATAATGTTTTTCGGAAGGATCTACAATTGCAATTTTAAGACTACTTCTTTTATGAAGTAATTGCGAAGCAACAGAAAGTCCTGCATTTCCTCCGCCGATAATAAGTATTTGATAATGATTTGCCATTTTGTGTATGTTATTTATAATTTAAAGCATTCAATATTATTGATTTATAATTTATAAGCTTGTGACTTTTGTTACACAACTATTTATTTAGGAAAAAACAACTCTTTAGTTATGATATAAATTCCCATAACTAAAACAAACCAACCAAAAGCGGGTTTTAATTTTGCTCCATCAATTTTTTTAGATAAAGCCGTTCCGATAACTATTCCGATTATTGCAAAAGCTGAAATTGTAAATAGAAATTGCCAATTTATTGCTGTTTCGCCACCTTCTCCAAAAAAGCCGATTAACGATTTTGCCGCAATGATAACTAATGAAGTTCCTACTGCTTCTTTCATTGGTAACTTGCTTAAGATTACTAAAGCAGGAATGATTAAAAATCCGCCACCAGCTCCTACTAATCCTGTAAGAATTCCGACTACTGCACCTTCAATAAGAATTAATGGATAATTAAATTTTTGCTCACCGTTTTCGTCACTCGCTGTTTTTTTATCTTTTTTAATCATACTGTAGGAAGCTGCAATCATTAAAACTGCAAAAAGGAGCATCATTAAAATACTTTTGGTAACAACAAATTGACCTATGGTAAAAACTTCTTTTGGTATTGCAGGAACAATTAAAGCACGAGTTGTAAAAACTGCAATAATTGAAGGAATACCAAAAACGATAGCTGTTTTGATATTGACCAAACCTTTTTTGAAATAACCAACAGAACCAACACCGCTAGTAAAACCAACAATAAATAATGAGTAAGAAGTTGCTACAACAGGCTCGATAGCAAACAAATAAACTAAAACTGGGACAGTTAAAATTGAGCCACCACCACCAATTAGCCCTAATGCGACACCAATAAGTATTGATGCAAAATAACCCATATATTCCATAATTGTAAAATTTTATACTGCAAATATTGGCAGTTTAAATTTCACAATTTGTAACTTTTATCACATAGGTACTTTATTTTAAAAGTTCAATGTGATTTCGGTGCAATTTTAGCGCACCGCGCTGTTCTAATTTTTTAAGTAATCGAGAAATTACTTCTCTTGAAGTATTTAATTCGGTAGCAATTTCCTGATGTGATAATTTTAAATCTACACAACCGCAAGCATCTTTATGTCGTTTTAAATAAAACTCTAAACGTTCATCCATAGCTCTAAATGCAATACTATCGACCACTTCTAAAACTTCTTCAAAACGACTTCGGTAGGTGTCAATAACAAATTCATACCAACTACGGTGTTGCATCATCCATTTATCCATAAGTGATAACGGCACCATAACCAATTCAACATCTTCTACCACTTTTGCCATAATTTGGCTCTGCTCATTTTTCGTAGCACAAATCATAGAAATCGCACACGCCTGACCTGGTTGCAAATAGTACATAAAAAACTCTCCGCCATCTTCGTCTTCCCTATAAATTTTGATGCTTCCGCTCAAAACCAATACTGTATTTTTTATATACTGACCTGTTCGCATTATGACATGGCCTGCTTTAAATTCTTGAATTATAGCATTTTTTTCGATGTCATCGATTAATGAACTTGAGAATGAAGAAAATAATTTTTTGAAAGATTGGTGCATTACGATGATTTTTTGAATTACAAAAGTACTATAAAACGAACTGACTGTTGTGTAAGAACACTAATTTATGACTTGTCCCATTTTTTTCAAATATATGCTATTTCATAGTTTTGCGCGATTGTTTATTAAATCAATATTAAAGTCATTTGTTTTATCTCGCATAGAACGAACAAATTTTTTATCACTATTCAATTTTAAAGAAGTTTGAATTGCTGATGCCAAAGCATCCAATATTTGTTCGTTGTTTTTAAAATCTTCAACATCAATTGTGAAGACAAGGTTAGAAGTTTTAGAATTTTTCATAAGACATCTTTAATAATAAATATCATGAAATTTGGATTCATATCCTTTAAATTCAACTGATAAACTAAATAATATCAACTGATGCTCCAAGTGTGGAAATTAAGTGAGGAAATGATAGATTTTTTAGTTAGAGATTTTCAAACCCCTATATTTTAAAGGGGTTTACGTCTCGTAAAAATATCCAAGACATTTTCATAACCCTGAGGTCGGGAGTTCAAATCTCCCTCTCGCTACAAAAACAAACCCTTAGTATTCAATATATTAAGGGTTTTTTTATTGGAAGTCACTCTTTTTTGTGTTTTATGGAGTAAGGAATTACAAAATTAAAGGTTAGAAATCATCGAAAAACCCTTATATTTAATAGGGCTTCAAGAGATTTAATTATTTTCATATAAGGATAAATTTCGACAAGCTCAATGTGAGAATTTAGTATAAATTAGCAATTAAAAATAATTACACCCAACGGGTTAAATTTTACTACTAAAAACAATAATACTCTATTGATAAAATAATTATATTATATGAAAATTAAGAAATAAAAAAGCACTATTTTCGCAAAAAAATTTAGCTTTTCTGCCACAAAGAATGGTAATTAAAATACTTAACAATGAATAATTTATAATGGTATTTTCAAGTCTATTTTTTATTTTTTTATTTCTACCTCTAAATCTAATTTTCTATTTTACTGTTAAAAACAGGAAAATAAAAAATATCATATTAGTTGTTTTCTCATTAATTTTCTATGCATGGGGCGAGCCTATATGGGTTGGCTTATTACTACTTTCATCACTGATAGATTATTTAAACGGCTTATTTATAGATAAATATCATGGCAAACCAATAGCGAAATTAGGTCTATACAGTACTTTAATCTTTAATTTAGGAATACTTATTACATTTAAATATTCAGATTTTATAGTGCAAAATGTAAATGCAATCACGCATTTAAATTTCAAAGAACCGGGGTTTTTGATGCCAATCGGAATTTCTTTTTATTCCTTTCAAACTATTTCTTATACTATAGATGTATATCGTGGTGAGGTAAAAGCTCAGAAATCTTTTTTAAATTTTCTATTATTCGTATCGCTCTACCATCAATTAGTTGCCGGACCAATTGTAAGGTATTCTCATATAGCAAAAGAGATTGAAGAAAGACTTTTTAGTTGGAATGATTTTAATAATGGGGTTTCGCGATTTTGCATAGGCCTTTTCAAAAAAGTGTGCATCGCAAATATAGCAGGGGAAATTTGTTCTCATTATTTAACAAATGACTTGTCAAATTTAACTGTTTTGGGTGGTTGGCTAGGAATATTGACCTATAGTATTCAAATTTATTTTGACTTTTCGGGATATTCTGACATGGCTATTGGAATGGGTTGGATGTTTGGATTTCACTATCATGAAAATTTTAAATATCCTTATATATCCACTTCAATTACTGATTTTTGGAGAAGATGGCACATCTCTTTAGGAACTTTTTTTAAGGATTATGTATACATTCCACTTGGAGGAAATAAAAAATATAATTTCAGAAATATTTTCGTTGTATGGGGATTAACAGGTTTATGGCATGGAGCCAGTTGGAATTTTATTCTTTGGGGATTGTATTTTGGGATTATATTATTATTTGAAAAAATAATAATATTAAAAATTTTAAAGCGACTCCCTAAAATTGTTAGTCATATTTATGCATTGTTTTTTATAATAATTGGATGGGCGATTTTTTACTTTACGGACATTAACCAATTGATATATTTTATTGAATTACTTTTTAATTTTACAAATCAAGATCTTTATAATTTAGAATTGAAAAATATGTTTTTTGAAAATATATATTGGTTTGGGTTAACGATTATTCTTTGTGTTCCTATATATAATTGGTTTTATGAATACATTAATTCTATTTCTTTATTTAAACATTTCATCCCTTTATTTACAATATTTATTAATGTTATTTTATTAGCTTGTTCTGTAACATTATTAGTTGGGAGTTCATACAATCCTTTCATTTACTTTAGATTTTAATCATGAAAACTTTTTTTTCAAATATATATTCTAGATTAAATTCCTTTGTTTTTGTAATCATCTTGATTACAGTAGGATTACTTATTATAGTATTACCTAAAGAAAAAATTTCTCAAGACGAAAAAAGAGTATTGACACGATTTCCTGTTTTGACCCAAGAAAATCTATTTTCAGGAAAATACTTTGAAGATATTGATTCGTATTATTCTGATAATTTTATTTATCGGAATGAATTTATAGAAATTGCTTCTAAATTTAAAAAAATCAAAGGAATTAAAAATGAAGAAATACAGTATTTCTCGAAATCAAAAGCATTGTCACAATCAAAGATAAAAAAAACGAATAAACAGATTAGTAAAGTTGGAGTAAAAGATAAAATAGATACAGAAACAGTTAATGATTCTATACCTAGCGACATTTCTAATGAGGCTTTTGAAAACTTTAATTCTGTAATTGTTTATAAGAATAGAGCTATTCAAATTTTTAGTGCTTCCGAAAAAAGGTTTAGCAGTTTTGCTAATTTAGTTGCAAAATATAAAAATGAGCTTGGGCCAAATGTGAATGTATTTTGCATGGCAATTCCAGTTGGATCTGATTTTAATTTGCCTCCGTCTTTTAAAAAGAATAGAGAAAAAAACAGTATAAATTACTTATACAGTAAAATGAATCCATCCATTAAATGTGTTAAAGCGTATGATGAATTAGAAAAACATAAAAATGAATATATCCAATTTAATACCGATCATCATTGGACGGGACGCGGAGCTTATTATGCATACTTGGCTTTTTGTAATTCGGCAGGAATTGAACCATTAACTGTTGATAAATTTGAAATAAAAAAAATCAATAATTTTTTAGGCACATTATATTATTATACTCGTTGCGAAGATTTAAAACAAAATAAAGATTATGTTGAGTATTTTAAAATTCCTAATGCTACAAAGGCGACTTGCTTCAATGAAAATCTATCTTCAGAAAAAGGAACTAAATTATATGCAGAATATGCAAGAGGAGGCAATTCGTATGGTGTGTTTTTAGGTAGTGATTATCCTATGATGCGTATTAGATCGGACGTAAAAAATGGAAAAAAAATATTGATTATTAAAGATTCGTACGGAAATGCTTTCGCACCTTTCCTTTGTTCTCATTTTGAGGAAGTTTTTGTAGTTGATTATCGCTATTTAAAATATAACATTTTAAATATTATTAAAAAATATGGTATTAATAATTTACTTTTTGCTCATAATGTATTTGTTCTCAATTCAACTTTTACAACCTATCAAGAGTATAAACTTTTAAATTCTAATTTTTCCGTAAAGCCTTCTAAAGCAGAACCAACTAAGTCAATAAAGGACACCATAATAAACAAAAAAGATGAAGATTAATAAATATATTATATTGTTTTTATTTATGGCAAATAATATTATTTATAGCCAATCAATTCAACTAGCTTGTCTTAAAAAAGACTATAACGCTATTCAATTTAAAGATTCAAATGTTTTAAGTACTTTTAATTCAAGTTGGAATTCGAAAAAACGTTTTTCTGTTTTACACTTGGGAGACAGCCATCTTCAAAATGAAAATTTGACAAACAAATGCAGGCAATTAGTCCAAGAATTAATGGGGGACGGAGGAATTGGTCTTGTTCAGCCATTTTCAATTGTAAAAACATATGATGCAAGTTTTTACAAATCAACTCATCGAGGAATTTGGGAATTTAGCAAGAGCTATATTCTTCCGCCAAAACTACCTCTAGGTGTTCGTGGAATGACTGCAAAAACAATAGATGAAAAAGCTACTTTTAAAATTACATTTAAAAACCCTGTTTCCTCACAAAACAGTATTTTATCTGTATTTTTTCAAAATACTGATGATAGTTATGAACCAATTTTTATGGCCGATTCCATTCCGGCTATTTTAATATCAAAATCAGCGGAAATTTCAAAATATAAATTGCCTTCAAAATATAGTTCAATTCAACTTTCATTAAATAAGACTAATGAAAAACAAAATCAATTTATTATGTATGGAATGTCATTATCCAATACGGAAGATGTAGCTGCAAAATGGCATAATGCAGGGGTTGGAGCTTGTCAATATAAATCTGTATTATTTGAAGAAAAATATATGGAACAAGCGGCATATTTAAATCCAGATTTGGTTATTATTGATTATGGCACTAATGATTTTTTATATACTAATTCAATATCAGATCAATTAAAAAATGAAATTCAACAAGTTATATCAAAGGTAAAAAAAGCAAACCCTAGAGCTTCAGTAATTTTGACATCTGCTCAAGATATGAATTATAAAAAAATGAATGTTACTGCGAGTAAATTGTTTTCTGAAATGATTAAAACTATAGCTTATGAAAATGAATGTGGTTTTTGGGATTGGTATATTATTTCGGGAGGATCCAATTCAATGAAAACTTGGCAAGAAAACAAATTGACCATGAATGATGGTATTCATTTAAATGGGAAAGGGTCTGAATTAAAAGGGACCTTATTAATTGAAGCTTTAAAAAATACCATTTCCTATTTAAAAAATTCTACAGAAAATAGAGAATTAAATTATGAATATCCAAAAGAAATTGAACCTATCAAAGAAGATGCTATATCAGAAATAAAGCAACCAATAAATGTAATTTCTAAAACTATAAAAAAAACATATTACACCGTTAAAAGCGGTGATAATCTTGGACAAATTGCAGAGAAGTTTAATGTTAGTATTATCAAACTAAAAAAACAAAATAAATTGCGCGGGAATTTAATTTTTCCAAAGCAAAAATTGTTAATTAAATAAAAAAACGCTGTTTTTGATAAAATAATTGGCACAAGTAAAAGTTATGAATAAAGGTGTAAAGAAATCCTTATTTAAGAGTTCGTATTATTAAATTAATTTTATAAATAATTTCATTTAAAATTATAGATTTTATAATTTCTCTTTGCATAATATGGTTAAGGAATTATTAATGTTTCTCCAACTTTGATTAGATTTGTAGTTCTATTATTTGCTTTCAAAATTGACGAAATGGAGCAATTGTATTTTTTTGAAATTTTTAAAATTGTATCTCCTTTTTCTACAACGTGTTTAATTTTTTTTGAAACATTTTGCTTTTCGGTTTCAATGGTTTTAGTTTTTTTAAATGATAAAAATTGATGATTAATTTCTAAAATTAAAGAGTCAGTATTTAACAAATTCTGATGTTTATTGTTTAAAGCATTGAAAAAGGACAAGCTAAAAAGATTACCTTGAAGTTGGTATCCGGATTTCAGAAAATGTAGTTTGTCATTATTTGCAAGCCCATTTTTATGCCATTGAATCATAGAATTTTCACCTCCCATTATTGTATTCAAATCCCATAAAGCTAAATTGTTTTTATTTGCAATTTCTCGCTGTGTGCTGTTAATCAATTTGGTGAAAAGAGGATTTTGATTATTACTTCTTGTGTCTGGTGTTGTTGTAAAAAGAAATTCAATTTCCGGCAATTCGTTTTTAATTTTAGCGAGAAAAATTTCAATTTCTTTTTTATATAAAACGGAATCAAAATTTCTAATATAAGATTCATTTGATCCATAGGAGATAATTATCAAATTTGGATTTAACGCAACTAATTGCTCAATTAGTAAAGGTGAATATTTGATCATTTGTAAAAATTGAGCCCCAACCACACCACATTCATGGTATTGAACACCACGTGTTTGATTACTTTCAAAGAATATTCCATGAAAATTAAATTCACTTTGTGAGTCGTTTACTTTTATTAATTTAAAACTAAAATCTGAAGTTCCCAAAGGCGCATTAATCGTTGATAAGTCAAAATTTGAGGATATGTTTTCAGTTTGAATTAAATTAACAGAATTTTGATCATTTAATTTAATTTGAAAGTTATTCTTACCGTGAAAAATCTTTATTTTTTTAACATTAATAAGTTTATGTAAAGTTGTTTCGGGAGTGTAGTTAAATAAAAATCTAGCTAATGTGTCTTTTGTTCGGAGTCCATATCCTTTTAGGCCAATGTCAATTTTATTAGGAGAAGAAGTGATATTATTAAATTCCCAAGTTCCCATAAATTGAGATTTTAAATTTCTAGGTCCAACACTTTTACACGCCGAATAGGGAAACAAAATACCATCGCCACAATCTCCAAATTCATTTTGTAAATTAAGTTTGAATTTCCCTGAAAAATGACCCATTTGAATATGAGAATCACCTAAATGTACCACAACTAAATTAGAATTATATCCTTCTTTTATAGCTTTAAGTTTTTTAAAAGTTCTTTCAAGTCCATTTGGGTTTTCAATTATGTTTTTTTGTAAACTTATTGGATTGGAATTGATACTATCGGAAAATTGAGATTGAGAATTCAGACTGATGTTGAAAAACAATAGTATAATTAGTGAATAAAATTTGCTATTTGGTTTTTTCATTATTAAAAATGAAAGTATATAAAGGGTTGAATAGAAGATGATTTAACTTGTAAAAACAGCTGAATCAATATCGCTAAAATTACAAATTTTGTAATTATACTGGCATGATAAAATTGTTTTTTAACGAATTCTTTAATTGTATTTGGTAATAAGGTTATAGTATATCCTATCAATAAAAAATAAATTAACAATGTATTTGAAAAATAAATAGCTGAGAAATACTTAAATTCTATGTCAGTAAAAATTTTATTGTAAATAAAGATAGTTTCCTCCATTGATGTGGCTCTGAATGGAATCCACAGTAAAGAAACGCAAATAAAAGTAAATAACCATGATACAAAATTGAATATTGGTTTATCACTTTTTTTAGGAAATTTCAAAAGAATTAATTTGTGAAGAATCAATAACATCCCATGTCCAGCTCCCCAAAATACAAATTTCCAACTTGCTCCGTGCCAAAAACCACCGATTAGCATAGTTAATAATAGAAAAAGCATTTGTAAGCTAAAACCCTTTTTATTTCCTCCAAATGGAATATAAACATAATCACGCAACCATGAAGAAAGTGAAATGTGCCAACGATGCCAAAAATTGGTAATATTTATGGATTTGTATGGCGAATCGAAGTTAATACACAAACGGAAACCTAATAAAAGTGCTATTCCAATTGCCATATCGGTATAACCACTAAAATCACAAAATATTTGCAAAGTATAACAAAGCGAAGAAATCAAGTGTTCAGTTCCAGAAAATCCATCTGGAGTTGAAAATACAGAATCGGCGTATTGAGCTATAAAATCTGCAATAATCGCTTTTTTTATAAAACCTTTTATAATTAGATAAAATGCTTCGTTAATATTGTCTTTATTAAGTTTTGTTGCTGATGTTATTTGAGGTAAAAAGTCTTTCGCTCTTACAATAGGTCCTGCTACTAAATGAGGGAAAAAAGTCATGTACAACATGTAGTTCATAAATCCGCTAGGTTGTATTTTATTTTGATAAATATCAACTAAGTAACTGATTGATTGGAATGTATAAAATGAAATACCTATTGGTAATATTAAATCTGAAAGAATGTAATTGTTGTGAGTTAAATAGGAAATGTTCTCTAAAAAGAAATTACTATATTTAAAATAAACTAAGAAGGAAAGGCTGAAAAGAATTCCAAAAATAAAAATTAGTTTTCTAAGCTTAGTCTTTTTACAATTATGAATCCATTTTGAAAAAATATAATCAGCAGATAATGAAATTATTAGCAATATTAAAAACAGTCCGCTAGCTTTATAATAAAAATAAAATCCAAAAAGAATTAGTGAAATATTTCTAACTTTTTGATTTTGATAAATGAAAGAATAGGCTATCAAAAATAAAGAAAATAGAAATAAGAAAATCCCTGTATGAAATAAAAGAGGTTCCGAAGGATTGTGAATAAAGAGGTTAGTCCATTCCATTAATGTAAACTATTTTTCTTGATTGATAATTAATAAAGGAGAGTTATTAATCTTCCGAATTGTGTCTTTTTTTATACTTAAATTCAATCCGTCGTTATTTAGTTTTGTAACCTGAACTGCTACGCTATCAAACCAAATTCTAGCGGCACCACGTGAAGGATGTCTCTTGTCTTTTGCTCGATCTAATTTTAATTTTTGAGATGGATAAAAAAACGATCCGTTCAATTGTGCCAAAAGGTTACAAATTCCTTTGTCTTGCTTCCAGGCCGCTGGTCCAATCCAATAATATCGAATACCCAATTTTTTAACCTTAGAAATTATATTTTTAATATACTGGCTTCTATTGTCCATATCGTTAACAAACAGCTCATTAAGCCCTAAAGCAATAAACAAATAGGTAGGTTTGTACTTCTTTATATAATAACTAAGAGTATCCGATTCACTCCAATTTTTTGTAGAAGATCCATACCACAATGCAGAGGCGATTAATTCGTGGTTGTTGGATTCGCAATAATCGTAAACTGGGCTTCTTAAACCTTCTAATTGAGAGTCGCCAATAAGTAAAACACGTTCTTTGCCAGAAGTAATTTTAATGGTATCAATAGATGAATTAGTTTTCTTGCATTGCTTTATTTTTTCAGGTGGTAAAACGCTATCTTTTTCTTCATATTTGAAAATTGGTGTTGCTTTTTTTAATTCGATAGTAAGGGGTTCTTCTGAATTACTAAGAATAAAAAAAAAAGAAAATAAAATAAAAAAACCGATGCCGATTAATAAAAAATTATTTTTTGAAGGTTTAATCATAGTCTTAAATTAGTGTCGCTAATATAGACAAAATTTGTTTTTATAATTACTATTAAATAAGTTATCAAAAACGAATTAAATTGATGCTGAAGTAAAATTATTTTTTTGAAATAAGGCCATTTTCTTCTATCCTTAATTTGAGATTTTGGAATATCTGATTTTGTGAGGTTAATTATTTCTTTAAAACCAGTTGATCATCATCAATGATAGGTCCGCCTTCTTCAACTTGTTTTGTAGAAAAAATATTCCCAGATAAAAGCTCTCCTTTATTATTTACAAATAACTTAATATTGGTGCTATTCTACATTTCCTTTAAGATTAAGTCGTCCATAAGTTGCAAAATCACCCATGCTATATGCAATAAACTTCCCTTTATAAATATCTATTGCTCTGGTTACATGCGGACCGTGACCGAAAACAATATCTGCACCTGCATCTACATTTAACTCCATTGGAGTACTGCTAACTTGATTATAATCAAAAGCAACTTTATATATAATAAGTTTTATCGTTTGATTTTGCTTCAATTTCTGCATCGTTTACTATTCTTGAAAAATATAAAATATCTCGATGGGTAAGTGGGATTTTTCGAAGTTCATTTGAATAACTTTCAACTTCATAAATAGAATTATAACATAATTCTAAATTATCATCGTCATAATAATCCGATTAAAGGATAAGAGGACTTTCCAGTTAAAGAAATTGGTTTATTATTATTTATAAAATCACTAAAATTAGATTTTTCAAAATTGTATTTTTTAGTTTGTAAAGCGGTATTGTTAGTTCTACTATCCGTATTGTTTTTAGAATTATCTTCTTTATAAAAAAGATCTGATTCGTTATTATTAGTAACTGTTTGGACATTTAACCCCTCAAAAATCAAAAAAAATAAAAAGCAAAATAGGTAATTCATATTATTTACATTTATATATTTTATTTCTTTTGCAATTTTCATTTCCTAGCTCCGCTCCTTTATACCAATATAAGCATGCCTCAGCTTTCTTATTCATATCAAAAAATTCATTACCAACATTACTTAGAAATAAACCTTTAGATTCGTCACTTTCGTATTTACTGTTTTTTAATGCACTCATGAAATCATTTAATGCTAATTGATGTTCGCCTCTACCACTATATATAACACCTCTATTATTATAAGCCATAGAATGTTTAGGATTATTTTTTAATAGTTTAGAATAATTTTCAAATGCCTCTTTATTATTATTTAATTCTGAATTACAATATCCTAAATTAAAAGTTAAGTTTTCATCGTATTCAGAACTAAGACTGATTAGTTTTATTATATCATTTTTTACATCACTCCAATAATCCCTTTTCCAATTTAATTGATATCTTTCATAATAAGCCTCAGTGTTATTAGGATCTATTGCAACCGCTTGATTTAAATAATCTACAGCTGAATAAATATCCCCTTTTTCTTTGTAACATTTACCTAGTAATAGTGGTACATCGTAAACATCACTTTTTTGGCTTAACAATGATCTAAGTTCAGAAATAGCTTGATCGTATTCTGCTGAATAATATAAATTTCTTGCTTCTTCAACTTTCTTGTTAAAATTATAATCTGAAAAATCAATTCCTTTAGCCATTAAAATTTGATCTTTAGAAGTCACATAAACTATTACATCTTTGTAGATAATAATCTTATATTTTTTGTAATGATCAATGTAATCCATTTCTTTAAGTAAAGAATACAACTCTGCTTTATGTGTTTCAGTATCTATTTTAAAGAATGAATTTTCTTGTTTCGCTATAGCATATTTTGAATTGTTGTAATAATAAAGAATTTCTGCATTTTCCAGGATAACTTTCCCTTTGGTATCAATAATGCTCTTGTTCTGATTTTCGTATGAAACTGAAGCCATACCTTTGTAAAAATTACTACCATAGGAATAGATAATTGGAATAATTATCTCCCCCTTAAAGTTAATATACCCAATTTTTTCATCTAATTGAACAAGTAATAATTCTGTTTTATCATAAATGTCATAATTAGCAATATTTTCATCAAAGCTTGAAGACACATAACACTTCTCTTCTTGTCCACCTTCTCCATCTGGAGCATCCCCTAGCGGTTCGCCATAATAAGGTTGATAAATTGGGCTTACTATGGTTTCACCAAGTTCGTTAATATAACCTACAAGTTCATTTTTTTGAACCATTAACAATCCATTTTCAACTTTATTAATAGAATCGAAAGTGTCTTTTGTTAAAAATGAATTGGAAGTTAAACTGTATAATTTACAATTTGTAACAGTTGATTTTGTTATGTTATTGGTATCAATTGAAAATAAATTATTCCC
>Ga0315904_10005055_pt1 | contig 18449 bp, 11 predicted proteins | sample LakEriMetagenome_6_FD_203529 | JGI IMG/M metagenome (GOLD analysis project Ga0315904, IMG submission 203529) | Freshwater fungal communities from buoy surface, Lake Erie, Ohio, United States - Buoy 12 MA120 | ecosystem: Environmental > Aquatic > Freshwater > Lake | place: USA: Lake Erie, Ohio...
AAACAGATTTTCCAGCGCTACGAGATGGAACTGGAGGCGGCCTATCGAGAGCGGGCGACGCGCCGCATTTAACGATTCAAGGGCGATCAAGGTTGCTTGCTGCCACCGGACTGAATCTTCTGCCGCAGTTCGGCTTCCTTGGTGTTGGCAACCTTGGTCTGCAGAACGTCGCGAATGCGCCCGAACATGTTCTTGATAAAGTCGATTTCCTTTTTCGACTTGGCCTGAATCGTAAGCCGGGCTTCTTCGTCGGCCAGGGTGCTGGCGAGTTTCTGCGCCGTCGGCAGTTGCTCGTAGGCGACCAGATCGTCTTGAGCCGCGGTGAGATTGTTGTTTTCCAGCTCGGCCGCGATCTTCTGCTCGTAGACTTCGCGTTGGACGACGAGGTCGAGGATCTCGGTTTGCACACCGAGAATGACTCCCTCGGCAAACAGCCGAGCCTCGTCGTTGGGAACTTCCGTTGCCAGTTGGTCGCGGAATCCGGGGATCAACGGGACTTTTTTCAGTGCCCGCGTTCCCCGTTTGAGGTAAATCAATCGCAACGCCTCATCACCGGGGGGAATGTCGATCACGCCGCGCCAATCGGTCTTGCCCAGCAATTCCGAGGGAGCGTCTTTTTGCGCATCTGTTCGCCGAGAGTAGACTTCCAAGCCTTCCATCGGCTGCTTGGGATTGTCCAGCGCGACCAACCGGAGGCGAGTCGGCCTGGGCTGGGGCCGAATGACGAGGGCGAGTTTCTGCAGCCGCTTGCTCGTCCGTCCTGAAAGGGGAGCACGGGCGCTGGAGTGAACGTAACCGGTGATTTTTGTCCCTTCAATTTTGTCCGTATTGATGAAGGTGTAGTCGACCGCCTCCAGTGATTCCAGTTTTCCCGAGCGATCGACGCGCCGCAAAACCGGCAAAAAGTTATCCTCTTCGCGGATGGAAACGGGCGAGCCAGTGTTGCGACTTGTGACCCAGTTCAGTTGCTCGTCCATTCGGGTCTGAAGGCTGGAGTCGAGTCCGCGCGCCCGCAGCACGGCGGTACTGTCCATGGGAACGACTTCGATGTTGGCGAGCGGCATGAACGCAAAGCGAATCGCGTCGGTGACTGCCGGGGCCAGATTTTCCGGCTGAGGGGTCAGCCGAGACTGGAGAGCGCCCCATTGGCGGGTCGTCAGGTCAAGTTCGCGGACCTGGGTCTCAATCCCCAAGCCAGTATCGCGGAGCAGGACAAGCATCAACTTGTCATCAAATTTGAGTTCGGGAAGCGATTCGATCCCCTGCAGTGCCTCCGGCTTTTGGATATAGCGAGCGCACCGCCAGAACCAGGGATTGGGGGCTTTCCCGACAAGCAATTCCCAGCCGCTGGCGTCAATCCGGATACTCTCCCGCCGAATATCGTCCATCAGTCCGGGGAGCAGGCTGGTCAGGGCGGCACTGCCATCGGTCATCATCCAGACCCGGACGCGATAGTGACTCAGTTCCCAAGCCCGACCGATCGGGAGAACGCCGTCAGCGGGTGCCTCAGGCAGTGCTGGTTCGGCCTTCGCTTCCGGTTTGGGGAGTTCCCGGCCATCAATCGGCACTTCGGGTTGCTGGGCTCCGAGCGAGCCGGCGGCCAACGCGAGGACGAGTCCCCAAATCAGGCCTTGACTGCTGAAAGGCGTCAGCAGCGACAATCGTTTCCGAGTGGTCATGGTTGGATTTCTCCGAGCTGCAGCGGCTCGATTCGCCAGCGTTCGATGTTTTGATAGATGAAGATCAGTTCGCGCCCCACGTTCCGAACATTGCGGCGGTGGGCATAGAACTCGCGCATTTGCCAGAGCGGCAGCACGGACATGTCGTTGTTGACCTGACGATGAAGGTTGCGGAGGCTGTTGCTTGCGGTTCGCCAACTGGTCGAGATTGAGGAATCCCGGGTAATTTGCTCAATCGCCGCATTGGTTTGCTTGACCAGTCCCTTTTTGCCAAACAGGAACTCGGCATCCGCCAAGGGTTCGGCCATCATGATTTCCACATACAGAAAATCGTAATCCTCGTCCGCGGGCAGGGTGACTCCGGGTGGGAGTCTGCGAACGGTCACCTTCAAGCCGATTTCCTTCCAGCTTTGAGCAATGGCCGCGCAGGCGACCGACGGAACGTCCCCTTCGGGATGGGCGATCACGATTTCGGGAAACTTGATGTCGGGGGCAGCCCCGGGCTTGTTGGCCTCCTCCGGCGGCAGCTTCTTGAGAGCCATCGCGATTCGGGCCTGTCGGGACGTTTCGATCAGTGCATTGCCCATTTGCTGGTTAAAGGGAATCAGCGGGATTCGGGTGTTGTAGGCGTAGGCAATCTGATCGAGATTCTCCATCCCCAGGGGAAAAGGGCCGTTCAGCACCTCGGTTCCATCAATCTCCATCCCCCTTCCGGCCAAACCGTTGAGGATCAGCTGGCGGTTGATTGACTTCATCAGACCGTTGCGGAACAGGTTGTCCTGCATGAACTCATTGCGGCGGTTGGGGACCAACATGTGGACGGTCGGAATGAGATAAGAGCGGACTTCAACTTCCGGGTCGCGGCGGAGCCGCGAGAGATCGTTGGGGGAGACCCGGTCGAGAACATCGATTTCGCCCCGCAACAGCGCATCGGCCGCATCCGATTGATTCGCAAATAACAGCTCGGCAATTCCGGGCAGTTGTTCTTCACTCGTCTTGCGGGAGAGGTATCGGGAGTTCGCTTCAAACTCCACCATTCGGTCGGATTGCTTTTCAATCACATAGGCTCCGGTTTGCGTCAACTCGGAGACATCGTCGCGAAACGGCAGGCTGAGGTAGGCCTCCGGGCGCACGAGCGGGATCTTCAGCTGCACGTCTACGGTGTAGTCGTCCACCACCGTCACCGATTCAAGATTCTTGGCCCAGGGAATCACGCACCGCGGATTGTCCGCGTCGGCGTAGTCGAGCAACTGGCTGGCCAGCTGATAGGCGTTCAAACGCGGGATCGCAAAGCCGAGCTTCTGGGGCTCGATCACAAAGCGGTAGACCAAGCCGGTTTCATCCTTGGCAAATACCCGGCCCGGTACGAATTCATACTTGCCACCCTCGTCAGCCAGTCCCACAAATTCGACCAGTCGCCGCTCCGTCAGTCGACCAACACGCCGCGAGGCCCAGTGCTCCAATCGGTCCGGGTTGGGGTTGGCGGCGGCTTGCGTGACCCCGACCACGACGAAGGGCCGCTTCGCAATCAGGTTATTGATGAAATCGACGCTCGAGTTGTCAGTGGGAAGGATGCTCAGGGCCCGCTGAGCCAGTTGCCGGGCTTTGAGCAGGTCGCCTGAAGCCTCTGCCGCGCGGGCCTGCTCCATCGCCTCGACATGCAGCCGGGACAGTTCCGTGTTCCACTTTTCCGCCAGCGCGACGGCGCTTTCCCCGTAGGATTCCTTGAGCGTGTTGAGAAGCGACTGCACTGCCTTGAACGCTCCGCTCTCAACCAGCGGCGGAATCGATTTGTCGTAACACTCGGTGATCATGTCGACGAGGCGACGATTGGAGCCGGGCACGATGAAATTCGGCTCGCGTTTGTAGATGTCCTCGAGAATCGTCAACGCGAGATCGTAGTTTCCCTTGTCAAAGTTGTCGTTAGCATCCTTGTACATTACGGTCCGGAGCTTCTTGATGATCTCCCGATCGCCGCTGTTGCCGTTGTCGTAGACGTACAGAATGTGGCGATAGGCTTCGGAAAAATTCTTCTGCTGAATCAGCTCGTCAGCTTCCTTGAGCAGGAGCATGTTAAAGGTTTCATACTCAACCACATGCTCCCAACCGACGACCAGTAATTCTCCCTGCCAGTCGCCACTAATCGGTTCAAAGATCAGCTCGCCAGTTTCGGGCAGGGGCCGTGAAGGCGGATTCGCCAGCGGGATGATGTCATAGACCTTGCTCTTGTTGAATTCATCGAGCTTCATCCGGTCGAACGGCTCGCGATCAATCAGGGCGATTTGCGGTCCACTATCCTGGGCCTTGGCATTTTGGGGATTGGCATTCTGGGGATTGGCGGGCTGCTGAGCCCAGCCGGAATCAGCCACCAGCAGTCCGAGCCCGACCAGCATCAGGAGCGGGCGAGTGATCATGTGAAATAGAGTGCTTCGGTCCACGGTCTTTATCTCTGGGGTGTTGCCACGAATAGCCATGGTGCTTACTCGGATCCGCCGGTGGTGGTGCCTGCGGATAACTTGTCCGGGTCGAGCAGGAGGAGCGTGCCATCGGCTGCGCAGACAATCAGGTGTCCAAGGGCCTGAGTGGGCGCGAGCCGAATCGGTTGGCCAATTTCCAACGTCTTTTCCAGCGTGCCCGCGGAGTCGATGCGGTGAATCCGACCGGTTACGAGGGCGACATCCCAGCCACCTGGTCGGGCCGCGATTCCCGCGATTTGCTGATTGGCCACATCGAGTTGCCAGAGCGCCGTTCCCTGCAGGTCGAAGGCATGCAGCTGGCCATCGTCGAGCATCAGGAACAGGGTTTGCTCCACCGCCCAGGGTCCCGCGACCACTTGTCCTTCCAGAGGAGTTGTCCCGGAAAGGGTCAGGCCATTGACCGCCTCCAGTTTGAGCAGGTTATGTTTCCCCCCCGCTTCACTGACGACGAACACGCCGGCACTGCCGGCTGCCGCCAAATCGGAGACGAGTTCCCCATCGACATCAAGCTTGGCGATTTCGCGCAAAGCCGTTCGTTCGTTGGTATCAATCAGGTACAGCGTCTGCTGGTGGTCGCCGATCACCACCATTCCGCCAGCCAGTTGCACGGGGCGGTTCCAGAGCATTTCTGCTCCCGGCCGGAGGGGCGGTTGGAACGGTGTCCCGAGCAACCTGCCATTGTTCGGATCGATCCTGACAACCTGGCCTTTGGACGTGGGGACGAGCAGGTCCGGGCCGATTCCAATCGGAGTCGATGCGGGGCTGTCCGCTGGGGCTTGCATCCGAGAGACCTGCGAACGGCGATTGGCCAAATCGAGCATCAGGACATCGCTGCTTCCCGCAGGAGCCACAAAAGCGTGCCGGTTCCCGCTCAGTTCGACTCGCTCCACGAAGTTCAAAGCCTGGTCGATGGCGCTGGACTTGATCGGCCGGCGCACGGCACTGGCATCGAGTGCTGCCTGATCAACCAGGAAGGCATCTCCCTGTGCTGAGACAATCGCCAGTTCGTTGCCTGAGGCGATGGGCGCAGCCGGAGTCGGCGCGGCAAAATCAGTTCGCCAGACTTCCTCAAGCGTCTGGGAGTTGACGGCTGTAACGGAAACCTGTCGAGCTCCGTCCCGCCGCCGGAGGTGGAAGAGATAATCGTCGATCTTGGTGATCGGACCGAGGAAATAATCGCTCGGGTTGGCAATCTTCTCCCGTTCAAACTTGCCGAGTGTGCGCTGAATGCCGTAACGAATCAGCCCCTTGCTGGCGATCCAGAGATTGCTTCCCTCGGCGTGCATGAAGAAGCGGTCCTTGCCCCGATTTTCAAACTTGTCTTCCGCGACCAGCCGAATCGGAACCTCACCTTCCGTCGTGTTCAGCTCCAGGATCTTGACCTCGCCATTATCAGCCAGGAACAACATCCAGCGGCCCAGTCGGCTGGCCGGGATGGTGACCGGTCCATCGGCGAGCCGGAATACCTGAGCCCGTTCTGCGCGGAGTCCTTTTTCGGCGAACTTCAGCACATGCAGGTCGCAGTAGTCACTGCCGTTGACCGCCACCAGCAGATAGCCCGACCAGAAGAGCGGAGCCTGAGTGACGGAACCGGGGAAGTGGCCAATGTAAAAGACCTCAGCGCAACTCAAGTCCTCCGCCGAGAGGACATAGAGGTTGGCGTCCTCGGCAACTGCGTAGATGTAGGGAATCCCCTCCGCCCGCTCGACCGGCGCCAACAGCTTTTTGGGCAGTTGGGTCGCGGCCATCTTTTTTCCGGTGTACGGATCGAGCCGCATGATCACGCCGCTGCGAGTGGCAATGTAAATCGTCTCATCGACCACGGTCGGATTGAGGAAAGGCTGGCCAATCACGGACCGCCACAACAAGGCGCCAGATTGTCCATCGACGCAAGAGACGGCGTGTTCCCGCTGGTCGCAAAGGATCAGGTTTTTCTTCTGGATCCGTTCCGTCCACTGCGGCTGGTAGGTGGTCTCGTAGCCGACGAAGTGCCTCCACTGGAGTGAGCCGTCACCGGCGTTGACCCCAAACACAGCGCCCTCTGCCAAGACCGGGATGGTGTCGTCGGCCAGCGAGCGAAGTTCGCTGGGCACGGACTCACCGCTGGATTGACCTTCAGCGGACTCGGCGGCCGGCTTGTCACCGGCTCGATCGCGACTGGTTGAATAGAGGAGGACTTGGCGGGCGACGGCCGAAGCAGGAGCGCTGGTTTCGGCAGTCACCGATAAATCGGACGGCTTGACCAGGCCGATTTCCTTCGCGCTGACTTCCTTCATCGCGTTCCGCAGCTCGGTCCGCGACCCCATGTCGCCGTAAGTTCGGACCAGTGTATTGAAAACTTCAAAGGCGCGATCGGTTTCGCTTTTTTCAGTCAACGACTTGATGTCGGCCAAAGACTTGACGTAATCGTCTTCTTTCTTGATCGAGCCATTGAGCAACTTGACGTTGTTGGTCAGTTTTTCCAGCAGGGCCGTGATGGCCGGAGTCTTTTTGATGTTCCCCGGAATGTAAATGTCGCGGTCGACAAATTCGGCGATATGGGCTTCCACCTTTTTGGTCGCTTCAGCCATTTCCGCGTTGCTCGGCTTTTTGAGCGCGGCTTCGGATTCCGCGAGAATGGAATTGGTCAACATCAGTGCCAGGTCACCCCGCACCGCATCCAGTTCCTTGAGGTTCAAGACGCGGTCCAGATGCTCCTTGGCGATCGTCAGCACTTCATTGAAGTTCTTGCGTTCGTGCGGTCCCGCGAGCAAGGCCTGAACTTCCTTGACCTTGGCGTAATCCGCCTTTTCATTGCCCGGGAACTTGGTGTAGAGCTCGTTGTATTTCTTGGCGGCGTCCAGATAAGCCGTCTGGTTGAAGCTCGTTTCGGCCATCTTGAACAGGTTCTCAGCCGACTCGCCGGAGAGGGAGAGGTAGAGCACCGAGCCGATCAGCCCGAGCACGGCCAGCAGGCCAAAGGCGATGAACAGCCATTTGGTCTGCCATTGATTCGAGCTGTCAATTTTGCCCCGAAAAGAGGTGCTCCCGGTCTCACGGGTCGGGCGTTCAGCGGCAACGGTCTCCCCGAACAACCCTCCGGCGCCTGCGGGGGCTCCGCCGAGCAGGGGATCGTCCAGGCCAATCGGCAGTTGTGCTTCGACTGGAACTTCAACGACCTCATCGAGTTCAACGACTTCGTCCATGCCGAAGACCCGCGTCGCACCGGCGTCTGCTTCGACGGGGACAACCTGAGTGACGCCCTTGCCGGTGGGGCGAGCGGGAGCAGGTGCTCCGCCCAGGTTCAGGAGTTCGTCGGTGTTCTGTGTTTTGCCTGCGGGAGCGCCTGCAGATGCTGTCTCCAGCAAGCGATCGATCTGGGCTTGGGTCATCAATCCCTTGTCGACCAGGTATTTGGCGACGGCCTTGGCCTTGAGCGGTTTGCTGGCGCTGTCGACTTCCTTGCGAAGACGGGTCAGCGTCTTGGAATCGACCAATCCGGTTTGTTCAATGCGGTCCAGTAGTTGACTGGCTGACATGGCGTAACTTCTCTTTGAAATGCGTCCCGCGAGGGGTTGGTTTGATTGACTTGCGATGACTCGGCCAAGGCAGGCCGGGAACAAGGTCGCGGCCCGATGGATCGAGTCGGTTCAATGACTCACTTTCGGTCAGTAATTCAGTTCTGTCGTGCGGACTTCGATTTTCTCAAAACCGTTGGCGACGCCGGTATCCCAGGCCTTGACCATTTTTCCGTGCAACGAATCGACATGGGCGGTAATGATCAGCTTGACCGCGTTGTACTCCTCCTTGGCACTGCGGACACGGGCCTGCATGTCCCGGTCGCTGCCGGCCTCGACCTCGGCTTCACCGCGGGTCGTAATGTAATAGGTGTTGTTTTGATCGATGATGACTTCCACGTACTCGAGGTTGTCTTCCTGCTCTTCAATGGTTTGGGTACTGGGCTCGTCGACTTTGGAGTGGGGTGTTTCGAGCGATTCCTGCACGGTGAAGGAGGCGGTGAGCATGAAGAAAATCAGGAGCAGGAAGGTGACGTCGATCATGGGAGTCATGTCCAGCCCATCGTCGCCAGCGAGCTTCTTGCCCTCTGAAAATCCGACTGGCGGATCCTGCTCAACCTCTTCGACTGGCTCCTCAAATCCTTTCCACGAAAACTCCTTGGCCGAGGCATCCGCCTTGGCCTTGGGCTTCGGCGGGACGACTTGACGGGGCGGCGGCGCATCAGTGCCGGGCAGTGAGTTAAAGCTGGCTCCCGGAGGCAGCAAGTCGAAGGACTCCTGCTTCTGGGAGTTGTCGAGCCTGTCGGAATCGCGATTAGACATGGACGTGCCAGATACTGGGGGATTGAATCGATCAGCGGTCGGGGAGCAGGGTTAATCCCCTTCTTTAACAGCGAGGAAGATTCGCCTCGTCTTGGCCATTTCGGACATCGAAACTCCGCGTTTGACGGTCTGAACGACGCCGGTGGTGACCTCTCCTTCGGCCTTGATCAAGACTGCTTGAAAGTCCGGGTGTCGTGACAGCTCCACCTCCACGTACTCGGCGATTTCCTGTTCGATTTGCAGCGGATCCGTTTCCTGAATCATCGCGGAGGGGTCGGTTGAGGCGCCCTTGTAAACTTCAAACTGGCCGGTTGCTCCCTCCTTTTTCTTGACCACGATGGCGACGCTGACGCGGTCCGAGATGTTCTCTCCGGAAACTGCGAAAGGAAGATCCAGCGCGAACTGAGGGTCGATCTTGGAACCGACCACGAAGAAGGAGAGAAGCAGAAAAACGATGTCGATCATCGGAGTCAGATCGGGCTCGGAGTCCTCAACCGTCAGTTTCCTGGCCGGCGACAAATCGACTCCCGTGTCGTTCGAAATCGTTGCGCTATGTGACATTGAAGGTCAAACCTGTCCGTTGGATTCCAGTGGCGTATGCAGAACTAGGAAGTGGGATACTTGATCAGTGATTGCCGAAACACTTCCAGAAACTGGTTGATGCCGTAAGAGGTGATGTCTTCCATCTTTCGAATTCGGATGTTGATCGCCGACAGCAGGATCGAGAGGGGGATCGCGATCAGCAGCCCGATGATGGTTGTGATCAAGGCGAAAGAGATGTCGTTTGCCAGCGAGGATACTTCCACCTTGCCCTCCGGCCCGGCGAGTTTGGCAAACGCGGCCATCATCCCGAGCACGGTGCCGAGCAGTCCCAGCATCGGCCCGGTCTTGATCACGGTAACGACCCAGCTCAAACGGAAGTCGATGTCCTGCAGGACATCGCGTTGGAAGCGATCGACCAATAATTGTTTGACTTTTCCAAAGCCGAGTTTGCGATTCTCAATCGCCAGACAGGCAAGTTGGCAGATGGCCCGCCGATCGCCATCGGCAAGTTCGTAGGCGCCCTGGAAATCACCCTTGGAGAGCGGTTCTTCAATCGCTTCCAGAAAGGCTGTCTGCTGCGCCTCGTTCTTGAACTGTTTTTGGCGCACGCGGTGCCAGACAATCAAGGCGCAAAATAAACCCCAGGCAGCGGTTAACGCCATCATGGGATAAACCAGGTTACTAGTAATCGTATAAACTGCTTCCACGTCTGATTCCCTGTAGTCTGAGCTTTCGTTGAGGGTGGGATTGCTTCCAATCAAAAGGCGAAAATGTCGCCCTGGTTTTTGCCGCCACTGCAGTTGCCTGCAGCGGGTGTGTTGAGACCCGGTCAGGAATTAATTGCAAACCGGGCAAAACTGTTTTGTAAGCTTGCGAAACTAACGGTAAATCTGGTCAACCACAATGAACTCCGGTCCCTTGCCGCCCGTCTGCAGCTTGAAGATCGTGTTCTTGACCTGCTTGAGATTTTTCTGGTTCTGATCCATTCGCTGCTTTTCCAGGCCCCGCAGTATTTCCCGCGTGCTGTCCGGATAGAACTGGACGACCATTGAGTTTTCGTAAGGGATGTTCGACTTCCGCAGCAACCGCTCATCCCATTGCCGGAGTTTTGGCTTTTGGTGACCGAAGTAAAGTACTTTATCTTCGTTGGCCCGCGTCGAGTTAAGCACTTGTTTCGCGCCCGCCGGATCCCGGAGACGGAACACGTCGTTGTTGTCCTTGACGATTGAACCAACGTCGATCTTGAACGCGCTCAATTGCTTGGCGTAGGTATCCAAGTCAGAAGCCGAGTGTTCAATCCGCCACCGCTTGGCTTCAGGGATGACGCCGTTTCCGCCACCGCCACCGCCCCGCTTATTCCCCAGCCCGCGGCCTTTGCCCATTTCGGCGGCGTCGCCATCCATAAAGGCGTTGTTCGCCCGAACGCTGGACACGGCATTCGTAACTGCTTCAAGTGCGTCCATCAGTTGAGGTGTTTCGACGTCCGGGAACTCTTCGACCCCCGGCTCAAAAAAGTCCTCGGCAACTCCTTCGGGGGCCTTCTCACCCTCTTCGCCCTCGAGCATCGCTTCGCTAATCTCCACGGCGCCTACTGGTGTCTGCCATTTGAAGTGAGACGTCAGCCAGATCATCAGCATCAATCCTACAGCCATCCCGATCATCCAGAGCAGGACCTGCAAGGTCGCATTCATCTTGTCGTAAGCGGAAACTTCGGTTTCCACATTCAGCTTTGGCTTCAAGCCGGGGGTAATGACTTCCATTTTTCGCTCCAATGCACCGTTGATTTACAAGCTCACGTCTTCCGGTCGGCAAGTCTGGTTGCCACCCCGGTCAATCCATCAGCTCGGCGTTGGGTCTCAGTTTCAAATACCAGTCCGTCCACTTTTTCTTCAGCTCGAGGTACTCCTTGGCTGTCGGGTCCGCCGACAGGGGAAACGCATCCACCTTGCGGCTGATCAGCCGGAGCCCATTGTGGGCCTCGCGACAAACCTCGAGATCGGGGTCGGTCAAGGCAAACAGTAATGCGGGCACATTGTCGAGGTCCTGCATGCCCGACAGGACCTTGACGGCCACCAGGCGGCGCATGTTTTCTTCGTGAGAGACCATCCCCCGCAGAAATGCCATCCGCTCACCGCGGCTCTGGTTCGGGTCTTCGGACAACTGGCGAATCGCAGCCCCGAGAATCGGCAGCAGGTCTTCCAGTTCCTGCTCGCCCCCGGACTGCTTGATCAGGTTGACGACGTCGTCGATTCCTTTGCCCAATTCAGACGAGGTCTGCACACCCCCGCGTTCCTGGATCAGGGTGTTTGGCTTGAGCGAGTCATTGCCGACCGTGACCCCTTCCCGACCTTCCACAAACAGCACCTGACTGCTGCGGACCAGAAACAGGATCGCGAGGCAAGTCGCCTGGTTCGCATTTCCCTCGCCGTAGAAATTGTCCGTCGCTCCGAGAACCGTAGCCGGTAACTCCCAAGCTCCATTCCCCAGTTGGCGATTCATCAGTTCTTCCACGCCATCGTCGTACCAAGTGGGCAACTCACTCAGACCGCCCTCATTCTTTTCTCGAAAAAAGGCGTAACGCTCCAGGCCGTAGAGATAATAGAACGGCCACATCTTGGGAAAGACTTCAAACTGATTCGTCAGCCAGCGAGTGCCGCTGGTCTGAGCTGAAGTCAACTTGCCCGTATCGAAACTGACCAGCGGATCGTCTTTGCTCGGTTCACCGTCTTTCGGCTTGACATAAACGCGAACCGAAGGCGGGAGCGGTTCGACATCCTGATTGGCCGCCGCTGCGGCTGCCATCGCGTTTTCTGCTCCTGCCACCGCACCTCCGCCGCGTTTGCCTCGAACCCGAAGATTCAGGACCTCCGCCAGCAAATAGGTGCTGCTCAATCCGGCGATGTGAATTGAAAGTCGCGGGGTCCGGTCAGCCACCGGAGCACTGCCGCCAATCGGCTGGCGACCTTCGTAGTGATAAATCCAGGTGTCGTTGAGCTGGGTGTCGCAAAAAGCTGACAGCAATCGCTTGATTTGTTCCGGGTCGCGGTCAAAACCATGGTTCTTCGCGACCACCAGGGCGAGGCCGACGTACTGGCCCTGCGAGGTGTCGGTTACCTCGGGGTGGCTTGGATAACCAAAGCCGCCATTGGCGTTTTGACGCTTGAGAACCAAGTCCAGAAGATAGTTGATTTGATTGGCGTAAAGCTGGTCGTTGACCTCGCAGAGGACGATCACGCCGAGGCAGGGAATGTAGGCGCCTGTGTTCCGCAGAAGGGTTGTCGCCCCGCCCGATTGGTCGCCGTTCACCGCATCCAGAATCCCGGCGACCGCAGCCTGCACGATTGGGTGGTCGCGGGGAATTTCGTTTTCGTAGCGCTTTTTGGTTTCAATGATCGCCAGAGCCGCCAGCAGCTGCTCGTCGATTCCCCGGGGAGCATTCGCCTCGACGAAGGCGATTCCGCGATTGACGACCGTTTCCACATCAGGATGATTCGGGTCGTAGCGACGTTGGGCCGCGGCTTCGCCGGCGATAGCGATCAAGGCCGCAAAAAGAGCGAGCACCCGGACCATCCTACCCAACTTGTCAGATCTCAATTTCATTCTGTTCCCTCATTCTCCTGCAGCCAGATGCGAGCAGCGCCGCATCAACCAATCTCAGGGCGACAATATCGCTTCCCCGAGATTGGAATGTCCGCGCCGAACTCCGAAACAGGTCCAGTTATCCCCGGCAACTGTCAACCCGGGAAAACAGGACAACCCCCGTGCTCCGGCGACTCTGGTCCTGCCGGTTGGAAACGGTGCTCGGTTAACCTGGTTTGCGGGGTCCTCTTGCTCGGTAGCGATCCGGGCGCCTCATTCCCAAACCGCTCGACCTGACCTGCTTTCCATCTTTTCCCTTGAAACAGCCACGCGCAGCCAAACTGCCTTCGAGCCAAACTGCCTTCGAGCCAAATCCCCGCTCGGGGGCTTGGCATCCGGGACTGCCAGCAGCACCATCCGGCAAAAACACCGTCGGTCGTCAGTCGGTCCCAAACCCGGCACGTTGTCCAGCCTTGGCGTCTCCCCGACGCGTCGGCTGACCAATTGCGAGCGTTGCCAAGACGAGCGTTGCCAAGACAATGTTGCCAAGACAATCCTGTCAGCCCTCCCGCTTTGGGCTCGACACCCGCTCGCCGTCGCTAAGCTGTTTTCAACTTAACAATTCTAAGCAGCCGTCGATGCCATTGGGGAGTCTTTTGTTGCTGAATCTGGGCCAATTTTCAGTTAATTCCAAGCCCGGATAACGGGGGGGCCGCGGCACACAAAAAAACACCAGAGTTTCCTCACCCGTTCGTGGCGTTTGAGAGCGAACCTGAGTGTCACCCCCAAGCTCCGGAATTCCGGTAGTTCTGGCCGGAGACAGCCTGATAGGAGGCCAGTGGCGAGTTCGGCCCCCGAGCCAAGCAGCAACTTGTCCACCGCCGCTGCGGAACTGAGGCAAGAGCGGGGGAAACAGCTGAAAACGAGTTAAAGTCCTAAGCTTCGGAGCGAACGGAACGCCAATTTAAGAATTGCTTTGGCGAGGCGCCGCTGTCGATTGACACCCGGGACTTGTCTCGACTAACATTTCGCATTCGCATGCAGGTGGCCAAACGGCCCCACCGTGCCTGGTTAGGTAGCTCAGTTGGTAGAGCAATGGACTGAAAATCCATGTGTCGCCGGTTCGATCCCGGCCCTAACCACTTCGCTATTTGCCGAGAAATCCGCTGTTCCACGGCGGTTATCGGCACTCTCGCAATCACGAGCCGCATCACGAGCGGTTCACGAGCCGCATCGCCAGCCGAGCCGCTCGCACCCCATTTCTGCCCGTTTCCGCCCCCACTGCTGCGCTTTCTGCGGACAAGTTTTGGGGCCCGATCATCGCGGGTTCGACCGCTGCCGTGGCAGCCTTGATAATCTTCACACTCCGCGCGGTGAATCGCATGTCGCTGACCTGCTGCATAGGCTCCCTGCAGCGATGTACCTGTGCAGCCCCCCGAGCGGTCGCGGTCTTCAGGGCGAATCCGTCCTGCTGCGGCGAGACCTACTTCAGCCAGAATGGCGTCGGCAGCAGGAAGAGGTGATTTTCCAGCAAGCTGCCCGCCCCGCTCCAGCTCAAGTAGCGGGTCAACAGCAAAATCACCGCAAACGCACCGCAGCCGATCACGAGCACGGTAAACCAGAGCAAGCTCCACCACCACGCTCGTGGTTTTGTCGCCGCGTTGCTGCGGGCCCCGGCCCAACCGAGCAACAGCCGCGATGGCCAGGAACCGGCGACAAACATCAAGGCCAGGAGGGACTCCAACTCGGGTGGCACGGCCTCGATTTTCAGAAAAAACATGGGCAAGGCCATAATCAGCGCCACCCAGCCGCAGAGAGTCAGCCAAAACGGGGCTCGGCGAAACGCGGCCCAAGCGGCCCCCGGCTCAAGAAAAGCCCGCCATTTTCCACTCGCGGCGAACCGCAGTTGAATCGACAAGAGCAGGGCGAAAACGCAAGCGGCCAGCGGAATCCCCAGCAGCGCCAAAAGGCCTCCCCCCGCATCGTTGCGATTGGCTGCCGCAATCAGCAAGCCACTCGGGACCAAGAGCCAAAGCAGAGTTCCCGCAGCTCCACGAACTCCCAGCCACCAAAGGCTGGGTAGCTGCAAACCAACCCCAAAGTCCCACAGGTCGCGGCTGCTTTGGGCGAGCCAATTCCCCTTGCCGATCGACTTGGCCAGAACGACGGGAGGAAACCAATCCGCCAGCGGACGGAGACTGCGGATGTCGGCAATCAATCTGGGAAAGAGCCTCCCCAGGGACTCGTCGACGAGGCGACGGGCGACCGGCCAGCGAAACGCACCTTGCAGCAACCACGAAAGCCAACGCCCAGGAGCGACGAGTGGCCAGAGAAAATGCCTTAACTTTCCTCCGCAGGCCAAAGCCCCCAGCAAATGAACTCCCGTCAAAATCATCAAGCCGATCAAGCTGACGCGCAGCGATCGGGTCTGGCTGCTGGCCGGTTCGATGAGCCAAGCGGTGTACCAGGAATCACTCAGAATCCGAACCGGCAACAGACTCAGCCAGCCCCCCAACAGGATGCCACCGAGGTGGGCTGCCCGGTTCCAGCCGAAAAGGCCGCTACTCAATTTTCCTGTGAGCGCCACGCGACCACTCGCCGCCAGAAGGTAGCCGAAACTGGCAAACTGGACGACTGGAACCGCAGCCGCAATCGCCAGCAGCACCCACAAAGAAAACAGGCCGAAGCCAACTTTGACCCAACTCGCCACGGCCGCGCCGATGCGAAAGGGAAGGCTTTGAAAGCGGAGCGAAGGGGCCGACTGGTCCGGTTCGATCTGACTCAGCGTCTCGCGGTTTTGAATTCCCCAGTCGCCGGCATCCTGTTCAGCCGAGCTTGACCCGCGCAACCCACGGGGGGCCTTTTGGGAAGGCGGCGACGAGTCGTGTTCCAACCGGTGAACGGCAAGCGTCAAGTGAGCACCCCATCAACAACCACAAACGGGCGAGCATGGTCGAGTATCGTCGGAGCATGGTTTCGCGTAAACAATTAGACCAAGCCAAGCGGGGTACGGGTTTCAACTTCCTGAGCTGATTTCAAAGTTTGTCAGCAACCTTTGGCAAATCTCGCGGGTAGAGTGAAGGGGTGCTGCCTCTCCCAAACCCGGAATCCAAGGACTCCAGCGCCGGGCGGCACTCCCGCCCTGCTCGTCCTTTTGTTAATTGTCACCTGTTCATTTTGGCGGTTCATTTTGGCGGTTCGCCGGCGACTGGCGTCGCGACTATCTGGTGGAGCGTTTCGACCGGGGAAGGTTCCGATCGGAAAAAAGTGCATTGGATCGGAATCCGGCTCTGCTGCGATTCTGGGGGATAAATCAAGCGTGCGTTCAAGCCTGTTTAACCGTCTCGGCAGCTGAAGAATCGTGAATCGCAAGACTTTGGCAAAATCGGGTCCGCTACTTGCCTTGCTGGCCAGTCTGCTGGCGGTAACTTCGGTCGCGGGCTGGCTGCTCATTCCTCCGCTTCGTTTTCGCTCGGAACAGCGACCGCGGCCAGCAGGGGTAAATCTGCTCGACTTTGATTCCGTGATCGCGCAGTTGGACTCGACCTTGCTCAAGCCTCAGGCTAACGCGGAACAACCGGCAGCTCTCGACTCACCGAAGAGTCGCGTCGCGCTCCTCGATTGGGCTCGTCGCCTGAGTCTGGGGCTGAGCGGAAGCATTCCTTCGCTGGAGGAAATTCGCCAGCTGGAGACGCTCCCCGACGAACAGCAGAAGGCTTGGTGGATCGACCACTTGCTGGCCGACCGCCGGACTGCCGATCATCTGGCGGAAAGAATGGGTCGGGCCTTTGTGGGGGTGGAGAACGGTCCATTCATTCTCTATCGCCGGCGGCGGTTTGTTTCCTGGTTGTCGGACCAGCTTGCTGAAAATCGCCCCTATGACCAAATCGTCCGGGAGCTGGTTGCCAGTGAGGGAATTTGGACCGAGCGGCCGGCCGTCAATTTCGTCACCGTAACGACTGACATTGATGGGACGGGGCAACCGAGTCCGATCCGTCTGGCCGCACGGACCAGCCGCTCGTTTCTGGCGATGCGTATTGATTGCCTGGAGTGTCACGACGATTTTTTGGGAACAATTCAAATTGGCAGCGGAGAAACGAAGCGCGGTGGCGAGCAGGCTGACTTCCACCGTTTGGCCGCCTTTTTCTCGCCCGCGCGAAATTCCCTGGCGGGTGTTCGCGATGACGCGCGGGCCGAGCCTTATCGCTTTACCCTGCTCGATGAGACCGAAGCGACAGCCTTTGAGCCGGGAGTGCCGCTTTATCCCGATTTGCTTCCATCCGAGGGAAGTACGCGTCAACGGCTCGCAAATTGGTTGACTCATCCCGGCAACCGGCAGTTCGCCCGCGCGACTGTCAACCGAGTCTGGGCGATCGTGTTCGGCCAACCGCTGGTGGTCCCGATTGACGACATTCCCCCGGAAGCGGATGTGCCTCCCGCGCTCGACTTGCTGGCTGAAGACTTTATCGAGCACGGCTACGACCTGCATCGCTTGCTCCGTTTGATGGTCCGCTCGGCTGCCATGAGCGTTCCTGGAAAAACACCCGACCCCAGCACGGGCTCGCCAGAGTGGAACTGGAGCGAGTATCCCGCTGTCAGGCTGCGCCCGGAGCAAGTGGCCCATTCGCTGATTCAATCCGCCTCCCTGACGACTCTGGATTCAACCGCACATGTGCTCCGCCGCCTGATTGGTTCGGCTCAGGAACTTGAGTTTGTCAATCGCTACGGAGACTTTGGCGAGAGCGAATTTGATCCGCGGAGTGAAACGGTGACGCAGCGGTTGCTGGTGCTCAATGGAAATCTGGTCCGCGATCAGTTGGAGCAGGACTTCGGATCGCCAGCTCGACTGGCAGCGCTTGCCCCCAGTCCGGCAAAGGCGCTGGAGATTCTTTTTCTGGTGACTCTCACGCGCCGCCCCGAGGCGGAGGAGCTGGAGCGGCTTGAACCAGCACTAAAGGCCGCTTGGGGGGGTGGCCGCAAAGCCCGCTTGCAGGACCTTTACTGGGCCCTGCTGAACAGTTCCGAATTCGCGTCCGCCCGGTAAGTGATCCATCTTCTTCCTTTCGAGAACCATCACCCATGTCCGAGTTGTTTTCCGATTGCGGTAGTCCGGCTCATTGGCATCGCCGGACTTGGCTCAGAATGGCGGGGCTGAGCGGTCTGAGTTGGCTGACTCCGCTCGCCACTCAACTCGCTCGGGCCGGAGAGCGAAGCAACGAGCGCCCCAAAAGCCTGATCATGCTCTGGTTGGAGGGTGCACCCAGCCAACTGGAAACCTTCGACCCGCATCCCGGTACCGAAATCGCTGCCGGCTCAACAGCCCGTGAGACGAGCAATCCCGGCGTCAAGCTCGGTAGTGGTTTAGAGCAAACTGCCGAGATGATGCAGGATATTTCTCTGGTCCGTGCGTTGACCAGCAAGGAAGGGGATCACGAGCGCGCGATCTATCACCTCAAGACAGGATATCGTCTGGATGCCACCTTGAAGCATCCGGCGATTGGCAGCCTGATCTGCCACCAGTATCGTCCGGAGGGAGAAGGCGATTTCGATCTGCCGCGGCACATCTCGATATTGCCGACCGCGGCTGCCGGTCGGGGCGGTTTTCTCGGCGACGGGCTCGATGCATTCAAGATCGGCGACCCGGTTTATCCCCTGCCCGACCTGCGTTCAAACGTGGAATCGACTCGGCAAGGGCGCCGTTTGGCCGATCTCGAATTTCTGGACAGGAAATTCAGGGAACGACAAGCTGCACCCGCCCCATCCATGGCAACAGAATCGCTCCGCCCCAGCCTCAATCAGGCGCTGCGGATGATGTCCAGCGAGCAATTGGCTGCGTTTGATCTCGCGGCAGT
>Ga0315904_10005059_pt1 | contig 18444 bp, 17 predicted proteins | sample LakEriMetagenome_6_FD_203529 | JGI IMG/M metagenome (GOLD analysis project Ga0315904, IMG submission 203529) | Freshwater fungal communities from buoy surface, Lake Erie, Ohio, United States - Buoy 12 MA120 | ecosystem: Environmental > Aquatic > Freshwater > Lake | place: USA: Lake Erie, Ohio...
AGCGTATCCCCCGCAGATACAAATAGGGACAAACCCAAAAAGCAGATCAGAACCAGAACCTTCATATCCATGAATGTATAGATTTTTTGAATGGGCTGCGCCAGGGGGAATACCCTTTGCCCGCTCATTGACAGCAATGCAATAAAGTTATGTCCATTTTGGAATTACCATGTTAACTTTACCATCCGGAAAATCTCAATCATTTATTTATGGAATACAGGATCGAAAAAGACACGATGGGTGAAGTTTCAGTACCCGCCAACGCTTATTACGGTGCACAAACACAGCGCAGCATAGATAATTTCAAGATCGCGCAGGACATCAACAGGATGCCCAAAGAGATCATCAGGGCGTTTGCCTACCTGAAAAAAGCAGCGGCGCTGACCAATTTCGATGCGGGTATACTCCCAAAAGAAAAATCTGACCTGATCGGTCAGGTCTGTGATGAGATCCTGGCCGGCAAACTGGATGATTATTTTCCGCTGGTGGTGTGGCAGACCGGTAGCGGTACGCAAAGCAACATGAATGTTAATGAAGTGGTCGCTTATCGCGGCCATGTGATCAAAGGAGGCAGCCTGACGGATAAGGATAAATTCCTGCATCCAAACGACGACGTGAATAAGTCGCAGTCGTCCAACGACACTTTCCCTACCGCCATGCATATCTCTGCATATAAGATCCTCCTGGAGGTGACCATACCGGGCATTGAGAAACTCCGGAATACGCTGGCAGAGAAAAGCAAAGCCTTCATGCATGTGGTGAAGATCGGACGTACACATTTCATGGATGCCACACCCCTGACCGTTGGCCAGGAATTCAGTGGTTATGTATCACAACTGGATCATGGGCTTAAAGCCATCAGGAACACCCTGGCGCACCTGAGCGAACTGGCTTTGGGCGGTACGGCTGTTGGAACGGGGATCAACACACCTCCCGGTTATTCAGAGAATGTAGCCAGGCATATTGCCAACCTTACCGGCATTCCGTTTGTCACTGCGGAGAATAAATTTGAGGCACTGGCGGCGCATGACGCCATTGTAGAGGCACATGGTGCACTGAAAACGGTTGCTGTAAGCCTGATGAAGATCGCGAATGACATCAGGATGCTTTCATCTGGTCCAAGAAGCGGGATCGGAGAGATCTTCATCCCGGATAACGAACCCGGATCATCGATCATGCCGGGCAAAGTGAATCCTACGCAGTGTGAGGCGCTTACCATGATCGCGGCCCAGGTTCTGGGTAACGACGTAGCCATTAATATTGGCGGGGCAACGGGTCATTTCGAACTGAATGTATTCAAGCCCGTCATGATCTTTAATTTCCTTCACTCTGCCAGACTCATAGGTGACGGCTGTGTGAGCTTCAATGATAAATGCGCGATAGGCCTTGAGCCCATTGAAGAGAACATCAGGAAACATGTCAACAATTCGCTGATGCTGGTTACTTCATTGAATACAAAGATCGGCTATTATAAGGCTGCAGAAATAGCTCAAAAAGCACATAAGGAAGGAACCACCCTGAAGGAAATGGCGGTCAAATTAGGCTATGTTACACCTGAAGAGTTTGATGCCTGGGTGAGGCCGGAAGATATGGTGGGATTGACCAGTTAAACCCTTATTCATAATTAGAGAACCAGGCAACTTCTTCCTGGCTGCGGTAAGACACGAAGTCTTTATACCAGTCGAAGATCTTGTTGCTGATCATATCCTGTACGGTAACACCGGGCAAGGTGGGAAGCTGGTAATTCTCGCAGGAGGCCAGCGCGTATAAATAATTCAATCTTGCGGCGGGCTCATGGGGCATGGTGATGATGAGGTTTTCCATACCACTTTAACGCAGATCCCTGCAAAAAATTTCATGCAGTCAGGATGGCTCTGTAAAAGCCTGTACCTCAATTACATTTGTAGGAAAACAAGGTTCTTCCCAGGAAGATGCCGAGGGGATCGAAACTGGTACCGTCGGCATACCATTCCGTTACATACCCTTCGTTGTTAAACTTGACATCTGACAGGAAAGTTTCAAAAGTACCCTGGGATACGCCAGCGTTATCGTAATAAACCACCGAGATCTTTTTGATCAGGTTAGTGGGTTTCTTTCCGAAATCAAGGGCATTCAGGTAGAAGAAGTTTTCAAATGCGTCGGGGAAGATATAGATGAAGTTGCGGGGTTGCCGACTCATGTCATACTCCATATTGGCCTCCAGCAACTTTACGGATCCCCCGGGGAACTGGTTGACCGAAGCTACTACCTTCATCAGATTTCCACCCACCCAGGTGTACTGTATGTTGACCAGGGGCAGCGGCACTGAAGCAGAGGAAATGGTTTTCTCGATCAGGTAATTGCTGCCATCGTATTTGTAATCGTACACGGCTTTCTCTCCTGCAGGATTTGAGGGATCTATCGGCGTAAAAAACTTCTTCACTTTTTTCGAAACATCCAGAACGAAAAACTCGTTGACCGTGGTTAAAACGGTATCTCCTTTGTATGACAAAGACGTAGTGAAATCGGCGATATTGGTGGCACTGTCGTAAGCTTCCACCGCCGTGGCCTGGTTAGCTGCATTGAATTTTGTATTCAGCGCATAAAGCCCTGATGAGGAGATGGCATCGGCAGCAACGGCGATGCTGCTGACCCTGCAATTACTGTTAGGATTACCAGCTTCGTCGCTATACTCCTTTGAACAGGATACGATCGCTAAGAAGGGCAATAAAGCAGCTAACGTCCGTAATTTATTCATCAATTAATGTGTGATTCACCTTTAAGAAACCTGTACTTCATCATCCACTTTACTACTGGTCTCCACTGTTGGAAAATTTTCCTGCGGAGGCTGGAAAAATCTCTTCTGGAACAGCAATATCATGAAAACGCCTAAGGAAATGGATGCATCGGCGATATTGAAAACGGGTCTGAAAAATTCGAAAGGTTCACCGCCCCAGACGGGCACCCAAGTTGGGATGGTAGCGTCGGTTATAATAGGGAAGTACAGCATGTCAACCACTTTGCCATGCAGGAATCCTGCATAACCCGTGGTGAAATCCTTCTCAAAAGCAGACTTAGCGATATTCTGGGTAAACGGGTCACTGTTTTCGAAGATGAGCCCGTAAAAAAGGCTGTCGATCAGGTTGCCAATAGCGCCTGCATAGATCAATGTGGCACAAATGATAAATCCGGTGTGGTATTTTCTCCTGACGATATGGGCAATATAAAATGTTCCTAAGATCACAGCTACCAGGCGGAACAGGGTCAGGGCCAGTTTACCCCATACGCCGCCGAGCTTCCAGCCGTATGCCATGCCTTCATTCTCAATGAAATGCATCCGAAACCACTTCAATGCCGGTATCACCAGGTGCTCCTCGCCGAGGAAGTAACTGGTTTTTATATACACCTTCAACGCCTGATCCAGAAACAGTATGACCAGGGTGAGGAGGAATGCATGCCTTAGTTTCACAATTCAGGTTTAAGGAACAAATATAATAATAAAGCCTCCGTCCGAAAGCTTAACATTGTTCAAAATTAATCTTCCACATAAACCCTTCGAACCCGCTGCGAAATGCCCGTCATAATATCATAACTGATTGTTCCTGCCCATTTTGCCACTTCAAGCAGGTCGAGCCCACGGCCAAAAATCACCACTTCATCCTCCAAACAGATCTCCGGGCCATCGGTGATATCCACCATGGTCATATCCATACATACTGAGCCCACTACCGGGTATTGTTTATTCCGGATCATCACCTTACCCTGTCCATTGCCCAGGGATCGCGGATAGCCGTCAGCATAGCCGATACGGATAGTAGCAATGAGGGAATCCCTGGTCAACTTCCCCTTTCGGTTGTAGCCCACTGTTTCCCCGGCCTTCACCTTCCTGATCTGTGCGATGGTGGTTGTGAGCGATGCTGCATTTTTCAGACCCAGTGTATGCCCGGCAGCAACATTAACGCCATACAATCCAATGCCCAGTCGAACCATATCCAATTGAAGGCTTGGATGCCTGATGATGGCCGCGGTGTTTGAAATATGCCTGATGAAGTTATAGTCAAGCATCGTCCTGAGCCGATCACAGGAATCCCGGAATCGTGCGGCTTGCAGGGAGGTGTATTCATCGTCCCCGGGATCTTCACTTCCGGTCAGGTGGGTGAACATGGTCACCACACGCAGGCTCTGCTTTTGCAACAGGGCTTCGCCCAGCTTCTGTATTTCCTCAGGTTCAAATCCAAGCCGGTGCATACCTGTATCAAGCTTGATGTGTACAGGGAATTCGTTGATGCCCTCCTGACCGAGGAATTCCGAAAACTGCTCCATGATATCAAAAGAGAAGATCTCCGGCTGCAGGTCATAATTGACAAGGGCCGGAAATGAGGAAGGCTCCGGGTTCATCACCATGATCGGAATACTGATGCCTGCCTTTCTCAATTCAACACCTTCATCTGCATATGCGACTGCGAGGTAATCTACTTTATGGAACTGCATCAGGTTGGCGATCTCGAAACTGCCGCTTCCATAGGAGAATGCTTTCACCATGACCATGATCTTTGTTTCCCGGTTCAGCATTTTCCTGTACAGGGTCAGATTTTCGGAAAGGGCTTTCAGGTCAACGGTCAGCACGGTCTGGTGCACTTTTACCTCCAGCAGCTGATTTATCTGCTCAAAGCCAAAAGACCTCGCGCCCTTGATCAGAATGGTCTCGTCTTTATACGCAAGGGGATTGAAATGATGTACAAAGTCGTCCGTTGTCAGCCAGCATTCAGCATCTATACCCGCTTCGCGGAATGCCCGCCCATAGGAGCTGATCACCGGACCGATCCCTTTCAGGGATGAGATCTTATGTTGAACCAGCATTGACATGATTTCACGGTAGAGTTCATCCTGCGGCTTTCCGCTCTGGGGGATATCGGAAAGGATCACGGTCCGTCGCTTGTGCTGCTGTTGCTGCTGCAGAAAATCGAGCGCAAGCTTCAGCGAGCTGACATCGTTGCTGTAGCTGTCGTTAATCACTGTGCACCGGTTGATACCATTTTTCATTTCCAGCCTCATGGAGAGCGATGGAAGTTTCTCCATCTTCTCCATTAACCTGTTCCCCAGGCCCAAATGGATCATCATGACAGCACAGGTAACGGCGTTCTCAACCGGGGCAGCCCCTGTAAAGGGAATAGAAAAATCAAACTCCTGATCTTTATGACGCACACGGATACCCGTAGATGAAGGATCCGTCTTCTTATCAACCACCTGGAAAACCGCTTCACCATCACTGCTCCAGTCCAGCAGCTTAACCCCATACCGGCGGGCAAATGCCTGAGCCTCCTCATGCAGGTCAGTATAATCGCGGCAATAGATCAGCCACTCTGCATGGATGAACAAATTCAGTTTTTCCCTGATCTTCTCCCGACGCGAGGAAAAACCTTCGCTGTGCGCCTCCCCGATGTTGGTAAAAATGCCGATATCCGGACGGATCATTTTTTCCAGTTTCTCCATTTCCCCCCTGGCGGAGATCCCTGCTTCAAAGATCGCAAGGTCTGACTGGGGATGCATTTGCCAGATACTTAACGGGACACCGATCTGGGAATTGTAACTCTTCGGACTCCTGATGATCGCCAGGTCTTCGTGCAACAGGTAATTAAGCCACTCCTTGACGATGGTCTTCCCATTGCTCCCGGTAATACCAACCACTTTGTAGTTGAACCTGGAGCGGTGATGGGCCGCCAGCTGTTGCAAAGCTGCGAGCGTATCTTTCACCACAATGAATAACGGCTGAGCAAGGTTGTTTTCCCGACTGGTACTCAGGTCTGCTGGTATATGTGTAACCAGAAAACATCTTACGCCCCGCAACAGGGCCTCCGGAATGAACTGATGTCCGTCCCTTTTTTCGCCCTGTATGGCAACAAACAATGACCTTTCGGGATCGAGGATCTTCCGACTGTCAGTAATGATATGCGCCACCTTTACATCAGCATTCCCGGAAACCGTACCATGAACAATGGATGATATATCCCGGATGCTGTAGTCAGGCATTTTCTAAATTTCGTTATCCTTTTTCATCGCGATCTTTCTTTGCTCGTGATGCATGGAGTAAAAGACCGAGCCGGCTATACACGCTATGATCACACCCAGGGATATGAAAATGGGTATGCGGATATGAAAGAACTCGAGCAGCATTTTCAGACCAATAAAGATCAACACTATGGCGATACCCTGCTGGAGGTAGTCGAACTTATCAACCGCTCCACGAAGCAGGAAAAAAAGCGACCGTAAACCCAGGATGGCAAAAATATTCGAAGAATAGATCACCAGTATCTCGTCGCTCGTAAACGGAGCTTTAGCATTATCACGGACCAGCGACACTACCGTAGGGATGGAATCAAGCGCAAAGGCAATATCAACTCCTGCAAGCATGACCACGACCACGGCAAGGGTAGTGAAGAACATTTTACCATGAACATTGATGAAATACCGCCCTTTGGGTTCAACCTCGGACAGGCGCAAATACGATTTCATGAATTTGTAGATCTTCGTTTCCCCGGGATCGAATTCAGCTTCATCCTTCTTCGTGAACAATTTATACCCGGTGTACAGCAGGAAAGCGCCGAACAAATACAGTATCCAATGGAATCGTTCTATCAGTTCAATACCCACCGCGATGAACATGATACGGAATATGATCGCCAGCAGGATACCGACCAACAGCGCGCGGCCGGCATCGGTCTCCTCCACCTGGAAATACGTGAAGATCAGGATGAAAACGAAAATATTGTCCACGCTGAGCGACCATTCCATCAGGTAAGCTGTGAAATACTTGGTGGCGATCATCGGCGTTTTCTCAATCCAAAGGAAAACACAGAACGCCATGGAGAGACCGACCCAGAATAGGGTTTGCCAAAGGGCCTTCCTGATGCTGATGACTTCATTCTTCTTGCTCAGTATCCCCAGGTCAAACACAAGGGCGAGTACAAGCAGGGATCCAAAAGTGAGATACGCTATCTGATCTGGTGTCATAATTAAACTTCAAAGATAAGAAACAAACCCCGATACGGTTTTCTATCTGCCGTATTTCATCTTCCTGACATACTGGTACAGGGCGATGAAGGCAACCACCAGTAAAACCGGAACGAGGATATTGATCAGCTGCCAGAAGCCCTTTCTGCCCTCGTACTTCGCCTTATCGAGCAGCCTCAGCGTATAATCCTTACCCCGGGTTTCAAGAATGCCCGACTGGTCCAGCAGGTATTCCAGGGAATTCAGGAGGAACTCACGGTTGGCGAACTGTTGCTTGGTATAGATATTGGTCCCCATTTGAAGCGGCCCCTCGTTCTGGTCTACCCCATTGAGTACCAGGTCTCCATCAGCCACTACGATCATTTTGTTATCAGCAGGCGATGCGGGCCTGAAGGGCTGCCCGGCGGCGGCTAACGTATCAGCCATGGCTTTTGTCAGCCTGTTGGCATAAAGCGATTCAAACTTTCCCTCCAGCAATACGGCCACCGGAACATTACTCCTGGTAAAGGTTCTCAGGTCCTCTTCGTTCCTGACGCTTGCCCATTCCACCCTGGCCGGGGTATTCAGGATCCTGGCTTCAGGAGAACTGCTCAGCAGGAAGGTTTTCCTGATGGCACGACTGGCAACCGTATCGAGCGACTGCGGAAACTGGGAGAGCACGTAGTCGAGGTTCTTGGCGATCGGGTGCCCGGAAGTATTCCTCAGCATCGGGAAATAGGGCCAGGGTAACAGTTGGATCTGGGGTTTACCGCCAACGGAACCGATGACGGAGGGAATCTTATCACACTGGAGATCCTGCACCAGGTCCTGGTTGATGCGTACCCCGTATTTAAACAAGATATCGTCGAGGTTAAGCCCCATGTCAAAGGCAATGAACTGCCCTTCCGAGCGCTGCAGGCTGTCCAGGCTCGCGTAAAGATTATCGATCGTCCAGATCAGTTTCCCGCCCTGCATGACATACTGGTCAAGTTTCAGTTTCTGCTCATCTGTGAAAGGCTGCGTGGGCTTCACCACCATCAATGCCTTGAAGATATCCGGTATGACCGGCACCGCATCGATGGGAAGGATACGGAATGCATAATTTGTGCGAAGCGTATTCTCAATGAGGTCGTACACCCGCTGGTCCAGGGGCTGGCCATTGCCCGCCAGGTACCCGATCAGGGGTACGGTATCCTGCATGATCTTCTGTATGCTGCTGGCCAGTTTGTATTCCAGCAGCGCCTCAGCATTATTGAGTGAACTAAGGCCATCCTGAAAGTTCTGCCCCTGAAGGAAATCCACACCGATGGTCCGGTCCTTGTAGCTGACCACTGCGCCAGGATAAACCAACTGCTGCTCTTCACCCTCGCCCTGCTTAGTTTGAGCTTTTACGTTAGTTGCATTGATCCCAAGCCGTCTGAGTGAATCGATCAATTCCCCTTTCAGGCTATCGGGCAGGCCGGCACCGGGGTGTTCAAAACGATACTGGAGTTTGTTTCCCGAGATAGACCTGAATTCATCCAGCATATCATTGCTGCTGCCCGCCAGTTTTTTGAATCCTGCCGGGAGATCACCTTGCAGCAGCACGGTCACGAAGACATCTCCATCGAGATTCTCCAGCATCCTGCTGGTAGAGGGCGAAACCGTGTATCGTTTTTCGGCAGTAAGGTCCGCACGAAAATGCAGGAATGAGAATACCCAATTGAGTACTACCAGTAAAAGAAGTACAAGTATCCAGCCGTATGAAGATCGGATGAGCCTGTTGATCATGATATCAGCGTTTCACTAGGTTTCGGGAAGTCAGAAAAAGAAAAAATACGATCACAGAGAGAAAGTATAACATATCCCGGGAATCGATCACGCCCCTCGAGATGCTCTTGTAATGATGGTCTATCCCCAGCATCTCAATGTAATAATCGAGCCCCGCACTGAATGCAGGTATGCGGCTCAGGGCCTCAAATGCGCTGTACACCACGAAGCAGGCAAATGCGCTGAGCAGGAAAGCTACCACGGCATTGTTGGTGAAACTGCTGCAGCAAATGCCGATCGCCGAGAAAACGGATGCAAGCATGAACAGCCCGAGATAGGATCCTGCAATACCACCGGTATCTATGCCCCCGGTGGAGAGCGCAGAGATCGAATACACGTATACCAGGGTGGGAACGATGGCTATCCAAGCTATGATGAGCGAGGCGAGGTACTTCCCGCCAATGATCTGGAATGATGTCAGGGGTTTGGTCTTCAGGATCTCAAAAGTGCCGCCTTTAAACTCCTCGGAGAAACTTCGCATGGTGATCGCGGGTATAAGCAGCAGCAGGATCCATGGCGCCGTTCCAAAAAACGAATCTAAACTTGCATAACCAGCGTCGAAAATATTGCTGTCGGGAAAAACAAAAAGAAACAATCCGTTCAATACCAGGAACACGATGATGGCCAGGTAGCCAGTGAGGCTGCTAAAAAACTGCCGGAGTTCTTTTTTACAAATAGACCACATAGGTAAAATAAAATGCAAGAATACAGGAACTCAGGGAAAATATGGTGTTTTTATAGATAAAGAGCATGTTTTACCAACGCCCCTGCAACAGGAAAAACAACAGTGGATTTGGGTTCCCGCCACTTGAGTGCCGGCCTTCCTTAAGCTAATTTGCATCAAAACGGATTATGTACAGGTGGGTATTGGTGTTGTTGCTGGTGATCAGTATATCTGTGAAGGCGCAGAAAAAATGGGACGGAGGCGGGAACAGCGATGCGTGGGGAGATCCACTGAACTGGGTCCCCGATGGGATACCCCGCGCCCAGGACCAGGTGATCCTCGATCACCAGTGGGTACAGCAGGACTATAAGGTCCTACTGCCAGGAGGCAACACCTCGATAGAGATCCATTCCCTTTTCATCAGTCCTTCGGCAGGGCAGATCACCGTGATGATCCCAACTACCAATACAGCAGTGCCGGCACTCAGGCTGAACGCTGACGGCGACGGGTTGGTCATTCATCAACAGGGGATCTTTGTCAATGCTTCTGCAGCCGCATCCGGGAGTCCGCTCCAACTGATCGGGAAATTAAGGATCAACAATGGCGGAAAATACGTTCACCAGACCCTGAGGGGTAATGCAGAACTGATCGATAAACTCAGCGATGTTGCCGGTACTGAAACCGGCATTTTCGAATTCGATGTGCCCGGCACCGCAGGCTATACCGTATCGCTGACCGGTAACCGCTTTGGGAGCCTCAGCTTCCACGCAAAGACCGCGGGAGGAACTAAATCATACAGTGGAAGCGGCACATCGGACTTGACGATTCGGGGTGACCTCACTGTACACGCAGGTGCCTCCATCACCTCTACCCTCACAGCCGATATCCTGCTTGGCGGGCACCTGGTGGCTGAAGGAAAACTGAACCTGCACCCGGTCTCGGCAGGAACTACCGGAAGAAGTTTGATTTTTACGGGCAGCAACTCGGCTTTTCGCGGATCAGGCCTTCTCTCGACAAATGCCTTTTTCAGGAACATACTGATTTCTAAATCCACGGAGCTTTTGCTGGAACGCGACTGCATCCTGCCATTCACATCCAACAATTTTATCTGCCAGGGCATTTTGCACTGCGGCCGGCACATCATTTCGGGTGCGGGTACTTTTATCCTGTCAGATTCAGCAAGAATAACGCTGGGGTCTGATTCGGGCATCACGGCCAGTTCAGGAGCGGGAAACATACAGACCAGCGTCCGGAGTCTGAGCAGGTCAGCGCATTATGTATTTGCCGGCACTGCCCACCAGTTCACCGGAGATGGAGTTCCCGATACGGTGGCTTCAATTACTGTAGAAAATGCCCTGCATCTTGCTCTTTCCAAAGCACTGGCGGCAGACAGTCTCCTCCTGGTTATTGGAAAACTTAAAACAGATTCCACAAGAATGCTGGACCTCACGCGGGGTATCATCAGGAGAACAGCCGGGAGCAACGATAGCGAGGCTTTCATTGAAGGTCCCTTCCAGTTCCACGTGCTCGATACAGCCATGCAGTTGCTTCCTGTCGGTGCCGGCGAGTTATTTGCACCCTTGCAGGTAAAGAAGCCTGATCCCGGGCCGGTATATGTCAGGGTCTCGTTTTCGCCCGGGCAAACCTATACAGGTTTCTCACCCTCGCTGTCCGCAATTACACATCGGGGATTCTGGTCATTTTCATCGAGCTATTCAGGGCCATGGATATTCGGCCTGAGTTACCAGCCCGCAGATTCCAGCATCTACCCCGGCTTAGATCCTGTACCGGCGGCATTGAAGGACGTGAACGGGGTATTACAATGGCAGGCCCTTTCCGGCCAGCCGGTTCAGGCACAAGCCTCATTTGGATGGCTTTACACGGACACGGCCGTCCGGGATCTCACAGCATTGACAACCGGGTATACGATCAGTGGCCTGCTACCCCTTAGGTTGATAGACTTCCGATCTGAAAAACATGAACGGGGCATTCGTTTGACCTGGAAAGCCGACCAGGATAACCATCCTGCTGTTTATACCCTGGAAAGAGGGAAGGATGGCCGGACATTCACACCCCTTTCCAGGATCAAAGCGGGCAGTTCGGGCCTGTCCTTACATAGTTGGGTAGATGAGCAACCGCTGGAACCATACAATTATTACCGCCTTTATATAGAGGGATCTGGCGGCGGATCCTACAGTTTCATGATCAGGGAATCCTTCACCAGGCGCAGGGCCAGGATGTATCCTAACCCAGTGACCGATAAAATTCATATTTATTTTCCGGATCGAAGCAGCGGTTCCTATATAGATATTGTCAATAGTAGCGGTGCTGTTTTAAGAAGACATTTTGTTAAAACCACTAACTGCATTATAGGGGTCAGTGATTTGCCTTCGGGAGCTTACATCATAAGATTTCGGGGCACAAATAATCCGGCCAACCTACATTTTACCAAATACTGACAGGTTTCAACCGAAACCAACTGCTGGGTCCCGCTTCGTGCGGGACTTTTTTTATTCTCGCCGGTATGAATTGTTGTGATAAGGCCTTCAGCTGTGCACTATACAGAGAAGCTTTCGCCGCAGGCACAAGTACGGCTCGCATTGGGGTTGGAGAAATGAAACCCTTTACCTTCCAGTCCATCGGTAAACTCCAGCGTGGTATTGAACAGATAAAGCATGCTTTTCATATCCGTAACGATCTTCATTCCCTTATCCTCGAAAACCTGGTCCGTGGGCTTGGTCGAATCATCGAAATCCATCTTATAACTCAACCCTGAACATCCCCCGCTAACCACACTAACCCTGAGGAAATGGTCATTTTTCCCCTGTTCCTGCATCAGGCTGATCACCCGATCCTTTGCTTTCTCGCTGATGAATATGCCAGTGTCCAGTTTCATATCGTTATAACCATCCCTTTGGCGTAATGGTTCGCTGGCAAATTTACGAAATACCCGCCACACCCATGGGCATAGACATCCTTTTGGCCTAACTTTAAGCTATGCTACGTGTAGAACATATCGGCATTGCCGTAAAAAACCTGTCGGAGTCCCTACCCCTTTACGAAACCCTTCTGGGAACGCCCTGTTATAAGCAGGAACAGGTCCTTACTGAACATGTTACCACGGCATTCTTCCAAAAAGGCGAAACCAAGATCGAGTTGCTGGAAAGTACGGACCCGGATGGGGTCATCGCCAGGTATATCGATAAAAAAGGTGAAGGCCTCCATCATATCGCCTTTGAAGTGGCGGATATACGGACCGAAATGGCGCGGTTAAAAAACGAAGGATTCAGGCTGTTGATGGAGGAACCGAAAATTGGGGCCGATAACAAACTGATCTGTTTTGTGCACCCGAAATCTTCCAGCGGGGTACTTGTTGAACTTTGCCAGTCTGTCAATGAGTAGCTTGCTCTGAGATGCGGAGCTCTGCCTGTTTATGTCGTATTAGCGCAAAGTCGGGTCTGCTGAATTAAATTCCAAGTTTCTCTACAGCGGCCTGGGCTGCGATTTGCGAGGCATCCTTTTTATTGTAAGCCTTGCCCTCAGAGATCACTTGCCCGTCAACAACAGCCCCGATCCGGAAAAGACGTCTTCCGTTTTCCATTTTCTCGTCAAGGGTTTCAAACTCCAGGATCTTACCGTTTTTATTGGCCCACCCGTAGAGCCGGTTTTTGTGATTGATCTCGAGGATCTCCAGGTCGTCCACAAACATATGCGGTGTGACAATGCGTTTGTATACCCAGTGCTTGGTTTTCTCATAGCCTTTGTCGAGGTAGATCGCCCCCACCAAAGCCTCCAAGGTATTTCCAAAGATCTGGCTGATCTTCAGGGAATTATCGTTTCTATTGTACAGGGTGATCTTCTTCAGCCCCATTTTGATGGCGATCTCGTTCAGCGTTTGACGGTTCACCATCTTGCTCCGCATCTCCGTCAGGAATCCCTCGCCTTTATACGGGTACCTTTTGAAAAGATAGTCGGCCACAATACCACTCAGGACTGCGTCCCCCAGGTATTCCAGTCGTTCATTGTTCTCGTCCGCATGTTCACGGATAGAGCGATGGCTTAAAGCGGTCCTATACAGGTTGAGTTGCCCCGGAGCGAAACCAAGAACGTTGCATAATTGCCTGTAATAGGCCCGGTTGGATTTGTCGATCCTGAGATAATGTATCCAGAACAGCACAAAATGATTTTGAATGATATAAGCTGACGCGGCAGGGTAAAGTTATGGATAAAGCGCGCGCGGCGATCAAACATATTTCTTGACGATCACGGACGCATTGTGGCCACCAAATCCAAAGGTATTGCTCAACGCGGCCCTAACGGGACGGGGCTGTGGCTTGTGAAAGGTAAAGTTCAATCCGGGATCGAGTTCAGGATCATCCGTGAAGTGGTTGATCGTAGGGGGCACTATATCATGCACCACAGAAAACACACAGGCAAGGGCTTCAATAGCCCCGGCTGCTCCAAGTAAATGGCCCGTCATCGACTTGGTGGAGCTGATGTTCAGCTTGTAAGCATGATCACCGAAAACATTAAGGATGGCCTTGGTTTCTGCAATATCTCCGAGTGGTGTGGATGTTCCGTGAACGTTGATATAATCAATGTCCTCAGGCTGCATATCAGCGTCAGCCAGGGTTTGTCGCATAACATTCAGCGCGCCCAGTCCTTCGGGATGTGGTGCAGTAATATGATGGGCGTCAGCAGTAGCGCCGCCGCCGGCTACTTCGCAATAGATCCTGGCACCCCTTGCAAGGGCATGTTCGAGTTCTTCCAGGACCAGCATGCCCGCACCTTCACCCATTACAAATCCATCACGGTCCTTATCGAAGGGCCTTGACGCCGTTGCAGGGTCGTCGTTGCGTTCGCTGAGTGCTTTCATCGCATTGAATCCGGCGACACCTGAATGGGAGATCACAGCCTCGCTGCCACCGGCCAGTATCGCATCAGCCTTACCCAGGCGGATCCAGTTAAAGGCCTCAATAACAGCGTGAGTAGACGAAGCGCAAGCGCTGACTACTGCAAAGTTTGGTCCCCTGAATCCATGTCGCATGGAGATCTGGCCCGCTGCGATGTCAAGGATCATCTTAGGAATGAAAAAAGGGTTGAATCTGGGAGTTCCGTCTCCCTTGGCAAAATTGATCACTTCTTCCTGGAAGGTGATCAAACCACCGATGCCGCTGGAGAAGATCACCCCTATGCGATCGGGATCAACATTCTCCTTTGTAAATCCGGCATCCCTGACTGCCTCATCGCTCACCACCAGTCCAAACTGGGTAAATCGATCGATCTTGCGCGCCTCTTTTCTGTCGAGATAAGCAACAGGGTCGAAACCCTTCACCTCGCAGGCAAAGCGCGTTCTGAACTTTTCAGCGTCAAATTGAGAAATGAAATCAGCGCCTGATTTCCCTTCCAGTAAACCGTTCCAGTAATCCTGGGCGGTATTACCGATGGGCGTCAAGGCGCCGATTCCTGTAACTACAACTCTTTTTAGATTCATATGTAAACCTCACCAATGATACAGGTGTGGAGTTATTTAGCGTGCTCCTCGAGGTAAGCAACTGCCTGTCCTACAGTAGTGATGGTTTCTGCCTGCTCGTCAGGTATAGAGATGTTGAACTCCTTTTCAAACTCCATAATCAATTCTACAGTGTCAAGTGAATCGGCACCGAGATCATTAGTGAAAGAAGCTTCAGGAGTTACTTCAGCTTCGTCAACACCTAATTTGTCAACAATGATCTTCTTAACTCTTGTTGCAATGTCAGACATGTTTGTAATATTTGGTTAATACTTGGGTGCAAAAATAGAGTTTTTGGTATAAAAACAACGCTTTAGTGGATTATTGATGTTTTGACCCTTTTTTTCGTATTTTTAAAACTAACGGAGCAGTTGTCAATATGGCTTTAAAAATCATTGAACATAATAGCCTGGAATATGAGAAGATGGTCTCCCTCAGATACGAGATCCTTCGAAAACCATTGGGTTTGGCATTCAATCAGGACGAACTCGACCGGGAGGCCAACGATATCCTGATCGGGGCTTTTGACGATGACCTTATCCTGGCCTGCTGTATGCTTACCGAGTTTTCATCCGATAAATGCCGCCTCCGCCAGATGGCAGTGCACAACAGCCTGCAGGGCAAGGGAATAGGCGCCACCATGATGAATTTCGCCGAGAATGTTGCCCGCGACCGGGGCTATAAGATCCTGACCATGCACGCCCGTAAGTCCGCCGTGGGGTTCTACGAAAAATTGGGCTACAAGATCTGCGGGGAAGAATTCCAGGAGGTGACCATACCCCATTTCGAGATGCAAAAAAGACTTGCCCACTAATCTTCCGATCCTATTTGGTGATCTTTTCCCGCATCATCCCGCGGGCTTTGTGGATATCGTCTGAACTGTCGAATGCATCCTTTGGGATCAGGAAAAAGGAGCGGCTGTCGAAATACAGGTGAAAAAAACCGGGTGTTTCAATAAAATTGCTGAATTCCCTCCAGGCCCAGATCTTATTGGATCTTTCCGTTTCGATGGTCAGGTGGTTTTCGTCAATGTTGATAAAAAACGAGTCCTTAAAAGTCCTTGACCTCCGGTAGACCAGCCATGGCAGCCAAAGCCAGAATGCGACCATCATGCACAGCCAGAGTACCGAACTCATCAGGAACGGCAGGGGGGTGATCAGCTTGAAATAAAACAACGCTGCCGCCAGCAGGGCGAACACGTTGACCAGTATCATCATCAGTTTGATCTCCCGCCTGCTGATAAAATGATATCTGAGCGCCTGCAGTACCTGGGGCTTCTTGTATGTAATCTTTAGTCTCATATGTTATTTTATCAGCGAAGTTCTTTTTCGTTTACACGCCATTCGGCAATTGGGTTCCCTTTAATATCCATGAAGTTAACTCGAAGCGTCCTGTCCTTAACAGCCCCGCTGACACTGATACGTGCGTAGTTTTGCAGCTGATCGATCCCTAGTACCCGGTAGGGATTATTTTTTTCATCCGGACCGAAGACATGCGTACCCGAAGTGAGTGGGGACACCGTGATGTCATACAGGGGGTAGGGCGTCAAGCCCTCCAGCTTGATGATCTCTGAATGATGCCGGTCGCCGGTTAAGAAAACGACCCCCGTGATCTTCTGATCAGCAAGGAACTGCATGAAGGGCTGATATTCCGCAGGGAACTTCCTGAAACAATCAAAAGGGGATTTTGGGTTCAGCATCTGACTTCCGGTTACGATCACTTTGAAGGTTGCGAGACTCCCGGCCAGCGCGTTCTTCAGCCATTCCATCTGTTGGTCACCAAACATTTTTTTCATCGGGTTCGGCCCTCCGCCAAGTGAATCGGGGAACTTGTCTGAGCTGCGCCAGGTTCGATCATCCAGCAGGAAAAAATCCACGTCGCTATGGTTCAGCCGGGTGTAGATACCCGAGCCTTGTTCGCCGTAAGATGGGTTGGCCCAGAAACTGGTGAATACTGCCCTGCTTTCTTCTTTTAAATGAAACTCCCGGCCCATGTCGTTAGGCCCGAAATCATGATCGTCCCAGATGGCATAATGCGGCATACGGCTAAAAAAAGGCTGCAATATTGCCCTGCTCCGATCGTAATGCGCCCGATACCAAAGTCCCCAGTTGCTATAGTAATCCACCTCCCGGGTATACCAGTTATCTCCCAACCAAAGCATGAATGCCGCGTTCTCCCGGGCCATAGCTGTATAAATGGACGTGTCGCCGCCATAACTTCTGCCTGGCCGGTCAAATCCCGGTTCGTTCATGTAAGAACAGCTGCCGGTGATAAAACTAAAATCTGGTGGTGATCTTCGCCATTGCCAAAGCTCTTTAGTGGTGAATGATCCGTCCGCTTTAAATTCTGTTTTCCCCTTTTCCAGCTGGTATTCGTAGGCGGTATTAACATCAAGTCCGTTGATGTAAAACATGATCACATTAAAGCCATGCTTCCGGGCTTCCGCTTTAGGAACACCCTTTACCACCCAGGACTGTTTCCTGTCATCCTTTCGCCAAAACCTGAGGAGAGGTTGTTTCCCTTCCTTTGCTTCGATCCAAACTGTAGCAGTACGATAGTCAACCTGCCCAAGCATAGGACCCGAAACAAGGTCGCTATTGGGCTGCGCATGCGCCAGTCCACCGGTAAAGATCAGCACGAGCAGGTATAAACGGGAAAAAGCCTTCTTCATATCTCAATATGTAGAAGGCAAAGTAAAGAAATTAATAAAGCCGGATGTTATTTCACCGCGTGGCAGCGCTTGTATCCCTTTGACGCGGCATCGGAAGGGGAAACAGAACGACTGCAGGAAGTGGCCACCAGGGTGACCAGCAACAACGCAAGGATTGTTTTTTTCATGATCTGTGTTTAGGGTAGAATTAGGCTGATAGGTTACGTTTAGGGTTCATAACGCATCTATTGTGCCCATATTGCAATTGGCTCATTAGCTCATTGGCTGATTGGCTGATTGGGCAAACTAGCGTATTGGGTGACAAGGTTTTATAAAGACGTTAAAGATTCAACAAAAGCAATGGGTCTTTTCAATAAAGAACGAGTCAATCAGCCAATGAGCTAATTAGCCAATTAAAAAAGTCCCCCTTTTCAGGAGGACTTTTTTAATTGAATTAGCCAATGAGTTAATCAGCCAATTAGCCAATCTGATTTAATTAGCTGCATCCCATGCTGTTGCCGCAGTTCAGGCATTTGTAACATGTACCGCTGCGCACGGTGATGTGGCCGCAGGTGTTACAGGCCGGAGCATCACTTTGCATACTCTTCATGAACTCCTGGGTGCTGTTCTCCGCCTTCACCACGGTTGTGGACTTCTGCACTTTCATGGAACTGGTGGCTGTGATGGCGCTGTTCCCCGTGGCAGGAGCAATTACACGAACATCAGAAAGCTCAGGCTTGGAGGCTGGCTGCTCATCCCACTCTTCCGTTCCTGTATTTCCCACTTCAGGCTTATCCAGCACATGAACCAGGTCTGTCCTGTTCAGGTACTCATAAGCCA
>Ga0315904_10005060_pt1 | contig 18441 bp, 31 predicted proteins | sample LakEriMetagenome_6_FD_203529 | JGI IMG/M metagenome (GOLD analysis project Ga0315904, IMG submission 203529) | Freshwater fungal communities from buoy surface, Lake Erie, Ohio, United States - Buoy 12 MA120 | ecosystem: Environmental > Aquatic > Freshwater > Lake | place: USA: Lake Erie, Ohio...
TACGAGCGTCGTTCTCACGCATGAAGTTATTGTCCACGGAGTCCATCTGGGACTGATTTTTACCGGCGAAGTATTCCTTACGCTGACGCATCAGTTCTTCTGGTGCCTTGCACAACAACAGTCCTGCGACTTCGATGTTGTTTTTGAAACGGCTGTCTGGGTCCACCAACATTTGAAACTGTGGTTGTTCCTCGATGGCTACTGGCTCCCAACCTTCTCGTAGTTTGGACGAGATATTACGTGGGTCCTTTTCACCATTCGTGGAAACGCGTATCCAACGGTACGCATAACCAGCTTCTTTATCCGGTTCTGGCAGGGTCGATGCCGGTTGCCATACTTTAGGACGTTCTGCTTCTGCACGAGTTTCACGAGGGGCACGAGTCGAACCCGTTTTACCTTCTAGGGCGTCAATAATATTGGTCATCTTATTTCTCCATCTTCATAAGTTCACGGGCATACTGTTCAGGCGTTAAGCCTAGACGTTTTGCGATTGCCAGTTGGGACTGTTTCAACACAATCTTTTTGGGGGACCGTGTACGTGAGGCTGGAGCAACGACCGACGACGCTTTTTGTTCGCGTGCAGCGGGTTTAGTGTCACCGTAATCCATTTCATCCCCGAAGTAATCGGAGAAGCGTCGGCGCATAGTTTTGTCTACAACGCCCCAATATTCGTCGGTACCTGCAAACTGCGGGCCACGTTCATTTATGAGCCTCTGATGAAGCCCAAGAGCAGTTGCTGTCATCTCTGGGTCGGAACCGTACCACGTATTGCGCTCTTGCCACGCAATAGTTTTAGGGTCCAGCTGCGGAGTTTGCACCTGCTGTTGCGGTATTTCTACCTCATTACTTTCCTGCTGTAAAGTAGGACGATAATTATTTATTTGCTGCATACGGTAATTAACCGCTGCAAGCTTCTCTTGAGCGTCCGCAAGACGCTCTGCATCGCCTGACTCGTAAGCCTCTTTAAACTCGCGTTTGGCTGCAGCAGCCTCAAATTCCGCAGTTTGCTTATAGCTGCCGAGCAAAGACTGTTCGCCCTGCATAAGGGTGTTTTTCAGCCTGCGGTTTTCATCCAGCAGACGTTGAGCGGCAGAAAGGGCTTCGGTTTTTTCGCGCATCTCGCGCTCTTTTTCCCGACGCTCGTCATGCCAGACCTTTTTCATCTGCTTCAGGCGGGTCTTTACCTTGTCGGAATAGTCTTCAAGCTCATCAGCTTCTAACTCTTCGACAAGCTCCTTTGGCATAGGCTCACGGCCACGGTCTGCCTCGGGGGTATCGTCTTCAATTTCGACTTCGGGCTTTTCAGCACCTTCAACGGGGGTATCTTCTTCGATTTCAAACGAAAAATCGTCGTTATCATCCATATTCATGTCATTCTCCTTTGTACGGGTTACGTCCGTTAAGCGCGGGAAATGCCCCGAGGGTCTTCAACAACACCTTCTACACTGTCGTCGTTGATTAGGCGGAACTCACGACCGTGAATTTTTACACGACTACCTGCATGTGGGCGCGTGAGGATAAAGTCACCTTCTTGGCACCATGGGCCAGACGGGAAGCGTTTCTCGTCTTTGTAGGCGTCAGGACCTATCTTCAGCACCATAAGCACTGGGGTAGTAAGTTCTTCATACTGCTTGGTCGAGTCGGCCTTGAAGATACCGCCAGCGGTCTTTTCTTCGGCTTCTGGGATAGCGCACAGGATGCGATAGCCCGATGGGTCTGGAAGCTGCTTGGCTTTCTTCTCGTCAGTGTCGGGCAGCACAGTGGCGTCCCCGATGTTGTTTACATCCGAAGCCAGAAAAATTTCTGGGGTGTTCGGTAGAGTATTGTCCTCTGCATTAATCATCGTCTTGTTCCATTCTTTGTGCGGCTTCAGCAATGAAACCGTTTGTAATCATAAGCCCGCGAATAATTCCGCAGGCGTATTTATATTCCCCATGGTCTTTTGCGGTACCACGGGCGAGGTCAACGCTCAGCACGTCAATCTCATCTTGTACCTTTTTTGACAGGTACATCAGTAACTCACTTGTCATTCATTCTCCTTGGGCTTTGCTTCGTTGGGAACGGGTTGTTGTGCTTGTTCAGTCTGCGCAGCTTCGCGGGCAATCTCGATACCCATACGAAGCCCTGCTTCCTGCTGTTTTGCCGACAAGTTAGCCTTGTCCGTGGCAACTTTTGCGCCGACCTGCAGGCCAGCGATTTCTTGTTGTGAGGCGATGCGTTTCTCTTCAAGCTCGAGACGGTCTTGCTTCTCCGCTGCATCAATCATCATCTTCTGTTTCTTAAGCTCAAGCTCACCCTGCTTAATCTGCAGCTCTTGCTGCTGCATCTGCACGATGGGGTCTTGTGCCATCTGCTGGGCTTGCTGCTGTTGAGCTTCAGCTTGGTTCTTCTGGAGTAGTTGCTGCGCTGCTTGTGCGGCCAGACGAGATACAGCCAACTCGGTGTTCTCATCCATCTCAGCGTTTGGTGCTGGGAGTGGCACGCCAGCCTGCTCTTCAACCTGCCTACGGTATTCAAACGCAAGGTGTTCTTGGATGTGTGCGGCTGCTGCGGCCATCATAGCCTGCGCGTTCGGGTTTTGGCCCATGAGTTGCGCTATCTTGGGGTCTTGCATCGCAGCCATATGGACTGCGATGTGCGCTTCGTGGTCTTGATACAGGAACGCCTTAACAGGCTTACCATTAAGCACATCCATGTTTTCAGACACAGGGTCACGCGGCTTCATATCATCTCCGTCCTTAAGCGGGACGAGCTTCTGCGCGTTTTTAATACCCAACACCTCTAGCATCTGGCGGTGTAGGTAGGGCAGGTCGTAGATTTGCGGCGCGCCCTGTGCCAACTGGATGACAGCCTGATACTGCACAATCTTCTGCGCCATAGTGGCAGCATTAGGGTCAGATACAGGGATAACATCGACGTTATCATAGTCAGATTTCTTAGCCCGACGACCGCCTTCTTCTGGCTCGTAGCTGTACGTATCTGGTGTGTAGTCGCGGATGATACCTTTGAGTAACTGGAACTCCCGCTTCATCGCATAGTGGACGCGTGCCTGCACGGCGCTCATCATCTTCAACGTACGCTCAAGAATAGCCAGCGTGGTGCCCACAGGAGCCTGTGCAGACATGTCAGACACCTTCATGTCCGCCATACCCGCGAAGCGACGACCTTCGTCTACTATAGTACCCAAGAGGCTGTAGAGCACTTGTGACGGCTCTTTATACGGCAACGGCATGATATTGTCGCGCATCGTACCCGACGCTACGTCCACATCGCGCCATTCAGCAGGGCTTATGGGTGTGTCATCGCCTTTAACTCTAAGACCTTTAGTTTTAAAGCCACCCGGAAGGTTAGATAGAGTACCAGCATCAACAAGCTGACGAATAAGACTGGTGCCAGACTTAGCAAAAGCACCAATAAGGTGAATAAGGCCAAAAGCGTAGAAGCCAAAGCCCGGAACATACGAATAATGAACGAAGTGATTGCGCTTAAGCTTTTTCTTATCATCGGGGTTCCAATTCCTGCGTATTGAAAGGACCGTTTCGGTCTCTTTATCTATGGTAATGACGTATGGAAGGGCAATTCCAAGCTCGTTTTCCTCTTTGTCCCGGTAGTCGTCGTCCTCAATGACCAAATCTACGTGCATTTCTAGCAATTTGTATCGGTCATCGGTCTCTGCACGGAAGCCGAGTTGCTCTGAAATCTTCTGTTCTACCTCATCCATCGAATTGACGGGGTCTGGCAGGTCTACATCACGGTAGAAACCCGACGCTTGCAGCTTTTTAAGCTCATTCGGGGTTTTCCGCATCACATGGGTGACGCGTTCAGCGACTTCCAAGCTGGACGCGCCATAAGGTACGACAACATCTTCTGCTGCGACGTACATAGCCACCTGACGACCGAGTGATGGGTCGAAATACACCTTCTTGAACGCATTACCTGCAAGGCCCAACCCCCACAGCATGCGTTCGTGTTCAGGGCGATACTCGACCATCACGTCGGTCAACTGATAATTCATATCTTCTTGGACGCGAGCAGCGGCGTCCTTCTTCTCGTTAGTCTCTTTGCCGATTATCTGCGTACGCACCGGCCCTTGGGCTGGGAATGTCTCGCTCATAGTCTCGGCTTGGAACTTTACGACAGCTTCAGACAGCAGTGGGTGATGCACACCACAGGCACCGGGCCAAGGCTCAGTCCGGTCCTCGACCTTCATACCCAGCAGCTCAAGCCCGTCTACATAAGTCTGTATCCAGTCCTTGCGGCTGCTGATATCTTCGTCAAACTCGCCAAGCAGGTCGCCAGCAAGCTCTGTAAGCATGCCCTCGTCCAAATCTTCGGCTAAGTTGTCGTTGAAGTCGCCCTCGTCCTCACTCGGGTCAATCTCAATCTCCATACCGTCGATGCCAATGTTGACACTCTCAGGGTCTTCAATCTCAATCTCGATGTCTGGACCCTCGTCCATCTCCGTCATCATCGGAGACATGCCCAGCGGGGCTTGGTTAAGCGACTTGTCGATGTCCATTTACTTGGCTTTCTTTTTAGCTAAGGTTTTAGCTATTGATACCGCCGGTGATACCACTGCAGCTACTTCAGCTACGTCCTCGATGATGTCGAACACGTTCTTTTTCTTGGGCTTCGGAGCAGCCTGCGTCTGGTTTGCGCCTAAAATAGCGTCGTTGTACGGTACGCCTGCAGCGCGTGCTTCGTTGAACGCTGTGCGTTGGTCATCAGACCATTTAGCCCACTGAGTTTTGCCGATTGGAAAAAGTGCTTTAATTACCGCCATGTCAAACCTCTTGATTTAGTTTTGTTGTGTGTAGTGACGTTCCACGCATGAATGGGCCCCCACCAGAGATGCCAGCCCTCACACGTACCCGACGCAAGCTTCTCGCGCTTTATCAGTGGCTTCCACCAATGACGTGCAGTCCAGTTCCAACGATGCGCCCTGATGCGTGCTTTGAGTGTCATTAATAATACCCCTGATTGCGGTTTGATTTAAAGTACACGATATCTTCGGGCTCGTCTAGGTTCGTAGTCACGTAGCCACCACGCCTGAACCTGTGCAGTGCCATAGACACCGTATCGACATAGTCATCGTTTGAACCGGCAGGAAATTCTGCCACTTCGTCAATAACTTCTTCTGCCCAGCGCGTCCCCGGTGCCCATACCCGACCTGATGCGAATATATCTGCCACCCCATTTAACCTAGATATTTTATCGTTACCCCGCGTCGGGGTGAACTCTTGCACCGGTATGCCCATAGCCCGCATCTCGTAGATGAGCGGTGCACCTGATGCCTTTTTCTCGATGATGACGCCGTCTGGGTCCCACTCTTTAAACTCTTCGACAGCCACGCGCTTAAGCTCAGGAAACTCCATGCGGTCTCTGAACGCATTTAACAGGATAATATTAGCCTGTGTTATGCCATTGTCGTCTGGGTGGTAGAACACACCCCATGTTGTGCACGCTGAATAGTCAGCACGGCTGGTTTTCTCGAACGCCGTATCCCATACCTGCAGGACAAAGTCGCATTGAGGCGGCTCATCACTCTCCCACTCACGCCACCACTCTCTTTTGACGATGGCGGCGCTTTCTGACACCGGGTTCTGCTGGTACTGCGCCATCCACTTACTGTTTGGAACGTCGCGTTTTACCTTCTCAAGCTCTTCCAAAGCCCAGAACTCAGGCCATAGCGGGTTACCACTGGGTAAAATTGCTGGAAACTCAATGACTTCCCACTCATCGAGGCTGTCGTTAGCAGCTGCATCTTTTAGTATCTGCCCGGTCAGGTCTCTTTTAGACCAACGTGTCATCACGACGATGATGGCACCACCCGGCTGGAGACGCTGACGAGGCCCAGACGTATACCACTCATATGCCTTGTCGTAGATATCTGGGTTAACTTCTGCGATAGCAGCTTCCTGCTCTGAGTGCGGGTCATCAATGATGAGCACGTCGGCACCTTTACCAGTCACCGCACCGCCCACACCGATAGCGAAGTAATCACCCCCTTTCGACGTATTCCACCGACCAGCAGCCTTAGAGTCCGCAGCCAGTTTTAGGTCTGGAAATGTTTCATGATATACTTCTGTGTCAACCAAGTTACGAACTTTACGTCCGAAGCCTACGGCTAACTCACCCGTATGGGAACACTGGATAATCTTTTTATGGGGGTTGAGTCCGAGGAACCATGCAGGGAGCAGGTAAGAGGCGAACTCCGACTTAGTGTGTCGCGGTGGCATATTAATAATGAGCCGTTTGCACTCACCACGAGCAACACGTTCGAAGGCGTCCGCCATTTTTGCATGATGCCGTCCCCCTATGAATGTCGGCCAAACCTGCTCTACGAACTTCAGGAACCGCTTGCGTGCTAGCTCCTGCGTCTTGAGCTTCTCGAGCTTCTCTAACTCCGCCAGCAGATGTTCTTGCTCTGCAGCGGAGAGTTTAGGTAGTATTTTTGGTATGTCTTTAAGGGTAATGTTCACTCTTCCACCTCTTCGGTGGTCTCATCCAGTATATCTTCAAAATCAGCATCAGTGATGCCTAGCTCTTCGTCGAGGTCCATGCCCAATGGCTTCATATCTATGACGTCTGCGTTCAGCAGGCGCTTGACCCGGTCCACGATGGCCTTCTCGAGACCTTCAGGCGAATTATAGTTGACATTAATCTCGCTGCGCTCAGTGAACAGACCCACGTCGCTGTGCTTACCAAGCAGCTCAATAGCCTTTAGCTCGTACTTAATCTCACCGCAGTCGGCTATCTCGAGCAGCTTATTAGTCAGCGCAGTGCGCACTTGGTCCGCATCAAGACCCCGGCCTTGACCATAAGCACGTAGGAAAGACGCAGCGCCAAGGGCAGCTGGCAGACTCTTGGTCAACGGGGTAATTTTCTGGTTGTCGATGGCTGCATCTAGCAGTGCAGCTTCCTCTTCGAGGTTTTCTTTCGACGACTCTATCGGGGCACCGAGCTGTTCAAGCAGCTCGGCTGTGTTTCCTACGGACGCTAATTTATCCGCAAAATTGTCAAACTCTTCGTCAGACAGGTCAAACGGCACTGGATATTCCGTGCTCGGCTCGACTTTTACTATAGGCATGTACTTAAGCTCCGCTTGTAGGAGACCGGGGGATGCAGGGTTGTGTAGCAGCCTAGTGAAAAGAAGAAAAGGAAAAAATTATCCCTTGTGCGTCCAACCACCACGCTCGTACGTCTTCTTCCTATGGCAGTTAGCGCAGCGCACTTCGCATTTGGCTATTTCTTCGGTTAGCTTTTTCATACTGTACCCCTTGCGGACAGCGTCTGATATAGTGAAGTGCTTAGTGCCTGCCTCACCTATATGGTCAAATTCAAGCACGATAATGTTAGTTTCGCCGCAATCCACGCAGGGGTTGGCCCTCAAGTGTGTATTTATGTGTGTACGAATACGGTTCCGTGCAGCTTTGCTGTACCCTTTGGCCTTGGCGATAACCCTATCACGATGCTTCGCGTAATGCCTGCGGCTCGCTTCCCTACGCTTTTCTATATCCGAAAAAGGCATGGGTGGGGGATATACGATTAATATTACAAAATAAAAACCCCGGTCACCGTAGTGCCGGGGCTGCTGCGCAGAGTACAACGCAGCGATGAGAAAGGGTACCGCAATGTCGAGCTACGGAACCAAAAGTATATACCCCATGTATATACGACGTCAAGGTACCATTGACGGGGGGTCTGCAGATATTAGGCGTCGGCAAACCGGTGGGTAGAAAAAGAGGGGGTGGGGGGTCGGTTTTCAAAATGACGTAACTGACTGTGCAAAATAGTAATACTAACCAGCGCCGGAGTCCCATTGCCCCATTTGGGGGGTCGGGGGACGGTGGGTCGCGCCATGTAACCAAGGTTACACGCCCCCGCCCCCTGTTTTTCCTTTATATAACAACAGGTTACGATACTACTTGACTTAAATGTCATACATTAACTATAACCAAGGGGTAGCAAGAAACGCTACGGTTTTTAAAAAAGGAATATGATTATGGTTAAAGCACCAACAACAGCCAAGCGCAAACAGCCTACTCGCGTTGAGATTATGCGTAACATTAACGCTAAGCTTCACGCTAAGGCTAAGGCATCGCCGCTAGTGCTGGATATCGACAAGGCGCGGGCAAGCGTCATTGGCGACACTGGCAAGGCGCAAGGCTCCGCTCGCGTTTATGCCCATGCGCTTATCGCTAGGTTCGGTTCGGACTACTATACGTTCACAGCCGCTAACAGCCGCACCGATAACGAGAAAGCGCACTTCGCCGCGATTGAAGCGGAGCGCAAACAGTGCGCCGCCGACTACGCCGCTAAATGGGGAGAGGAGGGCAAGAATATGCCATGGTCCCGCGCTAAGGCTATCACCAAGGCATTGCGTGAAGGTGGTAATACGCGACCACCCGCTAAGCCACTTGATACGCTACAGCGCACCGGCCTGATTGCCTTGTATAAGAAGGGCATGAAGGAGGAGCGGCAGACTGAAATGGAAGCGGATTGCAACGCCGATATCGGCGCGCTCCTAATCAAGTATTTCAAAGAAGATTTATCCAAGCTTGGATAACCAACTACACAGCCCCGCTGGTTTCGGCCAGCGGGGTTTTTTTGTGCCCAGCGTCCGCGCTATGATAGTCGAGTCGAGCGCGTGTGCGTGAATGAGTGAGGGCGCGTCAATGATAGTTGATACTAGAGCGCGTGTGTAAGCGTGTAACCGTGGTTACAAACCGTTAGGTTGAACTCAACCTAACGTCCAAAATCGGCAAAGTCAACAAAAAAATGCAAAGTGGGCAAAATAACCTAAAGTTATTGGCAATGTTAAAAAACAATCCTCGGAAACCGGCCTTAGAGCTGGCTTTGTAGAAAGTTATAATGTTATTGGGTTGTGAAGTCGGATTTTGATTTTTGACAGTGCGCATCTGTCGCACCCCCTCTGCACAGTGCGAAAGGCAAAAAGTGCCGGACACTCTTTTTTCTTAATAACATTTTAACTTTAAAACTATACTATACTACTACCCCCAAAAAATCCCACGTTTCTGCGCCTCTCCAGCCACCCGCATTTTGTTAGAAAACTAATGAGGGTATTTTAACTTTCTACAACGCCAACTTTGCGAGCGCGTCCCCACGCAGGCCCACATCTATTGACCTGAGCTACTTTATGTGCTACATTAAAAAGAAAAAACAACGAAAAACGGAGCAAGCCTCATGAAGCCAGTGAAACCACATTATTTCGATGTAACCTCGGTTACAGACATGAACGAGCTAATCGAATGCTACGGTGCGCACCAAGCGTGGGTAACCGCAGTTACACAGTTACGTCATCGTGAGTCCAAAGCCCACGACCGTAGGAAGAAGCAGTATCTACGATTGATGCTGTTAAATGCAGAGACGCAGCTGAAGCTGCACAACCAAGAAGGAGCAAGATAATGATTGAAGGAAAGACACAGGTGCTGTGCACCCAGTGCTACGACCCGTTCAGTGTCGAGCGGTTTAGGTTAGGTTATTCTGTTTGCCTCGATTGCGGCGACACCGCTGCGCGGTCTGTCGTGTTCACGACAGCACCAATCAACAAGAGCAACTACATGCTTATTACTAACGTAACCGAGCTGGCACAGCTTAACCCAAAGAGGACAACATCATGAGCGACGACCCCGCATATCTACGAGCCGAAGCAGCCAAAGCACTAACGGGCTTCCAAGCAAACATCATACAACTACGCTGCAACGGTATGTTCGTCGAGGGTGGAGTGGGCGACAAGATTAGTGCCTACGACAGGGCAAGAAACACCGTGTCATCCAACCACTACATGCTGGCGCTCAACGCGCTGGACAACGCAAAGCTGCACATAGCAAGTGCCATACTGACTTTAGGAGAAGGAAACAAACCATGACTAACACCATACTGCACATAGCAGCCGAGATATTCTTCATAAGCGTAGGTATCTTCGCAATCTGGGCAATCCACGCAACCATCAAGGGGAAGTAGAATGATAATGGATAACGAAGAACTTATACCCCAGCTAAACGCGCTCGTGCTTAAGACCATAGCCGAGTGGGAGTTCGAGAGTGGGGATGATTATGCGGGGCAGGGCATACGCCTACGCTTCACTGATGGCACCACGTTCACTGTGTATGAGAACCAAACAGCAGGCGAAGTAGTATATTTTTTCGGGGAGAGGTAGCATGGCCATGCATTTCATAGGTTTCAAAGACGAGCGGTATTACAACGCCATCAAGGTGTTTGGTAAGCCTGACTTCATCCACCGACACTGGGATGTGAGGGCCAAGCACGAGATAGCGGAGGGCGACGTGGCTGTGTTCGCCACTAACACCTACTGCGATACACCTAGAATACATTCGTTCAACGACAGCCAGCATATGTGAAGGAGGAATAACATGGGCTACCGTTCAAACGTAGACGTAGTCATCTACGTGCCTAGTGACAGCGACACAGCATATCCGCTGCTCAAGCTATGGTTTGATGCAAACTACCCGCATAATGAAGCAAAGCACGACTGGGGTGCAGAGATTACATATCTGCAAGAGGACCGAGCAATCACGGTCTACTACAATGACGTCAAATGGTATGAAGCCTACGAGCATCCGCAAGCGGTGGACAAGGTGTTCAGCGAGATTGATACCCTGCTGGATGCACTGCCCGTAACCACAGTTAAGGATGGCGTCACCCAAGACTGGAACGTCACACCGTTCGAGATAGCATATGAATATGTGCGTATGGGAGAGGAGGACCAAGACATCGAGATAAACCAGAGCATCAACGCAGACTGCGTAATAGCGGTGAACCGCTCGACAGAAATATCATTCACACCACCAACCAAGAAAGCAACAACATGAACTACGAAGATAAACAAGCACTGCGCGATATGCGCGACGACATGGCAGACGAGACCGACAAGAGCCTGCTCAAGAAGGTGATTAACCACATATACGAGTTGGAGCGCAAGATGCAGGCCATACGGGTATTTGCAAAGTCCATCGACGAATACACCAAGGTCAAGGGGTCGGACGAATGATGGAGCGTATCAAATGGTGGCTTACATTCAGGCTCGTTCAGATAGCGTCACAGCTAGACGGCGAACTGTTCATGCGTCTGTGCGAGGTAGCAGTGCTGGCTAAATACAGGGACAGCTTCGAAGAAGCACTACGTGACGCCATGCGTATCGAGCAAGAGCATGACTATTACTATAACCATGAGAGGGAAGACAATGACACAGATAGCAATACGACACGTAACACAACTAAACTCCACTAACATCGTAGGCATAGGCACTGTGCTGCCCGGACTTGAGAATAACGAGGCAGATATAGCTACTATCAAACTCTTGCACGAGGTCGAGTCCATGCGCCGTCAGCTACGCGTGCTGGAACCGCAGTTGAGTAAGATGATAACCGAGTTTGGTATGCGCAGAGGTGAGCGTGGTTACCGTGAGTTCTACCTACGCAATGCGCTTAATCAACAACAATACAAGGAGCAATAAAATGACCGAGACAAAACAACTAACCAAAGACCGGAACTACTACCGGATGATGCGCAACGACGAACTAATAAACCACGTCAAAGACAGCACGACCCTAACCGAACTGGAGCGGGTGCTAATCGAGCGCCTAAAGAAAGCAGAGCGTAACCGTTACGACTAACAAACTAAACAGAAGGAGTAAATACCATGGCTATGTTAAACTGGAGCACATACCAATCACTGCCACCACTACGCAGCTATGCAGCTGCACTAGAACATTGGGAAAAAACCATCCCCATCAGAGGTGACGTAGACGGAACCAAGCCAGTGGGTAGGCGCGACCAGAAGTGGTTGGCTATCTACGTCCGTGACACGGACAAGGCAGTGTGCATAGGTAGCACGTGGAACAAGGACAGGCAGAAAGCACTTCTGGCCTATCACCCTGACGGGCGCGTGGCTATCGAGCAGCACATCAGTGCATCATGTCGTGAGCGCATCCAGCGCATAGCAGGGCTAAACATCAACCGACACTATAACGAGGACTGGGTGCATGCGCTATCGCACGTCGATGGTGAAGAGGTTATCGGTCTATACCCACTAAAAATACGTTACAACAACCCGCGCAAGGCGGTGTTCATCCTGCGTCCGCACGATACGCCCATATATCTCAACCCCGTGCCTACATATAAGCACACCATAAACAGGCAGGAGAAAGCCAAGCTAACCAAGCAATACAAGCCGTTCCTCGATTACGTCGAGGCCATGTCCAAGCTAAGCGCGGACCCTACGCAGTTTAGTCAGTGGTCCAAGGAGAGCATGGATAACCCACGGTTACCTGTGGCTGACTACGAGCAGCGCAAGGTGCTGCTTGTGGGTATGCCTAACAGATGGGCGGATGAGGGGGCGCAAGAGTTCACTAAGCTAATAGACAGCGGTGATGCCGAGAGCTGGTATAAGGCTATGATATGGCTAAGCAACGGGCACTGGCGCAAGCTGTTGAGCGAGGCCAAGACAGATATAACCCACATGGTGCACCAGCAGCACCGTGATGTGCTGTTTACCAAAGAACGGGTAGACGCAGGTAAGTGCGTACAGGACCGCTATGGCCGGTATTTCCGTTGAGTACCCACACAAGCCCAAACCCATTGACCTACGCACATTTATGTGCTACAACAATAGAACAATAGAGAGCCGCATAAGCGGACACAGAGTAACAACCACAACGACCAAAACAAGGAGCATAACATGAGTGCATTAAACTTCGGCACAACCGTGTCACTCGCAGAGGCAGCAAGCCTTATCATCAACTGCCCTAACAATCGGTTCTTCCTTCAAGGTGAGCCCGGAATTGGCAAGTCATCCATCATGGGCGCACTAGAGAAACACTTTGGTGACGCATATGCCTACGCATATTTCGACTGTGCGCAAGCAGACCTTGGCGACATCGCCATGCCGAGTATCAACCGTGACCAGCAAATCACAGAGTATTTTGCCAACGCTATATTCCAGATACAGTCCGGCAAGCCTGTGGTTATTATGCTAGACGAGTTCACCAAGGCACCGCAGCCAGTTCAGAACATGCTGCATCCGCTACTCGAGGCGCGCAAACCACGCTTGGGTAACAACGTGCTGCGCGATGGTTCCATCGTGCTTATGACTGGCAACATGGCTGGCGAAGGTCTTGGCGATACAGTCAAGCCACATACACGCAACCGTGTAACTACAGTTACGGTGCGCAAGCCAGATGCAGACGAGTGGTTGGCGTGGGCTGTGACTAACAACATCGACCCTGTTGTCATGGCGTGGGTTAACCAGTTCCCCCATGCGATGGCGTCCTACATGGACGGTGACCAAGAGAGTAACCCATATATCTTCAACCCCAAGCGGATGCAGGGTAGCTTCGTATCAGGTCGGTCGTTGCAGCTTGCGTCTAATGACGTGCTCAAGCAGCGTGATAAGCTCACGGCCAACGCGCTACTCGCAGCCATGGTAGGCACAATCGGTGAGTCCGCTGCGCGGGACATGCATGCCTTCGTTGAGTATCAGGACCAGCTACCTACGTGGGATGAGATTACCAAGGAGCCAGCCAAGGCCAAGCTGCCCGAGAGTCCCGGCGCATGCGCAGTCATGGTGTTCGGTGCGATTGCCAAGATTGACCGTAACACAATCACGCCGTTCATGGAGTATGTCGAGCGCATGGCACCAGAGTGGCAAGCTGTGTTCGCAGTCAACCTGTCCAAGAACCCAGACAAGAAGCAGATTGGCTTCACGTCAACCAAGTTCCGTGATTGGGCCTTAGCTAACGTGGATATCCTGTGACCAAGGAGCTTCACGTCGTGGATGTGAAGCGTAGTAAGATTTGGTCTATATGGCAGGTCAATCTGTCCAACGGCAAAGTCATGCACCTCTCAGGGTTCGACCATCCAGACGAGCTAAGCGCATATGCATACGCAACTAACAGACTAAAGGAGCAAGCTAATGGCACTAACAGCCGAGCGTAAACTAACAAGGGTCGTGATTGACCTGATGCGTAACCCGTTGTTCGCAGACATGTCCGGTATCTTTATGATGGGCACGAAAGAGGTGAGCGACGACATACCAACCGCTGCCACTAACGGACGTGACGAGATATATGGGCGTGAGTTCATCGACGCGCTATCCATACCGGAGGTAGCTTTTGTTGTGGTGCACGAGTCGTTCCACAAGATGTATCGTCATCTAACTACGTGGAAGAAGCTGTGGGATGAAGACCCGCACCTAACCAACATGGCCTGTGACTATGTGATTAACCTAGAGATTGTCACCCGTGACCCGAGTGGCACGGTGGTGTCCATGCCACAGAAAGATGGCAAGCCTGTTGGTCTCATTGACCGCAGGTTCGCAGGTATGAACACCAAGCAAGTCTTCGACCTTCTCAAGAAGGAGAAGCAAGAAGGCGGTGGCGGAGGTGGTGGTGGCGAAGGCATGGACCACCATGACTGGGAAGGCGCTAACAGTCTGACCAAGGAGGAGAAGGAAGAGCTGGTTAAGCAAGTAGACCAAGCTATCCGCCAAGGTATGATTGCTGCGCAGAAGATGCATGGCAAAGGTGCAGGTGGTATGTCGCGTGAGTTGACCGACATACTCGAGCCGAAGGTAGACTGGCGTGAGCAGTTACGTGAGTTCGTCAGCGCAACGTGCGCTGGACGTGACTACTCATCATGGCGCAAGCCAAGTCGTAGGTTTCTATCATCGGATACCATCATGCCTAGCCTTGTCGGGGAGCGCGTAGCCAACATCGTCATCGGCTGCGATACGTCTGGTTCAATCACCAACGAGGACCACGCACGGAACCTGTCGGAGACTGACGCTATCCTATCGGTGGTTACGCCTGACAAGCTGCACATCATCTATTGGGACCACACGGTAGCTGCGCATGAGATATATGATGACTCGACACGCGGCTCGTTCCGTACCTCGACTAAGCCAGTAGGTGGTGGCGGTACAAACCCCGACGCTATGGAGGCATATCTCAAGCAGCATGACATCAAGGCTGACTGCATCATCATGTTCACAGATGGCTACGTGCCTAACTGGGGCACAGACTGGAACGGCGCACCGATACTGTGGGTAATCACAGGCGGTGGCCGCATGACAGCCGGAACAGGCAAGACAATACATATCAACTAAGGAGCAAGACAATGAGTATTTCAAGTTCAGCAATGCTGGTGGAGATGAACATCTCCGTATGGACAGCGGCTATCGTAGACCGCAAGACGACCGACAAGGTTACACTAGACGCACACGCTGTGGCTGACGCTGGTAAGTTCAGGAAGAACCTTATGGCTGGCACTAGCTTGCGTAAGGACATAGCTGACTATGCTGCGCTGTGTCGCACGTGGCATAACGGACGCACACTGCCTTGGTCTGACAAGGGCGTGAGACTGCTGCCTACGTCTATGTTTCTGGAGTATAAGCGCGAAGCAGACGCACGAGCGGCATACTTTAACTCGAAGGTGGCTAAGTTCGTAGCAGAGTACCCCAACCTAGTTGGGACCGCGCAATTCAGCTTAGGTGACCTGTTCGATAACGCTAACTACCCAAGCGCAGATGATGTGGCGTCTAAGTTCGGGTTCCGCATGGTGTTCTCACCCGTGCCAGAGGTGGGCGACTTCCGTATCGACGTAGCCAGCGACGAGCTAGCTCATCTACGTAACCAATACGAAGCGGCATACACAGACCGTGTGGGTGACGCGATGAAGACCACATGGAACAAGCTGCACTCGACACTGCTAACCATGAGCGAGAAGTTGACCGAGCCAGAGGGCGAAGAGACTAAGCAGTTCCGGTCTACGTTCGTAACCAACGCGCAGGAGATGTGCCAGCTTCTATCACACCTCAACATCACCAAAGACCCAGAGCTGGAAACCGCACGACTGGCGCTGGAGAAGGCCATTCGCGGTGTAGACGTAGACGATATCCGCAAGGACGAGTTAGCACGTAGCGACCTCAAAGCGCATGTGGACTCGGTACTAGGACAATTTGATTGGTAAGAAGGAGGATTACAATGACTAACGTAAACAAAGTTAGATACCCACTGGGCATGCACAACACATACTGGCCTATAGCCAGCGCCGATGCGACTATCGTACAACGTGCCAAGGAGTCCATAGTGCACCCGTTCATGGTCCCGCTAATCGAGGCGCTGCAGCTCAAGCGTCCGCACTGGGAGTTCGAGGCTACTGGTATGGGTAACAGGGGAGTTGGTGAGCATGCACACAACGTGCTGCACAGTAGCTTCGACATCTTCGACAACGGCGACCAGATAGGTAGAATAGATAGGGAGTATTACAGGGACGCAAATACATACGCAGCGGGTAACCACCGCATAAACGCGAAGCGTCAGGTGGGCATGCGCAAGAAGAGCAAGCACCTCAAGGTTATCGTGTCTGAAATCTTAAAGGAGTTCTACCCGCTCACTGTGGATGAGCTTGCTACCGAGAAGTACAAACAGGCTTTCGCTGCTATGCAGCAAGCCACCTACAAAGATAGGCGAGCACATCTGAATAATGTTGACTTGATACGCGACTCGATGCTGACGTACCTAACAACAGACAACAGATGGGCAGAGTTCGAAGCGGCGCAAGACAAGCCCAGTGTTATGCAAGCCAAGGCAGCGTACAATACCCTAGCAGACAATGCGCGTGTGGCATCAGAGATTGTTACTGCATCCCATACGGTGGTGATTGAGCGTACAAGAGATATTGTCACCAAGCGTTGCGATGAGGCTGCACAGTCTACTAGCTTAGATGCACTGTCTGACCACATGAAGACATCACTTGCCCTGCTCAAGATGACCGACATCGGCACGATAATCGAAGGGGCTGGTGTGCGCACCGCAGATGACACGTTCTACATACTAGACAAAAAGGAAGCATAAATGGCGCAGTTGGGTAGACCACCAAAGGGTGAAGACAGGATGGTGGCAGTAAGCATACGCATACCTAGGCAGTTATTGGAGCAGTATAGACAGGCTGGTAAATCTCATGTGCTCATGCGCGAGGCACTCCAAAACTTTATGTTGACGTATAGCCCCGAGAGGGATAAACACTCATAAGAAGGAGCAAACAACATGGCGTCAACGCCAGAGAAAAGAGTCAAAGAAAAAATCGTCAAGGTGTTGAAGGAGGAAGGAGTGTACTACTTCTTCCCCGCCACCCATGGCTTTGGCCGTAGCGGTGTGCCTGACATAATATGCTGTGTGAACGGTTACTTCTTAGGCATCGAGGTCAAGGCAGGGACTAACAAACCTACTGCCCTACAGGTGCGTGAGATTGAAGCCATACGCAGGTGTAACGGCGTAGCTGTGGTAGCCAACGATGAGAATTGGGACATGGTGCGTGGGCTGGTGCACAAGTTGAAGGAGCAACCAAATGACCAAGATTAAAGGTCGAGGTCAGACCGACCAAGATATCATCCGTGCCATTGGGTATATAACTGACGATAGATATATCGCAGCTTATTTTGGTGTGGAGACGAAGCGCGTCAACCAGCTACGTAGAGAGGTGGAAGGCCGCAAGGCCAAGGTAGCACAAGCGATATACGCTAGCCAGAAGACCGCACCCACAGGGATGAACAGTGACTCCGAGCGCAAGTGGAATAAGAACGCAAGAGAAGGCTCCGCTGCACTACTCAAGGCACTGAATAAGTTTTTCGAGAAGCGACTGCTGGAGAAGGCGATGGGCAAATGACCCCACGAGAAAAGAACCACGCCGCGATTGACGCCATCGCACAGGACCACGGCTACACGCTGTATGACATCCTCGGCCCGTCGCGGCTCAAGCATCTTGTCGGCGTACGCCGCTTGTGCATCCTGATGTTCAGAGAGCAAGGCTACTCAACAAACGAGATAGGTAGGATTATGAACCGCTGCCACACCACCATCTGCCACGCGTTGAGTAAGGAAAACAAATGACCCTGCGCCAATTCCTGTTCGATAATTTCGGCTGGGACATTTACGAATGGGCCGACGATGAGATTAGATTTTAAGTCCCGTCACCCGAAGGTGACGGGGGCCAGCAACGTATTGCTGGTGGGGAATAAGTGCGTAGCACAATAAGGAAAAAAGTAAATGACATTCGGTTCTGATACACGCAAGTCTAAGCACGGCCTCAATAGCATGGCGGTAGGTGAGGTGCGCGTGTTCGATACTCCCACACTCCGCGACAAGACTTTAATCCGCCGCGCTGCACACAACCAAAACATGCGGTCAGACCGCTACTACATAACCCGCACCATTGGCGACACTATGCGCGTAACAAGGATAAGATGATGGACATTCTGAACATCGACTTCGAGACCTACTACGACCGGACTTTCTCGCTCTCCAAGATGACGACCGAGGAGTATATCCGTGACCCGCAGTTTGAGACCATCGGCGTTGCAGTCAAGCGCAACGAAGAAGAGGCAGTGTGGTTCAGTGG
>Ga0315904_10005064_pt1 | contig 18436 bp, 25 predicted proteins | sample LakEriMetagenome_6_FD_203529 | JGI IMG/M metagenome (GOLD analysis project Ga0315904, IMG submission 203529) | Freshwater fungal communities from buoy surface, Lake Erie, Ohio, United States - Buoy 12 MA120 | ecosystem: Environmental > Aquatic > Freshwater > Lake | place: USA: Lake Erie, Ohio...
CCGAGCCGGTACGGCGTCGCGGTGAGGCCGACGACGCGGAGCGCGGGATTGATTGCGGCGAGCTCGCGCAGCAGGTCGCGATACCCGCCCTCGTCCTTGTGCGAGACGAGGTGCGCCTCGTCGATGATGACGAGGTCGACGTGCCCGAGTTCGGCAGCGCGCTTGCGAATCGACTGGATGCCCGCAAAGGTGATGGGCTCGCCGAGCTCCTTGCGGCCGACGGACGCCGAGTAGATGCCCATCGGGGCACCGGGCCAGTGCGCGCGCAGCTTCGCGGCGTTCTGCTCGATGAGCTCCTTCACATGCGTCAGCATGAGAACGCGCGTCTCGGGCCAGTTCGTGAGCGCGTCGTGGCAGAGCGCCGCGACGATGTGCGACTTGCCCGCGCCGGTCGGGAGGACGAGGCACGGGTTCCCGGTGTTACCCGCGCGAAACCAGTCGTAGAGCTGGTCAATGGCGCGTTGCTGGTAGGGGCGCAAGTTCATCCGACGACCTTCGCGTCGAACTTGCGACGGAGCTGCACGAGCGTCGGGTCGACGCACGCCTTCGGATTCGCGATGACTTCCGCCGTTGCGAAGCCTCGCGCTTCGACGCCGTCGATCGTGTGCACCGCGTCTCCGTTCTCGTCGTAGGCGATGGGCCACGGTGCGAGGTGCTCGTGCAGGGCGTGGCACTCGTGCGCCTCGCGCATCCAGTCGGTCGGCATCACGTTCCCGTCGTGCCGCGCACACGTCCACGTTCCATCGGCCTCGGCGGTCGAGTGCGCGCACGTTCGGCAGTTCACTTCGCGCGTCACCTTCGAGCCGTGGCAGAAGTCGTGCGCGCTGCACCACTTGCATTCGTACCAGCTCGGGTCGCTTGAGATAGGCGGCGGGATCTCGTCCTGCGTCGCGAGACGCTTCCCGCGCTCGACGAGCCGCTGCGCGCGTTCCTTGTCGAGCTCCACGCGCTCGGTGTAGAGGCGATCATCGTCCTTGCACACGGCGACGTAGAGCGCGCGGTCGATGCCCGTCCCGAGCATGTACGCTTGCATCTGCGCGAAGTGCTTCGGGTGCGCCTTCTCGACGCCATCCTTCTCGAGCGTCTCGAAGGACTTCTTCGCGTGCGTTTTGATCTCAAGGACGTGCGCCCGCTTCGGAGCCTCAGGCACGCCCGCGGTGATGATGCCGTCGATCGAGCCCGAGACGTGCGAGCCGAAGTCGACGCGCGTTTGCTCGGAGCCGGTCGAGCGCACCTTGCAGCCGATGGCGCGGAGGTCGTCGACGACTTGCGCCTCCTCGTTCTGGCCGCGGCGAAAGACGCGCAGGATGCGACCAGGGAAGGTCTCGCGCACCGCCCAGCGGAACGACAGCCAGAGCTTGCGATCGCACTTCTCACCGAGCGTCGATGCGCCCATGTGGGGGCGGAAGACTTCGGAATGGGAAGCACGCTTCGACTCGTGCGCCGCGTCGACGAGCGCGGCGATGGTGTGGTTTGGTTCGGGAATCTTCATCGCTCCTCCATCTTCATGATGCGCTTCTCACACGCGCGGCAGTCGGTTCGCGCGCTGGCCACGTCGTCGATCCACTCGTCGCCGTGCGGCACCTTGCCGCAGAGGCTCCAGTGCGCATCGGCTTCGAACCAGTGCGCGCGCGTGATGCGCGCTGGGTCTGCGCTCCCTGGTTTGTACTTCCAGGTCATGGCTTCATGGCCTCCAGCAAATCAAGTTGAGCGTTCGGCTCTTCGGCAAGTCCGCGCGTCGGGTGAGCGCATGGCTTCATCTTCTCCCCGATCTCCCATCGTGTTTTCACGTCGATTGGATGAAGACATTTTCCTGGCCTCGGATGATGTAGCCATCCATCTCCTCCACCAGCCGCGCCCTCGTTGCGCCATCCTGCCCCTCGCAAGCTCGCGCCGCCTTCCGCTGGAAGCGTGTACGTAATCATCCGTCGCCAACCGAGCGCCTTTGCTGCGCGCCATGCGGCACCGTAGAGCGCAGAGCAAGCGTTAGCGGTGCCATCCGTCGCGACACGCACAACTTCGCACGTCCATCCGTCATCGGCCTTGCGCGCAACTGGACGCCCGACGATCGCGACGCCGTGCAGCGTTCCTGCTTCATCGACCACGGCGAGAGCGAAGAGGCCGGAGGCCGGAGGCGTGTGGTGGCGGTGCCAGCGGCGCACGATGGCCTTCGCGTCTTGAATTGAGCAAGGCACGATCTCCAGGCGCGCAGCGTTGGCCGGCTTACTCATGGCTTCATCGCCTCCAGCGTCGTGATGCGCGCCTTCAGCTCATCGACGGTTGTGCGTAGCGTTTCGATTTCGGTCGCCGCAGCGTCCACCGTTTCGTTTGCCGTTGGATTTTGGCGCTGAATGCCAAGAAGCTCGATCAGCTCTCTTACGTACTCTGTAATGATGCCGTGCTGAGCAGCGCCCTTGTTCACACGAAGCAGCTCGGCGATCTCGCGCTCTGCGGCCTTGCGCGCGTCGTACTCGTCCACGAACCGCTGCTCGGCGACTGCGACCTCCGCTCGCGCCTCGTCGCGCTCGCGCTCCATGTCGCGCATGTCGATGCACGTCGCGTAGAGTTCGCGTCGCGTCGCGTCCTCGCGAGCGTTCACGCGCTCGACCTCGGCCTCCAGCAGTCTCACGCGCTCTAGCGCCTCGTCGCGCTCGTGGCGGTAGCCTTCAATCATCGAGGCTAGCGCGTCGTATTTCTGCTCCCAGTTCATCTTCGTCCTCCTGGCGCGCACATGGCGCACCCTTTCACGGCTCGCCCGTCGCGCACGCGACGGAGCCAGCACTCCCACACCGTCGACCGAAACCGACACCGCGTGCACTCGACGGCAACGCGGCGGCGGTCTGCGTAAGCGGCGGGATCGCCGGCGTGCGTCACTTGATGAACGCCGCCGACGACCTCGCCAACCTTGAACGCAAGCGCCCTTCGGTGCCCGCGCACGAACTTTACTTCTTCGCCCACGGCGGCGCGGCCTTTGCGGGTGCCGTCGTCTTCACCGAGGCAGCCGGTGCGGGCGGCGCAGCGCCGTCGAGCGACTTCGATCCGCTCACTTCGTTGCTCGCGTCGTACCCGTTCGCGGCCTCGCGCACCTTCACCTTGATCGACACAGCGCTCCCGAGGAGCTCGTCGGTGTCGCCGAGGCGCGGCTTACCGACCGCGCGCAGGAGCTCGGCGAGCTGCTGGCGACCGATCGTCTCGGCCGCCGAGTTTTGGTTCCTGACGTTGTAGTTCGACCAGACCTTACGGCCCGCGGGGTCGGCGACGGTGAACTCCACTCGGAGGTAGGAGCCGGTGCCGTTCTTCGTGGCGCGGACTTCCGCGCCGGTGATGGTGGCCGAGTACCAGCCGGCGGGCAGGAGCTCGAAGGAGCGTTCAGCGGCGGGAACTTCGGAGGCGTCGAATTGGAATTCCATGTCTACTTGTCTTTCTTCGTGATGGTGAACGAGGGGCGACCGGGGGTCGTCGTGATTGCGCCAAGGAGCGGCGCGGTGATGTTCGAGGCGGCGGCCTTCCAGGCTGCGGCGTTGATGTCGGCAGACCAGCGGAAGAGCGAGGAGAGGTGCTCGGAGAGGCCGTGTTCCGCGGCGAGCTCTTGGAGGCGCTCGGTGTCGACCTTGCGGTTCATTCGGCCAACGATTTTCAGTTGCCACCCCTGCTCCGTCGAAGCGTTCGTCGTGCCTTCCTTCGTCTCGGGGATGGCGAGGAGCTCGACGAGACGGTCTTCGATGGTGCGCCGACGAGCGACGGCGATGGCCTCGTCCTGCTTGGCGTCGGCCCACTGGCGGGCGAGGTCGTCGAGTTCTTGGCTCACGACGCACCTCCGGCGATCTTGCGGATGACGGCGCCGAGGTCGGGCGCTTCCCACGGGTCGAGTCGCCCCGAGCGGTCCTTCGCCGTCCAGAGTCCGTCGGGGGCGCACATGAGCGCGCGCTGCGGGATGCCGTCGGCGTCCTTCTCGACGCGAAGGGCGAGGACTTCGTCGACGAGGTAGGGGATCGCCTGCGCGAGCTTGTTCCCCGGCATCGACGGGGCGTACAGCATCCTGCCCTGCTCGTCCTGCGCCTTCTCGCATTTGGCCGACATGAAGACGTGCTTCCCGCTGAGGTCACGGAACGCGCGGAGGAGCTCCATCATCTGAACGCCCATCTCGCCGTAAGCGGCGCGGCCGTCCTTGTTCGCGCGCTTCTCGTGCGCGAGCACGACCTCGCCGATCTCGGAGATGGAGTCGACCGCCACCGACTCGAACTCGCGAGCCTCGGCGGACTCGGCGACCCAGCGGTAGGCGTCGTGGAGTTCCGCCATCGTCGAGACTTCGACGTAGGGGAGGTCCTCGCCGACGAGCGACAGGAGGCCCGCCTCCGCGCTGATGATGACGGGCGACGGTAGCGTCTTGATGAGCGTCGTCTTGCCCGCTCCGCTCTGGCCGTAGACGACCAGCTTCACGCCGTTCGCGTGAGCGTTCGACGTGCGTTTGAGTGAGATTGCCATGTTGCTGCTTTCTCCGACGGTCGGATGATTCCGGTTGTCGGGGTGCGCAGGCGGGGCATCGAGCCCCGCGTCTCCCTCATGGGCTGCGCTGGTAGGCGTTCAGCGGAACTCCCATCCCATGGCTTCGAGCTCCGCGCGCTTCGCGGTTTCACGCGCCAGGGCGGCGTGGAAATCGTCGATGACGCTTTGGTCAATCGCGTTCAGGCTCATACGGAGACGGCGGTTCCCCGCAATCTCGGTCGCGCGCTGGAGGTCGATGAACTCGAGGAAGAGCGCGCGGGCGACGGGGTTCTGGTTCGCGGTCATGTTCGTTTCCTTGTCGCCTCGGTCGGGTGATTCCGTTTGGGCGATGAAGAGACCTTACGTCATGCATCACGAACGCGCAACAAAAAAACGCATCGGTGCGCTTTTTCTTTTTTCTTGCGCTTCGTTTTCGCGCGTTGCTACGATGCACGCGCCATGCTCACACTCGAACAGATTCGCACCGCACTTGCCGACCGGCGGCTGAACGTCGTCGCGAAGGCAACAGGGATTCACGTCACGACGATCGCGCGCATCCGCGACGGAAGCACGCTCGACCCGAAGAGCTCCGTCGTCGCTGCGCTCTCCGCGTACCTCGAGGCCCGCAAGTGACGCGCCTCGAAGCCGCGCTCGCTTACGCCTCGTGGGGCTGGCCGGTGCTGCCCATCGTCCCGAATGGGAAGTTGCCGGCGACGGCGCACGGCGTGCACGACGCCTCCACCGACCCCGATCAAATCCGCAAGTGGTTCGAAGGACGCGACGATCTCAACATCGGCATCGCAGCGGGCTCGCGTTCCGGCCTCGTCGTCTTCGACATCGACCCGCGCAACGGTGGCGACGACAGTTACGCCGAGTGGACGGCGAAGCACGGCGCGCTCCCCGACGGCGCGCTTCAGCTCACCGCAGGCGGCGGGCAGCACTACCTCGCCGCGCACGACCCGTCCATTCGCTCGTGCAAGCTCGTCGACGGCGTCGACCTTCTCGCCGACGGTCGCTACTTCCTCGCGTTCCCGAGCACGATCGAGGGGCGCGCGTACCGGTGGGAGGTGTCGAGCGACCCGTTCGATGGGGTGGCACCGGCGAGCATTCCCGATGCTTGGCGCGAAGCGATGCGCCCCGTTGAACGAAAGTCGCCCGTTACGCCCGGGGCGGCGCTCATTCAGGGCAACCGAAATAACGGCCTGTTTTCGCTCGCGTCTGCGATGCGATACCACGGCATGACGGCACCCGAGATCCTCGGCGCGCTTGTCGTCGTCAACGAAGAGCGTTGCGAGATTCCGCTTCCCGCAAGCGAGGTGAAGCAAATCGTCGCAAGCGCAATGAAGTACGAACCCGAGCACGACACCGCGGCGAACGCTGCGATGGCGGATGACGCCGTCGCCGACTTGCTCGCGAAGGTCGAAGCGCAGCGGACCTCGGAGTACTTCCTCACCCGCGCGACGGCGTTCCTCTCCGAGCCCGCGCCGCTGCGGTGGCTCATCAAGGGCTGGGTGCCGGAGTCCGGCGTCACGATGGTCTTCGGCGAGTCGGGCGCGGGAAAGACGTTCATCACGCTCGACATGGCGTGCCGAATCGCGACCGGCCTCGACTGGCACGGGCAGCGCGCGAAGAAGGGCGTCGTCGTCTACCTTTGCGGCGAAGGGAACTTCGGCTTCCGCCAGCGCGTCGCGGCGTGGGCGAAGATGCACGGGCGCACCGACCTCGACCTGCTGCTCGTTTCGAACAAGGCGATCGACCTCGACGCCCCGAACGCTGCGGCGCAGATTCTCTCCGCGGTGCGCACCGTGACCGACGGCGATGTCGAGGCTGTTTTCGTCGACACGGTGAACAACCACATGAGCGGCGACGAGAACTCGGCGCGCGACGTTCGCAACATGTTCGGAGCCTGCAACGTGGTCGCCTCGGCCCTAAACGCAACGGTCGTCTTGAACCATCACACCGGGCACAACATCGACGCAAAGGGGCGAGCTCGAGGCTCGAGCGCGTGGAAGGCGTCGCTCGATGCGTCGATCCTCGTCTCGAAGGGCGACGACGGCACCATCGAGGTGAGCTGCACGAAGATGAAGGACGCGGAGCCTCCGTCGACGTTCGCTGGTCGTCTCGACTCGGTGGCCCTCGGATGGGTCGACGAGGACGGCGAAGAGGTACAGGGAGCCGTCTTCGTGAAGCTCGAGGGCGAAGCCACGCCTACTCCAAAGCGCCCGAGCAAGATCGACGAGGCTCGGCGGCAGTTTGAACGCGCGTGGGCGCACGCGGGGATGGAGTGGCGAGCGGACCGCCCGTACGTCAGCCGAGCGGCCCTCAAGGCATGGTGCATCGAGTGTCTTGGAGACGCCGCACGCACGGCGACGAACAAGGCAGACGCGAGCCGAGAGGGGAGCATCGCGCACCGGCTCATCACCGCTGGCGTCATCGAGCTCCACGAGCACGGGTGGGTCGCCGTCGACGAGCTCGTCGTTCAGGCGGCGCGATTGTGCTGCGTCAAATGAGGCTTCCCCTGGTTTCCCCTTTTGGGGGAATTTGGGGGAGGGGAGGGGAGGTGGCAAAGGCGTCGGCGTTTCCCCTCCCTTCCCCTCCTCCCCTTTAGGGGAGGGGGAAAAGGGGGAACACGATGCGCGAAATTTTGGGGTACTCTAACGTGATGCGTCAAGATGCAAGGCAGGGGGAGAGATATGAGAAAAGAAAAAAGAACGCGCGGTGCTTTTTTCTCTTGCATGTCTCTCGTTCGTGTTGCATAGTGTGCACATACCAACGGCGAACCCGCCGGAAACTGAGAGGAACGAATCATGAACGCGATCATCAAGAGCTTCGAGTCCTACACCGACGGTAGCGGCGCCCCTGCTTGCGTTCAGGTCGGCGCGTTCACCTTCGCGCTCGACACCCTCGGCGAGACGAAGAGCACCCTGGTGAGCGGCCCGAGCGGGTTCGTCTCCCGCCCGCATCGCGCGGCGTGCATCGCGGCTGCGAAGCGCGCTTACGAGCAGAAGGTCGCTGCCCTCGGCCCCGAGTGGAAGAAGCTCAACGCCGAGATGTACGCCTGAACAACCCCCCCCGGCGGCCAACCACCGCCGGGGCTTCACACCCTACCAAGGACAACAACGATGATCCGCATCCGCGGCAACGCCGCCACCCTCGCCGACATTCGCGGCCTCCTCGCCGTCACGACCGACCCCGAGCTCCGCGACCTCCTGACCGCTTGTCTGCGGATGCGAGGTGTCGCGTGAAGCTCCCGCCGCCCCGCCCCGGCATGGTCCGCGCCGCTATCCTCGAGGCGCTCGTCGTCTCCGGCTCCCTCGCGGCGGTCGGGGCGTTCATCGGGCTGCTTGCGGCGCTCGGTGCGCCATGACCCCCGTGCTGCGCCCACGAGGCCGAAGGGGAGGCTTTGACGACGCCGCCCTAGCTCGCCTCGCCCTCGTCATCAAAACCGCGTCCTTGGGCCAGTCTCGCGCGACTGCGAGCCTCATTCAACAGTCGCTCGGGTGGGGGCGCTCCACGACGCACAAGGCGCTCGCCGAAGCCGTTCGGCGTGGACTCATTGAGCGGGTGGGCGTGACGAAGGGGACGTGGTACAGGATTCCTGAGGTGAAGCCGTGAAGGCCCGACTCCTTACCGGCGACTGCCTCGAGCGCCTGCGCGAGCTCCCCGATGCCAGCGTCGCCGCCGTCGTGACCGACCCGCCGTACGGCCTCGGCTTCATGGGCAAGGCATGGGATCACGCCGTGCCGTCAGCGGAAGTTTGGCGCGAGGTGCTCCGCGTCCTTCGCCCCGGCGGACACATGGTCGCGTTCTTCGGTTCGCGTACGTATCATCGCGGCGCCGTCGCGATCGAGGACGCGGGCTTCGAGATCCGCGACCAGATTATGTGGATTTACGGATCGGGGTTCCCGAAGTCGCTCGACGTGTCGAAGGCCATCGACAAGGCGGCGGGGGCGGAGCGGACTCCAGAACGTTGCCGGTATTGCGGCGGAACAGGGCGCGCGTACGATCCGCACACGAACGAGGGGCCGTGTTGCCCTGAATGCAACGGGCGAGGCTTCATGTTCGTTGAAAGGCCAAAATTTACAAAAGGCCGCGGCCATGGGCGCGAAGACGATGGGAGCGTAAAATATAAGGGCGTCAACGGCGGCCATGATGGCAAACTTGATCACGCCATCACCGCCCCAGCCACCGACGCCGCCCGCCAGTGGTCCGGTTGGGGCACGGCCCTGAAGCCCGCGCACGAGCCGATCGTGCTCGCCCGGAAGCCGCTGCAAGGCACCGTCGCGGCGAACGTGCTCGCGCATGGGACGGGGGCGATTAACGTCGAGGGGTGCAGGGTGGGCGACACGGTTGAGACGTGGCCAACGACGCGGAGCTACGCACCGGGGCAAATGCAGCCTGGCGGCGTTGGGAAGACCATGCAGTGCGGCGCGCCGCCGCCAGGCCGCTGGCCCGCAAACGTCACGCACGACGGGAGCGACGAGCCGTGCGGCCTACTCGGTGACGCTGCCCGCTTCTTTTACTCCCCGAAGGCCGACGCCGAAGACCGGAACGAAGGGCTCCCGCGCGGGATGCGCAACACGCACCCGACGGTCAAGCCCGTCGACCTCATGCGCTGGCTCGTGAAGCTGATTACGCCGCCCGGCGGACTCGTGCTCGACCCGTTCATGGGCTCCGGCTCGACCGGAAAGGCCGCGCTCCTCGACGGATTCGACTTCATCGGAGTCGATCTCGACCCGAAGCACGTTGCGATTGCAGAGGCTCGGCTGCGGAATGCAGGCGGGCTCTTCGTTGAAATTGAGGTAGGGTAAGCTCATGGCAGGCCGCAAGAACCAGAGCCATCACGGAACGCCGGAAGAGCGAGACGCAAAGTTTCTTCAGGTCATCTCGATGATGGAAGGCGGAATGTCGGCGTTCAAGGCGTGCAAGACGCTTGGGATTCCGTTCGCGACGTTTAGCCTTTGGACATCGTCGGACCCGCAGAAAACTGAACTGTACGCACGCGCGAAAGACGAGTTCGTGGCCAACATGGCGCAAGAGCTCGCAGACATCGCCGACGAGCCGCCGCCGCTCGGCCCCGATGGCAAGGTCGATAGCGGGTGGATTCAGAAGCACCGGCTCCAGGTCGATACCCGCAAGTGGCTCTTGAGCAAGCTCGCCCCGAAGAAGTACGGCGACCGGCTCGAGGTCGCGGGCGACGCCTCGTCGCCACTGCAAGCAGCGGTTACGGTGTCGTTCGTCACGAAGAAGGCCGATGGCTAACGTCGAGCTCCCCGAGTGGGCCTCGGTGCTCTTCGACGAAGCGCTGCGCAACATCGCCGTCCGCGGCGGACGTGGCGGCGGAAAGTCTCGCTCCATCGCGAGCGCGCTCGTGCTTCGCGCTGCTCAGAAGCCGTTGCGCATCCTCTGCGCTCGCGAGATCCAGAAGTCGATCAAAGACTCGGTGAAGCGTCTGCTCGACGACGAGATCGAGCGCGCTGGCCTCCGTGCGTTCTTCACGTCGACCGACACCGAGATTCGCGGGTCGAACGGGAGCCTCTTCCTCTTCGTCGGCCTCCGCACGAACATCGACTCGGTGAAGTCGATGGAAGGCATCGACGTGTGCTGGATTGAAGAGGCGCAGAGCGTCTCGCAGGGCTCGCTCGACGTGCTCATTCCGACGATCCGCAAGCCGGGCTCGCAGCTCATCTTCTCGTGGAACCCGCGTCTCGAAACCGACCCGGTGGATGCGATGTTCTGCGGGGCGACGACGCCGCCGCGCTCTCGCTTGCTCACGGTGAACCACGGCGACAACCCCTGGTTCCCCGCCGTCCTCCGCGCCGAGCTCGAGTACGACCGCAAGCGCGACCCCGACAAGTACAGGCATGTGTGGGAAGGCGAGTACCTGCGCAACTCCGAACGGCGCGTCTTCAAAAACTGGCGCGTCGAGGAGTTCGAAGCGCCTGCGGATGCCGTGCTGCGCTTCGGCGCCGACTGGGGATTCGCCGTTGACCCGACGGTGCTCGTGCGTTGCCACATCGTCGGGCGCACGCTCTACGTCGACCACGAGGCGTACATGGTCGGGTGCGAGATCGCCGACACGCCCGACCTCTTCGCGACGGTGCCCGGCTCCGAGCGCTGGCCGATTGTCGCCGACTCGGCGAGGCCCGAGACGATCTCGCACATGCGCCGCAACGGCTACCCGAAGATCATGGGCGCGGTGAAGGGTCCGCGCAGTCTCGAAGAGGGCGTTGAGTGGCTTCGCTCGCACGACATCGTCGTGCACCCGCGCTGCGTTCACCTCATCGACGAGCTCACGCTCTACAGCTACAAGGCCGACCCGCTCACGGGCGCGGTGCTTCCGGTGCTTGAGGACCGCGATAACCACGTCATCGACGCGCTTCGCTACGCCTGCGAATCGGCGCGCCGCACGGCTGCGGCGAAGCCTGCCCCCGCGCTGAACGTCGCCCCCGTGGCGCACGCTTGGCGGAAGTGATACCGTCGCCGCCATGGCCGAGACGAAGACCGAGCGCCTCGCGCGCGTCCACCAAGAGGCGCTTGCGCAATTCGACGAGATCCAGAGCGCGCTGCAAGACGAGCGGCGGCAGTGTCTCGAGGACCGACGCTTCACGGCGATCGCTGGCGCGCAGTGGGAAGGCCCGCTGCAAAGGCAGTTCGAGAACAAGCCGCGCCTCGAGGTGAACAAGGTCGCGATCGCGGTGAAGCGCATCGTCTCCGAGTACCGCGCGAACCGAATCACGGTCGACTTCGTCGCGAAGGACGGGGCCGAAGACCGTCTCGCCGACGTGTGCGATGGGCTCTATCGTGCCGACGAGGACGACTCCGTCGCCGACGAGGCGTACGACAACGCCTTTGAAGAAGCCGTGATGGGCGGGATCGGAGCGTGGCGTCTTCGCTCGGTGCTCGAAGACGAGCTCGACCCGGAAAACGACCAGCAGCGCATTCGCATCGAGCCGATCTTCGACGCCGACACGTCGGTCTTCTTCGACCTTCAGGCGAAGCGTCAGGACAAGTCCGACGCGCGCTTCTGCTTCGTCATCTCGTCGATGACGGTGCAGGCGTATCGCGACGAGTATGGCGACGACCCGACGAGCTGGCCGAAGGAGGTGCAAGAGACCTACTTCGACTGGTGCTCGCCCGCCGTCGTCTACGTCGCCGAGTACTATCGCGTCGAGGAGCGCACCGAAGTTCAGCGCGTCTTCCGCCTGCTCGACGGCTCCGAGCAAGTCTACACGCGCGAAGACTTCGACGCCGACGAGACGCTCGAGCAGATGCTCGCGAGCACGGGCGCGACCGAGCTCCCTCAGCGTCGACGCAAGAAGCGCCGCGTGCACAAGTATGTCATGAGCGGCGGCTCGGTGCTCGAGGATCACGGCTACATCGCAGGGCCGAACATCCCGGTCATCATCGCCTTCGCCGAGCGCCGCTTCATCGACAACATTGAGCGCGCGAACGGTCACGTCCGCTTGGCGAAGGATGCGCAGCGCATCGCGAACATGCAGCGGTCGAAGCTCGCGGAAATCTCCGCGCTCTCGTCGGTTGAGAAGCCCATCCTCATGCCCGAGCAGGTCGCCGGGCATCAGCAGATGTGGACGAACGACAACCTCGTGAACTATCCGTTCATGCTCCTGAACCCGGTCACGCAGGCCGACGGGTCGACGAACCCGATGGGGCCGGTCGGGTACACGAAGCCCGCGCAGGTTCCGCCCGCGATGGCGGCGCTGCTTCAAGTCACCGAGCAGGACATGCAAGACACGCTCGGCAGCCCGCAGGCCGCCGACAAGCTCGTGTCGAACATCTCGGGCAAGACCGTCGAAGCGATTCAGACGCGGCTCGACGCGCAGAACTTCGTCTACACGTCGAACTTCGCCAAGGCGATGAAGCGTTGCGGCGAGGTGTGGCTCGGCATGGCGCGCGAAATCTACGTCGAGGAGGGTCGCAAGATGAAGAGCGTCGGCCCCGACGGCGAGGTGTCGAGCGTCGAGCTTCAGCGCCCGATCATCGCCGAAGCGGGCACGATGGAGCTCGAGAACGACCTTTCGCGCGCGTCCTTCGACGTGAAGGCCGAGGTCGGTCCGTCGACGCAGAGCAAGCGCGACGCGACGGTGCGCACGATCGCCGGCGCTCTCGCTGCGTCGACCGACCCGCAGGTGAAGGGCGTGCTCGAGCTCATGCTCGCCATGAACATCGAGGGCGAGGGCATGGCCGACGTTCGCCCGTTCTTCCGCAAGAAGCTCGTGACGATGGGCGTCCTCGAACCGACGCAGGAAGAGGCGCAGCAGATGGCCGCCGCCGCGCAGCAACAGCAGCCCGACCCGCAGACGCTCTACCTCCAGAGCGCCGCCGCCGAGATGCAGGCCCGCGCGACGAAGGCGCAGGCCGACACGGCGCTCGCCATCGCGAAGAGCGAGGAGACGAAGGCGAAGACCGTCGAGACGCTTGCAAACGTCAACATTTCCGCGCAGAGTCAAGCCATTAAGACGGCAGAAGCGATCGCGCGAGCCACTTCCGCGCGCCCGCAGACGCCGGCCTCCGGGCAGCCGATGCCCGAGTAGCAGCGCGACGTGATGACAATTGAAGAGCAGGAGACGGTCGAAGAAGTCGTCGAAGCACCCGAGGCCGAAGAGCCGGAGCCCGCAGGCGAGCCAACCGCCGAGGCCACCGAACCGGACGAGGATGCAGTCGAGGACGAGGTCATCGTCAGCGTCGGAGACGCACCGCCGCCGCAGCCCGTCGAGGAGGAGAAAGATCCCCGCCTCGTCAACAAGCTGCGGAAGCTCTTGCGCGAGCAAGAGCGCAAGGTGCGCGAGTACGAAAGCAAGCTGAAAGCCACCGCGCCGGTCGAGCCATCACCGCCGACGCTCGGGCCGAAGCCGAAGCTTGAAGACCTCGATTACGACGCCGAGAAGTACGAGACCGCGATCGCGGCATGGTTCGAGCGGAAGCGCGCTCACGACGAGCACGCGCAGAGGCAGAAGCAGGCCGAAGAGCAGCAGCGGCAAGCGTGGCAAGCCCGCCTCGACGGGTACGCGAAGGCGAAAGCATCCCTTCGCGTGCGCGACTACGAGGAGGCCGAGCACGCCGTCACCGACGCCCTCGACGTGACCCAGCAGGGCATCATCGTCAGCGGCGCGGATAACCCCGCTCTCGTCACCTACGCTCTCGGAAAGGACTCGGCGAAGCTCGCCGAGCTCAAGGCCATCACCGACCCCGTGAAGTTCGCCTTCGCGGTGTCGAAGCTGGAGACTCAATTGAAGGTTACGCCGCGCAAACCCGCATCCGCACCCGAAGCCGTCGTGAAGAGCAACACGCGCACGTCAGGCTCCGTTGATTCGCAACTCGAACGCCTCCGCGCCGAGGCTGACCGCACGGGCGATTACACTCAGGTATTTCGCTACAAGCAGCAGCTCAAGGCAAAACAGGCGAAGTAATTTCTAAGGGAAAAGACAATGGCAAACGATTTCAGCAAGGAAGAGAAAGTCGCGTTTGAGCAGCTCCTCGAGGGCTTCAACGATGCGCTCGTCATGAGCCGCAACGTGAACGTGTACAACTACAACCAGACCGACGCGGCGCGCACGACGGCGTTCCCGTCCTCGGTGTCGCCGAACTACGGCACCATCTGGCGTCCGCAGCCGTACATCATGACCTCGGTTACGAGCACCCCCGGCTCGCCCGTGTCGTTCACCGACAAGGAGCAGCTCTCGGTCCCCGCGTCGATCACGAACACGAAGACCGTGGCGTGGGGCCTCAACAGCGTTGAGCTCCGCGACGCGCTCCAGGAAGGCCGCCTTGCGGCTGGCGCGAACCAGAAGCTCGCCAGCGACATCAACCTCTCGGTGATGCAGGCCGCGACGGCGCTCGGTTCGCTCGTCGTCACCACGGGCACCCCGGCGGGCTCGTTCGACGACATCGCGCTTTGCGATTCGCTCATGAACGAGACCGGCGTGATGGGCGATTCGCGCTACCTCTCGCTCTCCTCGCGCAGCTACAACGGCCTCGCGGGCAACGTCGTCGGGACCACGCGCTCGTTCGGCGCGCAGAACCGCTCCGACAAGGCGTTCGAGCGCGCGTATGTCGGCATGGTCTCGAGCTTCGAGACGTACAAGCAGGATTACGCCCTCCGCAAGACGGCCTACGCCGGTGGCGCGATCACGGTCAACACGCTCAACGCGGGTGGCAACGTGAACTACGTCCCGCAGGCGTACACCACGAGCACCGCGGGCACGCTCAACGTCGACAACCGCTTCCAGACGATCACGCTTTCGAGCAACGTCGGCGTGGCGGCGGGCGACGCCTTCACGATCGATGGCATCGAGGCGGTGCACCTCATCACGAAGAGCCCGACGGGTCAGCCGAAGACGTTCCGCGTCGTCAGCGTTGGCGCGGCGAACACCGTCGTCATCACCCCGCCGATCATCAGCGCCGACAACGCGCCGACGCAAGCGGAGCTCCAGTACCAGAACTGTGATCGCGCTGGCGTTGGCCTCGCGGCTGCGGCGATCACCTTCCTCAACACCGCGACCGCCGACTACAACTGCTTCTGGCACAAGTCGGCGATCGAGCTCCTCCCCGGTCGCCTCGCGATCCCGGAGAACGCCGGTGTCGCCGTCATGCGCGCGACCACCGACCAGGGCATCGAGGTCGTGATGCAGAAGCAATTCGCGATCGCCTCGAGCCTCACGCAGTATCGCGTCGACGTGCTCTACGGAACCGCGGTGCTCAACCCCGAGATGTGCGGCATCCTGCTCTTCGACCAGCCCTGAAAAGCGGCGATTGAGCGAAAGGGGGAGCGGCTTCGGTCGCTCCTTCTTTTTTGCTTTGCGCGTGCTACCGTGCGCGTCATGCCACTCGTCAAGGGTTACTCGAAGAAGTCCGTCTCGAAGAACATCAAGACGGAGATGAAGGCTGGCAAGCCGCAGAAGCAGGCCGTCGCCATCGCGCTGAACACCGCCCGCAAGGCGAAGAAGGCGGCGAAGTGAGTGCGCCGTGCTTCGTCTTCCGCAGGGTCGCCGGTCGCGTCGTCTCCGAGCGCGTGCATGATGCACGCACGCTCGAGCGTCGTCTCTCTCAGGGCTACACGCTCGACCGTTCCGGCATCGCGCCGAAGCCTTCCGAGCCCGTCGCCGCTCCTGAACCTGCGGCGGAAGACGTAGCGCCGACGCGCGAAGAGCTCGAAGCGCACGCCGCCGACATCGGCCTCAAGGTCGACGGGCGATGGAGCGACAAGCGGCTCATGACTGAGCTCGCGAAGGCTCTTGAGGCCGGGTGATGGGCTACTCGAAGCGGCAATTCATCGAAGCGGCGTTCACGGAGATCGGCCTCGCCGACTACGTCTTCAACCTCACGCCGCAAGACCTCACGAGCGCGCTGCGTCGCCTCGACGCGATGCTCGCCGACTGGAACGAGCGCGGGATTCGTCTCGGCTACCCGCTCCCAGGGTCGCCACAAGCAAGCGACCTCGACGCGCAGACGAGCGTGCCCGACCGCGCGAACGAGGCCGTGATTCTGAATCTCGCGTGCCGCATCGCCCCGAGCTACGGCAAGCAGGTTCTGCCCGCGACGATGACGACGGCGCACTTCGCGCTGAATACGATCATGGTCCGCGCTGCGAGCCCTGCGCCGATGCAGCTCCCCGGCACGATGCCCGCAGGCGCGGGCAACAAGCCGTGGACGTACCAGGGCGATCCATTCCTTCCCGAGCCCGTTTCGCCTCTCCTCGCGGGCCAAGACGGCCCCATCGAATTCGAGTGAACCATGCCGACGATTAACGAACTCGCCTCGACGAACACCATCACGGGCTCGGACCAGTTCCCCGTCTACGTCTCCGGCAACGGCGACGCGCGCAAGGCGTCCGCGTCGACGCTGCTCGCGTACATCCAGAGCGCGTGGATGGACCCGAACTACACCCGCGTCACGGCGTCGCCGACGCTTGCGGGCTTCACGCTCGCGCTCCCGACGACGGCTAACTCGCTCTTCGTTCTGCTCACCCCGACGGGCACGATGGCGACGGGAACGATCGTGCTCCCGCCTGCGGCAAGCGCCGCCGACGGGCAAGAGATCGTGCTCTACACCTCGCAAGAGGTGACGGCGCTCTCCTTCACGCCCAACGGCGCGACGGCGATCAACGGCGCACCGACGGGCATTCAGGCAGGGGCCGCGCTGACGCTGCGATACGACGTGCTCTCGACGGCGTGGTACACGACGACGAAGCCCTCGAGCGTCGGCTCCGGCACGCCGAACTACCTCCCGAAGTGGACGGCCCCGACGACGCTCGGCGACTCGATCGTGCGCGACAACGGCACCGAGGTCGGCGTCGGGAATCCGCCGGTCGCTGGGCAGAAGCTCACCGTCGGCGGCAACGTCTTTGCGATTCGCAACGACTCGGACACGGCTGTTACTGCGGTGAACTCGCTGAGTTCCGCGCCGCGCACCGTCTTCTTCGACGCCGCGAACTACACCGACGGCTTCACGGGCACGGCGGGCTTCCGCGCGTCGACGGCGCGAGGCGCGCTCCTCTTCCCTGCTGCGGTGCTCTCGGCAGACCCGCTCGGCGTCTTCTCGGCGCGAGCCTACGACGGCACGGGCTTCTTCGACGCGGCTCGCATCCAGGTCGACGCGCAGAGCAACTGGGCTGCGTCGCGCTCGGCGTCGCTGACGTTCTCGACGTGCAACGCGGGCACGGTGGCTTCGCGCCTCTACATCTCGCCCGTTGGAAACGTGCAGCTTGCAACGAACAACACCGTCTTCGACGCGGGCGGCACGGGTCAAGGCGTGCGCCTCTCGTCGACGCCTGGCAGCGCGGACCCGAACGTGCTCGACGCTTACGAGGAGGGCACGTTTACGCCGGTGTACAACGGCACGGGCATCGTCGGCACCGTGACCTTCGCGGGGCGATACCAGCGCGTCGGCAATCAGGTTACGCTGGAGATCACGATCTCGGTTGCGGCGGCCTCGTCGCTCACGTTCACGACGGCGACGGATTGGTTCGACAACTTCCCCGCGGCGATCACGCCTTCGGTGGACACATTCGCTGGCAACGCGCTTGTCGCGAACGCGGTCGCGTTCGTCGTGAAGACCACGGGCACCTTTCGCGCTGGCTTTCAGATTCAGGGCGTTCCGACCGTCGTTTTCAATCCGGCGTCGTCCGGGCGCTACACCCTCGCGACCTATCTCGTTTGAGCTTTCCCCCTTCGCACTCTGACCTCGAGGCCACTCCATGAGCTACTACCTGCAAGCATTCGCGCCCGCCTTTGGCAACGGGCTCCTCCTCTCGCCCGGCGTCGCGAGCGCCACGACGGCCTTCCCGAACAACGCGAACGCGGTCGAGCTCACGAACCTCGGCGCGACGCGCGTGTCGGTGAGCTTCGGCAGCACGAACGCCGTCACGGCGACGCTCAACGGCGATTACACGATCCTGCCCGGCATGAAGATCGTCGTGACGAAGAACCGAGCCTTCCAGTTCATCGCGCACATTAGCAGCGCGGCGGGCGGTTCTCTCCACATCATCCCCGGCGAGGGTCTCTAATGTCGCTCCGAGCACTTCAAGGGCCTACCGGCGGCGGCGCTCCCGTCGGCGGCACCGGCACCACGAACACGATCCCCCGCTGGACGGGCGCTAGCACGTTGGGGGATTCGGGGCTCATCGACGACAGCACTTCGATCTACACGTCCACGCGCCGCGTTGGCGTGGACACGTCGACGACGCTCGCGAACGTCAAGCTCCAAGTCGGAACGGCGGCGTCTCTCGCGAACTACCAGGGCGCTCCGCTCGGCGTCGTACTCCCGGCTGGTAGCGGGTCGTGGCTTGAGCTTGCCGAGAACTCGGCGAGCGGCACAACCTTCCGCATTTCGAAGGACTCCAGCACCGGCGTTGTGCTCAACACGAACGGAAAGACCATCGGCTTTACGGCGGCAGGCTACACGACCGCCGTGGCGAGCAGTCAGGTTGTGC
>Ga0315904_10005065_pt1 | contig 18435 bp, 19 predicted proteins | sample LakEriMetagenome_6_FD_203529 | JGI IMG/M metagenome (GOLD analysis project Ga0315904, IMG submission 203529) | Freshwater fungal communities from buoy surface, Lake Erie, Ohio, United States - Buoy 12 MA120 | ecosystem: Environmental > Aquatic > Freshwater > Lake | place: USA: Lake Erie, Ohio...
CTGATATGGAAAAGGTTCGAGTCAAACGAGAACAAAGAGAACGAGATAACGAAAGTTATGTTCCAAAGTCTGGACCTTACTACAACCCAGAAATTGAAAAAGATTTACAAAAAATTAGTTTACAAACTGGAATTGTTACTCCTAGCGAAGTTGGTCTAGAACTAGAAAAGAAAAAGAACGGAGAAAAGAGTGCTGTTGATCTTAAAAATGATGCGCTAGTTCAGAAGCAGGCACTGGCTCCAAAAACTCCTGTTGGAGTATCTGGTCAAGGTCGCCCTAAGAATAGCAAAGATAGTGGCAAAAGGGCCACAAAGAAGTTTGCCCCACAAACAGGAGCCTCTTTACAAATTTGGGCCAATCAAGCACAAGATAAAATTAATGAGATTCTTAATCCATACTTCTTAGAATTTTATAATAAAAAAAATATGAGAAGCTTAGCATCAGCAGAATATCAAGAGGCAGATATGGCTAAAACAAAACTATTTTTTCTATTAGAACCTTTTGAAAAAATTGATCAAGAATCTTTACTTAATAAATTATCAAATATAGACCAGGACAATAAACTATATTCTCAATATAAAAACTATAGTAGAACAGTAGCTAGTGAGATGGATCACGAATTATCTAGCGAAGAATTAAAAACTGTTAAAACTATAGTATTTATGGAGAACTATAATGACGTGTAACTGTAAAAATAATGATAAAAAAATACCATTTAAATTACCAGATAATTATTTAGAACTTATATTTCCGCCATCTTTCATTTATGAAGACTATAGGTCTAGTTCAAAAGAATATATAAAAATCGATAATAATATATATTTAGCAAAGAAATATATAAATGATCCAAGAGTTACCGACTCTGTTTTAAATTTAAGAAATATTATTAATCAGATAATATCTGGTATATGTTCATGCATAGGAAATAGAATAAATCATTTAAGGTTTTTCATAAGCGATGAATATGATGGACAATCTGGATTTATTCCTCTAGGATGGGTAAATAAAGACTGCGCTATAATTCATATTAATGGAGCAGACTTCTTAGAAGATCATACAGTACAAAGCAGTGACTCATGGTATCATACTATTAAACACGAAATCATACATGCTTTAGATAATTGTTCTATATGTCATGACACAAGTAATAAAGATACGGTGTTCGATACTGTTGTAGATTTATTGTATCGTAAATATATGAATTGTTACAAAAATATTATAAAAGTCACAACACATATTCCAGTAATAGATCTATCTAAATATGAAAAATCTCATCAAGATTGCGCAAATTTTGTTATTAAAGATTTAATTAGTAAAACAGATCATGCATTAGATTATGCAGCAAGGAATAAATCAGAATTCATTGCAGAATTTTTATCTGGTTTTTGTACATCATCAAGATCCTACCTCAATCCTGAAAAAAATACTCCAATAATAGACTTTCCACCAACAGACATATTGCCAGATTGTTTTAATAATTTACCACAAAATTTAAAAAATGATATACAAAATTATTGTAATGCTATATTTAATTCTATTAAAAATGCGTGTCCTAATTTAATAAATGATATATGTAATATATGGGATATTTATCTAAATAGAGATCCAGAAAATTGTAATAAAAATTATATTAATGAATTATTTATTATACCTATATGCGAAGCAACAGATTCTGATGGATGTTGTACTAATTATAAATTTATGCTTGAAAGTTTTTCTGGGTGTTGTAATTCAACTAGACTTAAAACAATTCAATTATGTACAGCAGATTTGAAAAAAAAATGTGAATGTCTTTATACTGTAGATATATATAATCCTATAGAGAAAATTGTTGATTTAATAGAAAATTGCTCTAGATGTAATACCGGCCCTACTTCCTCTAGTGGAATATCCGAAGAGACCATGCGTAATTTTGAAAAAAGCATTGTGGATTTAATTAATAGTTCTATGGGTAGTAATTCTAAATTTATTCTTTATAGAGATTTTCGTAAGTGTAATTAAAATTTATTTGAAAAACAGATGCCTTTAATAAGACAGTGTATATATTATATAATATAATGGAGATTTTATGAATATTTATCCAAATGAAATAAATGACGGTCTAGAAGATAAAATAAAAGCATCTGCTTCTGTATCTTATGCCGCTTTAGCAGAACCTGTCAATGATAGTGAAACAACCTCCAAAATAAAGGCTAATAAAGCAATTGCTGGATTAGACGATAGCGACTTATATTATGTTCAGTCCATTCTTGTTACTAGTAGTTGGAATAAAAATGACGATATTTTTGATAAATTAGAAGTATGGCAGGCTAGAAATACTCCAGAAGATAAACCAACTAATCTAGATCATAAAGAAGAAATTATCATCGGCCACATAACATCTAACTGGCCAATTACAGAAGATGGCATATTAATAGACCAAGCCACACCATCAGACAATCTTCCTGATAAATTTCATATATTAACAGGATCAGTTATTTATAAGGGATTTAGTAATCCTGAATTAAAAGAACGTTCAGATAAACTTATTGCTGAAATAGAAAATGGAACAAAATATGTTAGTATGGAGTGCTATTTCAAAGGTTTTGATTATGGTGTTCAGGACAAGAGCAGCGGTGAATATAAAGTAATTGCTCGTAATGAAGAAACATCTCATCTCACAAAATATCTACGAGCATATGGTGGTCTTGGCGAACATGAAAACTATAAAATTGGTCGTGTTTTAAGACAAATTACATTTTCAGGCAAAGGCTATGTTGACAAACCAGCTAATCCGGATAGTATAATATTTAATATGAATACAGAAAAAAATAACGGTTTTGTAAAAGCCGGTGTATTTTCAGATTGTCCCAATAATATGGAGAATAATAACATGAGTCTAGAACAAGAAATCGCCGATCTAAAAGCTAAAGTAGAAGCAGCCACAGATTGCGCTTCTGCTACCAAAGAAGCTTACACATTAGCCAATGAGCTAAAAGACAAAATTTCACAACTAGAAAAGTCGCTAGAAGAAAAGAATTCTTCACTTGCTACTCTTCAAACTTCTTATGACGAGCTAGTTTCTTCAACAGAAGCTGCCAAGAAAATGTCAGAAGAAGAAATGATGAAGAAAGAAGAAATGATGAAGAAATCAAAGTCTGAATTAGACGAAGCTTTAGAGGCCATCGCTGCTTACAAGAACAAAGAAGCAGAAATGATGAAGAAAGAAAAGAAGATGAAGAGAATGGCTTCTTTAGTTGATCTTGGTATTGATCAAGAAACAGCCGTAGCAACAGTTGACAAGTTTGAAAATCTTGAAGATGAGGCTTTTGATAGCATTGCTGAACTTCTAAGTGTTGCTGCTAAAAAGGTAACAAAACCAGAAGAAAAAAAGCCAATGGCTAGTGAAGATGTTTTAGAAACAGCTGAAACTACAGAGGCTGCAGATCTTAGTGTTGGCGGCGAAGAAGATGCTATTGAAAATACTCGCGCTGCTTTGGTTGATTTTGTTTATAACAGACTTAATAAGAAAAATTCTAAAAAGGGAGAATGAAACATGGCTCTAAAACCTGATCGCATCGAATCTTACACAGACATCTCATTTTTCATGAACACCATTGGCGAGCGCGGTGGCGTAGTTGTTCATAGCTCAACTGGCGTTGGCGCATCTATGGATGACGCTGGTGCTGTGGTTGGCTATCCAACAGGCTCACCAAGTGGCACTGTGGCTGCTGGCGTTCTACTAAATGATGTTAAAAATTATGACCTAACCAGAACCCATATCAACTGGCACAAAGACGAAGTGCAAGTTGGTGGTAAGGTTACACTACTCCGTAGAGGCCAAGTTACTACTAACGTAGTAGCACCAGGAGTAGTACCATCAGCTGGCGTTAGTGCTTATTATGATGGTCTTGGCAGATTCACCACAAATTCAACCAACAGTACCAAGGTTGGTAGATTTTTAAGTGGTCTTGATACTGATGGTTATGTCAAAATAGACGTTAATATAACTTGATATTAGGGAGAAAAATTCACATGGCTACACAACACTTTAATCCAACACCAGAACTAACCGATCTTCTTGTTAAGTCTGGTTCACACAGAAAAGAAGAGGCACTAGCTGCTAATGCAGAATTTGCAAAAGCTCTAGAGCAACCACTTCGTCAAGGTATCCTAAATGGCGATATTCTTGATGGTATCTTCGAGCCAATCACATTGGCCCAAAGTGCCACTCCAGAATTTCCATTGGATTTCCTAAGCCCTGGCACCGAGAAGGACTTTGTGGCTTACACAATTCCTAATCACGGTTATATTCCAGAGCGTCATGTTGAGGGCGATTATGTTATGGTTCCAACCTTCGATATCGGCGCAAGCATCGACTACTTGCTAAAGTATGCTCGTGATGCTCGTTGGGATATTGTTGGTCGTGCAATGGAAGTTTTAGAAGCTTCATTCGTAAAGAAAATGAATGATGACGGTTGGCACACTCTTCTTGCTGCTGGTGTTGATCGTAACATCGTAGTATTCGATAGCGATGCTGATAGCGGTCAATTCACCAAGAGATTAGTTTCTCTAATGAAGACTGTTATGCGTAGAAATGGTGGCGGTAACTCAACCTCAACCAATCGTGGTTTACTAACAGACCTTTATGTTTCTCCCGAGGCTGTTGAAGATATCCGCAATTGGGGTCTTGATCAGGTTGACGAGGTAACTCGTAGAGAAATCTATGTTGCTGCTGATGGTAGTGGCGTACTCAATAGAGTATTCGGTGTTAATCTTCATGACCTAGACGAACTAGGCGAAGGTCAAGAATACCAACTATTCTATGAAAACGTACTATTAGGCTCACTACCTCCTGGTGACGTAGAAATGGTTGTTGGTCTTGATCTAAGAAAGAGAGATTCTTTCATAATGCCAATTCGTGAGCAAGTTCAAATCTTCGAAGACGATACACTACATCGTCAGAAGAGAGCTGGCTTCTACGGTTGGGCAGAGCAAGGCTTTGCTGTTCTAGATAACAGAAGAGTAATCGTTGGTTCTCTCTGATTTTATCAGAAGATAATCAAATCAAAGAAGAAGGCTAGCTTAACCGCTAGCCTTTCTTTTTTGGTGTATTCTACCATCAGAGGGCTAAATTATGGCAGCAAGCAAATATGATTTTCCAATTGAACAAGGAACATCATTTAAAATCAGTCTAATCTACAAAGATAGTGAAGGAAATCCAATTAATTTAACCGGTTGGTGCGCCAGACTCATTTGGAAAACTAATACTAATATTACTCAAATATTTAGTTCAGATAATATAGATTATAGCGTATATAAATTTATTATTGATGATATAAATGGTAAATTGACGCTAATGATACCATCTTCTACTACTAATTCATTTTTATTTAATAATGCTAAATATGATCTAGAATTACAAAGTCCTGATGATTTATATGCTGGAGGAGGTAAATATAGTACAAGATTATTGTATGGCACAGTAACCATAATGAAACGATTTAGCCAATCTAATAACGCATTGGACTGTAATAATGAGTGATTTTATAGTTGAGATAGAAACAGCACAAAATACTATTGATATTGAAACTAGTTTTTTAGATACTATCAATAATATTGAAATAGAAAGATATGAAACATTTGAATTACAAATAATAAATACTGAAAAAATATTAGCTAGTGATTTACCAGATAATATACCCATGAGTAAAATAGTTGGTAATTTACATGTTAGTAGAATTGATGGCTTAGATGATTATTTATCCACAATAGATGTTGATGGCGGCACACCATAACGGAGATTTAAAATGCCAGTTCAAAATAGAATTCAAGTAAGAAGAGGCACACTAGCTGTCGGATCAAACCAATGGACCACACAAGTATTATATGCTGGTGAAATTGGTTATGAAACAGATACTGGTAAATTTAAAATTGGAGACGGATCAACAGCATGGAATAGCCTAGGATATGCCGCTGTTTTACCATCTGATCTGACAGAAAATATTCAAGATATTATAGGAACTAATTTAATAGGAACAAATGGAATATCAGTAAGTTATAATGATGGTACTGGTAATACAACACTATCTTTAAGTGATCCAACTATTCAAGTTGCCGACATTACTGATTTAACAGCAACTGCCGCTGAAATTAATGTTTTAGATGGAGTAACATCTAGCACCACAGAACTTAATTATGTTGATATAACAACTCTTGGTACTGTTCAAGCTAGTAAAGCAGTAACAGCAGATTCTAATAAAGATATTACAGGATTACGCAATTTAACAGCAAGCGGCACAATAGAAGCAAATACTAATATTACTATTAATGGTAATAATGTTGCAACAGTAAGCTATGTTGACAGTTTATTAGGTGTTAATGATGCTATGGTATTTAAAGGAACTATTGGAACAGGAGGAACTGTCACATCATTACCAACAACATATAGTGCAGGATGGACATATCGAGTAATTACAGCTGGTACTTATGCTGGTATAGTTTGTGAAATTGGGGATCTAATTATTGCTATTATTGATAGAAGTGGATCAGGTAATCTTAATAGCGATTGGACAGTTGCGCAAACGAATATAGATGGGGCAGTATTAACTACACGAACATTAACGGCCGGAAATGGTTTAACTGGCGGCGGAGATCTTAGTTCTAATAGAACATTTGATGTTGGCGCAGGAGATGGTATTAGTGTAACCAGCGATGCGGTTGGTGTTGATAGTACTGTTGTAAGAACATCTGGTCCACAAACTATTGAGGGGTCTTTAACACTTATTGACTCTAATACTTATACTATATTTGATACAACAAATAATACTATATTAGTTAAAGCTCCAAATACAAATGATACTACCTATTATTTCTTAGGATTAGACGGAGGAGGATCTCCTCCTAGTAGTAATTCTGCTGATAGATCATTAGTATCAAGATCAACATCTCAAGTTAAAAGTGATCTTAGTTTAAATAATGTTGAAAATACCGCTTTGTCAACATGGGCAGGTAGTGGAAATATAACCACAGTTGGAACAATAAATTCTGGAACATGGAATGCTAATACTATTGGAGCATCTTATGGTGGAACAGGTCAAAGCGTTTATACAATTGGCGATATATTATATGCCTCGTCTTCATCTGCATTATCAAAACTCTCTGGAGTAGCTACTGGCAATACTATTATTTCTGGTGGAGTTGGAGTTGCTCCATCTTGGGGTAAAGTAGGACTAACCACACACGTAAGCGGCACATTATCTGTTGGTAATGGTGGAACCGGAGCCACCAGTTTAACTGGTATTCTTTTGGGAAACGGAGCAAGTGCAATTAGCTCTATTACTACCAGTACCGCTTGTCAAGTATTAGCTCGTAATTCAGCAAATACTGCATATGAATTTACTAGCATATTATGTGGCTTGACTATTGATGGTGGAACCCCATAATATAATATTAGGAAATAGGTATTTATGGCCGTTAATAATGTATTAAAATTAAGACGTGGCACAGAATCAACCTGGACATCAACTGATCCTATATTATCAGCAGGAGAGCCAGGATATTCTTCTGATGTTAATCGTTTAAAAATAGGAGATGGCACTAATGTTTGGACAGCATTAAATTATCTTAATCAAGAATCTTATAGTTTGGTCACAACAGTATATAATAATACTGGTAGTATTATACCAAAAATGAGTGTGGTATATATTAATGGTGGCCATGGAGATCAGCCCACAGTAGCTCTTGCAGCAGCAACATCAGAAGCATTATCTAGTAAAACATATGGTGTTACAGCAGAAGCTATTGGAATTAATCAATTAGGAAAGGTTATTGCTAGTGGAGCATTGACAGGATTAAATACTGATCAATTTAATCCAACAGCACCTAGTGGAAATGTTAATGGAACAAGTGTTTGGCTCAGCACAACGCCAGGTGGTTTAACCACTACGATACCATCTGATCCTAATCATTCTGTGTTTATTGGTACCATTATTAGAACCCATCAAAATGAAGGTATTATAGAAGTTAAAATTCAAAATGGCTATGAGTTAAATGAATTACATAATGTATCTGTTGGATCAGTAATAACTGGACAATTTTTATATTATAATGGAACAAGTGAATTATGGCAACCTGAACCAGTATTGTTTAGTGATGGTACCAATATTGGGATTGGCACTATAACTCCATCTAAAAAACTAGATATTAATGGAGATGTTAATATTGATGGTAATCTTACTTTTGATAGTTATACTGAAAGTGTAGTATCTAATGGTAATAGTGGAACTAGTAAAACTCTCAGCTTAGCTAATGGAACAGTTCATACTTGTACTCTAACTGGCAACTGTACATTTACAATGCCAACAGCAACTGCTGGAAAGAGTTTCTCATTATTCTTAAATAGCGGGGCTGGAAACTATACTGCTACATTTACCGGAGTAAGGTGGGCTGACAGTGCCACACCAACAGCAACTATTACTGCTAGTAAAGTTGATATATATAGTTTTATTAGTGATGGAACTTATTGGTACGGAAGTTTCTCTCAAAATTATGGTTAATAGTTATGTTTAGTATAAGACAAAATTTTACACAACGATCAACAAGATTGCCTAGAAAACGAAATCTTCTTGGTATGGATACTGTGTATCAGGCACAGCCATTTGTTGAGGTTGTTGGCAAAAATGAAAATACTATCGGATTAGATGTTGTTAGTAGGGCTCAACCATTTGTTGCTGCTTATAATAATATGACAAAAACATTTCCCTTTACACCTAGTGGACCAAATCACATAGATGTACAAATGTGGCAATATCTTGGAGGATCTGCTAGTCCATCTACTATTTCCGCTATGAATACTTTTTGTAATAGTATAGACAGCGCCGGATTAAGAAACAAATTTTATAGACTTAATTTATTTTGTGGAAATAATCTAGCTTCTTGTTTAATTCCACTATATACATCCAACTCTTGGTTATCTCCAAACAATGGATTTGTAACAGATACCAACTACAACTTTGTAAGCAATGATTATACAGAAACAGGAGTTAGTGGAGGGTTGCTTGGAAATGGGAGTACTAAGTATTTGGATACCGGAATAAGTACACATACGGCTGGATTAATTGGACATATAAGCTGTTATCACAGAGACGCATTGGTAACAGGCACCATGATGGGAGTATATGATTCCAACAGTTACTCTGTTAGATTTTATGCAAATATGGGTATTAATTTAATTGGTGGATATATAGGTACCACAACAACTACTCCATGGTCTAGTAATATTGGCGGCCATTATATCCTGAATAGAACTTCTGCATCATACATGGAGCTTAGAACAAACGATACTTTGACAAGAAATGATTCCACAGTAAATTTCACTAGTAGTTTAATTCCATATATTTTTACAATAGCTATCTTTGCGCAACGCAGTTGGTATGATGTAAACAATTACATATCTACTTCTTTGCAAGGATATTCTATTGGACAATCATTGTCTTCTGGCGAAGCAACCAGTTTTTATAATGCTATGCAAACATTTCAGACCGCTTTGGGAAGGAATAAATAAATGCCAACATTTTATTTAGATTATGAAAATGGAAATGATAATTATGGAGGAACTAGTTTTTCCCTATTAGCATCAGGATCTGATGGTGCAATATCTTCAACCACATTCAGTTCTGTTAGTGCAAACTTTCCTAATGATAATACTATAGCTCCTCTTAAAAATATTTTATGGTATAGCAATTTTTGGCAAGGTTACGGAAGCTATGCTGGATACAGATTATTAAGCTTAGATTATTATGTTGATGAAACTATAAATGGACCAACTGGTGTTGATTCTTATATTTACTATCTTCAAGAATATCCTGATACTCAGTATAGATATTGTGGAACTAATCTTACTACAAATTTTCCGATTAGTAATAGTACAAATTATACGGCCTCTTTATATGTGAAAGCCAACGGACGAAATAAAGTAGTATTAACATGGACAAATACCGCTGCTAAAGGAGCTAGATTTAATTTGGCTAATGGAACAGTTGAAGCAACAGGAGCAAATGCTACAGCCGCTATTAGTGATGCTGGAGGAGGTTGGTATAGATTATCTCTTAGTATTACTTCATCCGCATCTGCTGCTAGCGACACTTTCTCTTTTGCTACCGTTTTAGATGACCATACTAGTACTATTCCCCAAACTTTTATCGGGGATGCTACAAAAGGGATATATATAACGGGATTACAGATAGAAGCAGCTAGCTCAGTATCATCATATGAAAAACCTCCAGGACAAATTTTAAGTATATTTAATGGTACTATTTATGCTTATTATCATATAATATCTAGAATTAATAGCACATCTTTAACCATAACTGCAATAAGTGGTGGAACTGCATTGGCTAATACTAGTGGTCGTCAATATTACATTGGTGGAAGACTGCAAACTTTTACAAATGGACTAACAGCGGTTAGAATTCATTCCTGTGATATTATAAGAGTTGAGGCCAGCCCTGACCCAACAAGCATAGGCAGCGCAACATGGAACGGCTCAGGATCATCTCCTACCGTAGCCATATCTTCATTTACTGCTGCTACTCCCATATCTGTAACTACTACTACCGCTCACAACTTAGCAACAGGAGATACTGTTTTTATAGAAGGACATTCAAGCGCCGCTGTTAACGGAACATGGGAAGTGACAGTTACTGGTTCTACAACATTAACATTACATAATTCAACAGCCGGATCTGCTGGAGGAGCCGCAGGAACTTTAAGAAAAGCAACAAATTGCGTTATACGATTAGGTTCTGTCTTAACTGAAAATATCGCTAGTCATGGTAATCAAGGCGAAGTTGGAGGAAGATCAGTGTGGACAGCATCAGCAAATGTTACAACCGCTGCCAATAATACCACTAAGCAAGGAAATGTTAGTGATCAAATCACTATAAATGCTGCTTTTACCACTGGTTTAGCAGCATACAAATCATTTTCTACCAAAGACTTGAGTGGTTATCAACAATTAAGTTTCTTTATATATCAAACTGCTGGTTCAGTAGCAACAAGCGGTCAATTACAACTAAAATTATGTAGTGATACTGCGGGTGCAACAGCAGTAAACACTTTCAATATTCCAGCATTAGGAACACTCAATGTTTGGCATGTTTTTACTGTGGATCTTGCTACTAACTTAGGAAATAGTATTCAAAGCATAGGTCTATACGTTACAAGTGATTTGGGAGCACAAACATTTTTACTAAGCAATATTATTGCTTGCAAAGCAAGTTCTAGTGCAGATTCATTAAGCTTAACATCTCTTATTGGCAAAAATACAACTAATGAGAGTTGGTATCCTATACAAAGTATTGTTGGAACCAGAGTTATTGTAGACGGAAGACTATCTAATAGTCCAGTGCTTAGTACTCAGGGAAACTTTTCAAAAGGATACTATGGAACTAGCGAAACAATAACAACTTACAAAAGAGAAACAATAAAAACGCCACCACAAAGTTCTGCTGGTAATGGAGTACATATTATTAACGATAGTGCTAGTCACTTCACACCATGTCTAACTATAGAAGGCGGATATGATCGAACTAATATGAGTTCTCAAACTGGGATTACCTTCTTTGATGGACAAAATGGTTTAGGCTATGGGATGTCATCATCGTCTAGAGCTAGTTGGAGTTTTAAAAAGTTAGGATTTACTAGATATGATAGAGTATTTATGCAAAACGCATTTTTTACTCTTTTTAAAGATCTTTATATAATATCTTGTACCAATAACTTTGATGTAACAACAGCTACTCAGTTTTGTAAATTTGAAAATATATTTTCTAACAGTAATAATCTTGGTATGATCGTTAGTTTTGGATTTAATGTAAATAAATTTACTAATTGTTATTTTCAAAGTAATAATCTTCGCGGAATGGATTTAAGCAGCTATAATAATGTAACTTTTAATAATTGTTATGTGAATAATAATGGGAGCATGGGGGTGTACGACACTGGAGGTGGTACAAATACTACTTTTAATAATTGTAGTTTTAACAATAATCAAGGAGAGGCTATTAGAACCCAAGGATGTGGCAGTAATATAATTTTAAATAATTGCACAACTTCAAATATTAGTGTTTATAATGCTCTTTATAGTTTTGGTGGCAGTATATATCTAAATAATTGTTTAATTAATGAAAGTTCAGAGTTTGGATTCTACACTGGTACCGATGGCCAAATATATTGTTCTAATCACGATAATACTTCTAATAATTGGTTTTTATATACTTTTGGTGGATTGATACGACCTCAGACCAGCGTAAGATATACTAACTCAGGATACGCATGGTCTTTATCTCCAACATCAGACTATAGAAGAGATAACTCTCCACTAGGTTTTCCAGTAGCAAAAGTCGCTGTTAGTGCAAATAGTTTAGTTACAATCAAAGCATGGATGAGAAGAACAAGTGCAGGACTAACTCTTAGGCTAAGACTCAAAGGAGGACAAATCTCAGGAGTAGCTAACGATGTTATGGGTTATATGACTGCTGGTGCTGATACTTGGGAGCAAGTTTCTATTAGCTTTACCCCTACAGAAGCCGGGGTGGTTGAAGTGTTGGCAGAATGTTGGGGCGGTTCAACATACACGGGATATATAGATGAGTTAAGCATAATACAAATATGAGGTAAATTATGAATTATAAAATTATTGAAGTCTTTTTAGACCCTGCTGATAAATATAGAGTAAGAGTAGCCGTTGACGAAAACTCAACCCAGTTTTTCAAATTTGACCATTATCCAACTCAAGAAGAAGTTAATGAACTAGTATCAAACTATTTACAAAATTTAATTCCACCATCTATCGACAGCTGATAACTGACTACCGGTATCTGATATTTTATTTGCCTTTTGACCTATTAAAAATGGTTTTGAGGCATATGCATTAATTAAATTTTTTTTATGTAAAGTACCATACGCATAGTCGATATGATATTTATTTTTATTTAAATTTTCTATCCAAAAATTCTTATTTTCTATATAGGATAAAATCTTATCTGATACATTTTTATTTCTAATAATATATGCATGTGTTCTATTTATATTTGATCCTTTTATAATATAGTTATTAATAGTTTTTTTATTTCCTAAATGTTGACCACCAAGATACAGTTGCTCCCAATCGTCTGGAACGCTATCAAATACATTTTGTAATTTTAGAATAAAATTATCACAAAATACCGCATCGTCTTCTAATACTAAAATATTATTATAATTATTTTCACTAATTTTTTTTAAAATATTTACATGAGATAGATAACATCCATAAGATCCTTTCAATTTATCATTCCACCACAATGGTAATTTTTGTTGAGAACCGTCTATAGCATCATAAACTTCAATATTAAGTTCTTTAGGACATCTATCTCTAAATTCTTGTATTTTATTTGGTCTTTTTTTCAATAAACTAATAACATAGATTTTATCAAAAATAAGCATAAGTTACTTTAAGATTAAAGGTGTAAATATCTATATATTCCAAGGAGATACTATGAGCTGGCAATTAGAACTCCCTTTATTAATACGGTCATTTATCAATGATCTAGACGAAACACCACAATATAGCGATGATCGCATTATGCAATTAGCATTAGTCGCCGCTCAACATACTATTATTGACATTGAATTTAATACTAAATACACCATTGATGTTGTTAATCAAACTATTAATCCAGATCCCACAGTATCTGAAAATAAAGATATTAATTTTATAGGTTTAGTAGCATTAAAATCAGCCTGTTTGTTAGATCAAAGTTCACTAAGAACTCGTGCTCAGTTAGAAGGAATAAGCACTTCGCTCGGTCCTGCAAAACTAGATATTTCATCCGGATTATCAGGATATAAAACCATAATAGAATACGGCCCATGTAAGATGTATGATCAACTCAAAACACAATATGTTCTTGGTGATGCATCAAGAGTAAGGGCTATTCTTAGTCCGTTCGTTGGTAATAATTTTGATCCACAGACGCTTAATAATAATGGTTCAGATTATAGAAGAATAGACACTATTATAACATAAGAGAAAAACTATGAGTATATTATTGAAAAGAAATTCGGTATCAGGTACAGCACCATTACCTTCAGAATTAGTTCCTGGTGAAATTGCTATAAATACCGCTGATGCGGCTTTATATACTAAAAATGAAAATGGAGAAGTTGTTGCATTAGCATCAGCTTCTGACTTGCCATTGCCAACAACTATATCATGGGACAATATAACAGGGAAGCCTTCTTTTGAATTACAATCTCATGAACATCAACCATCTGATATTGTAGGAACAGCAGTAATTACTACTGACCCAAGACTGAGCGACAGTAGAGATCCTCTTCCTCATAATCATAATATACTAAATGTAGATGGTTTACAGGACGCTCTTGATGCTAAATCTAATACCGGACACACTCATGATAATAGATACTATACTGAAACTGAAAGCAATAATTTATTAGCTAATAAGGCCAACCTAGTCCATAATCATAATTTATCTGATATTATTAATTTGCAACCAACATTAAGCGGAATTGAATCATCCATATCTACTATTAATGGCGATATTACAGATCTTGAAAGCGGCAAACAAGATGCTGGAGATTATGCATTAAATTCTAGTTTAAATAACTATTCTTTAACCACACATGATCACTCTTATCCTAACTGGACAACCAAGATTGGTTTTGAGGCAGGATTAAATATTCCTACTGAATTGAATATTGATGGAGTGTCAAGTCGCGGAAATACATCAATAGGGTATCAATCTTGTAAAGAGAATATTTTAGGTTATGGTAATACTGGAGTTGGTAATCTTACACTATTTAAGAATACTAATGGTTACTATAATTGTGCTGTCGGCTCATTATCTATGATAGAAAATACTATTGGAAATTATAATACAGCTATCGGAGGATCTTCGTTAAGAAATCAAACAACATCAATATCAAATACTGGTTGTGGTATAGCTTCTTTATTTTCCACAACAACAGGATCATACAATACCGCACTAGGATCAAATGCCTTGGATTTAAATACTGTTGGTAGTAATAATGTTGCTATAGGATATAGCGCAAGTGCTAATAATAGTAATTATAATAATTGTATTATTATTGGATCTAATGCAAGAGCTTTAAGAACTGGTGATTTTGTATTAGGTAGTTCATCTAATCCGGTTGTTGTCTCTACCAGTGTCGGATCAACAGGAGCGGCCGCCTCTTTACCAACAAATCCATTGGGATATTTAGAAGTTAGATTAAATGGAATACTTGTTAAAATCCCCTATTATAGGAATTAATTATGATAAATATAGATATATTAAATAATGGTATAACAACAGAACAAAAAATATCAGCAATGATAGATTCACGAGATTTGATAAATAATATTTTAGATACATTTTATGGTACAGATAGAGAAAAAGATGATATACAAAGAAATATAGATCATCTTAATCAATGTTTATTAAATGAGGAAATCTTGTCAAATCTTACTCCTGAACTATTATCTAGTATAAATGATAGTATACTAAGATCACAAGGAATATTACAATGAATACTGATAATGCTATAGCTTTAATTGATAAGGTATGTTCAATGGCTCTTTTAAATCGAGAGGATCATATTAGAGTTGCTCAAGCAATAGAATTTATTAAAAGAAGTTTAGCACCACAAATACCGCCTAACAATGACAATTAATTTCAAAGGCTTACAAAAACTCTATGGAGATACAATAGATTTATTGTTAGCCCAAGATGGATTAACAACACAGTGTTCATTGGTTTATGGCGTAAGTGACAAAGAAATATGTCCCAATTGTATATTTGATAGCTTAAGTAACAAGTCATCAAACAAATATAAGGAAGATGGTCCAATACCATTTGATACTGGGGTTATTTGTCCATATTGTTATGGTCTAGGTTTCGCTGGAAAAGAAAATATCGTATCTAATATTAGTTTAGCAGTCCTGTGGGACTCTAAGACCTGGATTAATTTTAATAGTGATATTAAAAATATCGATGATTATATACAAACAATATGTTCTGCTTCTTTAAAATCCAAAATAGAGTCAGCAAATTATATCTTGATTAAAGATAAAAAATTTGAAAGACAAGGTTCAGCTAATTATTCCGGACTCGGTGATAATAAATATCTTATTACCACATGGAGAGTCACGATATGAAAATACAATTTAAGTTATTAGAAAAAAATAAAGAAATAGAAAGTAAAATTTTAAATGCTTTATTGTCAGAAGTAACAGATAGAATGAAAAGCTATGCTAAAAATATAACAATTAAAATAAAAAGTGTTGTGATTGATGCTATAAGAAGTTCCCCAGAATATCAATCTTTAGTATCAGGATCATTAAAAGCGGAATTTGGCATACCCGATCCTGAACAAAGACTATCTCAACTATTGCAATTATGGAGTTCTGGTGCTTCTATAACATATAATGCTCCTAGAATATCAAATTCTAAAATCACTACATCTTTTAAATTAGAATTAATTAAAGCTGATCTATCCGATGTGTTGGGGAGTGACATCGCAATTGTTACAGACGGATTAAGCGGCAAAAGTGTTTATTGGTTAGAATGGTTAAGTTTGGCTGGAGACAAATCCATTATTAAAGATTATACGGTTGTTTATGGTCCAAACAGAAGATCCAGAACCGGGTTAGCAATTATGAGATCGTCTTCAGGATCGAGATGGAAAGTCCCATCAGAATTTTCAGGAACAATAAATAATAATTGGATAACCCGCGCTATAGATTCAGTATCAGATGATATAGAATCAATAATTCAACAAGGATTTAAGGATTTTATATGACATGTGTAGTTAATAACAGATTTCAACATGTAGGATCATTTACTGATCAATTAATTTTAAATGCTCTAGAAATAAATTTGAAAATGTTTTTAGATCATTCTTTTTTAACAATCGGATCGTGGTCCGATGTTGATATTAATCAAACTAATTTAATAACCTCAAGCTTATGTAAATTAGAAGCTGATGAGGATCCGGCATTTAAAAGGGGTCGTTCATGGGTATCAGCGCGTAAAGAATGGGTATACGATAATTCTATCGAATATAATGAAAAAAATCCCATAGATATACAAAATATTCAAGTTAATAATAATACTATATCTAGTGGTTATTATATAGATTATATTAATGGGCGAATTATTTTTAATGAGCCAAAATCACCACAAACTACCATTAAAGCTTCTTTTTCTTATAGGAATATACAAATTCACAGATCATCAGAATGTAATTGGTGGCAAATTATAGAATCTGGAATTATTGACCCAAAAGAAATGAAGTCAACAGGTTTCGGTCAGTGGACAATAGGTCCGTATCATCGAGTTCAGATGCCGTGCATAGTTATAGATGCTGTCCCAAGAGCCAGAAGTTTACCATACGAACTAGGATCAAAGTCTCTGAAAATTGAACAAGATATATTATTTAATATATTAGCAGAAGATAAAAATACTAGAAACCAATTGATCGATATTATTAGATTACAACAAGACAATACTATTTGGCTTTTTGATATTAATAAAGCTGCTCAAGATAGCAAGCTGCCTTTGGACCATAAGGGATCAATTAATCCTACTGGGTTGACCTATTTAGAATTGATAAACGAATACAAATGGGCCAAAACATATATTAAAAATATTGTTTTATCAGAGGTATCGTCCATAAATGGCATATACGAAGGCGTAGCACGCGCCACATTTGAAATAATTTTTGATAGTTTAATAGATTAGGTGTATAAACTTAACATAACAAAGTCTCTTTATATGGAGTGTACAAATGGCAAATAATCGTATTTATTATGCAATCCAACAAGTATCAATGGGTCCAACAGGATCAGAAGTAGAACTTCACGGTTTACAAAGTGTTGGAGTAACAAGCAATTTTAATCTAGAACAAGTTTTCGAATTAGGTCAATTAGCCATTTACGAAAATATTGAAACAACTCCAGAAGTTGAAGTTACACTCCAAAAGGTTTTAGACGGCTATCCATTGATTTATACTTCTGCAACAGAACTCGGATGTAGTGAGGCCGGAGATTGGGTTGCTGCTGGTGCAGATCTTGCGGGTCGCCAAAATGCTAAAACAGACGTTTATTTAACAATATGGCCCGATGATAAACTAAGTGCTGGATATAATAGCACTCCCGCTATTAGTGGATCATGCGCAGAACTTGTTTGCTCCGGAATGTATGTTAATTCAGTAAGTTATACATTCCCAGTTGATGGTAATTTTACAGAAGACGTTACTCTTGTTGGCAACCAAAAGAAGTGGAGATCAGCAAGTGTAAGTGGTAAGTTTACAGATAATGCTGATGCTCCTGCTGCTACAACCGGTGTTGGTCGTAGACAAGACCTTAATATGGCCAACAGCGTTTTTCCT